>WNFA01000803.1_pt1 | contig 25335 bp, 21 predicted proteins | sample 5400481 | NCBI WGS metagenome assembly WNFA01 (sample SAMN13153340, study PRJNA577476) | soil metagenome | isolation source: 120 cm saprolite under Douglas fir tree site 2 hole 1 replicate 2 | place: USA:California | collected 2015-04-18 | reverse complement strand
GAGGACAGTTCGGACACCGTGAATTCCGGTGCGTTGATAAGGGCTTCGGCTGCGGTCATCTCCAATATGGAATCGGCCTTTTCGGGCCGTGGTGCAAGGGTAGGCGCTTTGGCATTCACCGATATTCAACACTTGAAAACTCATTTACTCTGTAATATAGAGTTCTCTGCATACCTCATATTTTACCAGATGAAGGAATGATCATGCCGAGATCGCTGATACGTGGGTCTTTGCTCGCCGTGGGGCTGCTCCTGAGCGTTGTAGGCGCGGCGGCGCTGCTGCTCACCGCCCTGGTCGCCACGCCGCTAAAAACTCTCCCGGAGCTGCGTTCCGTCTCGGCATCTCGCAAAAGCGTCGATTTCTCGACCTTGCCTTCCGTCGAACGGTTCCAGGCCCGCGACGGCACCATGCTTGGTTTCCGTCATTATGCCGCGAGCGGCCCGGCCACGGGGCGCGGAGCCATTGTGATTCATGGCTCATCCGGATCCAGCGGGACCACGATTCACGCGCTGTCGGCCGCTTCGGCGGGGCGCGGCGTCGAAACATGGGCGATCGACATTCGCGGCCATGGCGCCTCGGGGACCCGCGGCGATATCGGCTATGTCGGCCAACTCGAGGACGATCTCGCCGATTTCGTTGCCGTCGTTCGCAAGACCAACCCTGACGCGCCGCTGACCCTGATCGGTCACTCCGCCGGCGGCGGCTTCGCGCCGCGGGTCGCGGCATCGCCGATCCAGAACCTGTTCGCCCGCACCGTGCTGCTTGCGCCCTATCTCGGCTATGACGCTCCGACCAACCGGCCGAATTCCGGCGGCTGGGCCAGCGCCGACGTGCCGCGCATTCTCGGATTGCTGGCGCTGCGCAAGTTGGGCATCGATTGCTGCGAGGCGCTGCCGACGCTTGCCTTCGCGGTGCCGCCGAATTCGGAAAACATCCTGGTGCCGGTCTATTCCGATCGGCTGATGCGCAATTTCGCAACGCGCGGCTATCAGGCTGATCTCGCAGCCGCGTCCAAACCGCTAACGATCGTCTCGGGCGCCGACGACGAATTGATGCTGGCGGACAAATATGCCGAGGCGGTGCGCTCCATCGCGCCGCAGGTCAATGTCAAGTTGATCGACGGCGTCAATCATATGGGAATCGTGAGCAGCCCCGCCGCCATATCTGTTATCGCCGACGATGTCGCGACAACAGGCCTGAATTCATGACCTCCAGCATTGATCCCAAGGAAGCTGCCAAGGAAGCTGCGAAGGAAGCTGCGTCGGCACTCTCGGATATCGACTCCATCGTCCACCGCGTTCGTCAGTCCCAAATCTACCAACTCGCCAGCCTGATGCTGATCCTGTGGGGCGCGTTGGTGTTCGCGGGCAACATCGCGTCGTTTCTCTGGCCTCGCGCGGCCGGTTACGTCTGGATCGCCGTCAATGCGACGGGGGTGGTGGGATCGTTCGCGGTTGGCGCCTTCACCAGCCGCCGACTGAGCCTGCCCAGCTTCGATTTCAGAATGGTCGCCGCATTCCTGCTGTTCTTCGCCTTCGGGATTCTCTGGTCGATCGTGCTCGGGCATTTCACGCCGCGCCAGCTCGGCGTGTTCTGGCCGACTTATTTCATGATGATCTACACCATCGTGGGATTGTGGGTCGGTGCCGCCTTCGTCGCGATCGGGCTTGGGATCAGCGTGCTGACGATGATCGGCTATTTCTTCAGCGGTGACGTGTTCGACCTGTGGATGGCCGTGGTCAATGGCGGCGGACTGATCCTGGGCGGCGTCTGGATGCGCCGGAGCTGACCGATGGCCGAGCTCGACGACATCATCCATCAGCCCTTGCGCTTGCAAATCATGGCGGCGCTCAACGCGCTGCCCGGAACGACCGGACTGGAATTCGCGAAGCTGAAAAAGCTCACCGGCGCCACCGACGGGAATCTTGGCGCCCATATCGAAACGCTGGCGAAAGCAGGCTATGTCGCGGTCGAAAAGGCCTTTGTCGGCAAAAAACCGCAGACCACGGTGACCGCCACCGCGGTGGGGCGCGGCGCCTTCGCCCGCCACGTCGCGACGCTGCAGGAAATCATCGCGGCCTCGGCCAGGGAAAACTAAAACACGCTCGTCATTCCGGGGCGCGAGCCAACGGGTCCGGCCTTTGGCCGGCCCGATGACAGGCTCCGCGAGCGAGCCCGGAATCCATAACCACGATCGGGAGTATGGATTCCGGGCCTGCGCCAAAAGGCGCATCCTCAGATGTGCAATTGCACATCGGGGAATGACGGTGTTTGATTTGTCCCCCTTGCGGCAAGAGGGAGTTTCGTGCGACCCGACTCGGGTCCACAACCATCATTGGTTTCCTCATGCACATTCTCTTGCTCGGTTCCGGCGGCCGCGAACACGCTCTGGCGTGGAAAATCGCAGCGTCGCCTTTAGTGACAAAACTCTGGTGCGCGCCGGGCAATGCCGGCATCGCGCGGGAGGCCGAATGCGTGGCGCTGGATATCGGCGATCATGCCGCGGTGATCGATTTCTGCCGGACCAACGCCGTTGATTTGGTGGTGGTCGGCCCGGAAACGCCACTCGCCGCCGGCATCGTCGACGTTCTCACGGCCGCCGGCATCAAGGCGTTCGGGCCGAGCCGACAGGCTTCGCAGCTGGAGGGCTCCAAGGGATTTACCAAAGCGCTCTGCACCGAGTTCAATATTCCGACCGGCGCCTATGGCCGCTTCACCAATGCGGCCGACGCGCGGGCTTACGTCCGCGCCCAAGGCGCGCCGATCGTGGTCAAGGCCGACGGATTGGCGGCGGGCAAGGGCGTGGTGGTGGCGATGACGATGGCGGAAGCGGAAGCCGCCATCGCCATGATGTTCGATGGCGCGTTCGGCGCGGCCGGCGCCGAAGTGGTCATCGAGGAATTTCTGGCTGGCCGCGAAATCAGCTTTTTCGCGCTATCCGACGGCGAGACCGCGATCGCGCTGGCCTCGGCACAGGACCATAAGCGGGTGTTCGATCACGACGAGGGGCCGAACACCGGCGGCATGGGCGCCTATTCGCCGACGCCGTTCGTGACGGACGAAATCCACGCCGAGATCATGGCGAAGATCATTGTTCCGACGGTGAACGGCATGAAGGCGCGCGGCACGCCGTTTCGCGGCGTGCTGTATGCCGGCGTGATGCTGACGCCGGACGGTCCAAAATTGTTCGAATACAATGTCCGCTTCGGAGATCCGGAATGTCAGGTGCTGATGCTGCGGATGATGTCGGACATCGTGCCGGCGTTTCTCGCCTCATGCGACAGGCAGTTGAAGAATTTCGACCTGCGCTGGTTTCCTGACGCGGCGCTGACGGTGGTGATGGCGGCAAAGGGCTATCCCGGCGATTACGCCAAGGGCACGCGCATCGACGCCCTCGATGACGCCGCCAAGGTCGAGGGTGTCGAAATCTTTCACGCCGGCACGGTATCGAAGGACGGACATGTTCTGGCCAATGGCGGCCGCGTGCTCAACGTCTGCGCGTCGGGCAAATCCATCGCCGAGGCGCAGCGCCGCGCTTACGAGGCGGTCGACCGCATCAAATGGCCGGAAGGTTTTTGCCGCCGCGACATCGGCTGGCAGGCGGTGGAGCGGGAGAAGACGGGGTAGTTATCATCCCGAACGGTGCGGCATACCCCGGTCGTCATACGCGGGCTTGACCCGCGTATCCATCAATTTCGCAAAATACATTTTCGAAAAGGATGGATTGCCGGGTCAAGCCCGGCAATGACACCGGTTTTCATCTTCACGCGCGCGAAGACGCGACCTTCGTTCAAATCAAATCCCCACCCGCGGCGGACGCCGTGGTGCCGTGTTCGCGAAAAGCCTTGATGACGTTGCGGCCGACCTTCCATCTGTGAACTTCGTCGGGACCGTCGACCAGGCGCTGCGAGCGGACCTGGGTGTACCATTTCGCCAGAATGGTATCCTGGCTGTAGCCGAGCGCGCCGTGCAACTGGATCGCGGTGTCGATGACGTGGTGGACCATGTGCGCCAGATATACTTTCGCGATGGAATTCTCCTGGGTCAGGTCCATGCCCTTTTCCGCCTTGTAGGCGATGTGCAGCAGCATCAGCCGCCCGATGTAGAGCTGGCTGGCGCATTCGGCGAGCATGAACTGCACCGCCTGCCGGTCGGCGAGCAGCACGCCGAAGGTCGAACGCTTTGTGACATGCGCGACCGCCATGTCGAGCGCGCGCTGGGCCTTTGCGATGTTGTGCATGCCATGGCGCAGCCGGCCGTAGGCGAGGCGGTGCTGGCCCATATTAAAACCGTTGCCTTCGCCGCCGAGCAGATTTTCGGCCGGAACCTTGAGATCCCTGATTTCGATTTCGGAATGGCCGCCGTGGATCACGTCGGCGTGCGGGCCTTCAATCGCCATGTTCTTGATGTTGCGCTTGATGTTGTAGCCGGGGTTCGGCAATTCGACGATGAAGGTCGAAAACCGCTTGTGGCGCGGCGCGTCCGGATCGGTCTTGGCCATCACCAGCGCCATGTCGGCGACGCTGGCCGATGAGGAAAACCATTTTTCGCCGTTGAGGATGTAGTTGGCGTTGCCGTCCTTCACCGCGCGGGTCTGCATGCCCGTGGCATCGGCACCCGCCGCCTTTTCCGTCATCGAGAAGCAGATGCGCTTGTCGCCGTTGAGCAGGGGTTTTAAGAATTTTTCCTTCTGATACTCCGTGCCGTGGGTGAGGATGGTCATCATCGAGGCGTCGTCGGGTCCCTGGGTGTTCATTGAGAGCGCGCCGAGCGAACTTTCGCCAAGCTCCATCTGCACCAGCGCGTTGGCGAGCGGGCCTAAGCCCATGCCGCCATATTCCCTGGGGATGAACGGACACCACAGACCTTGCGCGCGGGCCTTCTTCCGCAGCTTGCCCAAGACTTCGTCGAGCGGCTTGGTGTCCAGTTCCTTCTCCGCGGGGATGCATTCTTCCTGCACCCATTTGCGGACTTTTTCTCGGATCGCCTTGGCTTCGGCCGGGACTTCGAAATCGATCGACATGACATTTCCTCGTTCTGGTTTATTGATGGTTTGTCTTGCGGGATGGCTTATATCCGGGATCAGCCAGCGGCAACGACAAACAAAGTTTAAAGCAACGGTCGTCATACCCGCGCAAGCCGGCATCCAGTATGCGGCGACGCCTGTTGTCGGTTGCGATGTTGGTGTTTACTGCATCATCCGCTGGAGCCTGTCATCGGGCGCGCATTCGCGCGACCCGTTGGCGGATGACGTGAGAGTGTGAAAATGCCTGATCTCGCCGACCTGTTTCCGGGCTACGCGTCCGAATGGATCAACACCAGCTCCGGGCGTATTTTTGCGCGCGTCGGCGGCAAGGGACCGCCGCTATTGCTGTTGCACGGCTTTTCCGAGACGCATGTGATGTGGCACCGCGTGGCGCCGCGGCTCGCCGACAGGTTCACGCTGATCATCGCCGATCTGCCGGGTTATGGCTGGTCGGACATGCCGGAGAGCGACAAGGATCATACGCCCTACACCAAGCGTGCGATGGCGCGGACGATCGTCGAGGCGATGGAGCAACTCGGCCATGTGCATTTTGCTCTCGCCGGGCACGATCGCGGCGGCCGCGTCGCCTATCGGCTGGCGCTCGATCATCCCGGCCGGCTGTCGCGGCTTGCGGTGCTCGATATCCTGCCGACCTATAACTACTGGGAGCGCATGAACAGGCTTTACGCATTAAAGATCTATCACTGGACGTTTCTGGCGCAGCCTTTTCCGTTGCCGGAAACCCTGATCGGCGGCAATCCTGATTTCTTCCTGCGCCAGAAAATGGCAAGCCAGACCAAGTCGAAAACGCTCGATGCGATCGATCCGCGCGCGCTGGAGCATTATCTTGCGGCATTCCGCGATCCCTCAAGGGTGCACGCGATGTGCGAGGATTATCGCGCCGGCGCCTATGCCGATTTCGAGATCGACAAGAAAGATCGCGACGCCGGCAACAAGATAACGATCCCGATGCTGGTGCTGTGGGGCGATGCCGGCATCGCCAGTGCCGCCGCGACGCCGCTCGACACCTGGAAGACATGGGCGGCCAATGTGAGCGGAGCGCCGGTTGCTTCCGGTCATTTCCTGACCGAGGAAAATCCGGATGCGACCGCGAAGGCGTTGAGGGAGTTTTTTGCGGGCTCGTGACTGCGTAGCCCGGATGGAGCGCAGCGTAATCCGGGACGGCTCTACGTTGTTCCCGGATTACGCTGCGCTCCATCCGGGCTACGGCGCTATCTTCGCGCCTTGAAAAAATCTCGCAGCAGCGTCGCGGCTTCGCTCTCGCCGACGGCCGAATAAACCTCGGGCACATGATGGCAGGTCGGTGACGCAAAAAACCGCACGCCGGATTCCACGGCGCCGCCCTTGGGATCGGCCGCGCCGTAATACAGCCGCCGGATACGCGCCAACGAGATCGCGCCGGCGCACATCGTGCACGGCTCCAGCGTGACATAGAGGTCGCACGCGACCAGCCGCTCGCTGCCGACGACCTGGGTGGCTGTTCGGATCGCCAGAAGCTCGGCATGCGCGGTCGGATCGCGGTCGGTCAAAGTGCGGTTGCCGGCCGTGGCGATCACTTCGTTGTTGAGCACGATCACGCATCCGATCGGCACTTCGCCGGATTTTCGTGCCGTTTCGGCTGCTTTCAGCGCCAAATCCATGAAAGAGGGAGCTGTCATGGCTCGTATCCAGCCGAAATGTCTGCTAATAGAGGTGCATTCAGCAAAAGTGGATACCGGTTTTGCGTGAGAATGCGCTTCGAGCGAAGAGCGCGCGCGGTATCGTTGTGCCAGCCCGTCCACATCAGCCTGATTGCCAATTCACCTATACCCGAAGCGAGACCATTCATGCCCCGCGATAACGATAAAGACAACGCTTCCTCGCGCGGCCGGCGTGATCGGCCCTCTGGCGGTAAAGGCCGCTCGGGCGCTGCCCGCGGGCCCGACAAGAAATTCGCCAAGCGCGATTTCGCCGGAAAAGGCGATGGCGAGAAGCGGCCCTACGCCGGCAAATCCGACGGCGCCAAATCCTATGGCAAGAAGCCTTATGCGGGGCCGGGCAAACCCTACGCCGGCAAACGCGAGGGTCCGCCGCCGCGCCGCGATGATGGCGGTGCACCGCGCCCTCGCGGCGATCGGCCTTTTGCCGATCGTCCGCCGCGGTTCAACCGGGATGATCGTCCGCGCGGCGATCGTTCGGAACCGCGCAAGGATTTTCGCCCGCGCGACGATCGTGGCGGCGAAAAGCGCCCCTTCACCCCGCGCGGCGATCGCCCGAATTCCGGTCGCGACGACCGCGCCCCGCGCTCCGACGCGCGTCCCGCCCGGCAATTCTCCGACAGGAAATTTGCTGACAAGAAGCCTTATGCGCCACGCGACCGTGGCGGCGAGAAGCGCCCGAGCTCACCGCGCGGCGAAGGTTTTCGGAAAGATAAAGATGGTGACCGGCCGCGAGCAGATCGCCCGTACAGTGCGCGGCCGTCGCGCGACGGCGATCGTCCGCGCGGCGATCGTCCCGAGAGAAAATTTGGCGGCGACAAGAAATTTTCCCGCGGTGCGCCGGATCGCAAGAGCGACCGAGGGGATCGCAACAGCGACCGGGGGGATCGCGGCGAGTCAAAGCCTTGGCAGAAACGTGATGCAAGTTCGCCCGATCACGCCGGACGCAACTCCCGTCCGCCCCGCGATGGCGCACGTAATTTTGACAGACCGAAATTTGAAAAACCCCGTTTCGACAAACCGCGCGAGGACCGCGGCGGCGACGAGCGTCCGCGCTTTTCGCGTCCGCGCCAGGATCGCCCCCAAGGCGATCGCCCGTTTCGAGACCGTCCGAAATTCGAGCGACCGCGCGAGAGCGGCAGTTCCTGGCACGAACATCCGCGCAGCGAACCGCGATCTTCCGATCGATCTGCCGATCGGCCCCGCCGCGACAACGAGGATGACAGCAAGGTCTTTGTAAAACGTCCGGCATTCGGCGGCCGCGGCGAATACCGCGAGCGCAAGCCCGACGAGCGCCGTCCGCCGCGGCCGCCGCGCGAAAAGAAATCCGGTGAGCGCATCGCCAAGGTGGTGTCGCGCGCTGGTCTTGCCTCGCGCCGCGACGCCGAGGAATGGATCGTGCAGGGCCGCGTCACCGTCAACGGCCGCGTCATCAATTCGCCGGCGCTCGACGTCACCGCCAATGATGTCATCACCGTCGACGGCAAGCCGTTGCCGCCGCGCGAGCGCACCCGGCTGTTCATGTTTCACAAGCCGCGCGGGTTGATGACCACCCATGCTGATCCCGAAGGGCGGCCGACGGTGTTCGACAATCTGCCGGAGGGACTGCCGCGGCTGATCAGCATTGGCCGGCTCGATTTCAACACCGAGGGCCTGCTGCTGCTCACCAATGACGGAGGGCTGGCGCGCGTGCTCGAACTGCCCGATACCGGCTGGCTGCGGCGCTACCGCGTCCGCGCCCATGGCGAAGTCACGCAGGGCCAGCTCGATGAATTGAAAAAGGGCATCGAAGTCGACGGCGTCAAATACGGTTCGATCGACGCGACCTTGGAGCGCGACCAGGGCGCCAACGTCTGGCTGGTGTTTGCGATCCGCGAAGGCAAGAACCGCGAAGTCCGCAACGTGCTGGCGCATCTCGGCCTCGAAGTGAACCGCCTGATCCGGATTTCCTACGGTCCGTTCCAGTTGGGCGAGCTCGCCGAAGGTCAGGTCGAGGAGGTCAAGACCCGCGTGCTGCGCGAGCAGCTCGGCGAAAAGGTGGCCGCTCTCGCGGGAGCGGATTTTGCGCGTCCGATGCAGGGCGAGCCGCAAGCAAAATCGGACGACGAAGCGACCGACGCCCCGCGCGCCAAAAAACCGTTCAAGCCGGCCGGCAAGAGCGGCCTGATCGCCGACCGCAAGGGGCGCCGGGTGCTGGTGCAGCGTACCGGTAGCGACGAAGCCCGCGCCCGCAATGAGGCCGAAGCCAGCGGCTACGGCCCGCCACGGCGTCCGCTGCGCGGCTATCACGGCAAGCGCGATCTGAAGCCGCGGGACGAGTGACGCTTGATGGCTGGAATGATACTGCCAACTCCCAAAAAGCCGTCATGGCCGGGCTTGTCCCGGCCATCCACGTCTCTCTTGTTGATTCGCCGCAAAGACGTGGATGGCCGGGACAAGCCCAGCCATGACGAAAACTTCTAATGCGCGTCGTCGGCGGGCGGTTGAAGGGCCGCAACCTCGCGTCACCGTCGTCGCGCGACATCCGCCCGACCGCGGACCGGTTGCGCGAATCGGTGTTCAATATTCTGATCCATGCCTATGACGATCCGATTCAAGAGGCGCGCGTGCTCGACCTGTTCGCCGGCACCGGAGCGCTCGGCATCGAGGCGATTTCGCGCGGTGCCGCGTTCGCGCTGTTCGTCGATAACGGCGCCGAGGCGCGCGCGCTGATGCGCAACAATGTCGAGTCGCTCGGGCTTGGCGGCGTCACAAAAGTGTACCGCCGCGACGCCGCTAATCTCGGCCCGGCGCACCCGATGGAACCGTTCTCGCTGGTGTTCCTCGATCCGCCCTATCGCATGAAGCTCGCCGAGAAGGCGCTGGCCTCGTTGCGCGACGGCGGCTGGCTGACGCCGGGCGCGCTGCTGGTGGTGGAGGAGGCCAAGGCCGCGGCGTTCGCAGCGCCGGATGGTTTTGCGGAGCTGGAGCGGCGCGCCTATGATGATACGGAGTTTGTGTTTTTGCGGCATGGGTGAGACGGTCGCGCGTTCTTATCCCTCCCCCTTGTGGGGAGGGTCGGCGCGAAGCGCCGGGGTGGGGGTAGCGCACGGCAGTGCGCGAACAATTCCTTTGCTAAGGCAGCCTGCACCCGACCGGCCTTTGGTCGGCCAGCTCCCCACGAGGGGGGAAGGGATGAGCAAGCGCTGGCAGGGTAGGCAATCACATGTGAAGGTGTGTATCTTCCGGGAGGACCACCCTTGGCAAACGAAAATGCCCGCGCGCTTCGCAAGCGACTCACGTCGCAGGAAGTCAAATTGTGGATGAAGCTGCGCGAATTGAAAGGCCTCGGCTTTCATTTCCGGCGACAGGCACCGATCGGGCGTTACATCGTCGACTTCGTTTCGTTCCAATCCCGACTCGTCATAGAAGCCGATGGCGGTCAGCACGGAATGCCCGAGAGCGCACGCTCGGATCAGCTTCGCGACGCTTTTCTGCAATCGCAAGGCTTCCAAGTTCTTCGATTCTGGAATTCGGACATCGACGCCAATCTCGAAGGCGTGATGGAAAGCATTCTGGGTACATTGAAACACGTCCCGTCCAGGTGACGGACGCAAGGCCCTTTCTGATCCCTCCCCCTCTTGTGGGGTGGGTGGCCGGTTGGGCGGGGGCTTATCTCAGCAAGCGAATTTCTTGCGCACTGCCGTGCGCTACCCCCACCCCGGCGCTCTGCGCCGACCCTCCCCACAAGGGGGAGGGATAAGAAAAGCTCACCGTCTCCCGAACAGCTTCTCGATGTCCGAAAGCTTCAGCTCCACATAAGTCGGCCGGCCGTGGTTGCACTGGCCGGAATTCGGGGTGTCTTCCATCTCGCGTAACAGCGCGTTCATTTCCTCGGGCTTGAGACGGCGGCCGGCGCGGACCGAGCCGTGGCAGGCCATGGTGGCCGCGACATGCATCAAACGTCGCTCCAGCGGCAAGGCTTCATCCCATTCCGCCATGTGCTCGGCGAGATCGCGCAGCAGCGAGGCGGCATCGGTCTTGCCGAGCAGCGACGGCGTCTCGCGCACCGCGACAGCACCAGGGCCGAAGGATTCGATCGCAAGTCCGAACGATGCCAATTCGTCGGCGCGCGCGATCAGCCGTTCCACCGTGGCCTCGTCGAGTTCGACGATCTCGGGGATCAGCAGGATCTGCCGTTGCACGCCGTTGCGCGCCAACGAGGCTTTGAGCTTTTCATAGAGGATGCGCTCATGCGCGGCGTGCTGGTCCACGACGATGAGGCCGTCGCGGGTCTGCGACACGATGTAGGTCTCGTGAATCTGCGTCCGCGCCGCTCCCAGCGGGCGGTCGAGCAGATCGGCTGATGGGTTTTCCGAAAAACGCACATCCGCGGTCGGCGTGCCGACGTCGAACGCGGCCTGTCCCGGTTCGGCAAACGCCGTCGCCGCGGCGCCGTCGAATGTGGGCATCGGTCCGGTGGAAAAAGCCGGCGAGCGCCGCCAGTCCCAATTGGCGCGCGGCGCGAATGACGGGCGGAACGACGATATCGCAGCACCATCAGCGTTGGCCGCGGTGCGCTTGCCTTCGCGGGCGAGGCCGTCTTTCAGCGCGTGCACGATCAGCGCGCGGACCAGGCCGGCGTTGCGGAAGCGGACCTCGGTCTTGGCCGGATGCACATTGGCATCGACCTCCTGCGGATCCAAGGTCACGAACAGCGCCACCACGGGATGGCGGTCGCGCGGCAGGTAGTCGGAGTAGGCCGCGCGCACCGCGCCAATGATCAGCTTGTCGCGCACCGGGCGGCCGTTGACGAACAGATATTGCCCGAGCGCGTTCGCACGGGTCAGTGACGGCGCGGCGGCAAAGCCTTCGACCATGACGCCTTCGCGCTCGCTGCGCACCTCGATGGCGCAGCCGCGAAAATCCGCGCCCAAAATGTCGCCGAGCCGCGTCAATCGGCCGGCGGCGCCGGGCAGCGCGGCGGCCCAGGTGACGGGCGCGCGTTCCTCGCCAGCCAGCGTGAAGGCGATGTCGGGCCGCGCCATGGCGAGGCGGCGAACCACTTCGCGGATCGCTTCGGCCTCGGTGCGGTCGGTCTTGAGAAATTTCAGGCGCGCCGGCGTCGCGTAAAACAGATCGCTGACCTCGACGCGGGTGCCTTGCGATAATGCCGCCGGCATGATGTCGGACTTCTCGCCGCCTTCGACGGCGAGCGACCAGGCATGCGGCTCGGTGGCGTGGCGCGTGGTGATGCCGAGCTTCGCAACCGCGCCGATCGAGGGCAGCGCCTCGCCGCGAAACCCCAGCGTGCGAATTCGCAGCAGATCCTCGTCGTCGAGTTTCGAGGTGGCATGGCGATCGACCGCCAGCGCCAGATCGGAAAAGGTCATGCCGTCGCCATCATCGGTGATGCCGATCCGCCGCCGGCCGCCGCCATCGGTAAAAATGTCGATCCGGCTGGCGCCGGCATCGATGGCGTTTTCCACCAGTTCCTTGACCACGCTCGCGGGGCGCTCGACCACTTCGCCGGCGGCGATGCGGTTGACGACCTGTTCGGGGAGCTGGCGGACGGGCATGGGCGGCGACTCGTGGAGTGGGGAAGCAATTTAGGAGCTTTTACCGTCCGGCGGGAGGGCGGCGGCTGATAAACCCGAGGGGTTTTGGCAGCTCTCCCCGCTGTTCATGGCGAACCAAGCCTCAACCGCCACATTTACCCGATCCGCGCCTCGGCTTGAGCTGCCATGACGAGAACATTGTGACCCGCGCCGACCGGGTATATCGTTTAGAAAAGTTTTAAAAGAGATCGGGAGGATACCCATGTGCCAGCTGTTCGCACACCAGCCTCAGCGCGACTATGAATCGCAGACCCGATCGCTCCGGATCGGGGGGCATTGCACGTCGATCCGGCTGGAAATGTCGTTCTGGGATACGCTGGAGGAGATCGCCGGCAAGGAAGGCCTGAGCCTTCCGAAATTCCTGACCAAGCTTCACACCGAAGTGCTCGATCATCACGGCGAGGTCAATAATTTCGCGTCGCTGCTGCGTTGTTCCTGCCTGATCTATCGCTCGAAAAATGCGGTGGTGACGCCCGACTTCCGCGCGCCTGTCCTCGACGCCGCGGAATAGTCGTTCTCGATGGGCGGCAGGATAAAGGCTCCACCCGTGTCGCGGACGGAGCCTTTTCATATCAGATGGATTAAATTTCCTTTCGTTGCATGGCGCCGGCGATGTGGTCCGCCTGGCGGACCGCCAGTGCCACGATGGTAAGGGTCGGATTGCAGGCGGCACCGCTGGTGAACTGGCTGCCGTCAGACACAAACAGATTCTTGATATCGTGGGTCTGGCCGAACTTGTTCACCACGCCGTCTTTTGCTTTCGCGCTCATGCGGTTGGTGCCCATGTTGTGCGTTGAGGGATAGGGCGTGGTGGGATAGGTCACGGTCGCGCCGATCGCCTCATAGACGGCGGAGCCTTGCTTGTAGGCGTGGTCGCGCATCGCGACATCGTTGGGATGGTCGTCGTAATGCACGCTCGCCACCGGCAGGCCGAACTTGTCCTTGGCTTTCGGATCGAGCGTGATCCGGTTGGTTTCCTGCGGCATGTCCTCGCCGACCAGCCACATGCCGGCCATGCGCGGATAGCCTTCCATCGCCGACGTGAAGGAGCGCCCCCAGGCGCCCGGATTGAGGAACGCGGCCATGAAGGGCAGGCCAAGCGACAACGTTTCCATCTCATAGCCGCCCATGAAGCCGCGCGACGGATCGTGCCGCGCCTCGTCGTGGATGATGCCGGCCATCGTCGTGCCGCGATACATGTGGACCGACTTGTCGAACACCGCATAGACGCTGCCGGTCATGTGACGCATATAGTTGCGGCCGACCTGGCCGGAGCTGTTGGCAAGGCCATCGGGGAACATGCTGGAGGCGCTGTTGAGCAGCAAACGCGGGCTTTCGATCGAATTGCCGGCGACGGCAACGATGCGCGCCTTCTGACGCTGGGTCTTTCCAGCCTCGTCGGCGTAGACGACGCCGGTCGCCTTGCCGGATGCGTCGTGTTCGATCTTGAGCGCCATGCTGTTCGGACGAACCTCGAGATTGCCGGTGGCTTCGCCCTTCGGGATCTCCGCATAAAGCGTCGACCATTTTGCGCCGGTCTTGCAGCCCTGGAAGCAGAAGCCGATCTGCTGGCAGGAGCCGCGGCCGTCGCGCGGTTCGCTGTTGATCGCCATCCGGCCGGTGTGGACCTCCTTGTAGCCGAGCTTCTTGGCGCCGGCTTCCATCACCTTGAAGTTGTTGTTGCCTGGCAATCCCGGAATGTTGTTGGTGCGGGTGACGCCCATCTTGTCTTCGGCCTTGGCGTACCACGGCTCCATTTCAGCCAGCGTGATCGGCCAGTCCAAGAGATTGGCGCCCGGCACGCTGCCGTAGGCGCTCTTGATTCTGAATTCATGCTCGTCGAACCGCAACGACGCGCCGGCCCAATGCACGGTCGATCCGCCGACTGATTTGACGATCCATGCCGGCAGATTGGCGAAATCCTTCGCCACGCGCCAGTTGCCCGACGTCGTCCGCATGTCCGTCCACGCCAGCTGCGTGAAACTTTCCCACTCGTTGTTGATGAAATCCTGCAGCTCGACGCGCGGCCCGGCCTCCAGGATCACCACCTTGACGCCCTTCTGCGCGAGTTCATTGCCAAGCGTTCCGCCGCCGGCGCCGGAGCCAACGATAACCACCACACCATCGTCATTCAGATCGAATTTTGCCATTGTGTATCCTCCCAACTGATGTTCTGCGCGAAGTTGTCCTCAGACCTTCGGCAGCCAGTCGATGTCGTTGAAACCGCGCTTGATGTAGCCGCCATGCTCGGCGGAGGAGCCCTCGTAGCCGAACTTCGGCCACAGCTCTTCCTGGTTGTAGAGCGAGACGACCAGGTCGGAGCGAACCTTCTTGAAAAAGTCGGTCTGCTCGATGCCCTGCAGCAGCACGACGCGGTCGGCTTCCCACGGCACCTGCGCATAGGCCACCTTGTGGCGGTCCTGCGCGTCCTGATCGAGACGACGAACGCCGTCTTCAAGCAGCGCCTTGGTGGCGGGATCTTTCGCCGCCTTGCCGTCCCACGGCTTGATCGCGGTGATGTAGTAGCTGTCGACCAGGAAGTCGTGCGGATAGATATCGCGCGCGACCTTGACCAGCGTTTTCAGCGTCGCCGGCGCCAGCGTGGTCGCGTCCGCAGCCCACGCATCCTCGATGCCGAGGCCGGCGCTGGTGGCGACGGCCGCGACCGGCGCTACGGCTGCGGCGCCCTGCAGAAAGGTTCGGCGACTGTATTTGCTTCGACGATCGACTTCTCTCATGGGATCCTCCATTGAACGTTTTTGTTGACGTGATTATCCGAAGCGTCCGCCTTTCTGGATCACTTCGATCTTGTAGCCGTCGGGGTCGGAGACGAAGAAAAACCGCGCCAGCGTCGCGCCGTCATGCTTGAAATCGCGCAGCGGCCCGGGTGACAGTTTTTCGCGGCTGAAGCGGGCATGCTCGGCATCGAGATCGTCGACCACGACGGCGAGGTGGCCGTAGCCGTCGCCCAATTCGTAAGCCGCCTTGCGATCGAAATTCACCGTCAGTTCGACCTCGAACGGCGAGGACGGATGACGCAGATAGATCAGCGCAAAGTCCGCAAATTTGAGATGGTCGGCGACCTCGAGCCCGAAAGCGCGCGCGTAGAAATCAAGCGACCTTGCTTCATCGAGCACGCGAATCATCGAGTGAACTGGTTTCGCCATTCAGTGCAACTCCTTCAGATAGCTCACGATCGCCATGCGGAGTTCGGGTTTGGCCTGCTTGTAAGGCATGATCGCGCCGGGGATCATTCGTTGCGGATCGGCCAGCCAGGCGTCGAGCTTGAGCTCATCCCATTTGAATTTTGCATTGGCAAAACCCGCCGAATAGCGGAAGCCGTCGGCGGTTCCGGCGTCGCGTCCGACGATGTTGAACAGCGTCGGTCCCTGCCGCGGTGGATCGGAGATGTTGGTGGTGTGGCAAGTGGCGCATTGCTGCTTGAACAGCATCGCGCCATCGGCTGGCTTTGCGGCAGGCGGGGTTAGTTGCGCCGCCGCGCGGTCGACAGCCAGCGCCGCGGCGCAAAATGCCAGCCCGATCCGCAGTGCCGCGCGTCGTTTTGTCATGTCCATCACCGTTGGCGCGAGCGGACCTTAAGCCGCGGCGACCGGGCGGTGGTAGTAGTGGGCTGTTGCAGGGCGGAACAAAGCGCGGCTGCCGGCCGGTCGCCACTTCGCTCGAAAACGTCCTAGTCGTCGAATCTCGCCGTGCCGCGCTTTGCCTTGATGTCACTGCGGCGCTTTTTGCCTTCGAGCCGGCGCTTTTTCGAGCCCATTGTGGGCCTGGTCGGACGCCGCGGGACGGGGCGCGTCATCGCGGCGCGCAAAAGCTCGAGCAGGCGGTCGACGGCGTCGGCGCGGTTGCGCTCCTGGGTGCGGAAACGCTGCGCATGGATCACGATCACGCCGTCCTTGGTCATGCGCTGGCCGGCGAGCCGGTTGAGCCGGGCCTCGGCATCCGCCGGCAGCGTCAGCCGCCTCGTATCGAACCGCAGTTGGGCTGCGGTCGAGAGCTTGTTGACGTTCTGTCCGCCCGGACCGGAGGCGCGGACGAAACTGATCTCGATGTCGTTCTCGTCGATCGTGAGGTCGCGGGAAATCCGCAGCATGGGCTCACCGGAAGCGGAGATGATTCCGAACGGGAATCGGACAGGCGCAGGATAGCGGTTTTGTTTGTGGCGCTGAAGCACGAGGGAGGCGTTCCCCGGATGCTGCGCAGCGCCATCAGCGCGTTCACGCGCGTCTTCGACGCGCTATGTCTTGCGGCGTGGTGCGCTGCTGAATCCGGGGTCCATGGTTGGCAAAGAAAGCTGGGTCCCGGCTCTGCGGCGCACCGCCAAGAGGCGCTGCACCGCGTCCGGGACACGAGATAAGCCGAAAGCCGTCAGTTCGCCTTGGGTGGCGGCGGGGTCGCAGCCGCCGGCTGGGCGGCGGCTTGCGGGGCGCGGCCGACGATCACGGTGAGGAGGCCTTGCCCCCACAGCCGCTTGGCGGCCTTTTTCGCATCGTCGAGGGTCACGGCATCGACGATGGCGTTGCGCTTCTCGATGTAGTCGATGGGCAGCTGATCGAGCTGATATTGCAGCAGCGCCGAGGCCAGCTTCGACGAGGTGTCGAGCGCCAGCATTTGCGAGCCCTTCAGATAGGACTTGGCCTCATCCAGTTCCTGCTGGGTCGGGCCTTCCTCGGCCATGCGGCGGATTTCCTTCTCGATGGCGTCAACGGTCTCGCCGGCGCGATCGGCGCGGGTGCCGGTATTTCCGACGAATAGCGCGGAGTGATCCGCCCACAACAGCGATTCATAGACCGAATAGGCAAGACCGCGCTTCTCGCGGACTTCATGGTAGAGCCGTGACGACAGCCCTCCGCCGCCGAGAATGTGGTTCACGACATAGCCGGCCATGAAAGCCGGATCGTGGCGCTTGATGCCGGGGCCGCCGAACGTCACCACGGTCTGCGGCACGTCGAGCGGAATGAACGCGCGCTGCGGCGGTTTGGCGGCCTCGACGTCGGCGACCGGCGTCAGGCTGGCCTTGGCCGGCAGTCCGCCAAACGTCTGATCGAGCAATTTGCCGAGCGCAGCGGGATCGACATCGCCGACCACAGCAATCCTCAGCGTATCCTTGGCCAGCACCCGGCGGACGTAATCCTTCAGATCGGCGACGTCGATTTTTGGAACGCTTTCCAGCGTGCCGTTGGCCTGCCTTGCATAGGGGTGATCGCCAAAGGTGACTTCCAGGAACTTGCGGCTCGCCAGCGAGGTCGGATTGGAGGTATCGCGCCTCAGGCCCGATAGCACCTGCGAACGAATGCGTTCGACATCGGTGCTCTCGAAATGCGGCGATGTCAGCGACATCCGGAGCAGGTCGAAAGCCTCGTCCTTGTTATCCTTCAGCATGCGCAGCGAGCCGCGGAAATTATCCCGCGTCGAGGAGAAGCTCAATTCGATGGCGCGGCGGTCGAGGTGCTCGTGGAATGTCTTGGAATCGAGCTCGCCTGAGCCTTCATCGAGCAGATCGGCAACCAGATTGCCGACGCCGGGCTTGTCGGCTGGATCCTGGGTCGCGCCGCCGCCGAAGGCATACTCCATGGCGATCAGCGGCACGGTCGCGTCCTGCACGAACCAGGCCTCGATACCACCCGGTGAAACCAGATGCTGGATCTTTGCCGCGGCGTGCGATGGCGTTGATACCAGTGGCGCCACCATCAGGCAGGTCGCAAAAATCAATGCCATGCGGCGCGCGCGGGGCCTGGGAGAAGTCTTGAGATAACTCTCCGGAGGAGAAGTCTTGGTAGAATAAGTCTTGGGACAAGTGCTGATATCGATCACGAACGCTTCTCCTCGCGTTTTGGCGTAGCATCCTTGATCAGATAGCCGGTCACCGAGCGTTTCTTGTCGAGCCATTTCTGCGCGGCGTCGCGGACCTGTTCGGCGGTAACGGCGCGAATGCGATCCGGCCAGCTTCGCAAGTCGTCGATGCTCAAGCCGGTGGTGAGCGCCCCGCCATACCAGCGCGCCAGCGTCGCCTGATTGTCCTGGGCGTAGATCGCCTCGGCGATCAGCTGGGTCTTGACCCGCTCGAGATCCTCGGCACGCACCGGATTTTGTCCGACATCCGATATCACGCTGTCGATCACCTGCTCGACCTGCGCGAACTCAACGCCGGGCTTCGGTGAGGCCGAGATCATGAACTGCGTCGGATCGAGCGAGGTGCCCTGATATCCGGCGTCGGCGCTGACCGCGAGCGGGCGATCGACCACCAGCGCGCGATAAAGATAGGAATTGCTGCCGCCGCCCATCAACTGCGCCAACACGTCGAGCGCCGGACTTTCTCCCGCGGCGGCAGTGGCGGCGGACGGAACCAGATAATAGCGCTTCACGCTGGGTTGTTCGACCCTGGGGTCGGCCAGCGTCACGGTGCGGGGCGCCACGGGCACCGGTTCCTGCGGCCGCAGGCGCTGCGCCGCTATCGCGGGCTGGGCGGCGACTTCGCCGAACGTCCGCTCCGCCAGCGGGCGAACATCCTTGGCCTCGACATCGCCGGCAATGATCACGGTCGCGTTGTTCGGCGCATAAAAGCGTCGGTAGAACGCCAGCGCATCTTCGCGGTCGAGCTTTTCGATTTCCTGGTGCCAGCCGATCACCGGGCGGCCATAGGGATGATTGAGATACAGCGCCGCCATGATCTGCTCGGTCAGCCGCGCCTCCGGATTGTTGGCGACCCGCATGTTGAATTCCTCGAGCACGACGTCGCGCTCCGGCAGCACGTTTTCATCCTTCAGGATCAGGCCGGTCATGCGGTCCGCCTCGAACTCCATCATCTTGGCAAGCTGCTCGCGCGGCACGCGCTGGAAATAGCCGGTGTAGTCGGTCGAGGTGAAGGCATTCTCGTTGCCGCCGATCCGAAGCACGGTCTGGGAAAATTCACCGGCCGGGTGCTTGCTGGTGCCCTTGAACATCAAATGTTCGAGAAAATGCGCGAGGCCGGATTTGCCGGGCGTCTCGTCGGCAGAGCCGACCTTGTACCAGATCATCTGGGTGACGACCGGCGTGCGATGATCCGGGATCACCACGACTTGCAGACCGTTGCCGAGGGTAAAGCTGGCGGGACGCTCTGATGTCACCGTGGTCTGGGCGCGAGCGCCGCCTGCAGAGAGGGCGAACGTCGATAGGAGCGCGGCGAAGAGGGAGACGGCGAGGCAGTGTGGGGACATCATGACCTGTCTAGTGCGTGTTTCGCGCAAAATTGGGCACCGGATTTGCTTTTGCGACAAGGACTAAGGAGACGCGCAATATTTGGAATGAGAGCGACCGCCCCCCGAACCGAAATGTTCGGGATGAACCCGCGCCACCGTACACCGCGCGGCTGCCCTGCAGCGTCACGAAGCCGAGAGCCGGACGTGGCTAATCGCCATACTTGCCCGCGACCGGGTTATATTCCTTGTTCAGCGATTCTTTTGGCCCGGTGCCGTAGGCGAAATTCGGCGATGGCGTCTGATATCCGCTGGGCGGCTGGGTGAGCGAATCGCGGGTTGGTTCGCCCTTGAATGGGGCAGTCTCGCTCTTGTTGCCGCCGAAAAGATCGCCGAAGCTGCCAGTAAAGCCGAGCTGCGACGGGCTGAGCATCGGACTGTTGCTGACGCCGGGCTGAATAGGGTCGTTGTTGGTGCGGGCGGAAGCGGCTACCTTGCCCTTGTTGAGCTCGCTCGGCGTCAGGGTCCGGCGCGCTTCGACGGGGTCCTTGTTGTCTTTCTTTCGGGCCGCGATCGCAGCCTTGCGGCGTTGTTCGTCCGGATCTTTCGGCCAGTTCGGGGCCTTCACATCGGCCGACGCGGAGGCCGGCGGCGGCAGATCGATCTTGGGGGGCACCACCAGCGGGGAGCGCTCGCGATACTCGATCCCCTTATTTTCCATGTTGGTACCGCCGATTCCGGCCATGATGCCTTCGATGATCTTTTCCTCGAAGGTCTTGTCGTCCTCGTCGTCTTCCTGGGCGCGGACGGCCCCGGCTGTCATGAGAAGGCCGATGCCGAGCGCGACGGCGGCGAGCCGCAGCACGCGGGTCAATGCTCTCGACGATTTCTGCACGGTCCGGCCGCTAGCTTTGCGCATCGCTTTTCCCGTTCAAATGTTTCCGCAGGCCGCCAATTCAAGGCGTAACTCCGCGCCTGCAAGCAACGTTCAGCCCAAGCGGTCCGTATCAGCCGGGATCAGGGCGCTTTTGCGGCGGGTACCCCAGGAAGGAATCATACAGAAGGGCCGCTACCCCGGCAACAATGGCCACGTCGGCCAGGTTAAATACGTACCAATTGTAGGTATTTCCCCCGATCTGGAGGTGAAACAGGGCGAAATCGACCACCGCGCCATAGGCGAAGCGGTCGATGCCGTTGCCGACGGCACCGCCAATGATCAGGCCGAGCGCCAGCGTCGCGATCAGGGTCCGCGACCGCGCCATCCAGATCGCCAGCACAAGCACCGCCACGGCCTTGATGATCATCAGGCCGATCTGGGCGATCTGGCTGTCGTTCTGGAACCAGCCGAAGCTGATCCCGACGTTCCAGGCCAGCACCAGATCGAAGAACGGTGTGACCCTCACGGCGCCGCGGTGGGCGATGTCGAACACGAACAGCAGCCAGAGTTTTGAGGCCTGATCGAGCGCGAGCACGGCGATCGCGGCGATGACGCCGGGGGCGAGGTGGGAGTTGCGAAAGCGTTCGAGGCCAGGCAATTATCTGGCCTTCTTTGTGCTGGCCTTGTTTTTCGTCTTTCTTGCTTTCGCTGCGGAGACCTTCTTCGCCGGCTTCTTCGCCCCCTTCTTGGCAGCCTTCCTGGTTGCTGCTTTCTTCTTTGCAGGTTTCTTCTTGGCGCCCTTCGTTGCGGCAGTCGCTTTCTTGGCGGCGTTCTTTTTGGCGGGGGCCTTCTTGCTTCCCGTCGTGCCGGACTTTTTGGCGGACTTCTTATCGGCGGGCTGCTTCGCGGTTTTACCGGCGGCCTTTTCGCTTTTGCTCTTGGCAGGCTTTCTCTTCCTGGGAACGGCCACCTCAACCGGTTGCTTCTCGGCTTCTTGTTGCCCGGAAATTTCCGGCTCGGGTTCCGCAACGACGGCCTCAACCACCCGTACGCGCGCCGGAACGGGAGCGACGGGCGCCGCCGGCCGTTGCTCCAGCGCTTTCCATTCGCGCAGCGCCTGCGCGTCGCGCGGCGAGACATCAGGGTATTCGGGGTCGTCGCCGACGGTCGGCAGGATTTTCCACGACCGCGCGCATTTGGTGCCAACGGCCTTTTCGACGACGACGGCGACGCCGGGCACCTCGTTCAGCCGGAACGCATCTGATGGCGCGTCGTCATTGGTCACCATCGCGTTCGAGGTGATGCAAACCTCGGCCAGATCGATATCGAACAGCGTGTCGAAAATCTTCTTGTCCGAGACATAGACCAGCGGCGACGCCTCCAGCGACGAGCCGATGTGCTTGGCGGCGCGCTCTACTTCCAGCGCGCCGGTGACGACGCGGCGGACGGCGCGGATAACTTCCCACTTCGCCGCCAGCTTTTCGTCGCGGAAATTCTCAAAACTTTCCGGAAACAGCGTGAGATGCACCGAGGGTTCGGCGTCGGGTCTGTAAAGCCGCCACGCCTCTTCGGAGGTGAACGACAATACCGGCGCCAGCCATTTCAGGATCGCATCGCAGAGAATATCGATGGCGGTGAGGGCGGCCTTACGCGCCAGAGACGACGGCGGATCGCAATACAGCGTATCTTTCCGGATATCGAAATAGAACGCCGACAGTTCGGTGTTCATGAACGCCGACAGCGAGGCGACCACGGTCTTGTAATCGAATTCGGCGTAAGCCTTGCGCATGATCGCGGCCTGCTCGGCGAGCTGATGCAGCATCAGCCGCTCCAGTTCGGGCATCTCGGCGTGTGCGACGATGTCGCTGCGATGGAAGTGATGCAGCGTGCCGAGCATCCAGCGGATCGAGTTCCGCAGCTTGCGGTAGGTCTCGATGGTGTTTTTGAGGATTTCCGGGCCGATGCGCTGGTCGTCGGCGTAGTCGGTGGCGCAGACCCAGAGCCTCAAGATGTCGGCGCCGGACTGCGCGATGACCTTTTGCGGCTCGACGGTGTTGCCGATCGACTTCGACATCTTGCGGCCGTTCTCGTCGAGCGTGAAGCCGTGGGTGAGCACGATATCGAACGGCGCGCGGCCGCGGGTGCCGCAGCTCTCCAGCAGCGACGACTGGAACCAGCCGCGGTGCTGGTCCGAGCCTTCCAGATACATCACGGTGTCGTCGCCGCCATCGACCTTGCGCCGGATGTCGCCGATTCCAGGGAAATGCACGCGGTCTTCCAGCACGAAGGCGTGGGTCGAGCCGGAATCGAACCAGACGTCGCAGATGTCGTCGATCTTCTTCCACTCTTCATTGGCGAGCGAGCCGAGGAAACGCTCGCGGGCGCCGTCCATGTACCAGGCGTCGGCGCCTTCCTGCTCGAAGGCTTTTGCGATGCGCGCGTTGACGGCCTCGTCCTGCAGGATTTCGGCGGAGCCGTCGGCTTTTTCGCGCACGAACACCGTGATCGGCACGCCCCAGGCGCGCTGGCGCGAGATCACCCAGTCGGGCTTGCTATCGATCATGCCGTTGATGCGGTTCTGGCCCGACGGTGGCACCCATTGGGTGACCGAGATCGCATCTAACGCGCAATTTCTAAGGGTATCCGGCGATTCATCATCGATAAATTCTGGCGACTCCTTACTTGCGTGAACCAGCCTTGAAGAAACCTTTTCGGTAATGGCTTTGTCCATTGCAATGAACCACTGCGGGGTATTGCGGTAGAGGATTGGTTTTTTTGAACGCCACGAATGCGGGTACTGATGTTTTAAACGCAAACGGGCAATAATCATCCCTGCGTCAGCGAGTGCCTTGATGACCGCTTCGTTTGCGTCGCCCTTATCACCCTTGTCGGTGAAGACGCGCTTTCCCACGAAGCCTGGAGCCTGTTCAGTAAGGGCGCCATTTTCATCAACGGTGTATGGGATGTTAGGATTAATGCCGCGCTTCAGTAGCCGTTGAGTGTTCGCGACCCAAACATCGAAATCTTCGCGGCCATGTCCTGGTGCGGTATGTACAAAACCAGTACCTGCATCATCAGTAACGTGATCTCCAACTAACAGAGGGACCAAGAAGTCATAGCCGCCGAGCTTCTTAAGAGGATGATCGCAGATTATCTCGAGGCTTGCCGGGCCGTCATCAAAAACAACATCATGCAGTTTTTTATAATCGGAGCTCGCGATTTTTGCTTGTCGGAAAACTTCATCCGCCAAACGATCAGCGATTAAATATCGGTCACCGACCTTCGCCCAATTATTTGGGGGTGCTTCGACAACCTCATAAAGCCCATAGTTGATATCGAGGGAAAAACTGATCGCGCGGTTGCCAGGAATTGTCCAAGGTGTCGTTGTCCAAATAACAATTGAGCTTCCCTTCAAGTCGCTCTCAAGCTGACGCTTAGCCTGAATATCCTTAGCGGTGGCTTGTGGATCAAACTCGAGTTCGACTTGCGCAATCGGAAACTTCACCCACACCGTATCGCTGGTATAATCCTCGTACTCCACCTCGGCTTCCGCCAGCGCGGTTTTTTCCACCACGCTCCACATCACGGGCTTTGAGCCGCGGTAGAGCGTGCCGTTGGCGGCGAATTTCATCAGCTCGCGCGCGATCTGGGCTTCGGCGAAATAATCCATCGTGGCGTAGGGATGATCCCAGTCGCCGATGATGCCGAGCCGCTTGAATTCCTCGCGCTGCACGTTGAGCCAGTGCCCGGCATAGGCGCGGCATTCCTTCCGGAACGCCACCATGGCGGTGGAGTCCCGAAAGTCAGGCTTTGGCTGGCCCTTGGAGCGGTAGTTCTCTTCCTCGATTTTCCATTCGATCGGCAGGCCGTGGCAGTCCCAGCCCGGCACGTAGTTGGAATCGAAGCCGAGCATCTGCTGGCTCTTGGTCACCACGTCCTTGAGGATCTTGTTCAGCGCGTGCCCGATATGGATGTTGCCGTTGGCGTAGGGCGGGCCGTCATGCAGCACGAATTTCGCCCGGCCGGCGGCGGCTTTGCGGAGCTTGCCGTAGAGGCCGATCTCGTTCCAGCGTGCCAGGATTTCCGGCTCGCGCTGCGGCAGCCCCGCGCGCATCGGAAACTCCGTCTGCGGCAGGAACAGGGTATTGGAATAGTCGGATGCTTCGGACTTCTGCGGCTTTTCGGACATAAATGCTCTGGGTTGGCTCAAAGGGCGCTGAAACGCGATTCGTTCGCGGATGAATGAGTGGGACCCCGGTCTTGCGCCGAGCCAAAGCTCAGGCGGAAGCCGGGCCGCTAATGCCGATGATGGTGCGCCGCGCAAACATGCGGCCTTCCATAGCAGCCAGGGGCCGGATCGCAAAGCCCCGCCGCGTAAGTGGCATCATCCTGACGCCGGCTTGGTCTGACGCGGCCGGGCCGGATTTCCGGCGACAATTATGTCCGCGCCGACATCCCGCGTGACCACGCTGCCGGCCCCGATCACCGCGCCGTCACCAATCGTCACGCCAGGCAGGATAATGGCGCCGCCACCTATCCAGACGTCGCTGCCGATCCGCACCGGTCGTCCGAATTCGAGCCCGCTGCGCCGCGTTTTGGCATCCCGGGGATGGTCGGCGGCGTAGATCTGCGCCGCGGGTCCGATCTGGGTGCGATCGCCGATCGTGACCTCGACCACATCGAGGATGACGCAATTGAAATTCAGGAACACCCCGTCGCCGAGGCGGATGTTGTAGCCGTAGTCGCAAAAGAACGGCGGGCGGATCACGGCTCCAGCGCCGACATGACCGAGACGTTCGGACAGCAGCGCGTGACGCTCGGAAACGGGCAGCGCCAACGCCGCGTTGTAGCGCACGAGCCACGTCTTGGTCGCAGCCTGGTCGGCTGATATTTCGGCATCGCCGGGCCGGTAAAGTTCGCC
>WNFA01000802.1_pt1 | contig 25346 bp, 22 predicted proteins | sample 5400481 | NCBI WGS metagenome assembly WNFA01 (sample SAMN13153340, study PRJNA577476) | soil metagenome | isolation source: 120 cm saprolite under Douglas fir tree site 2 hole 1 replicate 2 | place: USA:California | collected 2015-04-18 | reverse complement strand
TATAGCGGTGGAGGAATTCCTCGAAGGTCGTGCGGGCTTCGTCGGGGTCGTCGAGATCGTCTTTGTAGATTTCGCCGATGGTGAACAGGGCGTCGAAGCGATATTTGCTAGCGGGATATTCGCGGCGCAGGAACTTGTACTGGGTTATTGCGTTGTTCAGGATCTTGTCGTCTTCGAAACAGCGGCCCATCTGCACCAGAGTTTCGGCGGCGGCAACTGCGCTGGGATCGGCTTTCGTGGAGTTGGGCGCTCCGAAGTAGACGTTGCGGTAAGCGTTGACGACCCGCTGATAATCGCGGCGGGTGCGGTCGGCGGGAGGGCGTCCGTTGAGCGCTTCGCGCATGCGCTCGGCGGAGGCGAAGTGGTCTCGCGCCCAGGCCTCGTTGTGGTGGGAACGGGCGTAGGCCGGCACTCCGGAGAGCGCGACCAGCAACAACAGCGCTCCCCAGCGCAAGCCGCGCTGGCTCGAGGATGAGGTCTTCACTATCGTCGACCGGTAATTCTGTTTACTCGCCTTGCGTTGAGCCGTTTTAGTTTTGAACCTGTCAGTTTTGAACCTGTGATGCCTGAGAGAAAGCCGATTAAACAGATGCTATGGAATCAATCGGTGTTGCTAATGTAGAGCACGCCCCGCGCATCTCGTTGAACGCGAACGGGATCGCGGGAAAAACCTGCGGAGGAACCGAGATTGAAGCCTCCGTAGTAAAGGTTAGTGATGCGCCGGACATAGTTGCGCGTCTCGGCAAAATGGGGAACGCCCGCGCTGCGGGCTACCGCGCCGGAACCGGCGTTATAGGCGGCCAGGGTCAGATTCACGTCGCCGCCATAGCTCTCGAGAAGCTGTTTCAGATGCCGCACGCCGGCGTCGACGTTCTGCTCGGGATCGAACGGATTTCTGACTTTCAACTGCCGGGCGGTCGAGGGCATGAGCTGCATCAGTCCCATTGCGCCCTTGCGGGAGACGGCGTTGGGATTGAAGTTTGATTCAACCTTCACGACTGCGCGCACCAGGTTAGGGTCGACATTGTGGCGAGCGGCGGCCATCGCGATGGCGGAATCAACGTCCTCCTGTGAAAAGGCCCTGCCGCGTGAGTTTGCGGATACGATCTTGGCACTCGCGGAGCTGTAGGAATCGTGTCCGAAGTATTGCGTGACCTCCGCTGCAGCCGAGCGAGCGGCCTTCATGACCGCGCCATTGGCTGAGGGCACCGGCTTCCAGCGGTTTTCCTTTACGCTCCAGTACGTCAGCGATCGCTTTGGCGGCCCGGCTGGTTGAGCGTGATGGGCAGCAGTTGCGGGAACAGGTTCGTTGACATAAATCTTGCGCCCGTGCTCATCGCTCGTCGTAATGGCCGTGGACGAAGTGCTGTCGCCGCTGGCTGCCCAAAGATCAGGCGGATGAATAGAGAGGGAGGTCGCGATTACGGTGCTCGCCGTCAGCATTCTTGCGATTTGCAGGTGCTTTCGCATACCGGGTTTTAGCTTGTGCCTCGTTTCACTGCGGGACAGACTTTGCCCCGTGTGTCTTTTACCCGGAACCTGACGGAGAATACTTAACCAGAGTAGGTCGATTATAGGCGGGTATCGAAGGGCGGGCAATCACTCCGAAGGGTGTAGAACCACCGGAGTAATCGCGGTAATCATATGAAAATACGAGGGTTAGAATCCGCTCAAAATCGAGCTGTGGAGGCAGGCTCCGCTTGGTGGAGTTTCGCCCGACCTACGCTTTTTCGAGAGCGACGGCGAAGGCATCCAGCGAGAGTGAGCGCAGCAGGTTTCGGCGGAGGCCGCGTTCGACTTCGGCGAGGCGGTCGGAGGCGGAGACGATCCAGTCGAAGTCGGAGGAATCGGCTAGCTTAGTCAGCTCAGCCTGGATATCGATATTGCGCACTAGTTCGGGGGTTCCGGAGGAGATGAACATCAGGTCGCGCAATAGCGCATACAGGGTGTGGAGGAGTTGCTCAATCTTCTCTCGGCCTTCAGCGCCGGGGCGGTACGACTCGGTGATCTTGAAAAGCTCGCTGTGTTCCCCGCCCTGCAATGCTGACTTGAGGATGGTCAGCGCGTTGGAGCGGGCGGCAACGTAGGTCGCAAGGTCGAAGCTGCGGGCACGTCCCACGGCGCCCTGACAGAGGCGCGCGACCAGCGAACGCTGCTGGGACTTCCATTCGGGACGGTGCTTGGCCAGATAGCTCTCAATTTCCTCGGCTGGTAATGCGGCCAGCGGGAAAACCATGGAGCGCGAGCGGATTGTGGGCAGCAACTCGCCGGGATTCTCGGTCAGCAGGAAGATGGTGGCGAAGTCGGGTGGTTCTTCGAGGACTTTCAGGAGGGAGTTTGCGGCCTCCTTCATGAAGGCTGAGTCGGTGAAGATGTAGACGCGCTCTTTGCCCTCGGACGGGCGGTAGTAGATGGTCTCGATGACACGGCGGATCTGGTCGACCTTGATCATCATCTGCGGGGGATCGGGAGGGATGACGAGCACGTCGGGATGGGTCTGGACGAAGAGGCGGGTTTCTTTCTTGTCGGCGTCGCGGAGGTTGTCGCGAGCTTCGACGGCTTCGGCGAAGCGGGCATCGAGGTCGGCAGCCTGAGCGATCCGGGTGCAGTTCGCGCATTGACCGCAGAAGTCGGGCAGGCCGTCGGTCTTGGTGGGGGCGAGGCAGTTGAGAGTTTGGGCGAGCATCAACGCTAGCGTGTACTTGCCCGATCCAGGAGCGCCGGAGAGGACCACGGCGTGCGGAAAGCGGTCGCGGGCCAGCATGTCGCGCAGGCGATGGACCGTGTCGGCGTTACCGTGGAAATCGGAGAAGAGCATAGGACATTTTCACCACAGAGGCACAGAGAAAAACTGCAAATCATTGTAAATGCGAATTGACTGCTCATGCTTTCCAGGATTTCTCTGTGACTCTGTGGTGAGAACTACTTTTCGGTTAGCTTCAGTTTTCGGGTCACGACTTCCATGATCTGCCGGTGGGTTTGCGCCGGGGTGCCGCTGGCATTCACTATTGCTACGCGGGTGGGTTCGCGCTTGGCGATTGCCAAGTATCCATCGCGCACGCGGGAAAAAAAGGGGCGAGTTTCCTGCTCGAAGCGGTTTTCGTCGGCGTGGCTGCGGCTGGTGCTTCGCGATTTGCGCGTATTGCGGCGGCGGGCGCGGTTCACGCTCATAGCGGGGTTGGAATCGAGCAGGATGGTCAGGTCGGGCTGCAGGTCCCCGCAGAGGATGCGATGCAATTCCAGCACGGGGCGGCTGCCGAGTTTGCGGCCGCTTCCCTGATAGGCTTCAGTCGAATCGGTGAAACGGTCGCAGAGCACGATGCTGCCGTGCTCGAGCGCGGGCTCGATTACTTCGGCGATGTGCTGGGCGCGCGAGGCGAACATGAGCGCCATCTCAGCTAGAGGGGAAAGTCCGGCTGTGCCGGAGTCGAGTAATACCTTGCGGATTCTTTCTCCGGTTGAGGTTCCGCCGGGCTCGCGGGTTTCGACCACTTTGTGTCCGGCGGCGCGGAGAGTCGTGGCGAGCTTGCGCAGCTGGGTGCTCTTGCCGGTTCCGTCGAGTCCTTCGAAGGTGATGAATTTTCCGCGGCGCGGCATGTGCCGAATGATAGCAGCGAGTGTGGCCGAGGGTCAGGTTCCCGGCTGGTCGTCACTCGTCGGCAATCAAGTTAAGTGACGATAGTCGTCGCGTCGGGAGTCTTATCGTCTCGGCATAGTGCCTTTGCGGAAGGGTTCGGCTACTAGTTGCCATTCGTCTTCGTAGATCACAGAGCCGGGTTTGTCTGTTCTGATTTTCTTCACGTAGATGCAGTTGCGTTCGAGGATGTGAACCATCTCCCATATGCGGGAGATGTGCTCGGTGGAACCGGTCTTGAACCAACAGATGCCGAGGCGAAGCTTGTCACGTCCGAAAGAAGTTGGTTTTTCCAGATTCTCGCTGAACCACGCTCGTAGCTCGTTCAGTTCGTCGGCGTCGGAGCCCGTGATGTTATGCCACTCTAGCGCCTGTGCTGCTGCCTGAAAGATTCCCTGCTCAACATGACTTTCCTCGTCTTTGCATCCGATGACGAAGCGGACGTATTCGCGTTTTTCTAGCCCATCGTGACGCTCGAGGATGAAGCGTTCGTCCTCTGTCTCGACGAAGGCGAGCCGTCCGGGAATGCAGGAGAGGACGGTGCCCATACCGCATCCGACGACCTGCTTGAGAGCTTCGACGAGAGGGAGTTCTTTCTGGTCGAGTGCTGGGTCTTCGGATATTGCGAAGACGATGCTGGGAGAGTGCCGTTTCTGCAACTCGATTGCGATGTTGTCGACGAAGAGCTTGTTGCTGGGAATGGACAGGCGGTACTTCGGATCGAAGTCCGTGAAGTGCGCGAGCTGGTTGGTAAACTTGTGGCGCAGGCGTGGGTTGGAGAGGATCTCCCGGTAACGGTCGCGTTTGCTGCGCTTCACGAACGCACCGATGAGTGCATGCTCGTTGTGCACGGGAGGAGGGTAGCGCAGACGCGGATGGTCGGAAAAGCGGAAGTGGCGCACACTGCCGTGTCTTCGCTGTACCGTGGAGCGTGCAGACTGCTATAGTCGTACATTCTGCCATTCGGCTAAGGTTCGATTTCGGTTGAATCTCTCAGTACATCAGGGGACCTAAGGAATGAGACTCTCGGTCGGTGTGGGAGCAGTCTGCGCTCTCGCGTTGTCACTTCACAGCTGGTCGGCCACGCCGCCTACCGTCACGCTTTCCATTGATGCGACCATGGCGCCGCGCAAGATTTTCCACGCGAGTCTAAAGATCCCTGCGAGCGCGGGAGACCTGACGCTTTACTATCCGAAGTGGATTCCGGGCGAACATGCGCCTGACGGTCCGGTCGCCGATCTGGCTGGCTTGAAGTTCAGCGCTGGGGGAAAGACTCTGAACTGGCGCCGCGATCTGCTGGATGGCTTCACCATCCACGTAGAGGTTCCCGCAGCGGTGAATGAGATCGACGCGGAACTGGATTTTCTGTCTCCGGCTACGTTCGAGGGTGGATTTTCGGCGGGTTCTTCGGCCACCGACAAGATGGCGGTGATCAGCTGGAACCAGGTGCTGCTGTATCCCAAGGGCTGGAAGTCGGATGACATTAATTACTCGGCGAGCCTGAAGCTTCCGACGGGATGGAAGTTTGGGACTCCGCTGCCGGTTACTACTCAGAGCGGGAACGAAATTAAGTTTGCTACTGTCTCGCTGACTACGCTGGTCGATTCTCCGGTGATTACTGGGGAGTTCCTTAAAGTGGTGCCGCTGGCGCAGGATCCGCTGACGGAGATGGACATTGCCGCCGACAGTGCTGCGGCGCTCGAGGCACCGCAAGAAGTCTGGGATCACTACAAGAATCTGGTGGATCAGACGAACAAGCTGTTCGGGGCACATCATTATCGCAACTATCACTTCCTGCTGAGTCTCAGCGATCACGTCGCTCACTTTGGACTCGAGCACCACGAGTCGGACGACAGCCGGATTAACGAGCGCGGGCTTGTAGACGACAGTCCGCGCAAGTTGGAGGCAGGGTTGCTGCCTCATGAGTATGTGCATTCATGGAATGGGAAGTACCGGCGCCCGGCAGGTCTGGCGACGCCTGACTATCAGCAGCCGATGCAGGACGATCTGTTGTGGGTGTATGAGGGGCTGACCAACTATCTGGGTGTTGTGCTGACGGCTCGCAGCGGACTGCGCACAGCGGACCAGGAGCGCGACGATTTAGCGCTGACCGCGGCCGCGCTCGATCACACTCCTGGAAGGCAGTGGCGCAATTTGCAGGATACTGCCGATGCTGCTCCGCAGCTTTATTTTGCGCCGGAGGCCTGGCACTCGTGGCGGCGCGGGGTGGACTTCTACAACGAAGACACCTTGAACTGGCTGTGGGCGGACGTGATCATCCGGCAGCAGAGCAAGGGCAAGAAGACGCTGGATGACTTCTGCAAACTATTTCATGGAGCGCCGAGCACAGGTCCAATGGTCAAGACTTATACCTTCGATGACGTGGTCAATGCTCTGAATCAGGTCGTCGCTTACGACTGGCGTGGTTTCTGGACAGAGCGCTTGACCAACCACGGGCCTGGTGCTCCTCTGGGCGGGATTGAAGGTAGTGGGTGGAAGGTGGTTTACGAGGAAACTCCGTCAGAAATGGAAAGCAGCGGGCAGGGCACGTTTCACTTCATCGACGCGATTTACTCGATTGGTCTGAACTTGCGCGATGATGGCGGCATCGAAGACACGATTGAAGGAACGCCGGCGGCGAAAGCTGGAATCGGACCCGGCATGAAGGTGGTCGCGGTCAATGGGCGCAAGTTCTCCGGCGACGTGCTGCGGGATGCACTGAAGGCGGGCAAGAATAGTGGCTCATCACTGGAGTTGCTGGTGGAAAATACGGACTACTACAAGACTTACAAGCTGGATTATCACGGCGGGGAGCGCTATCCGCATCTTGTGCGGGATGAGGCGAAACCGGACTCGCTGAGCGAGATCTTTAAGGCGAAGTGAGCACAGCTAGGCTTCCGCCACGGGCTCTTCTCCACAGGTTTCTGAGAGCATTTCTGCTGCGGCTTCGTCGGCAGCCTCTTCCTGCATGAACTCGAAGACTTCCTGAGGCACGGGATTCTGCCAAACCGGAGCAAACGATTGGCGGTGCAGCGGGGTTGGCCCGTACTCGCGCAGGGCAGCCAGGTGCTTTGGCGTGCTGTAGCCTTTGTGCGAGGCGAGGCCGTACTCAGGGAAAATTGGATCCCATTCGCGCATCATGCGGTCGCGTTCCACCTTGGCGAGGATCGAGGCGGCGGCGATGGAGGCGGAGAGCGCGTCGCCGTGGATGATCGCGTTCTGTGGCAGCTCGCAGTCGAGGCGGAGGGCGTCTACCAGCAAGTGATCCGCAGCGGGAGCGAGTCGCATTACGGCTTCGCGCATCGCTAATCGGGATGCGTGGTAAATGTTGATCTGATCGATGCGGGCGGCGTCTACCGCGGCAACCGCCCAAGCTACGGCGTGCTCCAGGATGCGTTTCGCGAGGACCTCGCGTCGCTCGGGCAATAGAAGCTTGGAATCACGCAGGCCCCGAACGCGATAGCTGCGATCCAAGATCACCGCGCCGGCGACGACCGGGCCGAACAGGGAGCCCCTGCCTACTTCGTCGACGCCGGCAACCATCACCGCGCCGGATTCCCAGGCGCGCTTCTCATAACGCAGGGTGCAGCGCAGTCTCTTCAGCAGGCGGAGTTTGGCCCCGGAGGGGGAAAGCAGACATGCAGGCGAGAGCTTGGCGGAGGCGGACAAGGGATTTGATCACCATCTTCGTCCAGGGGTGGGATTCGCGCAAGCAAGGAAAAAACAACTTCCCGTGGAAAACTCTGCGGGAGGTTATGAATCCACGTCCGATCTGGGGCATTGGACTCGGACTTGGACGTCTTTGTTTATGAGCCGAAGGTTCGTGTAGGGACATTTCACGCGTCCCTGTTGGACAGCGCGGTGGTGAACTCAGGGAGGGAAAGCCTCCAGTCATAGCAGAAACGCGCAAGGTTGCAGCACGAACGCATGCAATGTCGTGGAAGAGCGGACGCTTCAGCGCCGCGTCCAGCGTGCCTTTATGTGACGGGCTTCAGCCCCGGTGGATGGTTTTCTCGGCGTCACTCGTCCCCGAGTCGATTCGCTTACGCGGCCCCTTCGGCAAGCTCAGGGCAGGCTCTGGAAGGGCCGCTCTTCCCCGGTCGCACAGACGGTGAATCAGAGAAAGAACTGCTGTGTGCGGAAGTACCCGCGTTCGCCTGACACTCATGGCCGGTTGGTAACGGCAATTGGTAACCGTTACTGGATTACGGGCGTACATTGCGCGGTCGGACATGTACTGCTAGGTTTGCAGCAATCAGGATCGACTACACATGGCTGTGCAGAACAAACCGAATGCGTCGCAAGCACACGGCCTGCTGATGGGGAAGATGGTGCATTTGGCGCTTCCCGTCCGCTGGAGCCTGGTCGGCCAGGATGGGCGCGGTCCGCTGGAGATGGCGTGCACGTATGACATCCACCCCCGCGGCGCGCGGCTGCTGGGCGGGCACGAACTGAGTCTCGGCGATCTGGTAATGGTGGAACGTGGACGAAACAAGGCACTCTGCCAAGTGGTTTGGACGGCAGACCCCGGCTCGCAGTTGGCCGGACAGTTCACGGTTCAGTGTGTTGAGAAGAAGACGCCTTGGGACGACGAACTGCGACAACTGGAGGAAGAGTACCAGCCGGTGATCGTCGGGGGATCCAACAATCTGCGTACGGGCAATGCTCAGGAGAACCGCCGACGCCGTCCACGTTACTCGGTCGATGGGAAGGCGGAGGTGATCGACGGCGTGCAGTACGTGGAAGGCCATGTCGAGCAGCTTTCGGAGTTCGGCGCGCGCATTAACGCGAAAGACCTGCTTCGTCCGGGAACGGACTTCCGGCTGACATTGAACGTCTTCGATGTCAGCATGGCGCTCAAGGCGCAAGTGAAGTATCTGGTGAGCAACCTGGGAATGGGCGTGGAGTTCCACGAAATACGGCGCGGGGACCGGCCGCTGCTCGAGTACGTGCTCAGCAAGCTGAGGAAGGCGAGAAACAATCGCGTCGAGGATTTTGTTCCAGTGGAAGTTGTGACCGAGCCGCTGACGGCGGCGGTCTGAGTTCGAAGAGTTCAACGCCGGCCTGAGCCTGCGGCCAGCGTTTGTAGGCTCGTCGTGAACGCCGCTCGCATTCATCCGTATCCGTTGCCGGCATTTTCTTCCCATCATCAGGCACGCCAACGGACACGATGATCCCGACCGGCTTATCCCGTCACGCTTTTTCGACGTCACGCAGGCGGGCAGCTTTGCCGCGCAGGGCGCGAAGGTAGTACAGCTTGGCGCGGCGCACCTTGGACGAGCGCAACAGGTCGATCTTGTCGATGACCTTGGACTGGATGGGGAAAATGCGCTCCACACCCTGACCAAAACTGATCTTGCGCACGGTGAAGCTGGCTTGCGGGCCCTTGTCGCGTTTAATGACGACGCCTTCAAACGCCTGCAGCCGCTCCTTGTCGCCTTCTTTGATCTTTACGTGGACGCGGATAGTATCGCCGGGATGGAAGTCGGGGATGTCGGTGCGCTTCGACTTTGCCAGGAGCTTCTCGATGATGAGGTTTGACATGTTCGTTTTCCTTCGTCTTTCGATTCTGGTCTTAAGGTCTTGGGTGTATAGGTCTTTGGCCGGAGCCCGAGACCTAACACCTAAGACCTGATACCTCTTCATTTCCCATCACTGCTTTTGGCCAGCCTTGATCTGGGCCAAGACCCTTGCGTCTTCGTCGCTGAGCGTCCCGCCCTCGAGGAGATCAGGACGGTTGCGCAGCGTTTTTTCCAGCGCCCGCTGGCGTCGCCAACGGCGGATTTCTTCGTGGTTGCCGTTCATCAAAACTTCCGGCACCGGGATCCCGCGAAATTCTGCGGGCCGCGTGTAGTGCGGGTAATCCAGCAGTCCGCCCGACCCACACGTCGAATTCGCACCCGATGAGTTTCGCTCAATGTCGGCGGTAAAAGACTCCTGCCGTGTTGACGCTTCGTTTCCGACCGCCCCCGGGAGCAGTCTCGTTACCGCTTCGATAATGACCGCGGCTCCCATTTCGCCACCGCTTAATATATAGTCGCCGATCGAAAGCTCGCGGTCGGCCAGGAAATCGGCAACGCGCTCATCGACGCCTTCATAACGTCCGCAGATTAAAACCATGCGATCGAGTCCGGCTAGTTCCGTAGCCATCTGCTGCGAGAACCGGCGTCCCTGTGCGGAAAGTAAGATCACGGACTGGTTCACGCGTCCGGCCACGCGGTCTTCGCGCGGAGCCAACTGCAGCGAATCCAAGCATTCAAAGAGCGGTTCGGGCTTCAGGACCATGCCTTCGCCGCCGCCGAACGGGCGGTCGTCCACGGTGCGATGCTTATCGTGCGTGAACTGCCGCAGATCGTGGACTTGAATTTCTGCCAGGCCCATCTCGCAAGCCCGGCGGGTAATGCCGTGGTCCAGTGGTCCGCGAAAGAAGCCGGGGAAGATCGTGAAAATATCGGCTTTCATCGCCAGATCAAAACCTTTTCACCGCCGAGAACGCAGAGTGCGCCGAGGTCTTTCCTTATTCCGTGATCCTCCCTGGTCAGCCACATCCTGCCGCTGTTCCTCTTTGGTGACCGGCGCATTGATTTCCAGCATGCCCTCGGGAAGGATCATTCTTACTTGCTTCTGTGCAAGATCCACACCTTCCAGGTACGCTTCGGCGAAAGGCACATCGAACTTCTTTCCCGCGCCGTCCACCCCTATCAGCAGCGGCGCTTCGCCGGCCCCGAACTGAACATTCTCGATACGGCCAATCTCTTGTCCATGATCGAGAACCTTACACCCGACCAAGTCGCTGACGTAGTTCCAGCCCGATTCAAGCTGCGCGCGTTGACTGCGCGGTAGCTGCAGTTCGCAGCGGACAAGCGCTTCGGCGTCGGAAATCGAATCCACACCCGCGAACTTCAGGACCAGCCAATTCTTATGCGGCCAAAGTTCTCCAACTTGTAGCTCGCGCCTGGTTCCTTCGGGCGATAGCGCCGACAGCTTCATGCCCTCGGTAAACCGCTCGGGAACATTGCTATGAATCTCGGCCGCCACTTCGCCGCGCCGGCCTTGCGTCTTTACCACCCGCGCCAAGGTGATGAACTCGCCGCTTGTCTCAGGACTCAAAGCTGAAATCCACGATCAGGAAATTCCAGTTCTCCGCTCTCGCGACCCTCACTCGATAATGTCGAGCGTGTAACGCTTGCGTGCTCTCAGCCCGGCCGCGCTCAAAAGGGTGCGCATGGCGCGAGCGGTGCGTCCCTGGCGGCCGATGACCTTACCCACGTCGCTTTCGGCGACTTCCAGCTCGATCAGGTCGCCATCGACTTGCTCCACGAATACCTCGTCGGGGGCATCGACCAGCGACTTGGCGATGTACTCGACGAGGACGCGCACGTCTCCGGATGACTCAGTCATAATCTGCAATTCACACCGTGGAATCAGACGCTAACGAATGGCGAATGGATGGCTCGCAAGCAGTGAACGTTTCAATAGCTACGCCGCAGAGCCGGCCCCTGCGGGAGCGGCCACCGGCTTCGAGAACAGCTTGTTCACACGCTCCGACATTTGAGCACCCTTCGATACCCAATACTCCACTCGGTCGCGCTTTAACTCGACACTGGCGGGATTGGTTCGGGGATTATAGGTCCCGACCACCTCCACCGGACGTCCGTTGCGAGCGCGGGCTTTCTCAATTACCACAATGCGATAGTGCGGTTGTTTGCGCGCGCCGCGGCGCGCCAGGAGAATCATTAACACACGTATATCCTTGTTTCCGGAAGAGTCCGGCGAGGTCGAGACAAACTCTTATTATGCCGGAGGCTAAGTGGAATGGCAATAGCGATGCCTCACGGGTAGTGGCTGAATCTGCTTTCAGCCACTACCGCCTCACGATACGCGCCTTGGAGAGTTAAAGTATTAAATAAGAAAAAACCTCCTTCCGACAGAAAAAGCGTGAAGGTGTTTAGATTGTGCGTATAATACGCGGCATAACTCGGGCGGGGGATCGGTCTGCTCTTGAGGGGGCGCAGGCGCAGGAGTTGGCGTTTAATTGTACCCCATAAGTGCACCGCGCTTAGAACTTGATGTGCAGCGTCATGCTGCGCTGCTGGAAATGGCAGACGTGTTGTCCCGTCACCATGAGCCCAGCGATTTGTTTCGCGCGCTGGCTCCCACCCTGCGCGCAGTTGTTCCATTCGATTTTCTCAATTTCGCTCTCTACGACCCCGTTGGGCAAGTGATGAAAGTTAATGTGTGGCATGGTGGCGACTGGCCCACCGCCCCTCAGGAAGTCGCAATCAACCAGGCGGCGGTGGGCTGGGTGTGGGAGCAGCAGCAGTCGCTTACTATCGACGATTTGGAACGGGAAACGAGGTTCGAGCTCGGCATCGAATGGTTGCGCGACTATCAATTGCGCTCCTACTGCGCAGTTCCTTTAACCAGCCCGCAAACGAAACTGGGAGCGCTCGGCTTTGGCAGCACACGGCTTCACGCTTTCAGTTCGCACCAAGTCCGGTATCTTCAGCGTCTTGCCGACATCGTGGCGCTTTGCGTGGACAAAACGCTGTTCCTGTTAACGCTGGCTGAGGAAAGAGAACGGGTTGAAATTCTGCTCGCCCGCGCCGACGCCTTGAGCACAGCCAACGTCCAGAAACCGGGTCGGCCGGTCAAGGAGCAGGAATACTTCGCCGGAAGGGCGCATCGCATCGTACCAACGGCCGAGAATCCGATTCCATTCGCATTTCCAGACGCTCTGCTTGAGTCCGAGCATTTACTGGCCGCATACTTCGGGTCTTCTATGGTGGGTCTCTGTGTCCTTGATCGGCAATTGCGCTATCTGGCTATTAACGGCGCGTTGGCGGAGATGAACGGCCTACCTGCCCCGGCACACATGGGACGGACCATCTGGGAGGTTCTCGGGGACGCCGCGCAAACGTTTGAGCCACAGGTCCAGAGCGTTCTGTTGACCGGAGAGCCGGTCTTGAACTTCGAGCTCAGCGCGCTACTGCCTACGCGGGCAGAAGTCGGTCACTGGTTGGAGCACTATTTCCCGATCAAAGGTCCCGATGGCGGGGTCGACCGAATCGGAATCATCGTGGTGGAGACCAGCAAGCAAAAGAAGCTGGAAGAATCTTTCCGCACGCTGACCGGCACGTTGAAAAAGGAGAAGGAGCGGCTGCAGGTGCTGCTGGAGATAAGCCGGGTCTTGGCGGTTACCTGGGAGGTGGAGAAGGTATTTCCTAAAATATCGGCTGTGCTGCGGCGCGTGCTGCGGCATGAGGGCGCGTCTTTTGGTCTTTACGACGAAGAGAAGAACGTCTTCGTGCGGCAGGCGGTGGATTTCCCCTTAAGTAAGGGTCTGTTTTCCGCTTCTCTAAGGAGCAGATCGCCGCATTCCAGTCCGAACCGGCGGTGGCAGGCGTCACACAAAGTCTGTTAGACGAGGGTATAAAGTCTCTCTGCTGCGTGCCCTTGGTTCGTCCGAGCGGCACGGTGGGAGCGCTATCCCTGGCAAGCACTCGCGTAGATGCCTTTCATCCTGAGGACTTGAGCTTACTCAATCAGGTGGGGGCGCAGCTCGCGATTGCGCTGGAAAATGCCCGTGTCTCAAACCAGATCCGGGAATTGAAGGACCGGCTGGCGGAGGAGAAGCGCTATCTCGAGGGTGAAATTCGCACCGAACATAATTTCGAGGAGATCATCGGTACCAGCCCGGTTTTGAAAAAAGTCCTCGAGGACGTGACGACCGTTGCCACGAGCAATGCCACGGTTTTGATTTTGGGAGAAACCGGAACTGGCAAGGAGCTGGTGGCCCGCGCTATCCATCGAATCAGCCGCCGAAGAGACAAGAATTTCATCAAAGTGAACTGTGCGGCCATTCCGACGGGACTGCTTGAGAGCGAACTCTTTGGCCACGAAAAGGGAGCCTTTACGGGTGCGGTCAGCCAGAAAATCGGCCGCATGGAACTGGCTGACTTGGGCACGCTGTTCCTGGATGAGGTGGGCGACATTCCTCTGGAACTGCAACCCAAGCTGCTGCGGGTTCTGCAAGATCAGGAGTTTGAACGCCTGGGATCCACACGGACGGTCAAGGTCAACGTACGATTGATTGCTGCCACAAACCGCGATTTGGCAATGAGGGTCGCGGCCCACGAATTCCGCAGCGACCTGTTCTACCGGATCAACGTTTTTCCAGTGCGCGTGCCGCCGCTTCGCGACCGGCGCGCGGATATTCCTATGCTAGTGCGTTACTTTGTCGACAAATTTTCCCGCCGCATGGATCGCCGAATTGAAACGATCTCGTCTGAAACCATGAACGCTTTGATGAACTGGCACTGGCCTGGGAATGTGCGCGAACTGGAAAACTTCATCGAACGGTCGGTCATCCTCAGCGATAGCACCGCCTTGCACGCTCCTTTGGCAGAGCTAATTGAGGCCAATCGAGGCAACTCCTCGGACTACACACTGGAGAACGCCGAGCGGGAGCACATCATTCGAGTGCTGCGAGAAACCGGTGGAGTGATTGGCGGGCCCGAGGGCGCCGCTCACCGATTGGGCCTGAAACGGACAACGTTGCAATCAAAGATACAGAAGCTGGGGATCAGACGTGAAGACTACATCGAGCCGAAGAAAGAGTAGATCCTCGACCAGAAAGATCTCGTTGACGCTGGTATCTGCGTAAGATCGACGGTTTTAGCACGAAAGTAGAGCAGCTCACCTATGGTTTAGCCGATCGTTACCCCCGATTGTATCGCTGACCCATCGCAAAATAGACTCAACAACCGCTTCGTAATACGTTCGTAGTTGGAATGTTGGGCTCTCTGATGCGTTGACTAAGCCCACCGTGTCGTAGAGCTGAAGCGGAATAATGCGGAACACATTATCCGCGTATTGCGCGAATAGGTGGAATAATCGGCGGGTTGAAAGGTGCAGCTCGTCGATTAGGGCTGAAGCAGACCACGCTGCGATCCAAGATGCAGGGTCTGGGGATTAGCCGAGAGACTACATCACACCCGAATAACATCTACGGCCGAAGATTGTGGTGTAAGAGTGTCTTAGCTCCTGCCAAACCGCGGTGACATTTCTTGCGATCCGTATCGGGAATCTTTAGCAGTCTCTCGCCTGAGGGGCTTCGAACTGCCGACTAATCGGCAGCAGTGCCGACGTGTCGGCAGTTGAGTGACTGGAGCACATTTCGACTTTCCGGAAGTCGTTCCAAACGTGGAATTTCTGCTCGTCTTCCCTTTCGCCCGTTCTGGAACTGCGATTGCACTAGTGATAACTTCTCGCGCCAAAGTTCGACAGCCTTGGAAGGGAGTTTGCGGTGGAAAGATGACCCAAGGTGTTCCCCCCACATTCTAGTTGGCGCTTCATGGGAGTCGGACAGATGTTATTACCTACCAAGTGGCAAGTCACTAAGTCGAGTGTGGAAAGACAAGTTCCCGGATATCCGGGAACGCCGCTGAAGATTTGCCCTTCTCAAAAAGGGAATCACTTCGGACTAACGTGGGGTTGGACAACGCCGCAGGACGACCACCGTACACATCAGGAGTGCCACGCGGAACCTCTGGCTTCGCAGTCATCGGAACCGCCCCCGTCCGTTCAGCCAAGTCTTCACCCTGAGGAAGTAGATCCATTCTATTTATTTGCCTGTCATGTGGAGTGGGAGAAGAGATCGGAACCGGCAGCGGGATGGGATCTGATTTCTGCCTCTTACAGTTCTCACGAAGACACGCGGGCGCATGCGCGCGCGCTTCTGGCAAGCTCGGGGCATGTCGCGGCTGGCAGTTCTGTCCCGTCAAGCCGCAGCTGCGGTTCTGGACGCGTTCCCGGTTCTTTTCTGGAGGGAAGCATGAGAACACCGTATGGCTTGGAGATCATCGACAGTTGCACTGAGTGTACCTCCCGAACGGCGAGTTCGTTCTGCGCTTTTTCGCCAAGTGTCTTGAAGGCCTTCGACCAGGTGAGCCAGCACAGCATCCTGCCCGCTGGAGCCATTTTGTTTGTGGAGGGCCAGGCATCGCGCGGTATGTTCGTTCTTTGCTCTGGCCGAGTGAAGCTCTCCACCACGTCGCGCGAAGGCAAAGTCCTGATCTTGAAAACTTCCGAAGCCGGCGACGCATTGGGCTTAAGCGCCGCCATTTCAGGAGAGGACTATGAAATGACTGCGGAAACCGCAACCCCATGCCAGCTGAATTTTGTGGACCGCAAGAACCTGCTGAATCTTCTGGAAAGCTACCCTTCCGTCGGGATGCAGGCGGCGCAGAGTCTCAGCCGCGAATTCCAGGAAGCGTATCGCGACATTCACGATCTGGTTCTGTCGCGCTCGTCGGCGGGAAAGCTGGCACGATTGCTTCTGTCGTGCACTCGTGAGAGAAGTTCGACGGTGGAGGAGAGTCGCCTGGACTCGGCGATGACCCACGAAGAAATGGCACAGAGGATCGGATCGTCACGAGAGACGGTCACCCGGTTGCTCAGCGATTTGAAGAAAAGACAGTTAATCCGTCTCGACGGCGCCACGCTTGTGATCCGAAATAGAACGGCCCTGGAGGCCCTGGCGGTTTGACCTTCCCCCCAAAGGCGGAGGGTGGTTGGAGTGCGGGCCACCCTCCCCGTTTTGAGCTAGCTGCGGAAAGTGGAACGAGCAGCAGATGTACCAGGGAACTTTGATTCACGATCTATTCGCGCTGGAAGAAGGGGCGGAGCGCATCGCACAAGCGTCCCCCACCGACGCGCGCTTTCGCCTCCCAACGTGCTAAGCAGCTGGACAAGGTATCGAACTCCACGCCGGTTCACTCACAGCCCGAAGAGCTCGCGGAGCCGCTTGGTCTGAGCGCGGCTGACCGGGATCTCGGATTGCTTCTTATCGTCCATGCGCAACTGGTAGGAGCTCTTGAACCAGGGAACCACCTCGCGGATGCGGTTGACGTTCACGACGTAGGAACGGTGAGCGCGCCAGAAGAGTTTGGTATCCAGGCTGTCCAGCAACTCCTCCAGCGTCCGGCAGTTTGATTGACCTTCCATACCCGACACGCCGCCGGTCACCACGGTGATCACGCCATCTTCTATCGATGCGTAACAGATGTCCTTCTGGTCCACAAGAAGCATGCGTCCGAGCGCTTTGAGCAGAAGTTTCGAAGGTTGGGCCTTTTGCGACTCCAGCATCCGGACCAGCGTTTCAATTCTTTCCGCCGGCAGTCCGTCGGAATCCTGCTTGGCCCGCGCCTTCTGCAGCGACTGCGCAACCCGCTTCTTGTCGAAGGGCTTGAGAAGATAGTCGACGGCATTTACTTCGAAAGCTTTCACCGCATACTGATCGAAAGCCGTGGCGAAAACAATTTTGGGGAGAGGAATCTTCTTGTCGAGCAGCTTCTTGATGACGCCGAAGCCGTCGAGGCCGGGCATTTGAACGTCGAGAAAAACCAGGTCAGGATTGTGTTCTTTGATGAGGTTGACCGCCTCGAGTCCATTCTTACCCTGGGCAACGATGTTCACGTCGCCCGCGTTCTTCAGCAGGTAGGTGAGTTCGTCGCGGGCGAGTTCTTCATCGTCCACGATGACTGTGGATAAGGGCATTACTTCTCCGGAGCGGCCACACTGCTCTCTCCAAAGTATAGTGGGTCGTTTTTGGCAGCGTCAATGCGGCTCAGTGCTGCTGGTTCATGCGCTGCTGCATCATGGAGCCCATATCCATCTTGGTGTACCCTGCGGGAACTTCGAAAAGGCTGGCGGGTTGTGAGCCTTCTTGAATATTACGCATTTCGCCGCTGCCGTCCTTGCCTTGCCACTTCACCGGAAACCGCAGTTTGGGATCAAGCCAGACCTGACTGGCATCGCCACTGTCGTTCGTGCCTTCATATTTGACCGTACTGCGTCCGTTGACGGTTTCGTTTCCAACTTTGTGGCAAGTCCCGTGCTGGTAGTGCTTGATTTTCTGCCAGTCGCTACAGGCGTTTTCCACATCTCCGGTTCGAAAGAAGGAATACATCCCTCGTTCGGCCATGGTGGTCGCGGGCATCTCCATGTAGATGTGCTGCTGTGGCATCAGCACGATGGAAGTCTGGGTCGCAAGATTCATGATAAAAGCACCCGTCTTTTTCGGATCGCGCTGGTCGTGCGAGTCAAAGCGCAATTTGTCTTTGGCAAAGTAAATCTTGCCCTGAGTCTGAGGGCCTTCCTTGTGAGTGTCCACGAGGTCGGCGGAGAATTCGGTTTGCGCGAGAGCGAACGTGGCGACCAGGGTGAGCGCAAGAGAACATGAAATTCGGACGATCAATCGAAACATGACAGTCTCCTGGATTTAGTGTCCGGCAGCGCCGGACGGATTCTGCAACTCCGGGGCAGGGCTGGGGAAGCATAGCAGAAGTTGCTAGCCTGCCGACAGACATTGAATGGAAATAACAGCCCCACGATTGAGATGGGACAGTTTGTTCCAGCAATGAAATCGCGGCTGGCTCACGCAACATTCTCCAGGGCGAGTGCCATGCCCATGCCGCCGCTCACACATAGGGTTGCAACTCCCCGTTTCGTGTTGCGCTTGAGCATTTCGTGGAGCAGTGTGACTGTGATGCGCGTGCCTGTGCATCCGATGGGATGTCCGAGGGCAATCGCTCCTCCGTTTACGTTGAGCTTGTCGCGGTTGAAGCTTAACTCGCGGTCGCAGGCAATCACCTGTGCGGCGAAGGCCTCGTTCAATTCAATCAGTCCGACGTCGTACAGCTTCAGGTTATGTTTTGCCTCGAGCTTACGGAGTGCCGGAACCGGGCCAATTCCCATGTTGCGGGGATCGACTCCTGCCGAAGTCACAGCGGCAATGCGGGCCAGCGGCTTCAGATTGTTGCGCTTCACGAACTGGTCCCCCGCAATCACCACCGCAGCCGCTCCATCGGTGATGCCCGAGGAATTCCCGGCGGTAATGGTGCCAGATTTCGAGAAGACGGGAGCCAGTTTCACCAGTTTCTCCGCGCTCGCATCAGCGAATGGGTGTTCGTCCCGGCTGAATGTGGTTGTGCCCTTCTTGCTTTCGAGCGACACCGGAACGATCTCGGAGTCGAAACGTGCTGCTGCGATAGCTCGCGCCGCCCGAGTCTGCGACATCAAAGCATACTCATCCTGCTCATCGCGTGTGATTTTGTATTGCTCGGCGAGCACTTCGGCGGTTTCACCCATTACCATCTTCGCCATAGGGCAGAAGAATCCGTCGCGATACATGCCGTCGACCAGTTCCTGATTGCCGAGGCGGTATCCCCAGCGGGCGCCGTCCAGATAATAAGGAAGGCGTGACATGGATTCGGTACCGCCGGCGAGAATGCAGCTGGCATCGCCGAGCAGAATCGATTGATATGCCAGGGCGATTGACTTCAGTCCGGACGCGCAAGCTTTGTTTACAGTGAACGCCGGGACTTCTTGGGGGACGCCGCTGCGAATAGAAATCTGCCGCGCAGGATTCGGCCCGCCGCCAGCCTGCCGGGCATTTCCGAAGATGGTTTCTTCCACCTGGCCGGGCTGAATTCGAGCGCGCTCGATGGCCGCCTTGGCCGCAACTACGCCCATGTCGGCGGCGGTCAGCGAGGCCAGCGATCCGCCAAACTTGCCGATGGGAGTGCGCACCGCAGAGAGGATGTAGACGTCCTGCAAACTCGCACCTCCAAACAGATGAGTCTAGCAGGGACACGGCATTCGAATAGTGAAAGCGTAATCGCCAGCCACGTAGAGAAGGAGCCTGATTTGCGTATAATTAGCGGGTGGCACGGGGCTGGGAAAGCAAGTCCGTGGAGGAACAACAGGCCGCGGCGAACGAAGCAGCGGGCACACCGAAAGCCCGCCTGACGCCGGAACAGAAAGTGGCGCAATCGCGTAAAGAGGGGCTCAAACTCTCCCGGAGCCGCATCATAGAGCAAATTCGGGCTGCGACCAATCCACGCTATCGGGAAAGCCTCGAGCAGGCTCTGACCATCCTCGAAGAGCAGATTCGCAAGTTGGATTGAGCACCGGGCCTTCCCCTTCGCAGCAAGCGAACTGGCGTATAATGGCTATTATTTCCGATGATCGCTTACGTCTACGTCTCGCTCAAAAAAACTGTCCTCGATCCTCAGGGCAAAACCATCCAAAGCGCCCTTAATAAGATGGGTTACAAAGGTCTGGAGAGTGTGCGCCAGGGCAAGTACTTCGAGCTCACGCTTGATGGCGGACTCACGCGCGAACAAGCCCAGGCCGAAGTCGAGCGTATCGCCCGCGAAGTGTTGACCAACCCGGTTATAGAAGAGTTTCGTTTCTCCCTCGCAGATTAGTTCTCTGAGGCCTTCTCCATGTGCGGTATTGTCGGCTACGTTGGCAAGAAGCGGGTTGTCCCCATCATTATTGAGGGCCTGAGGCGCCTCGAATATCGCGGCTATGACTCCGCGGGAATCGCCGTCGCTGGGAATGGTGAGGGACTGCAGATCCGGCGGGCCGAAGGCAAGCTGCGCAATCTGGAAGAAGTTATTCGTCAGAAGCCGCTCGACGGCACATACGGGATCGGCCACACACGATGGGCTACGCACGGGCGGCCCACGGAAGAGAATGCGCATCCTCACCGCGATTGCACCGGGAAAATTGTGGTCGTGCACAATGGGATTGTGGAGAACTATCTCAGCCTCAAAAAGAAGCTGATCGAGGAAGGTCACAAGTTCACGACCGAGACCGACACCGAAATCATTGCGCACCTTATCGAAAAACATCTTCTGAAAACCGGCAACGGGCGCGGTCCCTCGTTGGAAGAGGCGGTTCGCAAGACGGTGAAGGAGCTGACGGGCGTCTTTGCGCTGGCGGTCATTTATGTGGACGAGCCGAACAAGATCGTAGCTGCGCGCAATGGCCCTCCGGCGGTAATCGGCCTAGGAAACGACGAATACTTTGTTGCCTCGGACGTACCGGCCATTCTTTATCACACACGTGACATCTTCTTTCTTGCCGACGGAGACCTCGCGGTGGTTACTCCTAACGGCGTGCAGCTTACGGACTTCGACGGCAAGCCCATCCAGCGCCAGGTGCAACACGTGACCTGGGACCCGATCATGGCGGAAAAGGGCGGCTTCAAGCACTTCATGCTCAAGGAAATCTACGAGCAGCCACGGGCCGTCCGTGATACCACGCTGGGCCGGATTTCTCAGGAGACGGGGCACGTTTACCTCAATGAAGTTGAGATCAGCGACGCGGAGTTCCGGGCGGCGAAGAAGATCAATGTTGTCGCCTGCGGCACCAGTTGGCATGCCGGACAGGCCGGCAAGTTCATGATCGAAACGTTGGCGCGCGTTCCGGTAGAAGTTGACTACGCGAGCGAGTGGCGCTATCGAGATCCCATTGTCGCGGGAGACACGATCACGGTCGTGATTTCGCAGTCCGGCGAGACTGCCGACACCATCGCCGCCCAGCGCGAAGCCAAAGCCAAGGGATCAAAGACACTCGCCATCTGCAACGTGGTTGGATCGATGATCACGCGCGAGGCTGCCGGGACGATCTATACGCACGCTGGGCCGGAGATCGGCGTGGCCTCGACCAAGGCGTTTACGGGGCAACTTACGGCGCTCTATCTCTTCGCGCTTTATCTGGCGCAGGTGCGCGGCGTCATGACAGATGAGCAACGTCGCGTCGCGGTGGAAGAACTCACTCGCATTCCCGGCAAACTGGAAAATCTGCTGACTCACGACGAACAGTGCGAAACCTTGGCCAAGCATTACCAGCGGGCCCATGATTTTCTGTTTCTGGGGCGCGGCATTCACTATCCTATTGCGCTCGAGGGCGCGCTCAAGCTGAAGGAAATCTCCTATATTCATGCGGAGGGATATCCCGCGGGCGAGATGAAGCATGGGCCCAATGCGCTGATCGATGAAAATCTGCCGGTAGTCATCATCGCTACGAGGGATGTGAACAATCCGGGCTCGATGACGCGGTACGAGAAGACGATCTCTAATTTGAAGGAAGTGAAGGCCCGCTCAGGAGTCGTTATCGCTCTCGCCACCGAAGGCGATGAGGAGATCAAAGAGGCCGCGGATCATGTGCTGTATGTGCCGGCTGCGCCCGAAGAACTCTCCCCGATTCTGGAGATCGTTCCGCTGCAACTGCTGGCGTATCACATCGCCGTTCGTCGCGGGTGCGACGTCGACCAGCCTCGCAACCTGGCGAAGTCTGTGACTGTGGAGTAGCTCTTCCTCTCCACACAGAAGCTTTCGCTCCTTCAGGGTATTCATTCTCATCTACATAGTGGATGGCCGCTTTTCAGACCCACACTGCGCGCCTGGTGCGCTCCGTAACTTTGTCGGGCTTAACGAAGCACCTCGACTTCGAGATGCCTGCGGTGAGCCGCTTCGGCTTTGTGCCTGGGCAATGGCTATCGTTCCAGCAAGTCAAGCCTGATGGCGAGGAGTTGACCCGCGCCTACTCGATCTCGTCTCCGCCGGGAGACAATCCGAGGTTCGAGCTTTGTCTTAATCGCGTGCAGGGCGGCTTCATGTCGAACTTTCTTTGCGACATGAAAGAAGGGGATGAGATTCGCTGCCAGGGCCCGTTCGGCGACTTCATCCTGCGGCCGCCAATGCGCGACACAATTTTCATTGCAACCGGCACGGGCATCGCGCCGTTCCGCTCCATGCTGCACTGGCTGCGCGCCGATGAGTCGCGCCATCAGGGGAAAGAGTTCTGGCTCGTGTTTGGCAGTCGGACTGAAAGAGATGTCTACTACCACGACGAATTTCTGCGTCTCGCTGCGGAGCATCCCAACTTTCATTACTTGCCTACGCTTAGTCGAGGCAGCACAGACTGGCAAGGCCTGCGTGGGTATGTGCAGGAGCACGTCGCCGGCCTCGCGAACGGCCGGACTGATATGCATGCTTACATCTGTGGACTCGATAAGATGGTCACTGCGAATCGTGAGCGTCTGAAGTCGCTGGGCTGGGATCGCAAGTCGATTCGGTACGAAAAGTACGACTAGGATCACGATCAAGTGGAGACGTCGGCGACAAGCGTGGCGCAACGGCCAAGCTAATCGGCTCGGAGCACCGAATGGAGCCGCCGCAGAGTCGCCGCCAGACCCGCAATCCCCCCGAACCATAGAACGAATGTTGTCCTCACGACCCACATCGGCGCTGCTCCGACGCGCCTCAGCACGAACGGCAGAAAATTCCACGTTGTGATGTGCACGTAATCCCACGCGTCCTGCGTCATCTCTTCGGTGTTCAATCCCCAGGCGTCCATCTTGCCCAGGGCGAATGCAGTAATGTTCTTGAATCGGAGCGCAATCACAAAGGTCGGATGCCCAAACGATTCCATCTGATAAATCTCGAGCGGCAGCCAGAAAGCGAGGGAGGCGATCTGAATTACGAAGCTGGCCGCGAGAATCACGATTCCAGTTCGCCAGATGAGCTTTGGGATATCTGCCCGATGACGCAGCAGTAATGGCACGGCGATGAGCGCCACCATCTGCGCCGCAGTCGAAACGTAGCGGTCTCCCCAGGCGAAGTCTCCGGCCCAATATGTGTAGCGCGCATAGAAGCTTATGTATCCGGCCAGCAATAGGAGCGAGGTGAACGCGTAGGCGCGGACTTCCGGCAACAGGCGCTTCCACAACACAACGATCAGCAGTATCGCCAGCACGAGCAGGGGATCGAACAGAAAGATGGACTTCTCGGGTTTGAACAGGGCTCCGAGAACGCCGACGTGAAAAGGCGTGGACCAGGGAAAATTCGGTGGCAGCGTAGGATCCTGCAAGCGCTGCTCGCGAGCAAACAGAGGAACGTAGGTGCTGGTGAACGATCCGAAACGATAGAAGCTGTAGTAGCGCTCGATGAAAAAAAAGACCACGTAGACAGGCGCCGCGATCTTGCAATACGAGAGAAAGCGTTGCCACAAAGTCTGTGTGCTCGCGCGCTCGAACCACACCACGGCCAGCAGGAACACACCTGCCGCGATCAGATCGAGGCCGGTAGTCAGGCGCGTGAGCAGGTTGAGGCCTAACGCCGCAGAGCCAATTAAGAGCGCAAGCCGGCTGCCGGTACGGAGCCACTGGTACTGGGAGGACAATCCGACGAGGGTCAACAGCATGATGTAGTTGTTCTCCATCATGTTCTGCGTGTAGTGCAGGTGCGTCGTGCAGAACAGCAGCGCGAGAACACCGGCGACAGCTTCCCTGGTGGAAAAGCGAAGCTGTCGTAGCAGGCGAAAGGCGATCAGCGCGGTCAGCACATTCACCAGAATGTTGATCAAGTAGCTGACCACGATGCGGCGCACCGCGGGATCGTCCGAGTATTCAGAAAAAATGGACAGGTGCGCGATCCAGGTTGCCAACAAATCCGCAGGCAGCATGAGTAATGACTGTCCGATTCCATACCAGCTGTAGAGTTGGCCGCCCCGGCCATGCAGGCCGAACTCGGGATACTCGTTAGGAAATACCTGGGGTTGCGACGTCCACAGCCAGTGAGTGGTCTGAAGCCTGTGCATGGTATCGGCGGAGCCTAGCTCGCCGGATTGCACAACGAAGGCGAGCAGGCCAGCTGCGAGGCACAAGAGAAAGAGCGGATCACGAAGCCAGCGGCCGAGGCGCGAGTTCATTGTCTGGATGGTAATACACGGCGGACGTCGGACCTCGGACCTCAGGCCTCGGCCTAACGGCAGTTGAGGTCTGAGGTCTGAAGTCTGAGGTCTGAGGTCCGACGCCCGAGTTCCCGGCTTCGCGGTAGACTGTACCGGGAAAAGTGATGCCTTCCTGCTCATCTTGCGGTAGCGAGTTATCCGGTGGCGTGCGGTTCTGCTCTTCTTGCGGGACACCGGCGCCGGGCAGTGACGACATGGCCACGATGGACTTCGCTGCACCGAGCCCGAAGCCGTCCGTGCGGGCGGCCTCGGGATCGCCGTCGAAGCGTGCCACTTCCTCTCAGTATTCGGTCAGCGAAGGGCGTTTCTTGCCGGGCCGATTGCTCGCGGGACGCTATCGCATCATCGCGCTGCTGGGAGTGGGAGGGATGGGCGAGGTCTATCGCGCCGACGACCTCACGCTGGGCCAGTCAGTCGCTCTCAAATTCCTCCCGGATGATGCTGCGCACGACGAAGCTCTGCTCGAGCGCTTTCGTAATGAAGTGCGGATCGCGCGGCGGGTTTCGCACCCCAACGTGTGCCGCGTTTATGACGTCGGAGAAGTCGACGGTCACACGTTCTTCACGATGGAGTACGTCGACGGCGAAGATTTGGCATCGCTGCTGCGACGCATCGGCCGGCTGCCGCACGACAAGGCCCTCGACATTGCGCGCCAGCTTTGTGCGGGACTGGCTGCGGCGCATGCAAAGGGAGTACTGCACCGTGATCTGAAGCCCGCCAACATCATGCTGGATGGTCGAGGCCAGGTTGTGGTCACTGATTTCGGGCTGGCGGGAGTGGCCGACCAGATTCAAGGCGCCGAAGTGCGCAGCGGGACTCCTGCCTACATGGCGCCCGAGCAGCTGGCGGGAAAAGAAGTCACTACGCGCAGCGACATCTATGCGCTGGGCCTGGTCTTGTACGAGGTTTTCACGGGCAAGCGCGTCTTCGGAGAAAAATCGTCAGGAACGCGGGGGCACGGGGAAAGCGCTCCCAGCCGTCCGTCCTCGGTGGTCAGAGACCTTGATCCGATCGTGGACAAAGTAATTCTTCGCTGTCTGGAGACAGAGCCGGGTGCCCGGCCCGCAACCGTTTTGGCGGTAGCTGCGGCGCTGCCCGGTGG
>WNFA01001258.1_pt1 | contig 25355 bp, 20 predicted proteins | sample 5400481 | NCBI WGS metagenome assembly WNFA01 (sample SAMN13153340, study PRJNA577476) | soil metagenome | isolation source: 120 cm saprolite under Douglas fir tree site 2 hole 1 replicate 2 | place: USA:California | collected 2015-04-18 | reverse complement strand
GTGACGCCCGACGACATCGCACGTCTGGCGCTGTTTTTGGCGTCCGACGAGAGCCAACGTATTACGCGCCAGTGCTTCCAGGTCGACGGAGGCCTCGGCTAGGAGGGGGATTGCTGCTTTCGATCAAACCGTCTCCTCACCCGTCGGCGGCTGCGTCGCAGAATCTCGCGCTATATCGCAGATTCGGCGGGACGTAGGCCTACTGCGTTTCGAACCCGCGTCCTTAGCCATAGTAAGCCTTGCTATGCGGCGAGCTGGGGAATCGCCTGTTCGACCAATCGCAGGAATCGGGTGTTGCGTGTCCCCCCCGCGGCTATCCCAACGATTTGCGCTTCGATCCAGCCGAGGATCGCGCCGAATTCGCCGTGCAAGGTGGCGTCGATTTCGCCCGCGGTCCGGGCCGCAACGCAGAAGCGTAATCGTCTCCGCCAGGGTTCGGATCGTTTCCACGTAGTGCTGCCAATTCCAGACCGGTCGGCCAACATTGCCACAATTTCCGTCACGGCTGATGCCGGACGCAAACTCCTTGAAACTAGGTTACCCAACCATTGCCTGCCCATTGCCTGCGCTTCGTCACTCTCGTGGGCCACCGCGGAACGGCTCGCCACGCGCCTCCAGCCTTTTCACATCTGAGTTTCCGCCCGGTGCGAGCCAAGCGATGTCGATGGCATGATGGCCGCAATATTGCGATCGTAACCCGAATTCTCGCGATGGCCCTTCTTTTGTCTTGAGCCCGCCATTCCGGTCACGCATGAGACGGATTGGGGCTCCGGCAGAGACCTCGTGGCATCGTCAGTTCAGCTGCCAGCGAGCCGATGGTGATCCAAGAAACACCGGAGGAAGCGGCCCCAGCCGTTTTTTTGTAATTCGCCCGACTTCCCCTCCGACCTCAGGTCGTCGCAAAATGTTCAAAAATCTGTCAATCCGATTGCGAATCCTGGCGCTTGCCGGGCTCCTCATTCTCCTGTCGATCGTGATCGCGGGGGCGGGATGGTACGCCATATCACAGGTGTCGGCGGCGCTGGCGGAAAGCATCCGCGTCGCCAGGCAGGCGCAATTCGTCACCGTCGGAATCCGCGAGTTCGCCGGAGCCGATCGGCGCGTCGTCAGCTACCTTCAGACTGCAACGGATGACGACGAGCAAAGGTACACGACGCGAAAGACCGATTCCGATGCAGCGTTCGGCCAGGCGCTCGAGCTGGTGCGCGACCCCGCTCGCCGGCAAGCCATGCTGGACGGTCGCCAGAGCCTGAAGGATTATTTTGCCACCGCCGACGCTATCATTCGAGATCGCAAGGCGCTGCGTCAACGGGTGACCAGCATTCAGGAGGCGCTTGCCGCCCTGCCCGGGAGCGCGAAAAAGGAGCGGGACTCGGCACAGTCGCCGGTTCAGCGACTTGCCAGCATGGACAGCCTTCGCCGAGCGGCTCAGATCGGCCCGAAGAGCTCACCGATCCGACCATCATCCGCCACGGCTGCCGGTCGAAGCCCACGGGAGAGCGATGTCGGGCTTGTGGCCGCGGCTTCCGGGACCGGGCTGGGCCTCGCGGATGCCGGTCCAGTTTCGGACACGGCCAAGCCGGACGTAGCGGGCGGCGCGGCCGGGCGCCACGCCGGGCTCCTCCAGCACATCGGCGAGGCGGCGCAACTCGTCGCGCTCGATCCGTCCGACGCCACGCTTGCAAACTATGCCGCGGCGATCCAGGCGTTCGGCGATACGCCGCCGCCGAACGACGCCGCGGCCCGCTTGCTGCTCGTTGCCGGGGAGCGTTCATGGACAAGCTGAAGGCGCTGCGGCTCGAACTCACCGCATTCGCGGGAGAGATTGCGAATGGCGCGATCGCCACCGCGGCGTCGGGGACCAGCGAAGTCATCTACGCCAGCGCATTTGCCGTCGTCGCCGGCAGCCTTCTCGCATGGTTCATCGTGCGCGGAATCATCGTGCCTCTGAACGCGATGACGGGTGCCATGACGGGCCTCGCGGCCGGAGACGGCACGGTCGATATCCCGGAAATGCGCAGCAAAAGCGAGCTCGGCGCCATGGCCCGGGCGGTCGATGTGTTCAAACAGAATGCCGACAAGATCGCCGCGATGCTCACCGCCGAAACCACCACGCGCGAGATCGGCGAGGTCATTTCCGGGGCCGCCGCCGGCGATCTCACGATCCGCGTGCCGCTGGACAACAAGGTTGGGTTCCTCAAGGACATCGGCGAACAGGTCAATCGCCTGCTCAATGCGACGAACACTGCGTTCAAGGAATTCGGCGAGAAGGCGCGCCACACGGCGATCTCGGTCGGTGAGGCGAGCGCGGCGGTGGGGCAGGTCTCGGATGGTGCACGCTCGCAGAGCGCCGCGTTGTCGCAGGTCGCAACCGCGCTTCGGGAGTCGACCGACGCGCTCAAGAGCGTCTCCGACAACACCAAGGCTGCGAGCGACAAGGCGAGCACCGCGTCCCAGCTGGTCCAGAAGGGCCTCACATCGGTCGAGCGGCTCGCTGACATCGTCGAAGCGATCGCGCAGAATAGCCGCAAGGTGAACCAGATCACGCAGGTCATCGCGCAGATCGCCAATCGCACCCACATCCTGTCGCTCAACGCCGCGATCGAAGCCGCGCGCGCAGGCGAGCACGGCAAGGGCTTCGTCGTTGTGGCGCAGGAGGTCGGCAAGCTCGCCGAAAGCGCCGGCCAGAACGCCAAGCAGATCACCGACATCGTGGAGCAGGCGACGATCGACTCCAATGAGGGCAAGTCCGCTACCGACGTGGTCCGCGGCGCCATGCAGGGCATCGCCGCGCAGACCGATCAGACAACGCAGATGATCCATTCCTCGGCCGCGGCCGTCGAAGAACAGCAGGCGACCATTACCCAGATCGACAGCAGCGTGTCACAGCTGCGGTCGATCGCGACGTCGAATTCCTCCGCCGCCGAGGAAATCACCGCCACCATGGTGCAGCTCTCGCAGCTTGCCGATGAGACACGCGGCCGGCTCGCCCAATTCAAGACCGCATGAGCAGTTGCGTTGAACCTAGGGAGCAAAGGCGGCATGAACCTCGCCGAAATCGAACCGGACTCCATGGCCTTGCGCCTCGCGGAGGTGGTCAACCGGCGGGTCGGCCTGAGGCCCGCCGATGCGGTCCGAAAGGTGGCCCTAAGCCTCGCCTGCGTCGAGGACGCGCACCGTCTGGCCTATGTCGAGCGGATGATCGCTGCGTCTCCGCGCGATCGCGACTGGATCGATTTCGTCGAGCGAATGCTGGTCCACGAAACCTATTTCTTCCGCCATACCGCCCAGCTTGATTTGCTGCGTGACGAGATCCTGCCCCGCCTCGACGCGCAGCGCCGCGAGGCGGGGCGACCCATGCTCGTGGTGTGGATCGCCGGATGTTCGACCGGCGAGGAAGCCTGGACGATGGCGTTTCTGGCGCACGCGCGCGGCGCCGGGGTATTCGGCGAGGCCGTTCCGGTCTCGATCCTCGCCACCGATCTCAGCGAGACATCGCTCGCCACCGCAAGGCACGGCGTCTACGACCGTCTGCACGGGCTGGACAGCTTTCGCGCCATTCCGCTCTGGGCCGCGGCTTATTTCGGGCCGGGCCGTGGGACGAACGCCTGGATCGTTCCGGAGATCCTGCGCGGCAGCGTACGCTTCCAGCGTCACAATGTTCTCGATCCCCCTCCGGTCGCCAGCGCCGATCTCGTCCTGTGCCGAAACATGCTGATCTATTTCGACGAGGCCGCCAACCGGCGTGCCCAGGAAAACCTCGTGTCGGCGCTGCGGCCCGGCGGCGTGCTCGTGCTGGGTCCGGCCGACGCGCCGCGGACAATGGGTGGGCTGGAAGCGATCGGGACGCATTCGGCAACCGTCTATCTCAAGACCGCGGAGGTCGCGTGAGCCGCGTCCTGGTCGCTTCGCCGTCGGCGTTCCTGCGCATCGGGCTGCTGCAGCAATTGCGCCGGCGCCAAGGGAACCAAGGCAACATCGTGCCCGCCGAAGCCGCAACGGCAGCTGACGCGGTGCGAATTCTCGCAGGCGGCGGGATCGATCTGGCCATCGTTGATGACGCCCTGATGGTGACCCCGGCCGGCGATCGCCTGGTCGCTGCGATCGAACGGCACCATGGACGCACCCTCGTGATCGCGACGCGCGAGCCGCAAGGGACGCAGCCTGCGAGCAGCGGGACGCTGCGGGTGATCTCCGGCGTTGTCGATGGCACGCTCGACATCGGCGCGATCGCCCGCTCGTTACCCATGGCGCTCGACGAGGTCGCCGTCGCGCGGGGCATTCGACGGGCGCCGGCCGGCGCTCCGCTTGTGCCGATCGCCGATCCTTGCGCCCGCGCGCCACGCGGGCGGCCCGACATTGTTCTGGTGGCGGCATCGACAGGTGGTCCGAGCGCGCTCACGCTGCTGCTGCACCATCTCGGTCCACCGCGGCTGCCCGTGGTGATCGCCCAGCATATGCCCGCCGATCAGACCGCCGGTTTCGCGCAATACCTTGCCGCCGAATCCGGGGTCGACGTGATCGAACAGGGCGCCGGAGACGTCCCGTCGCAGGCGCACGTGATCGTGCTGCGTGGCGGATCAGATTATCGTCTCGCGCGCGGGCGCGCCGGGCAATTCCGCCTGGTCGCGACCGAAGTCGCGGGCAATGTCTTCCACCCCAGCGCCGACCTGTTGTTCGGCTCGGCCGCTGAAGCCGGCATGACGGTCATCGGCGTGGTTCTGAGCGGCATGGGCGACGATGGCGCCCGGGGCGCCGCCGCCATCGCGGCCCAAGGCGGCCGGGTGCTCGATGGTCGATGGCGCGCATCCACCGGGCCGAGGTTGTTCCGGAGGGCTGAATGGCCTCGCTTCTGCTGGTCACCGAGGATAACGGTTTCGCCACTGCCGCGGAGGCGCTGTCGAATGCGGACCTGACCGTCACGCGCGCGCATGCGGAGGAGGCGGTCGCGGTCGCGAAACATGACCTTCCGGACGTGCTCGCGATCGACACGGACTCGATCGTCGAGGCGAAGCCGCTGATCGCAACGCTCTCGCTCGTCACGCGGTCGATCGTGGTTGCCGTGGCGCGCCAGGCATGGCCGGGCTCGGAAGCCGCCGACCTCTGGCGAGATGCGGGCGCCGACGTCGTATTGCCAAAACCTTCCGGGGCGGCCTCGCCGAGCCTCGCAGGCGCCGACCGCGAGGCCTATGCGCAATGGTTCGCGGATCTGGTTCGCACCGGGGAGAACGCCCCGTGAGCAATGGTGCCGATTCGCAGCTGATGGCGCAATTCAACGTCGAGGTCGACCAGCACCTTGCGGCGATCGAGCCCGTCCTCGGCATGGCCGAGCCCGACGCATTGACGCGTTCGGACATCGATCTGCTGTTCCGGGAATTCCATTCGATCAAGGGGCTCGCCCGCGTGGTCGCAGCGACCGGCATGGAGCGTTTGACCCACGAAGCCGAAAGCCTGCTGTCGCCGGTGCGATCGGGCGATCGCGCGTTCGACACGACCATTCAGGAACCGTTGATCGCGGCGACCGATGCCCTGAGGGATGCGCTCGCCGAGCCGCTCGGATGGCGGGCGCCAATCAAGATCATCGAGGCCCTGCGTGCGGCGACGGCTGCGATCGGTCCCGACGGTTCAAGTGAAAACACCTCCGACGATGCAGGCAACGAACCGTGGCGCTTTCTCGGCGACGATCCCGACCTGCTGCGGGCTTTCGCCGAACTGCTGGACGAAGTCCTTCCAGCAGCCGCGCAAGCGATCGTCAATCGGGACGAAGACGGTCTCCGTGAGGCAATCGACGCCGTCACCTTTGCGTGCACGCGCCTGGGCTTCGACGGTGTCGGGTTCGTCGCGCAATGCGTCGCCGTTCAAACCGGCGCCGAACGCGTGTGTGCCTTCACCAGGCTGATGCGGAAGGCGGCACGCTTCGGCGCGCTGGTGGGCGAGGACTGCGGTGTAACGGGCGCGGCCGTCGTGCTTCAGGATCTGCTGCGAGCCACGCTCACGACATGTCTCGACGAGGCGCTGGCGGTGCAACCCCAGGCGCGGCGGGCGCTGCTGCGACGTTGCGTCCCGTTGTGCGATGTCGCGGCCCCGAATTCGGGAGCCGGCCGCCTGATCGAGGATATCGTGGAGGATCTGCCGGGCTCGGTCGGCCATCCGCGGGACCGCGAGGCGCTGCTTCTCGAGGGGATCGCCGCCCTCCGGCGCGGCCTCGGCAGTGAACGGGATGCCGATCTGCCGGTCGCGACATTCCGTGACGCGATCTGCGCCCCGTACCGCGCCAGCGAGGAGATCGAGGCGCATTTGAGAAGGCTCGGCCTCGACACCAGGCTGTTCTCGTTGGGGCCGCCACGCCGGCTCGAACGGTTGTCCACGCTGCTCGACGGGTCGGGCGCGACCTTGAAGGAAGTCTTTGTCGAGGCCGTGACGCCGGCAAGCCTCGCAAGCCTCGCGCGGCTCGATCCCCTGCTCGGCCAGAGCGCCATGCGCGGCGGACGGCCTGGGATCGCCGTGCTGCTGCTGGATGCCGACCCGCCGGGCGCAGTCGCCGAAACCGTGGCGGATGGCGTCGGCGAATTGCGCCGGCTCGATCCGGGACATGTGCCCGGCGAATTCTCGGTATCGTCCGGGTCGGCCACGGGAGGCCCCGAGCGCGCCGGGGAGACGCAAGTGCGGGTTCCGGTCGCGGTGCTCGACAAACTGTTCGGCCGCGTCGGCGAATTCTTCTCGATCGGCAGCCGGCTCAACGTGCTCGCCACCGAAACCGACGTGCCGGACGCGCTTCGGCGTCTGTCGGATTTCGCCGTCACGCGCGCACCGCAGCTGCAAGCCGACATCGAAACCCTGGCGCGGCAGCATCGCGACTTCAGTACGGTCGAGGCCGACGTCGGACGCATCCTCAGCCTCATTCACGAAAGCACGCTCGGCCTGCGCGTCATTCCATTGGAAATGCTGACAGGGCGGTTCCCCCGCATGGTGCGCGACGCGGCGCGTGCGCATGGCAAACAGGTGCGCTTTCTGGCGGACACGGGTGGCATCCGCATCGACAAGGGAATGTCGGACATGCTCGCCGATCCGCTGACGCACATGTTGACCAATGCGGTCGAGCACGGCGTCGAGCCCGAGGCCGAGCGCCTCGCCCAGGGCAAGCCGCGAGCGGCCAACCTGCGGCTGATCGCCCAGCAGCAGGGCAATCGCATCGTGGTGGAGATCAGCGACGACGGTCGCGGCATCGACATCGAACGCGTCAAGCGGCGGGCGATGTCGTCGCGCCTCGCTTCCGAAGACGAGATCCGCCGCATGAGCGACGAGCAGCTCGCGCGCTTCATTTTTACACCGGGCTTTTCGACCAGGGAGGAGATCACCGACGCCTCCGGCCGCGGGGTCGGCATGGACGTCGTGCTCGTCCACGTCACCAAGCTCGGCGGCAAGATCGACATCACCACGCAGCTCGGTCGCGGAACGACTTTCAGGTTGGACCTGCCGCTCTCTGCGGCGATCCAGCCGATGCTTCTCGCCGACACCGGCGTTCAGTCGATCGGTTTTCCCGAAGCGATGGTCAGCGAGGCGCTGATGTTCCCGTCGGCCGGCGTGCAATTCGTCAATGGGCAGCGCGCGATTCTGCTGCGCGAGCGCTTCCTGCCGGTGTTCAGACTGACCGAGCTGCTGCGTCTGCCTCCTTCCACCGCGGCGAATGCTGCGTATCTGCCGATCGTGCTGTGCCAATGGGCCGGTCAGCGCATGGGCGTCGAGGTCCACCGCATCCTGCGCCGCGGCGAAATGCTGATCCGCGAGGCGCACCCGCGCGTCGCAGCACTTCCTGGAATCGGCGGCATCACCAGCATGGGTTTCGACCGCATCGTCCTGGTGCTCGATCCCGAGGGGATGTTCGAGCTCGCCCGCGAGGCGTCGGTGTCTGGATTGCAGGTTCCGGCCGAACGGCTGGCACTCGAACAGGGGAGTGCGGCGTGAGCGAGTTTCTCGAAGTTCGCTGCGGCATGCACCGGTTTCTGGTTCCGAGTGCCGACATTAATTCGATCGAGGTCCTCAAGGGCGTTCCGGAGCCGTTCGGCGGCAGACGCGCGCCGCGCGAGTGGCTGCTGCTGGACGGCCGCGTTCTCGCTGGGGACGATGCCGGCGAGGCTACCGAGCATGGGGTCGCGCTGCGCGCGACTGAAGGCACCCCTCTCGAGACCCGTATCGTCGTCGATCAGGTTGGCGCGCTGGTTCATTGCGATCCCTCGGCCATCGAACCCATGCCCCACGCGGTGGCGCGCCTGCGGGACCTCTTCTCCGGCATTTGGCGCGAGGAGGAATCGCAGGAATATCTGTTTTGCGTGCGGCCGCGCGACGAGCTTCCGGTGCAGCGCTTCGTTTGGCGTCGCCGGATCCGACGCGCGGTGATGACAATCCGTCCGGCAACCGGCGACAGAAAGGCTTCGACATGACCCTGCGGGCAGCTCCGGCCGCGTACACTGCAGCGCGCAAGCGCGTTCTCGTCGTCGATGACAGCTTCATCATGCGCAACCTGGTGAAGGAGATCGTCGAAAGCGATCCTGATCTTGAGGTGGTCGATACGGCTGAAAACGGCATGGTCGCCCTGCAGAAGGTGCGCCAGATCAAGCCCGACGTCGTCCTGCTGGACATCGAGATGCCGGAAATGTCCGGGTTGGAGACGCTGCGGCGCCTCGGGCTGCGCTCCCCCTGCAAGGTCGTCATCCTGTCCTCGCTGGTCGGCAACACGGCTTCGGCCGAGCGGATCGAAGCCCTGCGTCTGGGCGCGGTCGCCACGATCGCAAAGCCGTCCGGAGGCGTGAGCCTCGACCTCAAGCAAAAGCGGGCGTCGCAGATCGTCGGTGTATTGCGCAAAACTCTGGGGTTGCCGACCATCGTCGATGCGACGCCGGCCGAAGTCGAAGATCAGGCTGGTCCCTCGATGATGTTGACGGATCTTTCGCCCGGGCTGATCGGCGACCAATTGCTGGAGGGGCTCGAGACCGGCGTGCTGGTGTTTGGCCCCGATGGATCCCTCGTCCGGGCCAATCCGGCAGTGGGCCGCATCCTCCATGGCTGCGATGTGAACCCGAACCGCACCACGATCGGGGGCTTCTGCGATGAATTCAACCACGCGCTTGGCCAGGAAATCTGGGACGTGATCGCCGGAGGCGAAGCCTTAGCTCCGGCGGACGTCAATATCGCGACACCGGACGGCGACTGGATAGCGGTACGGCGCGCGATCCGGCCGATCTTCGTTTCCGGCAAGCCGTGTGGCGCATTGGTGCTGCTCGACGACATTGCCGAAAAACGCCGGATGCAGTCGCTGCTGGAAAAAACCATGTCGTCCGACGTCGCCAGGGCCATGATCGATACCCCGGCGGCGGAACTCGGCGGCGCCATGCGCGACGCGACGATCCTGTTCGCCGACATCCGCGGCTTCACGCCGCTCGCCGAGGCCCTCGGCGCACGGGGGGTCCTCGACCTCCTGAACGAATATTTTTCCTACATGGCCGACGTGATCGGCGCCGAGGGCGGCATCATCGACAAGTTCATTGGCGACGCCGTCATGGCGCTGTTCGGCGTTCCGACGTCTCATGGCGACGACGCCGATCGCGCCGTGGCGGCCGCGCGCAACATGCATCGCGCGTTGACGCTGATCAACGAGCGTCGTGCGGGACCTGCGCTCAGGATCGGCGTCGGGCTCGGCTCCGGGTCAGTCATCGCGGGCCAGGTCGGTTCACCCAACCGCATGAACTACACCGTCATCGGCGACCCGGCGAACCTCGCCTCCCGCATCGAGGGCGTCACCAAGGCCTACGGCTGCGGCATCCTGATCTGCGACGAGACGTTCAAACGGCTCACTTGTCCGGTTCCTGCCCGCAAGGTGGATGTCATCATATTGAACGGCCGGGAGACCCCGACTGCGATCTACGAAGTATTCGTCGAAGACCCCGGCGCCGCGGCGACCGAATGGCTGGGAGAATTCGGTGCCGGCGTCAGCGCCTATGTTGCCGGCGATTTCGTTGCCGCGCAGGCGCACCTGGCGCGCGCCATGGCCATCAATCCCGACGATACGACGGCAGGCGTGCTCGCCGGGCGCTGCCGGCGGCTCGGCCTGCGGCCCGCAGGCGAATGGACCGGCGCATGGAAACTGACCGAGAAATAGGACGGCGCGATGGAGCGGCTCGATTTCCTGTGCATCCTGGCCGGCGCGCGCCGGGTCGCGATCCCGCTCAACCTCGTGCTGTCGGTGGAGGAGGCGCGTCCATTGACACCGCTGCCCTTCAGTCCCGAACTGGTCGAAGGCCTCGTCATGGCGCTCGGCAGGGTGGTTCCGCAGATGTCGCTGGCCGCCGTGCTGGGCGAGGAGAAGCTCGAAGGCGGAGTGCTCGTGGTGGTCGCGGCAAGCGACGATATCCGGGCGCTGCGTGTCGATCAGGTCGCCGGCATGGTCCAGATCGACATCCAGGCCGTGAAGACGACCGACGAGGCCGAGCGCTCCGCGCAATCGCTGCTCACCGCCCGGTTCGAGGCGCTCGGCGCCGAATGGCACGTGCTCGACTATTCCGGGCTGACTTTCGACGAGCAAATGCACCCAGCCGAAGGCGCTGATGGCGCGGCCCTCGTAGCGGCCGCGGGCGAGGATGCCGACGACACCCCGCCGCCCGTCGAGGATGTCGATCAGCACCTGCCGCTTCTGGTCGTCGAGATCGCCGGCGAGAGCTATGCCCTGCCGACGTCGGACATCGTCGAGCTTCTGATCCCGGGCGTCGTGCGCTCGATGCCGGCAGCGCCGGCCTGGGTCGCCGGGATGATCGACCGGCGAGGTGCTCCGCTTCTGGTGCTCTCCACCGCCATGCTGCTCGGACGTCCTTCGACCTTCAAATCCACCATCACGCTGGTGGTGAACATCGCGGGCGCGGGCGAAGTCGGCATGATGATCGACCGTGCCGTCGGCATCGAGCGCGTGCACCGTTCAGCCATCCACATCGTGCCGCGAGACATGGCAGGCGTGGCCAACTATTTCGTCATCGAGACCGAGCACATCGTCGGCATTATCGATCTGGTCGCGTTGACCGGACAGGTCGGGGACGCCGTCGCAGAGCTCGCGCCACGCGAACCGGATTTGCCGACACCTGCGCAAATCGTCGTGGAATCCGCAAAGGCTTCCCACAAGCTTCTTGCGGTTCGGCTGGGCCGCGAATTGTTCGCGCTCCCGCTCGACAGGGTCGAACGCATTCAGGCCTCCATCGTCCTGACGCCGTTGCCGCAACCGGGAACGGGCTTTCACGGTATGGCGGATGTCGGTGACACGATGGTCCCCGTGCTCGATCTGCGTCGGGCGATCGAGCATGCCGGCTCGGATCCGAATCCGCCGTGCACGCTGGTCCAGATCGAAGGCGCGCTCGCCGGGCTCGTGGTCGATCAGGTGCTGCGCATCGAGGATATTCCGGACAACGACGTCGAGGATATCACGATGAATCCCCGCCTCCCGGTATCGCACGTCGCCCGCTCCGGCGACCAATTGCTGTCCGTATTGGTCCTCGACCGGGTGTTGCCGCCGCTCGGCAGTATCTTGGTAGCGGCCGCGAAACCATGACACCGCGTCAATCCACCGGGAGGCCGCCAGCACCCCCTAAGGTTCGACAGCGCAAGGCGGCGTTCTGAAAACTCAACGTCGACCTCGATCAGCCCGGACACTGCGCCGCCGCGCCCAACCTCACCCCCGCGCGACGCGCTGGCGGGAGCCCGGGCGGTAGGCGAGCCTGGTGTGGCCCGGGCAATAGGGCAGGCCTTCGACCGGCGCGTTGCCGCAGAAACAGAAATCCTCGGCGCCCGGGGTGCTGATCGGCCAGCGGCATTTCTCCGCGCTCAACTCGAGCAACGAGCAGGTGTGCCCGTTGTGGATCGGCTCGTCGTCATCAGCGGGCAGCGGCTCGGCGTACAGCGCGCGCAGCATCTGATATTGCAGCCTCGGCACCGCTCTGCCGCGCGGTGCCTTCGGGGTATCCTTTCGCGCCGCGCGTCGCGCCTCGCCGTTTTTTTCGCGGGTCAGATTGAGGCGGGAGAGTTTGCCGATGACGGCGTTGCGGCTGACCCCGATGTCGCAGGCAATTTCGCGGCAGGACAGCCCGGCTTCAAAACGGTTTTTCAAGAGTTCGATGCGTTCAACAGTCCAGGTGGGTTGGTGGGCGAGCATGTTGGTTCCCCAAGCTACGAGTGATCGGTCCGAATTCTTCGGCCTCGTTGTGGTCCGAACCGTCGCGTTCCCATGCTCCCGTCATTGCGTCTTGCCGTTGTCGCGGATCGCAAGCAGCCCGTCCTTGATGGCGAGCCGAATGCCTTCCTCGATCAGGGTCTTTGCAACGCCGGGAACGCTGGTGCCGTGAGTGCCCTGTCTCACCAGTTTTTCGAGATAAGAGATGGTCGAGAGCGCTAACGTCACGGGAACACGGTCGGTTTCGGCTTTTTCTGTGGCCATGACAAAAAACTAGCCTTTAAAAGGTGTACTGAAAAGTAACGATTTAGAGTCTATTAGGATTCAATTGTGGGCGGAAGCCGGAGGCCGATTTTTCTTTGTCATCTTGGTGAATCCTTGAATTCATTGAAAAAAATCGCCGTCGGGCGGTGATATGGACCGCCTGGCGGAACCTAAGGAAAAGGGCATCTGCTCCGGGTTGCCTTCTCGGGAACCTCCGGACGGAATCAAAGTGCACCCACTCCAGGTGCAATGCGGCTTGACTGCAACGACTGAGCGTGTCCGCACTATTTGAAAATGTTGGCTCGTGGGGGAGTGGTGGCTAAGCACGATACGTTCAGCGCAGCGGCGTCAGCCGCCGGTTACTATTACCAAGCCCGGCTGGCGTTGGCCGAAGCGCTGCGCTTTGCATATGCAGAATCTGGTGTCGAGGTCGCGATTGAAAAGCTCGACGATGTATCTTTCGAAAGCGCCGGGAGCCCGCTAGAGCTGCTGCAATCCAAGCATCACATTGCCAAACCGGCAGACCTTACGGACTATAGCGCCGACGTGTGGAAAACGCTCCGCGTTTGGTCTTCACGGGTAAAGCAGGACCCTTCTCTTCCAAGCAGAACGCGTTTCGCATTAGTTACCACTTCCGCTGCATCCTCAGGCAGCGCAGCCGCATTACTTCGCCCTAGCACCCCGACATCCGATCGAAACGTTGACAAAGCAACAAAACTCCTCGTTGCGGTAGCAAAAGAATCTAGCAACGCGGTGCTAAAAAGTTCGTTCGATGAATTCTTGTCTCTCACATCGGAGATGCAAAGATCACTGCTCGACGCCGTCGACGTTCTTGATGCCTCTCCGAATATTGTAGATTTGGAAAGTATCATTGAAGAGAGACTGAAGATGATAGCTCCGCGTGGCAAAACAAAGCTAGCGCGGGAACATTTGGAGGGTTGGTGGTGGCCCCGAATATGCAAGGCATTGCTGGAGCCAGGGGTAGGAAAAGTGTCAATTTTAGAGTTGGAAGCGCGTCTAGATGATATTCGCGAAATCATGAAACGCGACGCGCTGCCCGTCGAGATGGACAACGTCGAAGTAGACGATCAGCACCTTGAAGCACTCGACGAACTGACATTCGTAAGGCAGCTTCGACTTAATCAAGCTTGGTCAAGCACGCATCGAACTTGCAAAGCGCGATTTTTACCGTGCATCCACGCAACGATCCCGTTGGACCCGTGAGAATTTGCTTTTTGATGGTGAGGTAAGCGCGTTCGAAAGAACGCTAGTCGAAGAATGGCAGCCTCGCTTTCACGCGATGTGCGACACCTTAGCAAAAAACTGCGCGGCCGCAGCGCTCCGAAAGGCAGGCCAAAGCCTGTACCAATGGGTGGAAACCGGCGCTCGCTTTTCGTTTCGTACAGTTTCGCATCGGTTCTTGAGCGTGGGTTCATTCCACATGCTGTCGAATGACGTTCGAGTTGGATGGCATCGCGACTTTCTCAAAACTTTCAACCCATCCAAAGAGAAGTGAAATGGCTTTAGCCAAAAGATCATGGGGTTTGGCGTGGGGCGACCGACCGCGCGAGGAAGCTACTAACCTTAACCCGGCTTTTTGCGGCGAATTAATTTTCCGCTCGATTGCCGAATTCCGGCGTTTGCGCGAGTTGCCGTTCCCATTCGCATTGTCATTTGTGGTACTTCCGCTCGTATTGCACAAAAGGACGCGCGATCAGCTTCCCGGGACCGCCTCTACTGCGTTTGTTGGATGGGTCGCGGAACATGGCCCACTTTTGGCTGAATTGCCGCAACGAGCACTTCATCTTGCGCCGATTACACGCGAGGCGATAATGTTCGCAATGCAACACGAGTTGTTGGCCGTAGAACAAGGTGGGCTAATACCTGGCTCAAAGCCGATCGCGTCCCGCAAACGACCCGAACGAACGACGGATGATGCGGATGATGCGCGACGCTCGGCGGGACTCATAGGACGCTGGTTTGCCAATCAGGGTCTGTCATCGTCCATCATGCAAGGCCTAGGTGTAACGCCATGACCCTGCAGCTTCGTTCCATTTCGATTTATTCTCACGATGAGCAGCGCCGCGATATCGTCTTCAAATTGGGCGCGCTAAATATTGTGACAGGAGCGTCAAAAACAGGAAAGTCAGCCTTACTCGATATTGTTGATTATTGTTGGGGTCGGAGTGATTGCACTGTTCCAGAAGGCGAAATTCGAAGGAAGGTTTCTTGGTTTGCAATTCATCTGGACAACGCCGGGGAGGGCATTCTTTTGGCGCGAAAAAATCCAGGACCTGCAGGTCGAACCAGCGACGAAATTTATCTCGAACGAGGCGTTGAAGTGCTTCCTGTAACGACAACGTCATTTCAGAAAAACATAACCGGGGATGGACTTCGGTCTCAATTATCGGTCGTGTTGGGGATCTCAGAAAACTTGCACGTTCCGCCGGACACGGCTTCTCGCCAGCCTATGGAAGCATCATCAAGGCATGCCATTTTATTTTGCCTTCAGGCTCAGGACGAAATTGCAAATCGTAAATTTCTTTTTCATCGCCAAGGGGAGCAGTTTTTCCCAGCAGCAATCAAGGACTCATTGCCATATTTCTTAGGCGCGGTCGATGAGGCGCATTTTCTCGCACTTATGCGCTACAATGATGCGCGTACTCGATTGAGGAGAGCAGAGCGTGACCAATTGGAATATCGCTCGGCAGTTGATGCGGCCTCTAACACAGCTTTGTCGCTCGTGGATGAAGCTCGCCGCGTTGGCTTAATTTCTCGAGTAGGCGGTTCGGATGCGGCCAGTACTCATGTGCTTCTAACTGAGGCGGCAATGCCTCAACCGATGAATCTCGATCTTATCGATGACCCAACAGCGGATATGGAGCAACTGGAGGAGCGGCGTCGGAGGCTTCGCGGTGATTTGCAAGAAGTTCGTGACGATATTGCTGAGGTAGAGCGCGCTAATCGAGATGCATCGGAATTCGAGACTGAGACGAAAGAGCAGGAAGCGCGGCTTTTGTCTCTTGAGCTCATTCGGGGACATGAATCTTTCCCTGACCACTGTCCGCTCTGCGACAGCCAGCTGACTGTTGCTGTTCCAACCGTGGATGAAATACGGCAATCTCTCGCAAGTATCGGCACCCAACTCACTTCAGTGCGTCGGGACTCGCCACGTCTCCAGGAGCGCCTTGCTTTATTGGAAGCGCGCCGCGCTGAGTTGGAAGAGCTGCTTCGTGTTGTGCAACGTCAGATAGCTCAACGCATTGCGGACAATGAGCGTTTGCGGATTCAGCAGAACCAATTTTCAGAGCAGGCCCGCGTTGCTGGACGGATTGCTTATTATTTGGAGAGCTATACTTCGATAGGGCCAACAAGCGACCTCAGCCAAACAATTGATAGGCTCAAAGCCGAAATTGCTGAGCTAGAAAAAGTCTTGGATGATGATGCGCTCGAAACGCGTATCGACACCGCGCTTAGTCTGGTGGCACAGGAATTGACAGCGTACGCAAATAGCCTTTCACTTGAACATGGCGCAAATCCTTTGCGATTGGATCGCAAGCATTTGACGGTTGTCGCTGATACTGTCGATGGACCGCTGTCGCTTGCGCAGATGGGAAGCGGTGAGAATTGGGTCGGCTATCACGTTGCGGCACATCTTGGTTTGCATAAACTTCTGCGGCGCCGAAGCAGACCGGTGCCGGCATTTTTGATGCTCGATCAACCCTCTCAAGCACATTATCCTCCAGAACACGACGCTAATGGCCTAATTGCTGGGCTTGCGGATGAGGACCAAGCTGCCGTCCACAGGCTCTTCAAATTGCTATCAGCATATTGTGTTGAACTTACTCCAAGGATGCAGGTTATCGTTTCTGACCATGTTGAGTTATTGGATGATTGGTTCCGCGATGCGATTGTTCAACGCTGGCGAGATGGAATCAAACTTGTACCAGTCGATTGGTTGACTGCGATAAATGGCTGAGCATGGCACGTGATCCGATTACATGGGACAGCCAAACTGGGCATTACATTCCGCCGAAACTGACGTGGCAGGTCGACGCCCTTGAAACAGTTGGCAACGTTGATGCTCCAGAGGTGTGGTTGAGCAAGCCGGGAGGCGAGTATCGATTGGCAGCATCATTCCATTTTCCAGGGTTTAACTTCCCATCCGGTGCTGGTCTTCTCCCTAGCGGCATTGCCTACTCTCCATCGTCCTTTGTCCTTCATCATGCACAAGATCCCTATAACAGTTGGAACGTGAAGGCGTCGACAAAGCGCTTTAGCGGCCCGATGGAGCATTGGGATTGGCTGCCCGGAATCATGTTGGTTGACGAGCGGACCGGTTACTCGCTTCCGTCGAATGAGCTAAGCGCGGTCGCAGGAACTGAGTGGGCGGACAACGATGCGCGAATATTTCATGGTTTGTACGATGATGCCAAATATGGGGAGCACCTCGATGTGTTTTTGCAGGCTGTGAACGCGATCACGGGGCCGGGGTGGGCAAACTGGCCTTTCGGCCATCGCCAGCTGGAGCATGCAGTCATGTGCTGGTTGCGCCCAGGGGTCGCTCTGCCTGATGTGGTACTGCTCCTGAGCGTACGTCAGTCGGGCGCCAAATTTTCGTATCGGCGGAAAGGTCTTTACGATCCCGGTGAAAGGCTGGGGGCGTGGTTGCAGAGTCCGCCTAAATGGGACTGTCGCCAGGCGATGCGATTTTTGTATCAAGCCAACCTACTCGCCAAGGATGGCTTACCGGAGTTGGCTGTTGTGTCCGCAATTGCGGCTCTTGAGAATGCGAGCGCTGAAATTCTGCTTTACCTTACCGGTGGTAACGCGGCAGTAGTCCAGTCGGCATTCGGCAAGTGCAAATTCCTTAGCCGATTTGACAAGGTGCTGCCCGCCTACGGACCGAAATTGCCATCGGCCGAGTTCTCAGCGGTAAAGGCAGCCTATCTAGCTCGCAACGGGGTGGCGCATGCGCTCGCGCCGGTAAAGCAGGAGGATGCCATTCGGCACGTCAAGGCGGTAGAGGATGTGCTTGCGTGGTACATCGCTAACGGGGGATAGTTATTACAAAACCTTATCGAGAAGCGGATCGATGGTGGCTGAGCGCGATTGGCGCAAAATCGCAATGGTAATCTTGGGATATTGAGAAGCTACAAAGATCGGAATTCGATGCCGATAGCGGTAAAGCAAAACATGTATCCCGATTCAAAATCGCGTTCCCAAAAGCTCTACGATCGCGCTTTGACCAGCCTGCCCGGCGGCAACTCCCGCACCACCGTGTTCATGAAGCCCTATCCGATCTATGCCGCGCGCGGCGAGGGCTGCCGGGTCTGGGACGTCGACGGCAACGAATATATCGACTGCGTCAATAATTTTACGTCGCTGATCCATGGCCACGCGCATCCCTTGTTGGTCGAAGCAGCTACGCGACAGCTCGCGCTGGGATCGGCGTTCGGCCTGCCCACTCTGTCCGAGATCGAATTGGCGGAATTGCTGGTGTCGCGATTGCCGTCGGTGGAGCAGGTCCGGTTCACCAATTCCGGCACCGAAGCGGTCATGATGGCGTTGAAAGCCGCTCGCGCGTTTACCGGCCGCCCAAAGATCGCCAAGTGCGAGGGCGCCTATCATGGTTCCTATGACTACGCCGAAGTGAGCCTTGATCCGACGCCCGAGGCGTGGGGCCGCAATGCCCCGGTTTCGGTCGCCTATGCCAGGGGCACGCCGGACAATGTGCTGGCCGATGTCGTTACCATCCCCTTCAACGACGCCGAGGCCGCCGTCAGCCTGATCCGCGAGCACGGTTCCGAGCTTGCCTGCGTGCTGGTCGACCCGATGCCGAACCGCGCGGGCCTCGCGCCGGCTGACAGAGCCTATCTCGAGGCGCTGCGCCAAATCACCCGCGAAGTCGGGGCGCTGCTGATCTTCGATGAAGTCATTACGTTCCGGCTGGCCTATGGCGGCGCGCAGGGGCTGTGGAATATCGATCCCGACCTGACGACGCTGGGAAAGATCATCGGCGGCGGCTTCCCGGTTGGCGCGATAGGAGGCCACAAGGAATTCATGGCGGTGTTCGATCCGCGGTCCGGCAAGCCGGCGCTGCCGCATGGCGGCACGTTTTCCGCCAATCCCGTGACGATGCGCGCGGGCCTTGCCGCGATGGAATTGCTCGACCATGCGGCGTTCGTGCGTCTCGACATGATCGGCGCGGCGGTGCGTGCCGGCATCAACGAAGCCTTCCGCCGTTATGGTGTGCCGGGCGGCACGGTCGGGCTGGGTTCGCTCCTAAAAATCCATTTTGCCGATCGTCCGATCCGCGACTACCGGTCGGCCTACATGACCGAACAGGAAGTGCTGCGTCAGGCGATCTTCAATCGGGGATTGCTCAATCGAGGCGTGCTGGCCGCGGGCTACGGGTTGATGGCGCTCTCGACGCCGATGACCGATGCCGATATCGATACAGTCATCACGGCGGCGTCCGATGCGCTGGAAGAGGTGTCCGCCTCAGCCTGACGACCCCTCCGTCAACCGACGCAAACTTTTTTTGCCAGCAGGAGCGCATGTCCCCCAAGATCGATCCCATCACGCGATCCGTCGTTCAGCATCGTCTCAGCTCGATCGTGAAGGAAATGGGCGAAGCCATGCTTCGCACCTCCTATTCGCAAATCCTCAATTCCAGCCGCGATTTCTCGCTTGGCATTTGCGACACACAGGGCCGCCTGATCGCGCAGGCCGATCACATCCCGGTGCATGTCGGCGCGCTGCCCTGGGCGACGCTCGCGGTCGAAGCGCGGTTCAACGACGTCCGGCCCGGCGACGTTATTCTGCTCAACGATCCCTATCATGGCGGCAGCCATCTGCCTGATCTGACCGCGTTCGTGCCGATCTTCGACGGCGAGCGGCGGTTGCTCTGGACCATCGTCCGCGCGCACCAGAGCGACATCGGTGGCGCCACCCATGGCGGCTACAATCCCGGCGCCACCGAGATTTTTCAGGAGGGGCTCCGCGTTCCCCCGATCAAGCTATACGAATCTGGCCGGCTGCGCGACGATCTGCTTGACCTGCTGGCGCTGAACATTCGTAACCCACGCGAGTTTCGCGGCGATCTGGCTGCAATGGTCGGTGCTGCGCATCTCGGCGAGCGCCGGCTGTCGCGGCTGTTTGCGGAATTCGGCGCGCCGGTGGTCGAGGCGGCGGTCGAGACCATTCTGGATGCGGCCGAAGCGCAAACACGGGCGGTGGTCTCGACCTGGAAAGACGGCGTGTTTTATGGCGAGGCATTCCTCGATGACGACGGTCATGGCCGCAGCGACATCAGGATCGCCGCCCGGGTCACGAAATCGGGCAGCGATATCGAGGTTGACCTCTCAGACTCCGATCCGCAGTCGACCAGTTTTGTGAATTCCTCGCATGCCAACATGCAGGCCGCCGTGGTGATGGCCTTTGCGTATCTGATCGACGCCGATATTCCCAAAAATGCCGGCGCGCTGCGGCCGCTCAAGGTGATCGCGAAACAGGGCACCATCGTCTGGGCCGATCCGGGCCGGCCGGTGACGCTCTGCACCAGCCATCCCTCGAACGAGATCGTGGAAGCCATCGTCAAGGCGATGTCGGCCTCATGTCCGGACCGCGCCATGGCGGGATGGGGCCGCCGCTTCCGGATCGCGATCCAGGGAGAAGATCCGCGTTCGGGACGAAACTTTATCTGGCACTTGTTTCAGGCCCGTCCCGGCGGCGGCGCTTCCTCCGGCGGCGACGGCTGGTCGTCGATCGGCGAATGGCACAGCGTCGGCGGCATCAAGTTCGGCAGCATCGAAGTCGCCGAGGTGCGGTTTCCGCTCCATTTCCGTCACCATGAATTTCGCCCAGGCTCCGGCGGAGACGGACAGTTTCGCGGCGGTTTTGGTGTCGCGCTCGATCTCGTGCTGGAAACGGCAAAACCCGCGCTCGCCAACACCGCGGGCGATGGCGCGCGCCACGGACCCTGCGGAATGCTTGGCGGCGAGGACGGCGTGCCGCACGATTACCGCCTGATCTCCGAGGGCCGCGCGCCGCGCGTGTTGCGCACCAAGGAGGTCGGCATCGAAATTCGCCCCAACGATTGCCTCGAAGTGCGCTCCTCCGGCGGCGGCGGCTGGGGACCGCCGGCGCGGCGATCGCCGGCCGCGCGTCAACGCGACCGCGAACAGGGGCTTACGCAAGACAGCGCGACGATGGGGCAGGGCGGCCGGTGATGTTCACGATCGGAATTGATGTCGGCGGGACCTACACCGATCTGGTTGCCATCGACGAGCGTGGCAAAGCCGTGTTCGCGAAATCGCCGTCGACGCCATCAGATCAGTCGGTCGGCGTCATGGCCGGGCTGGAAGAGCTGGCGCGGCGATTGCAAATCACGCGCGCGGAAATGCTTGGCGTGACGGACCGCGTGGTTCACGGAACCACGGTCGCGACCAACGCCTTGCTGGAGCGGAAGGGCGCTCATGTCGCGCTGCTCACGACCGAAGGCCATCGCGATGTCATTGAGATGCGCGAGGGTCTCAAAGGCGACCGCTACGATCTGCGCTCGCCGCCGCCGGAGCCGCTGGTGCCGCGCGAGCGGCGCTTTGGCGTGAAGGAACGGCTCAAGGCCAATGGCGAGATCTTGACGCCGCTCGACGATCGCTCGCTCGGCGATGCCATCTCAGCGATCAGCGCGTCTGACGCCACATCGGTCGCGGTGTGCTTTCTGCATTCCTATCTCGACCCGGTCCACGAAATCGCCGCCGTCGAACGCCTCGCGCGCGGACTGCCCGGTATCAGCATTTCCAGGTCGAGCGATGTGCTGCCGCAGATCAAGGAATATGAGCGGGTCTCGACCACGATCGTGAACGCCTATGTCGGGCCGCTGGTGCGGCACTATCTGACCAATCTGGAGCAGCGTCTCAAGGGGGCGGGCTTCAAGGGCAGTCTCTTCATCGTTCTGTCGCATGGCGGCATGGCGCCGGTGGAAGAAGCCTCGCGGCTTGCCGCGGGCACGGTGCTGTCGGGTCCCGCCGGCGGCGTTTCGGGCGCGCGGCGCTGCGCCGATCTGCTCGGCATTTCCGATCTGGTTCCGTTCGATATGGGCGGCACCAGTACCGACATCTCGCTGATTTCGGAAGGCCGCGCGTCGCTATCGGCGGACGGAATGCTCGCCGGGCAGCGCATCGCCCTGCGCAGTCTCGACATTGCCAGCATCGCGGCCGGCGGCGGCTCGATCGCCAGCGTCGATGCTGGCGGCACGTTGCGCGTCGGGCCCGAGAGCGCGGGCTCGGTGCCGGGGCCGGCCTGCTATGGCAGTGGCGGCCTTGCCGCGACCGTCACCGATGCCAATGTCGTTCTCGGCTATCTCGACGCCGCCGCCTTCATGGGCGGGCAGCGCCCGCTCGATCGCGCTGCGTCGGAAGCGGCGGTCGACCGGGTCGCGGTGTCTTTGGGTCTGTCGTGGCTCGAAGCCGCCGCGGGCATCTACCGCATGATCAATCTGAAGATGGCGGATGGCATCCGGCTGATGACGTTGCGCCGCGGTGTCGATCCCCGGCGGTTTGCGCTGTTGAGTTTTGGCGGCGCGGCCGGCCTGCATGCCGGCGAAGTCGCGCGCGAACTGGATATCAAGCGCATCATCGTGCCGACGGCAGCCTCGGTGCTGTCGGCATGGGGCATGCTGACCAGCGACTTGCGCTACGAAGTCAGCCGCACGCATTACGGCGCCGGCCCGCGCATTTCGGCGGATGAGGCGCGCGCGCTGTTTTGTCGGTTGGAGCAGCAGGCGGCCGGCCGGCTTCGCGCCTGGTTCGACGGTCCCATGAGCATCGAACGCTCCGCCGAAATGCGTTATGGCGAGCAGATCTTCGAGATCGATGTTGCGCTCGACGATCTCGACTGGGACGCGGCCTCGCTGGTCGATCAAATCGAAGACCGCTTTCATCGCCGTCACGAGGAGCTGTACACCTATTCCTCGCGCGATCAGGAGGTGGTGTTCGTCAACGCGCGCGTCGCAGCAATCGGCGAAGTGTCACGGCGCGGACAAGACGAGCGGCCGGCGCCATCGGCTGCCGCCTGCGCACCGCGCACCACGCGGCAGGCGTTTTTCGGCGCGTGGCGCGAGGTTCCGGTTTATGCGCTGGATGCGCTCCAGCCGGGCCACGCCTTCGAAGGTCCCGCAATCGTCGAGGCCGAGACCACGACGGTCATCGTCGGCGCCGGCGACCGGGTGACCGTGAACGCGCTCGGCTGGCTGGATATTGCGTTGAGGTGATGCGGTAAGATGGGGGCTGCGCGCCCCGAGCTGACATCGAATCTTGCGCTCATGACTAATGGCACTATACCAACTGCAGCCGCAGCTCTCGCCCCACGATTTTAGCGGCGCGCTGTAGGCTCTCGATCGTGGCGCTGCCGTTGTCAGGGTCCAACAAGCGGTCCACTTGTGCGCGGCTGGTTTTCATCAACTCGGCCATCCGCTGCTTGGTGATTTTCTTTTTCTTCATTTCGCTGGCCAGTTGACGTGCGATCACAGCCTTGATCGCCGCGGCAGTTGCTTCCTCTCGGATTCCTGCGTCTTCGAGCCAGCTTTCGAAGCTCGAACCTACGTGCGGATTTTTCTTTGCCATAGCTGCAACTCCTTAAATCTCTGCCTTGCCAACGTCAGATCTTCGGTCGGGGTCTTCTGTGTTTTCTTGATCATCGCGTGCAGAGCGACCAGTATGCCGTCGTGAAACCCGAAGAATATGCGCGCCTCGCGCTTGCTCGGCAGCGAAGCACGCACCTCCCACAAGCCGCCACTCAGCGCACGGCACAATGGCAAGCCCACCGGCCACCCGTACTGCACCTTGGCGATATCGCGCCCGATGGTTCGCTTATCATCGCGGGATAGTTCGTTGAGCCATTCCCGCACCGGCTCCCGACCTGTCGCCGATCGCCAAAACATGAGAGGGATGGGCTTGAAGCTTTCAGGCATTCACTGTACCAAAAAAGATGCATAAATGCAACGTGGAATAGTCCGAGAAAGTCGCGCTTCGGCGCGCTTTCTGGTTTTCAGATTGCCGCCAGGAAACTTGCCACCCAAAATAGCTTCGCTATATCGGATTTTTCCATAATTTTCCGCCCCGCCATCAAGTGAGACTTACAATGACCGCCACTACCGACACCGCCGCCCCCGAATCTCAGCCGTTCCAGGCCGAGGTGGCCGAGCTCCTGCACCTGATGGTGCATTCGGTCTATTCGGAAACCGATATTTTCCTGCGCGAGCTGATTTCGAATGCGTCGGATGCCTGCGACAAGCTGCGCTACGAGGCCATCGCCGCGCCCGATCTGATCGCCGACGGGGAGCCGCCCAAAATCCTGATCGCGCCCGACAAGAAGGCCGATACGTTTAGCGTGATCGACAGCGGCATCGGGATGGACCGGCAGGAGCTGATCGACAATCTCGGCACCATCGCGCGCTCCGGCACCAAATCGTTTCTGTCGCGCCTGACCGAGGCCAAGGATGGCGCCGGCCTGATTGGCCAGTTCGGGGTCGGGTTTTATTCCGCCTTCATGGTCGCCGACCGCATCGTCGTCACCAGCCGCCGCGCCGGAGCGGATCAGGTCTGGACCTGGTCGTCGTCGGGCGGCAGCGGATTTGAAATCGCGCCCGCCAGCGAGGACGACGCAAAGCGCATCATGCGCGGAACCGAGATCGTGCTTCACTTAAAACCCGACGCAAAGAAATATCTCGAGATATACGAGATCGAGCGTGTCGTCGGCGCCTATTCCGACAATATCCAGTTTCCGATTCTGCTTAAATCGGAGGACGGCGAGCCGCGCCAGATCAATTCGGCGAGCGCGCTGTGGCAGCGGCCGAAATCGGAACTGACGCCGGAGGATTACAAGCAGGCCTACAAGTCGATCGCCGGCGCCTTCGATGAACCGGCGATGACGCTGCATTACCGCGCCGAAGGCCGCTATTCCTACGCGGTGCTATTGTTCGCGCCATCGACAAAACCGTTCGATCTGTTCGAGCCGTCGCGCAAGGGAAGGGTAAAGCTCTATGTCCGCCGGGTATTCATTACCGACGATGCCGATCTGTTGCCGGCGTATTTGCGCTTCATCCGCGGCGTCGTCGACAGCGAGGATCTGCCGCTCAACATCTCGCGCGAAATGCTGCAGAACAATCCGCAGCTGGCGCAGATCAGAAAAGCGGTGACCAGCCGCGTGATCACCGAGCTGGAGCAGCTTGGCGAGAAGGAGCCGGAAAATTTTGCAAAAATCTGGGACGCCTTTGGCCCCGTGATCAAGGAAGGCCTCTATGAGGACTATGAGCGGCGCGAGAAACTGCTGGCGCTGTCGCGCTTCACCACCACCGCGGGCGAGAAGCGCTCGCTGAAGCAATATGTCGCGGACCTGAAACCCAATCAGACCGAGGTCTACTTTCTGGCCGGCGACAGCATCGAGCGGCTGAAATCCAATCCCAAGCTGGAGCAGGCGGCCGCCCGCGGCATCGAGGTTTTGCTGCTGACCGATCCGGTCGACGCGTTCTGGACCTCGGCGCCGCTCGATTTTGACGGCAAGCCGCTCAAATCGCTGAGCCAGGGCGACATCGACTTTGGCCTGATCCCGCGCATCGACGACAGCAAGGACGAATCCAAATCGGACACCGACGAGGCCGCGACCATCGCCGTGATCAAGGCCGCCCTCGGCGACCGCGTCGCCGACGTGCGCGCCTCGCAACGGCTGACGTCCAGTGCGTCATGCCTGGTCGCCGGCAGCCACGGCCCGGACCGCGAGCTCGAGCGATTGCTGGCACGGCAGAACAGAGGCGCCGGCACCAAACCGATCCTCGAAATCAACATGCGCCATCCGCTGGTCGCGGCCATTTCCGGGACCC
>WNFA01003030.1_pt1 | contig 25359 bp, 18 predicted proteins | sample 5400481 | NCBI WGS metagenome assembly WNFA01 (sample SAMN13153340, study PRJNA577476) | soil metagenome | isolation source: 120 cm saprolite under Douglas fir tree site 2 hole 1 replicate 2 | place: USA:California | collected 2015-04-18 | reverse complement strand
CTATTATATCGATTACCGGAACGCCGGGCGAAGTACGTCGAGGCGTTTTGGAACGTGGTCAACTGGCAATTCGTCGCGTCCAACCTGAAGTAGGCGGCAAAAGGGGTTGTCCACCGGGACAGCCCCTTTAACTCGCAGTTGCCAGGCTGTTTTATAATCGCCGCACAAACCCGAGCAACCGAGTATCATCCACCTGAGGAAAAAGCTCCTTCGATGCCTACGCGATGTGCGCTATCACGATGCAATCCTTCGCACGTAAAAGCGGATTGTTTGCGGAAGGTGGCTCGCTGGAAGGCACGCGTATGCACCGCCCGTCAGTCCGTTTTTTGCTGGACCGGCTGCACCCGTTCGCCTTCGGTCGCTGACTGACCTAGATTGAGCGCGATCTGATCATCCATGGTGATGCCGCTGGTAGCTTCGACGGAATAACCATTGTCGAAACCGAGCGTCACTGGCGCGAGGTGCACGGTCGAATTGCGAACCAGCGGCACGAACACCTTGCCGTCGCGGAAGATGAGCTCATCGTCAGGGACGAGTGGTGCCGATGCCGGCACTTTCACCGTGAGCGACATCGTGCCGTACATTCCCGGATACAGCGCGCCATCGGAGTTAGGGAGGTCCGCTTCCACCAACATCATTCGCGTCGCGGGATCCAACGCCTGGGGGTGTCGAGAGACCTGAGCGCTGATATCCTTGCCGGGGCGCTGCACCACTGAGATGACGGCTGGAGTTCCATCGTAGATGAAGTTCGCTACGTTCTGCGGCGCGCTCGCGTAAACGCGGAGCGGGCTAAGTGTTGCAAGCATGACCAGGGGCGACGCAGTTTCGGTGAGATGGCTGAGCAAATAAGTCCTGGTTGGGGTAATCGTCTGGGCGACCAGAACGCCAGGATCGACATATCGTGCAGTCACAATCCCGTCGAAGGGGGCAGTGATTACCTCGTACGACTGCAGCGCGAGTAGTTGTCGGTAGGTGTCCCTAGCCTGCATCATGGCACCGTGCGAATTGTCGGCGATCTGCTGAGAGATTCCGTGTTTAAGTACAAGCCCCTGATCCCGCGTGTCGGTGATGGACTGCAGCCAGAGGTTGTGTTTGGCGTCGGCGACCTGTTCGTCCAGTTCAGGAGATTCCAGGATCGCGAGGACCTGCCCTTTACGGACCCGATCGCCCTTATCTACCCGAATCTCCTTTAGATATCCCGCGATCTTGGCGAAGACCGGGGTTTCCACATAACCCTGGATCGTCGCTGGAAGTGTCAATCGGCGCTCTGCGGATGCGGTTTCGGGGCGAGTCACGAGAACGTGTGGCCCTGCTTCCGCCACCGCGTTGAGTCGCGTGCGCTCCATGCTAACTGAGTGCGTACGTGCCATCACGACCGCGGAGCTTCCGGCCACGACCGCGAGCATCGCCCCCAGCCATCCCGCTAGATGCCAGCGACGCTTCGGATCGCTCGCTGCGAGTTTTTCTCCGGAAGGATTGCTTTCCATTCTATTATCCCCGCGCGGCTGGAGGCGCCATACTGTTGATCCTCGCGTCGCGCTCATTCTTTCCAATGAATTTGCGGGTGAAGATCGAGTAGATTGTGGGTACAACGAAGAGGGTCATCGCGGTCGCGAATATGAGTCCGCCGATTACCGCGCGGCCTAGCGGTGCGTTCTGTTCGCCACCCTTGCCGAGCCCGAGTGTCATCGGCAGCATGCCCAGAATCATCGCCAGCGCGGTCATTATAATTGGGCGGAAGCGGATATGACCGGCTTGGATTGCGGCGGTGACGGGATCTACGGCTTCTCCGCCTTCTTCGCGCAACTCGTTGGCGAATGTGATCAACAAGTTGCCGTTGGCCACGCCTACCCCGACGGCCATGATTGTGCCCATCAGCGATTCGACATTGATGGTCGTGCTGGTAGCTATCAGCATCCACAGCACTCCCACGAGCGCTCCAGGTATCGCCATCGTAATGATGAAAGGTTCCAGCCAGGACTGAAAATTGGCGACCATCAGGAGATAGACCAGCACGATCGCCAGCACGAGTCCTGCGGCGAGAGTAATGAAGGATTCCCGCATCGCCTGGCTCTCGCCGCGAATGACGATTCTCTGGTCAGTCGGCAACTTGCCTAAAGAGGCGATCGCCTTTTGCACGTCCGAAGTCACGCTTCCCAGGTCACGTCCGGCTACGCTGGCGTTTACGTCCATAACGCGCTGCACTGTGTAATGGTCGATCACGGCTGGATCCGCGGAGCGAGAGATTTTGGCGACATTGCCGAGGAGCTGTGGACTCTCAGCGGTCGGCGCCGCAGACAGAGCTCTGATCGGCGTATTCGAAATAGCATCGATCGAGTTCAGTCTATGTTGTGGCGTCTGAGCGATTACCGAATAGTTGACTCCGGTTTTCGGATCGACCCAAAAACTAGGCGCCAGCAGAGAATTGCCGCTCGTCGAGGTCAACAGACTAGAGGCCACATCCGTTTCAGTTAACCCCAGCTCCAAGGCCTTGGCACGATCGACATCAACCTTGAAAGATGGAAAATTGAGCGGTTCGGCAATCCTGAGATCGACGATTCCGGGAATCCGCTGCATTGCCGACTGCAACCGACTGGCCAGCATATAGTCGGAGCTAAGGTTTGGCCCCGACACCTGGGCGTCGATCGGAGCGGACAGGCCGAAGCTCAACACCTGGCTTATGATGTCGGCGGGCTGAAAGTAGGCTTCAACGCCAGGAAAGTCGCGCGCGAGTCTGTCCCGTATCGCCGCTTCGTAGCCGGCGGTTGGTTTATGTGTCGGCGCAAGCTCTATCATGATGTCCGCGTCCTGGTCGCCGACACTGTCAGTCGGGTAATAGGCGAGAACGAAGGACTGCGGAGCCCCGACGTTGTCGCTGATACTCTGAAGCTCGTCGGCGGGAATTACGCGACGGATATCGAGATCGATCTTGCTGATTAGCCACTGCGTCGATTCGATGCGGGTCCCAGTCGGAGCGCGGATATGAAGCCGCATCAGTCCGGTATCGACGCTCGGGAAGAAATCCTGGCCCGCGACCCAGAACAGCGGTAGCGAACCCACGATCATCACCGCTACGCCTGTCAGGGACAATCGCCGATGTGCAATGAAAGCTGTCAGGGCGCGGCTGTATGCTTCCCTGACACGCTCGAAGCCATGTTCGAATCTGGAAAGGAAACGGCCTCCGAGGCCGGAAGGAGGAGCGGTCTCGGCAAAGTTGGGCAACAGATGACTGGCCATCGCTGGCACCAGCGTTCTCGATAGGAGATAGGAGGTCAGCATCGCGAACACCACAGCCAGGGCCAGCGGTGGAAAAAGATACCGGGCTACTCCCGACAGCAACACCACAGGAAAAAATACGACGCAAATCGAAAGCGTGCCGACCAGCGTGGGCGTGGCGATCTGCGAAGCGCCCTCCAGAATCGCAGTGATCAGGGGCTTGCCCGGGGTGTGATTACGGTGAATGTTCTCGACCTCCACAGTCGCATCGTCGACCAGCATGCCCACCGCAAGTGCAAGGCCGCCGAGGGTCATAGTGTTAATGGTCTGCCCGAAAAGGTTCAGCGCTATGATGGACGTCAGAATGGCTAGCGGAATCGACGTTATGACGATGAGCATGCTGCGCGCCGAGCCTACGAAGACCAGCACCATTATTGCCACCAGCAGCGCCGCGGTTACTGCTTCCTGAAGCACATCCCACAAAGCCGCTTTCACGAACACTGACTGATCGAACGTAAGCGCTATCTTCAGTCCTTTGGGCGCGACCGCCATAATGCTGGGTAGCCGGGACTTGACTTGATCGACAACGGTTATCGTCGAGGCGGCAGCCTGCTTAATCACGAGCAGGTACGTGGCGGGCCGTCCGTTAATCTGTACAGCGTTTGTTACAGGCTGGTGAGTATCGCTCACAGGCGCGACCTGCCCCAATAGGACTGGGGTGCCATTCGCCACCTTCACGGGCAACTGATTGAATTCGGGTACGGTCTGCGGGCTCATGTTGATGTCAACGTCATACGTATGCCCACCAACACGAATCGTCCCGGAGGGGATCACAGGGTTGGTCAATGAGAGTGCGTTACCGATGTCCTGGGGCGACAACTGGTTGCCGTAGAGAGCCGCCTGATCCAGATTGACCATCACGTTGCGCGGGACGCCGCCCAATGGCTGCGGGCTGGAAAATCCAGGAATCGTGAACAGCGCGAGCCGGACGAAATTGAATCCGTAATCGTATAGCTGCTCCCCTGAAAGAACATCGCTATACACATTGAGTTGAGCTACCGGGACGTTCGAAGCGTTGTAGTAGATGATCTGCGGCGGTTGGGTTCCGCGCGGCAACTGATGAAGGATCTGCTCGGCAACTGCACTGACCTGCGCCATCGAGGAGCCCGGATCCGCACTGGGCTGAAAATAGACCTTTACGATGCCGATGCCCAGGATCGACTCCGATTCCATATGTTCGATTGCGTTGACCGTGGTCGAGAGGGCGCGCTCGCTGATTGTCACCATGCGCCGCTCCATGTCGTACGGAGATAGCCCGGGATAATTCCAGACCATCATCACGACCGGCAGATCGATCGCGGGAAAGATGTCGGTGTTCATGTACGCGAACGACAAGACGCCGAGTACGAGCATCAGTAGGGCCATCACCGCCACCGACAGCGGACGGCGCAAAGCGATATTCACTAGCCACATCATGGTATGAGGCTCCTCGGGTCTTGGCGCGCGACATCGGACCCGACGACATCCGAGCGCTTCCACCAGCCGCCGCCCAGCGCTTCAAACAGTGCCACCGTGTCCGCGTAACGGCTGGCTTCGGCCTGCACGAGGCTGATGATCGTCTGCTGATAAGAATTTTCTGCGACGAGTAGTGAGAGGTATGGAATATAACCCGCCTGATACTGATCGCGTGCGAGGCGGAAGCTCTCTGAGGCAGACCGTTCCGCGATTGCCTCTGCCTTGACAGCATCGGCATCGGATTCGAGCGCATGCAGAGAGTCCGCCACATTCTCGAATGCGATCATGACCGTGTAGCGATACCCGGCCAGGGCTTGATTGTAAGCCTCGATTGCGGCGCGTCGGCGATGCAGCAGGGTGCCGCCCTCGAAGATCGGTTGTGCGACTCCAGCAGCGACACTCCAGGCGAGTGCCGCAGGATTGACTCCCTCTGCCGCATAACTTGACAGCCCGCCGCTGATCGTGAACTGCGGCAGCATATTTGCGGTGGCCATGCCGACCTCAGCGCTCGCCACATGCAGGAGCGCCTGGAACTGGCGAACGTCCGGTCGTTGCTCGACGAGCTCCGACGGCAAACTCAGCGGCAGGCTTTGCGGCAACCGGAGGTCCGAGAGATTGAAATTCGCGCCGACATCCTCGCTAGGAAAGTGACCGGTGAGAAGCCTGAGCAGATCCCGCTCGATCTCGAGTTGCTTGTTCAACGGTGGCAACGTCGCCTCGGTTTGCGCCAAGGTTGTCTGTTGCGCCATCACATCGGCCTGCGAAGCGCCGCCGAGATCGAATTCGTTCTGAACGATAACGAGCTGATCGCGCTCATCGTTGATCAGCCTGAGTGTTGCTGCGATCTGACCACGTAGCGAAGCCTCCTGAATCGCGGCGGTGACGACGTCCGCAGTGAGCGTCAGGTAAGTGGCTTCCAATTGAAATTGCTGGTATTCCGACTGCGCCTTAGCCGCTTCCACCTGCCGGCGGATTCCGCCGAACACGTCCAACGTGTAGGACACATTGACGCCGACGTTCAGGAGGTTGAAAGGCGAGCTGATCAGATTAGGCACTCCCTTCTTGTAGCCGAGTCTCCGCTCACGGATCCCGGTCACACCGGCTGTGACGCTTGGGTACAGGTAACCCTGCTCGGCCGAGGCGTTTTCCTGCGCCTCACGCAAAGCTGCCTGAGCAGCCGCGAGATTGGGATTCGCCTTCAAGGCCTCATCGATGAGCCGGTCCAATTGAGCGGAGTGAAAAAGACTCCACCACTGTCCGGGAATGTCCCCGCCGGGCTGCAGAGTTTGTGGAGCCCCGCCGATCACGTCGGCGGACGCAGTGTGAGCGGGCAAGGGCTCCGACGTGTAACCGTTGACGGCGGGAGCGGCGACCGGGTGGAAATCCGGCCCTACCGCGCAACCAGACGCAGCCGCGGCTAATACAAAGGCGCCTATCGCACTGAAAATGCGCGCAAATACATGCATGGGGCCTCGGTCGTGGTGCGCTCGTTCGCTAGTCTCGCATCCACATGACGTAGAATTACCGTCATCCTCCAATTCAAAGGCGTGAAAAATGACCGCTCAACCGGCGAGCCTTCCAGGGTTTGCCGAACGCTAAGGTTGCGGCAGATAATGCGACTTGCGGTTACCAGAAATTGGCCCAGACGGCCTGGAGAGATTTCAGATGCCACGTGAGACGCGAAGCGCTCGACCCGGCTCGGCTGGTGTCGGCGACGGGCGGCGGAGCGTCCGTGTCGTACGAAAAGGGGTGTTCCGCAAAGAGGGCGAGTACTGGACCGTAGGCTACGGCGGGAAATCTTTTCGCCTAAAGGACTCTAAAGGGCTCGGGTACCTCGCCCACCTGTTGCGTCATCCCTCGGTCGAATTCCATGTGCTCGATCTGGCGGGAGGAATCGCAGGCCAGCGCGATGATAACGAAGCCGGTCAGTCCGAGCAGGGCTTGCCTCAAGGGGATGAGGAACTCGAAAAGGCGGGGATCCATATCGGCAGTCTGGGTGATGCGGGCGAGGTGCTCGACGAGCAAGCCAAGGTCGCCTACCGGCGGCGGCTTTCTGAGCTGCGCGAGGGACTGGAAGAAGCGAAGGAGCGGGGAAACGTCGAGCGTGCTGAGCAGGCGGAACAGGAGATCGACGCGCTAGCCAGGGAGCTCTCGCGCGCCGTCGGACTCGGTGGACGCAATCGGCGGGCGATATCAGCTTCGGAACGAGCCCGGCAGAGCGTCGGCAAGACGATCAAGTCGGTACTGGAAAGAATCGCGCAGAGCGATGCCACGTTGGGAGACTTCTTCTCGCGCTGCATCAAGACGGGCACCTTCTGCTCCTACGAGCCTGACCCCGAATTCCCGATAGCGTGGGAATTCGCGGCCACGGATTCAGATACAACCATCGAGCCAACAGAGCAGCAGCCAAGCTCGAGTGACGATCCGGCTCCAGCGCGTACCGATCATCGGCAGGTTCCGCCGGTGGTGCTGGAGGTTTCGCCGTTCTCGCTCGCGGAACGAACCGCGTTTGTGGGGCGGGAATCTGAAGGTAGCGCGATTCGTGCGGTCATCGATCGTGCGTCGACCGGGCACGGATCGATTGTCATGCTCTTTGACGGACCCGGCGTAGGCAAAACCCGCCTGGCGATAGAGATGGCGGAATACGCTTCGCGTAAGGGCTTTCGATGTTCGGTCGGGCGCTGCTACGAGAGGGACGAGCCTTTTCCCTACCTCCCCTTCGTCGAGATCATCGAAAACGATCTGGCGCAGGCGGCGAGCCTGGATGATTACTTTCGGCAGATGGGAGGCAATGCGGCCGAACTGGCCCAGATCGCGCCAAGCCTGCGGCGAGTTTTTCCGGATATTTCGAAACCGATGGAACTTCCGCCGGCGCAGCAGCGCGGCTACCTGTTCCAGAGCTTTTCAGAGGCGCTGGCCCGCACTGCCAGAACCCGTCCGCAGTTACTTGTCCTTGAAGATCTTCATTGGGCCGACGAATCCACGCTGGCGCTTTTAATTTATCTGGCCAATCGCATTGCCCAGCTCCCGGCTCTGATTATCGGGACTTACCGCAGCGGATATTCGGACGACAATCCAGCGTTAGTCAGAACTCTCGAAGAACTGATTCGGATGGGGATCCGTCCGCAAAAGCTGGGTGGTCTATCCAAAGACGCCGTCGCGCAGATGTTACATGGGCTAAGCCAGCGCCAGGCTCCGGAGAGTCTTCTGAGTCACATCTACGAGGAAAGCCAGGGATATCCATTCTTCATCGAGGAGGTATATCGGCATCTGGTTGAAGAGGGGAAACTCTTCGACGCGGCCGGTCAATTCCGCGCTGAGCTCAAGATCGACGAGAGCGACGTTCCGGAAAACGTGCGGTTAATCATTGGCCGCCGTCTCGAACGGCTGGAGGAGAATGAAAAGCGAGCGCTGGCGGCAGCAGCGGTGATTGGGCGCAGTTTCAGCTTTCAACTTCTGACTGCGATCAGCCAGATCGACGTTGACGAACTCTTCACCGTCATCGAGAAGGCGCAGCAGATGGGGATAATCGTCCCAAGCTCCGAGGGGCCAGAGCGACCGTTTACCTTTAGACATGAACTTGTGCGACAGACGTTGCTTGCCGCCACTTCAGCCCCGCGCCTACAGCGAATGCATGCGAGCGTAGCCGAAGCGATCGAGCGGCTCAATCCTGATGCCGTTAACGAGCGCGCCGGGGAGATCGCTGACCATCTTCTCAAGGCAGGGTCGTTCGCGGACCCCCAAAGGCTGGTCCTTTATCTCACGCTTGCAGGCAAGAATGCTCTCGGGGCTGCAGCTTTCGAGGAAGCACGAGCCAATTTCCGTTCGGCTCTGTCGCGTCAGGCCGCCGTTGGCATAAGGGAAAGGGCCGACTTGTTGACGAGCTTTGCGAGGGCCGAGCGAGGTCTTGATCAATGGGACGCGGCACTTCCCCATCTCCGTGAGGTCGTCGAAATTTACATCAACCTCGATGATCGCGAGATGATCGGAAGAAGCTTTATCGAGTTGACCGATGCTTTTATTTGGGCTGGTCGCTTCCACGAAGCGGCCGAAACAGCTCGTCGCGGACTCGCCTATCTTGTGGCCGATATTAGCGTTGACCGGGTGCGTCTTCTCGCTGCCCTCGCGGACGCCTGCGCTCCCGCCGCAGGCTATGAGCCGGCTGATGAGGCGTTGCGGGAAGCGTTTAACATTGCATCCCAGCTTTCCGATCCAGAGCTTGAGGCCAGACTGCGTGGTGTCCGGCTGACCGTAAATTTCCACTTTCTTCGGTTGCGAGAGGCGGCCGCGGCCGGCTTGCACAACGAACAATCGGGCGGATCAGAAGCCTCTCCCTGGCGCCGCGGCCGAGAGTTACTAATTCTGCATCAGGTATTACTCTATCTTGGACGCCCGGAAGAGGCGGTGAGTATCGCGGAGGAGGTCGAAACTCTGGCGGGAAAAATAGGGCAATCCTTGTCGATCGCAGTCTGCGCCAGCGCCCGCGCCTGGGTCGAATTTGGTAAAACGGCCGATCTCGCTAAACTTGAAACCGGCCTCCGGCAGGTGTTGAAATCTGACCTAAAGTCGCAGCCCTTCCTGGAAGTTTTCCGCGAGGTACAACTAAGTCTGGTGGATTTCTTTCGCGGAAAATGGGCAGGCGCTCTATTGCATGCCCAAGCCTCCTGCGGCCCCGAGCCAGCGAGCCATACCGAGGGGTTCGGCGTTGGAACGCTTTTTCGACAGATGGCGTATGCGGGCGATCGCGACGGCGCATTTGCAAACCTTGATGAAAAGCGCACGTGGCTGCCTCATAGCGGCCAACACAACACCCGCGGTTCATGGTTCATGCTCGCGCTTGTGATTGAGGGTCTCGTCATGCTCGGCGACCAGTCGCAAGCCGCGCAGCTTTACCCACTTGCTCGTGAGTTAATCGGCACCGGGGCGGTGGTGCTTTGGCCGATCCTCCGCTTTACGCATACGACCGCGGGTCTCGCCGCGGCAGCGGCTCGTCAGTGGCGGGCGGCTGAAGACCATTTTGGGATCGCGCTGCAGCACGCCGAAGCCTTTCCTCAACGTCTCGAACAGGCGGAGATACGCCGCTTCCACGCAATGATGCTAATTGATCGCGCCGCTCCAGGTGATCGCGAAAAGGCGCGAACGCTGCTCAGAGAAGCGCTGGATAGCTACACGCAGATCGGAATGCCCCGCCACATCGAGATGGCCCGGGCGCTCCTCAACTAAGCATCGACCAGTGCGCCGATCCGCCTGCTCGCGGCCTTGAGCGTATCCGCACTCCGCTGTAATCCTTGGAGCTCTTCCTCGCTCATCGCGGGTTCCAGAATTCGGCTGACACCGTTGCGGCCTAAAATTCCCGGCATTGAGAGCGTCACCCCGAACTTGGGATTGAACACGCCAATCGGGACTACCGCCCGCTCGTCACGTAACACAATCTCCGCGATGCGCGCCGAGACCATTCCGATTCCCAACTGACTCGCACCAATCCCTTCGATAATAGTGATGTTGGCATAACGCACATCTTGCTCCACGGCTTGCCGCACTTTGGCAACGTCGCGGCAGGCAATCGCCAAGTCAGCCGGCATCCCGCCGACGCGTGCTCCGGACCACAGGAAAACCTCCGACGTTCCGTGCTCACCTATCACCAAAGCCTCCACCGAGGCAGGACTTACCACGAGGCGTTTGGCCAGATGAAATTGGAAACGCAGGCTGTCGAGGTAAGTGCCGGTGCTGAGCACCCGGTCAAGTCTGCCTAGTTGGCGAGTGAGATCCGCGAGCGGGTCAGGCGGGTCCGTTACTACGAGGATCATCGCCTCCGGTGCAGCCTCGACAACACGCGGCACGATATCGCGATAGATGGTGGCGTTGGTATCCAACAGCCGCAACCGGCCGCTGGGGTCGCGGCGATCGGTGGCGCCACCAGCACGTTCATTGACGCCGGCAGTGATCATAACCAAGTCCGCGCCGGTCAAGTCTCGGTAGTCACCTTCGATTACCGTGACGGCGGGCGATAAAATAGCGCCATATTGGAGATCGGTGACGACCCCCCGCGCGCGCTTGCGGTCACGGTCGAGCAGTACGAGTTCACTTGCGCAGCCACGCATAACAGTTGCGAAGGCGCAGGCCTTTCCGACCGCGCCCGTGCCAATGATTCCGAACTTCATGATTCTACTTCCCTCGCTATATTCATTTTTGACTCTATGGGTGGCGAAATGAATTCCTTAGGAGACATCACGCACTGACCTCGTTGAGGCTGTGCGCTCGAAGAGCGATCGAATGCCGCAAGCGCCGACAGGGCCAGCGTGGGTAACAACAAAACCCACACGCCGAAGCGCGGTGTTGTCGCCCCCGACAACAATGCGCCGGCGAGGAACGCGGCCCAGATGCCCCCCAGGTGACGAGCCCGGTCCAGATGCGTATCCCACGATCCTTGGCTGTCCGGGAGGGGCGCACGCCTGACCGCCAGCGCGAGGTGGACCGCGATCCTGGTCAACGTCCCAGTCACAAAGGTCAGGCTCACCGATTCTGCGCCGACCCGTGATAGCGCCGTATTCATGGCGCCCATTGCGAAACTGATCACCGCAATGCCAACCCCATCGGATACGATGCCTAGTCGCGTGAAGCCGATGATCAACACCAGCGAGGACGCGACCATGCCGAAAACCAGACGCCGTATCCGACGTACCACGAAGAAAACTATCGCCAGCGCCGAGGGCACTGCTGCGCCAACATTGCCTTGTCCAGTTTCATAGGCGGTTTGCGTGGTATTTCCACTCATGAATGACAAGTAGGTATGGTAGGTGATCATGCCATAGGCATCCACGAAGCCGGCGATCATAGCGAGACCAGCGGCTAGCCATTCTTGACGTTCCCCGGCAAGCCGTAACGATCGCAATTCGCGGCCCGATGATTTAGAGGCAACCGATCCGTTGACCGGCATTTTACGCAGGTGCGATCTGCACGCATCCCCAGCAATGTCCACCGTGGTCAAAACAGCACCTCGATGCAGCCATCCACCCTGTCAGCCTTGTTAGCCGTTAGCTCTGACCCATTTCCGCGAGTTCCTCCGGAAACAGCACGCAGTCACCTCCAGCCTGCCATCTCACCTTCATTAAGGTGCGATCCAAGTTGCGCATAACGCCAATGATCGTCACCTCTTCGCTGGGGAGATGAACTTCGCCGCTACGTGGATCTCTCACCCATTTAACGAGAGTCGCTGTGTTCATCTTGGTCTTTCTCCCGCTTGAGCTGACCGCTCAAACCATTCACCCATCATGGCGAGAAATCAGTAGGCGCGTTTCGTGCGGCCATTTTTCACGCCTCCTTCGTAGGTAACAACGGAGGTTATGGCGATGGAACGCAGAGCAATCTGGCGCGTATGGTATGGCAAGCGTTTGGGAATCCCGCAGTCTTTCGAAGACATCGGTAGTTTCAACGGCGCGGTGAGTTTTGCGGCCTACATCATGGCCGACAGAATCGAGGTTGTCCGCGAGACGGACGTTTTGCCGACCGCCGGGATCGTCGCATGACAGCACGATCGAGCCTCGCAGAGTTGCTCGCGGATCCCGGATCTTCCGCGCCGGCGATAGTCTCGACCTCTCCTTTGGTGGTCGTGAGCTATAAGGCTCTGGCGGAACAGATTGAGAAATTGTCCGCACAACTGACGAGCGCGGGGCTGGAGCCCGGCGCCCGCGTGGCGATCGTACTGCCTAACAGCCTGGAGTTTCTTGTCGTATTTCTCGCTCTGACTCACGCCAGATTGGTCGCTGCACCACTCAATCCGGCCGACAAGCCGGACGAACTACGCTTTTTCATCGAAGACGCGGAGGCGCGAGCAGTTGTCGCCGAAACCGCCAACATTACTATACGGGAAGCCGTCGCTGGACTTGGTTTGCCGATATGGCAACCGCGCGTTGACTCGCGCGGTGTTGTGCAACTGCCGGAACTTCCGCCGGCGTCGCGCACCAGCAGCGACGCTCCTAATCCCGACGATGTCGCTCTATTCGCCTATACCAGTGGCACCACGGGCCGACCCAAATGCGTACCGCTTACCCACGCCAACGTGCTCTGGTCATCGCGCAATATCGCCGTGCATTATGCGCTGAGCCCTGCAGACCGCAGCCTGGTGGTATTGCCGCTGTTTCATGGTCACGGTTTGATCGGCGCCACATTGTCGACGTTGGCGTCCGGAGGCTCCGTAATCGTACCACCGCGCTTTTCAGCCTCCGAGTTCTGGAAACTGTTCCGTGAACATCGCGCGACCTGGTATTCCGCCGTGCCTACTATTCATCAAGTGCTTTTGGAAAGGGCGGACAGCGACGGTGCACCCCACAACGGCCCACGATTCATTCGATCGTGTTCGGCTGCACTCGCGCCAACAACTCTGACGAAGCTGGAGAATCGTTTCGGAGCGCCCGTGTTAGAAGCATACGGCATGACGGAAGCGGCCCATCACGTAGCGTCCAACCCACTCCCCCCGCTTCCGCACAAGCCCGGCACCGTCGGCCTCGGGGCTGGAATTTCTGTCATTGATAAGATGGGTCGGCATCTGGCGGCAAACAGTCCCGGCGAGGTGGTAGTACGCGGACCCAACGTGATGCGCGGCTATCGCAATAATCCCGAGGCTAATGCCGCAGCCTTCATCGACGGTTGTTTTCGCACTGGAGACATTGGCGTAATCGATACTGACGGCTATCTCGCCCTGACCGGGCGCATCAAGGACCTGATCAATCGAGGCGGAGAGAAGATCTCACCTGCGGAAGTCGAAGCCGTGTTGCTAGAGCATCCGGCGGTCGCCGAGGCTTCGGTTTTCGGAGTCCCTGACCCCAAGTATGGCGAAGAAGTCTCGGCAGCCGTGGTACTAAGAAGTGCCGCCACCGAACAACAACTCCAAACGTACTGTAGGACTCGCCTGGCCGACTTCGAAGTGCCCAAGCTGATCCACTTGGTCTCGGCGATACCCAAGAATGCCATGGGCAAGGTCCGGCGCCACGATCTGACAGCTTTGTTCTCCTGAAAACCGAGCGCACACCTTTTGAGCGGCCCTTTTTCACGCCCGTTTGAATGTCAATTCTGACCATAAAAATTTCTACCAAGGAGGTAACAATGGATTCTAAATCTGCTCAAACCCCTCACGGTCAGCAAGATGGCAAGGAACTTCAGCAATCTTCATTCCTTAACAAAGGCGAAGCGTATGTGATGAAAGCAGCGTTGCGCCGAATGATGCTGACCCTGGGTCTCACGATCGCTCTAGCATCGGTGGCACCATCGGCGTTCGCTCAGGGAGGCGGGGCTTCAGGGTCGGCGCCTGCTGCAAGCACCGACAGTGGACAGAAGATGACCGTTCGTACCGGATACCTGACCTGCCATGAAGCCTCTGGATGGGGCTTCATCTTTGGTTCGTCGCGCAAGCTGCGATGTGCATACGCGCGAAACCCCAATTACACCGAATACTATGACGGGTCGATTACCGATTTCGGCGCGGATATCGGCTACCTTCAGTCAGGCGTGATCCTATGGGCCGTCGCTGCTCCAACCACCGATCTCGGCCCCGGCGCGCTTGCGGGACATTACGGCGGCGCGACTGCTAGCGCAGCGCTCGGAGTGGGAGCAGGCGCCAACGTTCTGCTCGGCGGCTTCAAGCACTCGATTGCGTTGCAGCCAGTCTCGATCGAGGGCGAAAATGGTTTGAACGTCGCCGCTGGGATCGCAGAACTGTCACTGAAGCTCAACAAGAACAAGCCCCCGAAGACCACTTGAGTGAGAAGTCGTTGGCGGCTTAGCGACCGTCAACCCACCTGAATTGCGAAAGGCCGAGCCGCTGGCTCGGCCTTGTCGATGCACGAAATCCCTTCCAATCGAACTCATAGAACGCCGGCCGCGCGTGACTCTCGACCTGCATCTATTGTAATCGCGCTTGCGTAAGTCTGGATCCTACTCCTGAAAACCGAGCGCACACGTTTTGAGCGGCTCTTTTTCACGCCCGTTTGAATGTAGTTCGCATCCAAAATTAGGCGAACCTCAAGATGGAAGACTGGGAGCCCCGCCGCCCCGGACTACTCAATGACCCACGCGCTCAACGGTCCATTCGGAACCACGATTCTGAATGACCTTGGCGCGCGCGTCATCGGCAGCCCAAGCGGTCGTATTTTAACTTCACCAGTAAAGAGGAGCGTTTGACCATGGCACTACCACTCGAAGGAATCAAAGTTATTGACTTCACGGGCGTACAGGCCGGACCCGCATGCACGCAGTTGTTGGCGTGGTTTGGCGCGGACGTGCTGAAAGTCGAGCGGCCGGGCGTTGGTGACGTCACGCGAAACCAATTGCGGGACATCCCCGATTTGGATGCGCTGTACTTCATCACGCTCAATAGCAACAAGAAGTCGCTGACACTGAACACCAAGACGCCGGAAGGCAAGGCGATTATGGAGAAGCTGATCCGCGAGGCCGACGTGCTGGTCGAGAATTTCGCGCCCGGTGCGATGGACCGGATGGGCTTCACCTGGGAGCGTATTCAGGAACTCAACCCGCGGCTCATCTTCGGCTCGATCAAGGGCTTCAGCGAGGGATCGCCCTACGCGGACCTCAAGGTTTATGACAACGTGGCGCAGTGCGCCGGCGGCGCCGCCTCGACGACAGGATTCTGGGACGGTCCGCCGACGATCAGCGGCGCGGCGCTTGGAGACAGCAATACCGGAATGCACCTGGCGATCGGCATTCTGACCGCGCTGATCGGCCGCGCGAAGACCGGCAAGGGTCAGAAAGTGGCCGTGTCGATGCAGGATGCGGTGCTGAATCTGTGCCGCGTCAAGCTGCGGGATCAGGAACGGCTGGATCACGTCGGCTATCTGGAAGAGTACCCGCAGTATCCGAACGGAAAGTTTGGCGATGCGGTCCCGCGCGGCGGTAACGCAGGCGGCGGCGGGCAGCCGGGCTGGGTACTCAAATGCAAGGGCTGGCAAACCGATCCGAACGCCTACATCTATTTCACGATCCAGGAGCAGAATTGGGGGCGGACCTGTCAGGCAATCGGCAAGCCGGAATGGGCGAAGGATCCTGCCTACGCCACTGCTCGTGCGCGGCAGCCAAAAATCTTCGATATTTTCGCTGAGATCGAGAAGTGGCTGGCCGACAAGACCAAATTCGAAGCCGTCGACATCCTGCGCAAGTTCGACGTGCCATGCGGACCGGTTCTATCGATGAAGGAAATCGAAAACGATCCTGCCCTACGTGCTAGTGGCAGTATAGTTGAGGTGGAGGAGGAGAAGCGCGGCAAGTATCTGACTGTCGGCAGCCCGATCAAGTTCTCCGACTTCACGCCGAAGATCATCGGCGCCCCGCTGCTGGGGGAGCATACCGACGAAGTGCTGGCGATGCTGGGTTACAGCAAGGAACAGATCGCCAAGATGCACGGGGACAAGATCGTCTGAGCGCCCGACAAACTCCCGGCTGTGCACGCCATCGCACAGATCGGGATCAGTGCCCGACCTAGCATGGTCCGAGGCGCACACTGGCCTGAAGTGTTTTCAAATTGAAAGGTGTTTCAACATGCGGAATGAAATGAGTTCTCCCTCCACCACCGACGGGTTTCATCTTGTGGTCGACGCCCTGAAACTCAATGGAATCGAGACCATCTTCGGCCTGGCGGGCATCCCGATCACGGACTTGGCTCGTCTCGCGCAAGCGGAAGGGCTGCGATACATCGGCTTTCGGCATGAACAGTCCGCCGGAAATGCGGCTGCGATCGCCGGCTATCTGACCAGGAAGCCGGGTATCTGTCTGACGGTGTCAGCACCCGGCTTTCTGAACGGCATGGTCGCGCTTGCCAATGCCACCACCAACGGCTTCCCGATGATCCAGATCAGCGGTTCAAGCGACCGGGCGATCGTCGATCTCCAGCAGGGCGATTACGAAGAACTCGATCAGATGAACGCGGCGAAGCCATACGCAAAAGCGGCTTTCCGCGTCAACAAGCCCGAAGATATCGGCATCGGAGTTGCGCGCGCGATACACGCAGCGGTATCGGGGCGGCCAGGTGGGGTCTACCTCGATCTGACCGCCGAAGTCCTCGGCGCGACCCTCGACACCGATGCGGCCGCCCGATCGCTGGTACGTGTAGTCGAACCAGCGCCCCGGTGCATCCCCGACTCCGAGTCGATCAAACGCGCCCTCGACCTGCTGGCGAGCGCCCAGCGTCCGCTCATCATTCTGGGCAAAGGCGCTGCATACGCACAGGCTGACGACGCCATTCGGTCATTCGTCGAGACGACCGGCATCCCTTACCTGCCCATGTCGATGGCGAAGGGCCTCCTGCCTGACAACCACGAACAATCGGCGGCGACCGCACGATCTTTTGTTCTCGCGCAGGCCGATGTGGTCATGTTGATCGGAGCGCGCCTGAACTGGCTGCTCGCACACGGCAAGGGCCCGCAATGGTCCCCGACAACGCGTTTCGTACAGGTCGACATTTCGCCGACGGAGATCGATAGCAACCGCCCCATAGCCGCACCGGTCGTCGCGGATATCGGCTCAGCCATGTCGGCATTCCTGGCCATGCTCAAGCCCGGACAGATCCAGCCGAAGGCCGCGTGGCTCGATGCGATCGCCGAGCGCAAGCAGCGCAACACGGAGCGCATGGCGGCACACCTGAACGCCACTCCCAAGCCGATGGACTTCTACAGCGCACTTCGCGCGATCCGCGATGTCCTCGCAGACAAGCCGTACATCTACCTCGTCAATGAAGGCGCCAACACGCTCGATATCGGTCGTAACATCATCGACATGAACCAACCTCGCAAACGTCTCGACAGCGGAACGTGGGGAGTGATGGGTATCGGCATGGGCTATGCCATCGGCGCTGCCGTCGTGAGCGGCCAGCCTGTCGTCGCCGTCGAGGGCGACAGCGCGTTCGGCTTCAGTGGAATGGAGATAGAAACTATCTGCCGCTACCATCTGCCGATCACCGTCGTGGTCTTCAACAACGGCGGCATCTACCGCGGCGACGACGTCAACCGCAGCGAAAGCGCAGACCCCTCTCCGACGGCTCTTATGAGGGGCGCGCGCTACGATAAACTCATCGAAGCGTTCGACGGCACCGGCAATCATGTGACCGATCCGCGGAGCCTCACCAAGGCTCTCACCGACGCCGTCGCGTCAGGCAAGCCCGCACTCATCAACTGCGTCATTGATCCAACGGCGGGGACCGAGAGCGGTCATTTGCAGAATCTGAATCCCCAGAGCCAGGTCGGCAACGGAAAGCGAGATTAGGAGAACGCCGTGACCAAGTCAGATACGGAAAAAATCGATTGGAAGAGCAATGGCGTCAGGATCATTCCTGGTGATTCGTTGGATCAGAACACTCCGCAAACGCCTGGAATGACCCGCGCCGCGGCTATCAATTACGCTCGCGTCGGAGCCCAGAAAATCTGGGCCGGGACGGTCAGAATCGAACCGAATGCCAGAACTGGACCGCACCATCATGGATCGCTCGAGAGCGTTATTTACGTCGTACGCGGGCGGGCCCGCATGCGTTGGGGCGAACATTTGGAATACACCGCGGAGGCTGGGCCGGGAGACTTCATTTACATTCCGCCCTACGTGCCGCATCAGGAAATAAATGCTTTGGCGCAAGAGCCGCTGAAATGCGTAATTGTGCGTAGCGACGAGGAGGCAGTTGTTGTCAACCTCGACATTGAACCCGTGGAGAAGCCCGAGGCCGTCGCGTGGATCGACCCAATTCACCGGCGCACGTGACCCCATCGAAATTCGGGCACGCAAGCCGCGCCCCACGAAACTGACGCTGCCAATCTGTCACCTCGGAATTAAGTGCTAAGAGCATCAGGTAGGCAGAATGGCCACTGACCCACAAGCCGTCCGCATTTGGGAGGGCAACTCAACTCAGCAAGGCGCGACCTGGGATGGCCTGGGAGTTAATTTCAGCCTGTTCTCAGCCAACGCCACGAAAGTCGAATTGTGTCTGTTCGATCAGACCGGAACGCAGGAAATCCAGCGAATTGAACTGCCTGAATACACTGATGAGATCTGGCACGGCTATCTGCCCGACGCGGCACCGGGAACGGTATATGCGTACCGCGTGCACGGCCCCTATGAACCCGAAAAGGGCCATCGGTTCAATCCTAACAAGCTGGTCTTGGATCCCTATGCGAAGGCGCATATCGGCCAACTCAAGTGGGGTCCTGAGCTGTTCGGTTATACGTGGGGCGCTCAGGGAGACGATCTCACTTTCGATAAGCGGGATAGCGCGCCGCTGATGCCGAAGTGCGTGGTAGTTGATCCCGCCTTCACGTGGGCTCGCGACCGCAGGCCGACAATACCATGGGATCGGACGATTCTTTACGAGCTGCACGTCAAAGGTTTCACGAAGCGTGATGCGAAGGTCCCGGAAAACCTTCGTGGCAGCTTCGCGGGCCTGGCGCGTAAGGAAATCATCGACTACATCAGAAGCTTGGGTGTGACTTCCGTCGAGTTACTTCCTATCCACTCCTTCGTCAACGATAGCGTGTTGCTCGAGAAAGGACTGACCAATTATTGGGGCTACAATACTGTTGGCTTCTTCTCAGCAGATCCGCGTTATTTAGCAACCGGAGCGATCACGGAATTCAAACAGATGGTCGCTCATTTCCATGATGCCGGCCTGGAGGTCATCCTCGACGTAGTTTACAACCACACTGCGGAAGGGAATGAACGTGGGCCGACCCTTTCGTTCAGGGGCATAGATAACGCTTCTTACTATCGCCTGCTGCCCGACAAGCCCCGCTACTACATCAACGACACGGGTACTGGTAATACCATGAACCTGAGCCATCCGCGCGTGCTGCAGATGGTCACCGATAGCTTGCGCTATTGGATAACGGAAATGCACGTCGACGGCTTCCGCTTCGATTTGGGGACCATTCTCGGACGCGACGGCGCAGGTTTCGACCAGGGCGGTGGTTTTCTGGACAGCTGCCGGCAGGACCCGTTGCTGAGCCAGGTGAAACTAATCGCAGAACCATGGGATTGTGGACCAGGAGGGTACCAGGTGGGGTCTTTTCCGCCAGGCTGGGGCGAGTGGAACGATCGCTATCGCGACACGGTCAGGAGTTTTTGGAAGGGGGACGAAGGGAAAGCGGCGGAAATGGCTTCGCGCCTGGCCGCTTCGGCCGATCTGTTCAATAAAAGGGGCCGCAAACCGTACGCAAGTGTTAACTTTATCACCGCTCACGACGGCTTTACGTTAAACGACCTGGTCTCCTACAGCGATAAGCATAACGAAGCCAATGGCGAGAACAACCGGGACGGCACCTCGAACAATCTTTCCTGGAATTGCGGCGGGGAGGGTCCCACCGAAGACCGTGAAATCATCAAGCTCCGCGAGCGGCAGAAGCGCAATATGCTCGCGACACTGTTCTTTTCACAGGGAACGCCGATGCTTCTGGGCGGCGACGAGTTCGGCCGGACTCAGAAGGGCAACAACAACGCCTATTGCCAGGACAACGAAGCCAGCTGGGTGGATTGGGAGGGAATCAAAGAAGAGGGGCAATCGTTGATTGCTTTCACGCGCAAACTACTCCGTTTGCGCCATTCTCTCCCCATTCTTCGACGCGGCCGCTTTCTCAGCGGCGAATACAACCCTGGACTGGAGGTCAAGGACGTCACCTGGATCAATGCATCAGGCAAAGAGATGCAAAAAAGTGACTGGGAGGACGGCAGGATGCACTGCTTCGGCATGCTCATCGATGGAAGAGCTCAAACTAGCGGCATCAAGCGAAGGGCTTCCGACGTTACACTGCTGATCGTGGTCAACGGGTATTACGATCTGGTCAAATTCACTCTGCCCGAATTCGTCGGCGGCGACCAATGGCTGACTCTTGTCGACACTAACGACCCCGAGCGCAGCGAAGCGTCAACGCTAAAGACGGGGGATGAGTACGAAGTTACTGGCCGTTCGCTGCTTTTGCTCGCGGCGCTGACCAGCGGCGAGCCCGTCAAGGTGATATGGCGCCTCGCGCTCGATCTATTGCGCGAGGGTATGTGAAGGTCAGCGAGATCCACCATCGTGACGCCGGGCCAGAAGATGGATTTCCCGATAAAACGAGTGACGATAGGATTAAAGAGATCTCAAGTAGTTTCGGAAGTATAACTCGACTTTTACTTACCAAGACCAGTGGAACAATCGCGGCAATCGCCACGCTCACATTTGCGGCATGCTCGTCGCAACCCAATCTGACGCCGGCTCAAAAAGGCGGCCGGCGGATACGCCGAGATGAATTTCGATCTCGACGACAAGTGCTTGCCCATCGAGCCCATCTCTACAGATGTCCCGCAATCGACAAGCCGCTGTGCTCAGTTGAATATTCGCGCCCCGATATCCAGTGCGTGCGTATCGGTCCCAAGGGCCATGTCTTCGTTGCAGAAGCTGAATGGGAACCGCTACGACTATCCTGCCGAGATCGCACTCCCGATTATGTTCGGTTGGCCGAAGATTTCAGTATGCTAGCCAGGCACTAAGAATCAGAAGATGTATAAGTAGCCAACTCTCTCTCGCGACAGGAACGGCTCTCTCAAGACTGAGAATCGTCCTTATTACGAAGCTAAATCTCTGGCACGGACGTGTCCCGATGTTCTCATATAGCCGATGAGATCCGAACGGACCTGTTGCGGACCAGACTTGCGAGGACGCTGGTAAGGCGAGCGGTCGGACTTGGCTTCGTCGCGGGCTTCGTCAACACGGTTGAGTTTTTCGATCTGCAGGTCTTACCCAGGTCACTATGACTGGCACCACGTGCAGCTCGGAATAGGCCTGGCGCGAACCGATCAGCAAGGAACTGGTAAAGAAAAGTCGTGGAACAGGGCTAATCGTTTCCACTCGACATCCGAGTGCGCACGATTTGAGCGGGCACTTTTCACGCCTCGAGTTCTGAAGATTTCAGCCGCTAAGGGCGATTCCTGATTTTCCGGATCGTTGGCGAGAGGAAGGAGCCATGGAGGCTTTCAAGATTACTCTAAATCACTTCGATAGATGCCTTTCTGATCGGGTCCGCATCTGTCGCGCCTGACTTGGCGATCGGCGCGAAGGTCGTAAATTCGGATTCCGCGTTCGAGCGCGCTGTCGACCGAGCACATAGCGATCCTGATGCTCCAGAAGGGTACTCGACGTTGGGGATCGCGAAGATCAACGGAAGCCGCGTTTCGGTCTATGCCTTCCAGAACGGCGCAAAGCTCGACGATGTAGCCGGGCCGGGCCGGGGCTTCGCCGACGTCTTCGACAGCGCAGGTCATCTGATACAGCGCTTTGCCTTCAGAGAGAATCTCAACTCGCCGCCGCAAATTACCGAATACGTTTCCGTACCCGCGCAATGAGCGAACTAACCCAAGGTGTGTCTATAAAACATGAAAACAACAACATTAGTAGCGACGATCGTCGCAGCTTCAGCGCTTGTCTTTATCCCACCGGTCTTTGCCAAGGCCGACGGAGGTTCCGCCTCGGAAATCTCAACTGACACACAGAAATCGTCTATGGATCTCAGTTTTGATGAGCCCTGGGGCGATGGACCCGTTCTGACACCCGCGCCGGAAGCAGCCCGTGCAGCTCTAGCCGGACTCGATGCACGTGCCGCCGCCTGTCGGTCTCATCGGCCGTTTGGGCATCCGCCGATAAATCCGAACAGCCCCGAGCTGATACCACCCCCACTCGACGGGCACCCTTACGGCGGATTCCACGGCCCCGCAGGCCGATACCGTCCCTGAACGTGCAACGGCGAGATCGCATAGCACGCGAATCGAGCGGCGCTTTTTCACGCCTCTTCCGTTAGAGGTTGAGTACAAAAAATTCCCTCTGATGCTCATGAACAAGGACTTCAAATTGATTCTCGACAAGGCGGGCGAACTGGGCGCCGCGATGCCTGCGACCGCGGCCGCGCTTCAGATCAATGCAACCCGTCGGCCAGGCCGTTGATAACGGCGAGCCAGTTCAGCCCGTCAGCTCGAAACCTGGTAAATCGTGATACCGCGGTTAGGTGAAAGGAGAATATATGGAAACCTCGAAAATCCTCGGCGATGATCTTCAGTTTTCCCGCATCGGTCTGGGCACGTGGGCGATGGGTGGATGGATGTGGGGCGGTACTCATGAACAGGAATCTATCCGCACGATCCATTCCGCAATCGATCGCGGAATCACCCTGATCGACACCGCGCCCGTCTACGGCTTCGGCAAGTCAGAGGAGATCGTCGGAAAAGCGCTCGCATCAGGCGGTTTGAGACAACGAGTGGTGATCGCGACCAAGGTCGGGCTCGACTGGAGCAACGGCGAGCCATTTCGCAACGCGACCCGTGCGAGAATCTTCGCCGAGATCGAGGCCTCGCTGAAAAGGCTCAAGACCGACGTCATCGATATCTATCAGGTGCACTGGCCGGATCCGATGACTCCGCTTAGCGAGACCGCCGACGCGATGGCGACTCTCTTCGAGCAGGGCAAGATCCGCGCGATTGGCGTAAGCAACTTTTCGCCGGGACAGATGAATGAATTCGGCGTTGTCGCGCGGCTTCATACCGCGCAGTCTCCGTACAACCTCTTCGAGCGCGAGATCGAAGGCAGCGTCCTGCCGTACTGCGAAAGCGACGGTATCGCGGTTCTGGCGTACGGCGCGATCTGCCGCGGATTACTGAGCGGCCGGATGAGTGCCGACACGAAATTTGAGGGCGACGACCTACGCAAAAACGATCCAAAGTTCCAGCCACCGCGATTCGGAAAGTACCTGGAGGCAGTGCGGCTTCTGGATGTATTCGCGCAGGAAAACTACGGGAAACGAGTCATCCACCTGGCATTAAGATGGTTGCTCGATCGGCCGGGCGTCACCAGCGCGCTATGGGGCGCACGACATCCTGGGCAGCTCGACCCGATTGGCGACGTGATGGGATGGACGCTCGACGGCGACGCCCTACGTGAGATCGATCGGATCATCGCCAACACCATCAAGGATCCGGTGGGGCCAGAATTCATGGCTCCGCCCGCCCGAACCCGGTCGAGAGCTCAAGGTCGGGGGGCATCAGGCGCTCGCGATGACTCGGTTCCCGGACAGGGTATTTGAATTCGTACGCTCCGGGCGGTTAGAAGCATTAGGTGGTCTGGGATAGTGGTCCGCACCAGTTCAATCTGCCCGCGAGCCAATAGGTGACGCGATGGCAATCGATGGGAGCGATGAAGGTAAAGTGTCAGGGCTGCCACAACACCAAGCCGTGGTCATGGCGTCGCATCGGATCAGATACACGAAGCGATCCGACGTGCAGGGTGGCTATAGTGAGGAGGTGCGAGAGGCGAAGTACATTCAGCTGGCTCTTCGCCGCGCGCGTGAGTCGGGTATGCGGAGACTAAGCGCGCGAGAGTGGCGTACTCGCGACCCTCACTCATTCGAGCAAGGACACGGTGGAGGTGAAGTCCTGGCCTGGAACGCTACGAACTATCGCGCCGAAGTCGCATTTGTGAAATTCGCGATTATGTTTAGCTCGCCCGACATTTCGGGCGCGGGACTGGCCGATTGACTTAAGTGTGCGCCGACGTGTGGGTTGATCCTGAGGTATTCTCGTCAGGCGCGGAAGAATCAGAAGATGTACAAGTAGCCAACTTTCGCGTCGCGGATAGGAGCGAATCGCTCAGGACGGAGAATCACCTCCCTTCTTACGGGGCAAAATCTTTGAAACGAACGTGTTCCGATGTCTCATATAATCGATGAGATCCGAACTGACCTTTTACGGACCAGACTTGCGAGGACGCTGATAAGGCGGACGGTCGGGCTTGGCTTCGTCGCAGGCTTCGTCAACACCGTTGGGTTTTTCGATCTGCACGTCTACCCGGGCATTATGACTGGCAACACCGTGCAGATCGGAATAGCCCTGGCGCAAAGCGATTGGCACCTATTTAGGCTGACTGGATTGACGATTGCGTTTTTCTTCGTGGGTGCGATCGCCGGAAGCCTCATCAGACGCCACCTCAGGCGGCCACCGCTTGAGCTGGTCGTTATGGCTGTGCTGCTCCTGGCTGCTACTCCAGTCCGAACAATGGCTAACGCAATTCCGTTTGAGCTTGGACTTCTGGCGATGGCAATGGCTATGCAGGGCGAAACCGTCTCACAGATTGGGACTGTGTCTATTCAGACCGTCGTTGTAACCAATAATTTGCTGCATTTCGCGGACACACTCGTAGGGCGATTCCTTTCGGCTCCCGCAGCCACGGAGGGACAGGGCCACTCTCGTCCTACCGTTACAGAGGTCGCGATCCCCGGCTTCGCCTGGGCGAGCTATTCGATCGGCGCCGGCGCTCTCGCGACCGTTGCGGTGCGCGCACCGCTCTTGTTTCCAATTTTTGTTGTCGTTCTACTGGTAGTGGACATGCTATTGCACCCCGAAACTCAGCGTGTTGTCCAGATGGTCGGCGCTAGTGCGACGGCGGGCCGATCCGGCGGTCAGCAGGAGAGACTCCGTGCTGACCTTTAGAAAACCCTCAGCGGGAGCCTGAAATGAAAACGGTTCTCGGCCGGTCCAGTTGCTTCGACGACGCTCCAACGGGGCGCGGTCCTCGTGCATTGCTTTTTCTGCTGATGTTGACCGAGCTTTTAGGTAACGCCAGTGCCT
>WNFA01001269.1_pt1 | contig 25393 bp, 20 predicted proteins | sample 5400481 | NCBI WGS metagenome assembly WNFA01 (sample SAMN13153340, study PRJNA577476) | soil metagenome | isolation source: 120 cm saprolite under Douglas fir tree site 2 hole 1 replicate 2 | place: USA:California | collected 2015-04-18 | reverse complement strand
TCAACGTTGAGATGGTGGAGCAAAGCGGTGAACCGCTCCTGCTTTCTTTCCTTTGCTACCTTCCGCACACCGTCCAACCCCTGGGACATGCGCTTCCCGCTCTGTGTCGGGCGCATGTGCGGCTGAGCGATGTTCTTACTCGTCTGTGCCCTTCCCTCCCCAGCCTCCGCAGAAGGTCTCCCTCCCTTGTTCGGCTGGTTCACAGGTACTACGGCACAGTCCGACTTCTCCGGCACGTACATGTCCGCCGTTCGGCTTGTGGCCTTCGCGGACCGGCCTTGATCGTCAGACCAAGGCGTGCTGGAGATCTCCCGGTTCTCGTGCATGTTGTTTCTCAGCGTGCGCGGGTTCTCAGACTACGCAGGACCGAACAATCGACTCGCGATTAGTGTGGCTGCAGTGTTGCCTTCCTCCTACTCGGAATGAAGTCGGCGTCCTGATCTACGGGCTTTTCGCAGCTCAATAGCCCCGCCCACCGATGCCTCTGGTCTACGTTTCAAGAAACACCTCACGGTGTCCCCTGCAAGACTCGAGGCCAGGATGGATTCGCTACTTCCTTTCCTGTAGGGCTCTTGCATCCCCTACAACATGCCGGTTTAACCCGGCGCACTCCGGATTGCCCGTCACCCGACCGGAATGCGCCGGATTGCCGCTGAGCCGGTTACCGGGAGCCCAATCAGCAAGGAGTGTGGCCAAGTGATAGGCGGACGAGTTATTCTTACAGCGACCCAAGAACCGCGTGTGGACCTTCGGCCGCGGGCAGAATCTCGGACTCTTGGCAGGCGTCGTCATTCCGGCGTTTCCCATAGTTCTCTGGAGCCCTGCCGTGGGGGCTTTGTTGTTGCTCTCGTGACTGCGTGACGTTGTGTGAAAGAATTGGCCGGGGCGAATCCTTCGCAGTAACTCTTGTCAAAGGAGAATATGGATATGTCCTTGATGCCGGATCCAACCTTTTACCCCTCTCCGGGCATGGCGATGAAGGCCACGCCGGAACGCATCGCCTACGTCTCTTTGCTCAACGTCGGTAAGAAGGGGAAGCGCGACGCCATGGGCGTTATCGACGTCGATCCGCGTTCCTCCACTTATGGCCAGTTCGTCGGCCAGGTAGATTTTCCCCACGACGATAATGAGTTGCATCACTTCGGCTGGAACGCGTGCAGCGCTTGCCTCTGCCCGCAAAACCCGCATCCACATATGGAGCGTCGTTACTTGATCGTACCGGGCATCGGATCGTCGCGGGTTCACATCCTAGACACGAAAGCGGACCCTCACCACCCCAAGATCGTGAAAGTGATCGAGCCTGAAGAGTTCATTAAAAAGACAGGCTATACATCGCCACATACGATTCATTGTGGTCCCGACGGCATCTATGGCAGCGCGCTCGGTTCGGCCAGCGGCGATGGTCCTGGCGGCATCTTCCTGATGGATGCGAACACGTTTGAGCTGAAGGGCCCGTGGGAGAAGGAGCACGGCCCCCAGAATCTAGCGTACGACTTCTGGTGGCACCTTGGACACGACACCATGATCACGTCCGAATGGGGCACGCCGAATATGGTGAAGGACGGCCTTAACCCGGAATTGCTGCTTGCGGGAAAGTATGGCCGCAAGCTGCACATCTGGGACCTGGATAAGCGCCGCCACCTGCAGGAACTTGACCTGGGTGCGGAGCAACAGATGGTGCTGGAGCTTCGGCCTACCCACGATCCCAATAAGAGTTTTGGATTCGTGGGTGTCGTCATCTCTCTGAAGGACCTTTCGTCCTCGATCTGGATGTGGCACCGCGAGGATGGCGGGAAGACCGCAAAATGGGCAGTTCGCAAGGTGATGGAAATTCCCGCAGAGCCAGCGGATCCAGAGAACCTGCCACCACTACTGAAGGGTTTCAAGGCAGTCCCACCGTTGGTGTCCGACATCAATCTCTCACTCGACGACCGCTTCCTCTATGTTTCGTGCTGGGGGACAGGTGAGTTCATCCAGTACGATGTCTCCGATCCCGCCAGCCCGAAAAAGACCGGCTCAATCCACCTCGGTGGCATCGTGCGCCGGGCAACTCACCCGAAGAAGCCCAAGCAAGCTCTTAATGGCGGTCCGCAGATGGTCGAGATCAGCCGCGACGGTAAGCGCGTGTACTTTACCAACTCGCTCTACTCTCCTTGGGACGATCAGTTCTATCCTGATGGTGTAAAGAGTTGGATGGTGAAGATCGATACAAACCCCAGGGGCGGAATGAAACTCGATGAAAAATTCTTTGTCGAGTTCGACGAGTTGCGTGCACACCAGGTGCGGTTGGAAGGGGGCGACGCTTCGTCGGACTCCTATTGCTATTCGGACACCCAATGACGCATGCGGTACTGACTTCGACGGCGTTGTGGATGATGCTGCTCCTCGGCGCTTACCATGGAATAAATCCTGGGATGGGGTGGCTCTTCGCGGTAGCACTGGGAATGCAGGAACAAAAGGGCAGCGCAGTAGTAAAGTCCCTCATCCCTATTGCAATCGGGCACGCGTTGGCCATCGGCAGCGTGGTGCTGACTGCCACGGTGCTCGGCATGACGCTGCCGCTCGCAGCCATCCGCAATTCCGTCGCTGCAATCCTGCTGGGCCTCGGGATCTATTTCCTGGTGCGACATCAGCACCCGCGTTGGGTCCGTATGCACGTAGGCTTCCGGGACTTGACCGTCTGGTCGTTTCTTATGGCCTCTGCGCACGGCGCGGGCCTGATGGTGGTGCCCGTTCTGTTGCGTAGCAACACTGTCGAAGCACAGGGACAAATGGCAGGCCGCAATCACATGGCCCCGGCCGGCAGCCCGCTCGCAGGCATGCTCGCCACCGGGGTCCACACTATTGCCTATCTTGCGGTCACTGGGCTGTTCGCTTGGGTAGTGTATCGAAAGCTGGGCCTGGCGCTTCTCCGTAAGGCATGGTTCAACTTCGACTTGATCTGGGCAGCGGCACTCGTGGCCACGGGTCTTGTCACTCTCTTGATATAGCCTGTTGTGTCCTCGATGTGGTCATGTGCGAGCGATCCCGACCGATCAGCGGCCACGGCGGACGAAACGACTCTCGACGGATAGTCGGCAAACCTTACCTTGGATTATGTCGGGGTTGCCCGTTAACTAGCGTCATACGGGAGGAACCCAGCTGTAAGCATAGGCCCGATCAGGCGCGGCTCACGCCGTACGCATCCAGTACATCCCGCAGCGTCACAATGCCTTCCAACTTATGGACATCCGCACGGTTCACGACGGGCAGGATTTCGATTTGATTTGTGCCCATGCGCTCAAGCGCCAACTCAAGCCCCTGGTCGGGGTGGACGTGCGGAAAAACGAGCGGATCCACCAACTCGCCGAGCTTCTCATCCGCACCTTCGGCCAGCTCTCGCTCCAGCCGCGTTCGATTGATCACGCCAACGACACCTCGTTGATCCGTCACCAGCCACGTTCGGAATTCACTCGAGCGAACCCGTTCCAGCGCCTCGCGAACCGTGATCTCGGCTGGCAGCAACTGGCTAACAATCTGCATGACTCTCATTACCTGACGCCGACCGTGTCGTTGGCGCGACTCCGCAGTCGGCAGGTGTATGCCATCCTGCACTGCCAGGGCCTCGTAGATGGGCTCCCTCTGAAATCGAGAAGCAATGAAAAGGCTCACCAGATTCGCAATCATCAGCGGGACGATCACCGCATAGTCCTGCGTCATCTCAAAGATCATCAGCACTGAGGTCATCGGAGCGCGCACGATCCCCGCGAAGACCGCGCCCATCCCGACGAGCGCGTAGGCGCCCGCCGTCGCGGTATAGGCCGGTAACAAACGATGTGCGAGGGTCCCCACTACGCCTCCCAACATGGCGCCGATGAACAGAGCGGGACCGAAAATACCGCCCGCGTTGCCCGAAGCATAACTGGTTGTAACGGCGAGAAGTTTCATAACCACCAGCAGCATCATCATTTTGAACGCCATGTTACCGTTCAACGCGTCGCCGACATATCCATAACCCACACCCAGAACCTGCGGCACAAACCAGCCCATCAGCCCGACCAGCAACCCGCCCGCTACGGGTTGGAACCAGACCGTCTTCTGCGGGAACCGCAGAAAGCGCGCCCGCATGCTCAGCAAAAGCTTCGTGAAGGCCACCGAAACCACACCGCCGGCCACGCCGAGCACCGCATACACCGCAAACTCCGCCGGATGGACCAGTTGATATTGCGGAACCTTGAAGAGTGGATGATTACCGAGCGACACGCGTAGAACCATCCACGCAGTCGCCGAGGCCAGCACCACCGCGCCTATCACCGGCGCGTGGAGATCACCCATGATCTCCTCAAGCGAAAACAGCACCGCTGCCAGTGGCGTATTAAACGCCGCTGCAATCGCCGCCGCCGCTCCTACCGGGATCAGGTTCTTTACTTGCTCGGTACGCAGTCCTAGGACCCGTCCCAGCACGGAACCAATGCCCGCGCCGACTTGAACCGAAGGCCCTTCGCGTCCCAGTGGGATTCCGCTGGCGAGCGTTGCCGACGTGCAAAAAAACTTGCCGAGCACTGTGCGCAGCGTGATGCGGCCTTCGCGCGCGAACAGCGCAGCCTTGGTCTGCGGTACGCCGCTGCCTCGCGCATTAGGAAAATAGCGATACAGCAGGTACCCGATCCCCAATGAGCCTACGACCGGAAACACCACACGTCGCCACGGAGCAACGCCCACCGGGTACAGCCGCATCCCCATTCGTTCCGTCAGCAAGATGAAGGCGACGACCGCCAACCCTGTCAATGCGCCGATCACCAGCGCCAAAACCAGAAAAATCTGGTCCTCACGTTGCCGCAGTTCGGCTACGCGACCTAGCAGTGAGTCTCTCCACCAACTCCCGCTCGTCGTCTGGACGCCTTCACTCATCTCTGGGGAATGTCCCACCAAGAGCATATCTCACCGGATGCCTTTGGAAGACCGAAGTGAGAGGTCCCACCAAGAGCATATCTCACCGGATGCCTTTGGAAGACCGAAGTGAGAGTTGCAGCGCGATTTGTGCCCGTAGAAAGTGGCCGCGACGCTTCGATTCGAGCCAACCACATAGTAGCTCCAGGATCGTCGGCAAACAAGAAGTAACCCGGTTCCTTCCTGTTCCGCGGTAGACCTCGGCGGCTTCGTATGTTCTGCCTCGGGGCGACTTGACGATTAATTAGAGTCGGCCTCCGGCTGCGGGACCGCCTCCGGGTGATCAAGAAAAAAAGTTACAACCTCCTCGAATACTTCTTTGCAAACGTTCACTGCACGGTGGACGCGATCGCTCGGCTCCACCCAATCCACTTCGCCAACACTGATTTTCCACGACTGAGTTTCTCCGCCATCACGAAACTCGATGTTCAGTAGATCACCGCTTAGGACCACGGTCACCCGATGAAAGGGATCGTGATGCCAAGGTGTCGCTTCCCCCGGCGCCAACCGCTGTCGCCGGACCAGGTAATTTCCGCGATGATGCAACACCTCCTGATTTGCCGTCAGGTTCATATTCAGTTTCCTCCTTGTGCCCTTTGCCGAGTCTGGCGCCGACTACCTCCACATCACCGCAAGTTGAGCTTCTTCCGGTCTGTCCACCGTCGCCGCCTCACTGGTTGCCGTTTCTATTATGAATGGGCTCCGCTCAGGGCGGGTGGTCGGCTATCGGGAAGTTAACTTGTGGGCCATCCGCTTAACCGACGGACTGCATTGCAGGAATTGACTGGACGCGGCCAAAACAAAATGCCTATCTACCAAACACCATGATCCTGGGACGCTGTTCCCCACAGATCGTTCAGAAGAATGCGAAAAGAACAAAGGACCGCATTAGTTGCTGTCCCTATCTGTGTGAGCTAAAGCGATTGGGCTACCCAGCATCTTGGCCGGCTTCCACGACTCGTCGGCTATGCGGTTGTCCTGGCAGGCGGTTGAAGAAGCTTGCGTTTCTTCAGGAATGCGATAATTGGCCTCCCACACCGTCCGCAAAATGAGAACTGAGGCCAGGCAAATCTTGCGGTCAAAGCAGTTGTCGAGTGTGATCTTGGAAAGAAGGCCGCGCACTTCGTCGGTAGCGTCGGGAAATTCGACAGATTCGGCAATAAGCACTGACCAGTTGCCGAGGAGCTCGTTTACGGTCGGGTATTGAGACATGAAGTCAACAAGGCACACGGGTACTTCCCAATGTCGAATGCGGCATTCAGAACGCCCCCCAAGTAGCTCTGCATGAAAAGTCCGTAATAGTAATCAAAGCGGCAGACTCCATAAGGGCCGACTAGCCCTCTTCGCACGTCATGGAACAGGTCTCGGAAATGCCAGGATGCGGGTTGAGGCTGCGACATCCCGAGCACTGCCTTTCCTGCACAATTTGCGAGAGTCGGTCGTTGAGGGTGGTGTCAGCATTGAGGCTACATTTCCGAGGTTGATCGCGAATTATCTCCTTGATGAGCCGGGGCACAATGACGCAGAGCTCCGTGCCTTCACAGCGGCAAATGCTGCTACCGACCCCAGAGACAAGGACGCAATGGAGTGTCAAGTCGAGTTTTATATCGGGCTGAAGAAGCTACTGAATAAACGGCCGGACTTGGCGACCCCGCATTTCAAGACAGCGGCAGCAAAGAATCAGACGCAACTGGTTGAGTATTGGCTGTCAGGATCCTTGATTCGCAGCCAAGCTCAGGCAGGGCACGGCAAATAGAAAGGTTATTCCGTAGCTAATGTCCCTCCTTGATCCCTGATTCCCTAGGACCTTGGCACACAGATTGTGTGGGGTGCGGTTCCGAGAAGACCTACCATCGACCATCGCCTCCAGTGTTATGGCGATAAGGATCATGGGCCTTCCTAGGTCCGTGTGTCTCATGACAGGAGTCTCACTTTACCAGATCGGGTAATAATCCACACACAAATTGAAGTGACTTTTACCCTCTTGCGGTGCTCAGAATCGAATTGAACCCGCCATTGAGACGTACTTTCACCATTTAGATGCGCTGCATAGGCGGCGCTGTTTTCGGCGCGCGAACCGTATGGTATACCACAAAATGGATGATTGCTCGTAGGCATCTGATACAAATTCTGCTGTCCCGTTCTTGTCTACCGTCTGCACACCCATGCGCCCCAACCCCGCCCGCTGCTCGCCCGCGTCGGCCCCTGGGGGGTGTAGCAAAATCCCCTCAGGTCATAGTACCCCCGCCATTCGTTGACGGGGTTATACGCATTGAGGGGAAAATGCTACACCTGTACGCCTGAGGGGTATGCGAGGGGTAGAGTGAAGTCAGATCTACCAATGAGAATAAGGAGGGGGAGATGAAACAGGTGATAGCCGCACTAGCTCTGGCACTGTCTCTCGCGGGGTACTCCGTTCCCGCGAAGGCATTACAAAAAGACGGCCATGAACAAAAGACCAAGGAGGCGGCACAGAAGTTGGGATTTTCTCCGGCAGCCATTGCGGTCCTTATGCGCGGTGCCGCAATGCCGGACTTCGACAACTACGATAGTGCTGCCGCTCACGCCCAAACCGCTAACGATGAGAAAGGAAAGCCGACCGAGACCAAAGAACAAGCCGAAGCGAATTCCGTGCAGTACCTCCGAGACAAAAGTGGCAAATTCCGCGAACAGCTTCAAGCGGGCCATATCGAGGCAGCTCTCTATGTTCTTGGATACAGCATCCACACTATTCAGGATTTTGCGGCGCATCAAGGGATGAGCAATGCCGAACACGCGCTGCTCAGCTACGCGCAAATTAACAATCCTGATAATGATCCTGAAAATATCGAGAAAGCGGAGAAGTGGACAGAAGACTTCCTGTCACAAGTCCACACTATCTGTGACACAAAAACATGGAATCAGCTGGTCACCTATCAACCTCCACCAGACGACCAATGGACAATCAATCAATCAGGTCCTACCTCGGTAAGAACACCTCAAGTTCCGAAAGTCGAAACCGCTTATGAGAAAGAGGCTACTTCGCCGAATCGTCCCGATGTGGATGCAAACATTAGACAGTTAGGGGGATACTACTGGGATTATTACTACGGGAGCTACAACGGAGAGTGGCGACCGGAATATCGGATACGATGGGCGGAGAGAGAAGCGGAGAAGGAAAGTGTCAAAAACAGTTTAATCCAAGCCTTCACAGACGGTCTTTGCTCGACACCAGCTCCTACGAACCTGGAAGCGATAGTTCATTAATGTTTTGAAAGAAGATAGAGCCCTCTTACAATTTCATGTTGTTTGCGGGCTTTTTTGTTGGTCCGGATTTAAGGGGAGTCGTGTTGCATCCCACGCACAATATCCCACCTTTTCAGATGGGAGAATGTGCGCAGGATAAATCCTGAGATCTTCAGTCGATCGGCATCGCCTGCGGTTGCGACTCAGGACTTTTTTGCAAACCATGCAACGAGCTTCTTCAATTTGTCTCCGGGGACGGGGCTCACCTCAACTCGATGTAGACGATTTTGTAGCTCCGAAAGCACACGACTTCAACAAAATTCAACAGACTTCACCAAGCCTCCCGCAACAGGTTCAACAACAATCACTTGGACGCCACAAGATTCTACAGATTTCAATAAGGCTTGGAATCTGGTTCGGGACCAGGGGGTCGGAGGTTCAAATCCTCTCTCCCCGACCAATCAAATCGTCCCCGTTCACCCGCCCAACACTCTAAATCGCTTCGTTGCCGGTCCACACCGGTTCGTCCCCCTCAGGGATATAATGTGGCGATTTCGCACTCTTGACCTCAACCGCATCGGAGGCCCATTTGCGCTTGTCACTCGACACTCGCGAAGTCGGACGCGTTACCATCGTGCGCTGTAACGGACGGATTGTTGCCGGTGGCGAGAGCGAGGCGCTGCGCGCGCACGTCGACTGGTTGTTGCGCGACCGCCGCGCTATCGTCCTGCACATGGGCGAGGTCGGATTCATCGACAGCAGCGGCCTGGGCACGATGGTTCGCAGCCTGACCAGCATCCGCCGGGCGCACGGGGACCTGAAGCTCTGCAATGTGACGGAACAGGTGCGCAAAGTTCTGGAGATGTCGCGCTTGACACAGGTGTTCGACACGCACGAATCCGAGGAGAAGGCGGTCGCCGCCTTTTATCGCCCCGGAGCCCCCGCCGAAACGCCCGTTCCCACCGGCCGCAGCATTCTGTGCGTCGATTACAATCGCGACGTGCTCGCCTACTTGCGCGAATTGCTGCGCCGCGCTGGATACGACGTTCAGTCCACCAGCCACCCGGGCGACGCTCTGATCCTGATGCGTGTCACGAAATTTGACCTCCTGGTGGTAGGTCCCGATCTGACCACGTCCCCGGCCACGCGGCAAGCCTTCGAGGTCGCGTCCGCGAGGCTCCCGATGATTGAACTGGGCAGCGAGTTTTCCACCCGCGATGCCGGTGAGGCCGGCGCTGCTTTGCTGGAAAAGATCGAGGCTCGGCTTAACCCCAAGAGCGCGTGAACGAGCTCCCCGTGAATGAAGACCGCGTGAACGCGGGCGCGGCACCCTGGCAAAGAGGCCCTCGGGTTACAGAAAAGTTCGAAGATCGTCCTCTATCCCGACCAATCTTTTCAGAAACGAATCTTCCTTTAACAAAGCGGCATAGTCTTGAAAGACTGCGCTATCCTCAATTCCACAGCCAGTCGCAAACGAGGCCCAGTTTTCTCTTTGAAGATCCGTTCACGCTAGAGTGTCTGGTCGTTGCCGCCCTCGATATCTTCCATACTCACTTCAAAAGTTTTGCATCATCACGCATCAGGGCCGAGCCGACCAGCACGGCTGACTGTCCGTGCAGCTTACTCAAGCTCCAACACCGCCCCTTGTCCGTTGTCCGGAACAGTGAGAACCAACTTGCCCGGGGAAGAGGCCATCGCTGCGTCGAAACTGCGGCCATCGAGACGGGCCGTGCGTTTGCGCGGCGACCAGCCATAAATCTCGATGCTAATCTGCTGCCACCATGCGGGGTAGGAACCCTTATGCTCTCCCAGGTGGAGCCGCAAGCCATCCGCAGCTAACTCGCAGTGGAAGTCCATGCGCAGATTTGCCCCCTTTTTGTAATCGTAAGTCTTTCCATCGTCCAGATAGAGGTGCCCTCCACACACATCGCCTGCATAGACGCGCAGGGTAAGTGGACCCTCGGGCGTCTCGTTGGTGCTTTGCGTCAGGGGTGCGATCGGCAGAATCGCGCCCGCGCGCACAAAGACGGGCAGGGACGCGAGTTCTGGGTGTATCCAGGTTCTGAGCGGCACGAGATCGGCTGGGCTAACCGGAGCGTTGGGGGTCAGTACCGCCGGCGCCGGCTTCTTAACAAGCTGCCCAGTCCAGTAGTCGTACCAGCTAGCAGATGGAAACTCGACGCCATAGTTATCGAGTTTGTCCGGATAGGGCGGGGCTGCTACTAGGATGTCAGGGCCGAGAAGAAACTCTCCAGCTGCCTGACCATCGATGTCCAGTGGATGATGGTCGCTCGCGGCGTCGGGAAATTCAAGAAAGAGCGGCCGCTCGATCGGGATCCCCGTGCGCGAAGCTTCTTCCGCAAGCGTGTAGAGATATGGCATCAGCCGGTAGCGCTCTTCGATAAATCGTCTGCGGATCGATTCAGCCTCCGCGCCGCCGACCCATGGTTCATGGTCGCCGGTTCCTTTCTCGGCATGATCCCGGTCGATGGGCTGGAACGCGGAAATCTCAAGCCATTTTGTGAGCAAGTCCTGTTGCGGTGTTCCTGCGAATCCGCCGACGTCCGCTCCACTCAACGCAAAGCCACTCAGCCCGAGATTTTCAAGCATCGGAGTTGTCAGGCGAAGATGATTCCACGTGGCACTGTTGTCACCCGTCCAAGTCGCGGCATAACGCTGTCCACCGGCGTAGCTCGCGCGCGTCAGTACGAATGGTCGCAAGGCCGGATTCAGCTGCTTCAGACCATCGAAAGTTGCCCGCGAGTTTTCCATCCCATACACGTTGTGAATCTCCGCGTGACGCGCCGTACGCTTGATGAATCCGGGCTCGTCGATGCGGTGCACAACGTCTTCGGGCACCGTCTTCGTCGGAGTGTTGAAGACTGACGGTTCATTCATGTCATTCCAGAAGCCGGCCACGCCCATCTTTGAAAAGTCCCGATAGAGCATGCCCCACCATTCGCGGGTCTGCGCGCGGGTGAAGTCCGGGAAGACGCTGGGGCCTGGCCACACGGCGCCGGAATAGACGGTGCCGTCGGGATTCTTTACGAAGTGGTCGCCGGCAATGCCGGTGTCGTAGGGCAAGTAGCCATGGCCGGAGAAGTTGGCGATATGCAGGTCCGTAATGACGACCGTATGGAAGTTCTTCGAGGCGAGCTGCGAGATCATTCCAGGAAAGTCAGGAAAACGTTCGTGTTCTACGGTGAACGGGCGGTTCTGCTGCTGGTAGTCGATATCCAGATAGATCACGTCGGCGGGGATATGATCCGCTCTCAAACGGTCTGCGACTTCGATCACTCGCGATTGCGGCGTGTAACTGTAACGCGACTGTTGAAATCCAAGAGCCCAGATAGGAGGAAGTGGCATAGTTCCAGTCAGCCACGCGTATGTTTCTACCACGCGCTTTGGAGTAGGTCCGTAAAAGACGTAGTAATCTAACGGTCCGCTCACCGCGCCGAAGGAATATACATTCGGTAGCTGCTTGCCAAAGTCAAAGCTGCTGCGCCAGGTATTGTCGAGGAAGACTCCGAGCGCGCGTCCGGCCCGGAAGGTCAGGAAATAAGGGATCGCTTTATAGAGGGGGTCGGTGGACTCCTGAAAACTATAGGCATCGGTATTCCACAATGTGAAAGCCTGTTCGCGCCGATCCAGCGGGCCGGGTTTGTCTCCCAGGCCGAAGTAGTGCTCATCGAGCGGCATCGCTTTGTAGACGCGATAAGAGTCGCCATGAAATTCAATAGGCTGTATGTCCTGCTGAAGAATGTTGCCGTCGCGGTCGGTGATCGTTAGCGCGAATGTCTGGCGGCTCAGGGAGACGCGGAGGACGCCTGTCTGGAAACCGACAGCGTCCCGAGTATTGGTCGGCGTCACGGCGACACGACTCTCTCGAGCCTCTTTAAGGACCGCCCACGAGGCGTCTTCCGCAAGCTCATTCGAGCGCGACACGCGAATGCGCACGACGTCTTCGCGCAGCGCGACGATTTGCATGCGTGCATCGCCATCTCTCAAATCGATTCCGTTGGGTAGCGCTGAGAAAGATGTGAGGTGACTCAGTTGAACGGTGCTGGAGCTCCCAGGACCAGCTTGTCCCCGAAGGGTGAGAGTCGCAGCAAACAAGAAAAGAAGAAGAGACAAGAGTACAGAGCGGTAGTAACGCGTACGAATCCTCATTCCTCGAGCAGTAGTCGTTAGGAATCCATCTTGGATGGAACAGTGATCCCGGGTCACTGCCGTTTCATAGAACCACGTTCAAGACTCGCCGAGGGTTCGGCCCTCGGCTGGTCCCAGATAGCTATCATACAGAAACGACTGATGATTATAAAAGCGCTAGCATGTTCGAGCGGATCTGGATCCAAGGCAATACGAAGTCGCCAGGGTTCACTGCACTCCGCTCCTTAGTAGGCAATTGCTAGCCGAGGCGTTATGGGTAAGATCTGACTAGTGGGGTTGTTGCCAGGTGGATAGCTCAACAGAGTATTTTGCGCAGGTGCGGGAACTGACCGTTACGTACTCTCCCGAAGACGGCGAGCCAATTCGCGCCTTGGATGGCATCAGCATCGACGTTCGCCCTGGGGAAATCGTGGGAATACTGGGAGAGTCCGGTTGCGGAAAGAGCACACTGGCGAGCGCACTGCTGCGGTTGCTGGCGCCGCACGCGAAATGCGATGGGGGAACGATTCTGATCCGCGGCCGCGACTTGCTGAATCTGTCCGAGAGGGAATTGCGCGCCATCCGCGGCCGGGAGGTATCGCTGATCCCGCAGGATCCGGCGCTTTCGCTCAATCCCGTGATGACGGCCGGTTGGCAGATCGGCGAAGTGTTGCGCGCGCATCTGCCGCTCAACGCACGGCAACGCCGGGAGCGAGTCATGGAGTTGCTTCGTGAGGTTGGTTTCGATCATCCACAGGAAATCTACTCCGCATATCCTCATCAACTCAGTGGTGGTCAGCGTCAGCGGATCGCAATTGCGCAGGCGGTGTCGTGCCGGCCGGCGCTCTTGATCGCCGATGAACCGACCAGCAAACTCGACGCGACCCTGCAGACAGAGATTGTCGCGCTCCTGTCGCAGATTCGACGGCAACACGGGACGGCGATTCTGGTAATCAGCCACGACCCGATGTTGTTTGCAGAATTTGCCGATCGTATTGCGGTGATGTATGCCGGTCGCATTGTGGAAGCCGGGAAGACCGCCGAGATCTTCGGGCGGCCGTTGCATCCTTATACTCAGGCGCTGGTGCGGATTGCGGCATCGTCCGCGATCACTGGATCAAGAACGCGGGTCCGGCTTCCGGCGATCGAAGGTGAATCTCCCGATCCGGCCTGCATCCCAGTTGGCTGCCGGTTTGAGCCGCGCTGTTCCGAACGGATGGACATCTGTTCACGCCGCTATCCGCGCGAATTCATGCCGGAGCCCTCGCGACCCGTGAACTGTTTCAAGTATGGGGAGTAACTTGCCAACTTACTTGGCGACTAACTCATCGACTAACGATGCACCAATCCAGAGCTTGCTGCGCGTCAAAGGGCTCTGCAAACAATACGTCCGCGGCGGCCTGTGGCGGAAACGCGTGCCCGTGGCCGCTGTAAGGTGCGTCGATTTCGAGATCCCGCGCGGTCAAACTTTGGCGTTGGTCGGAGAGTCGGGATCGGGGAAGTCCACCGTGGCGCGATGCGTGACACGCCTGGAAACGCCCGACTCGGGCCAAATTCTGATCCAGGGGACAGACATCTCACAGCTGGATTCGAGCGAACTGGTTCCGTTTCGATCCGGTATCCAGATGGTATTCCAGGATGCTGTTACTTCGATGAACCCGCGCTTCTCGGCGCTGGACGTGATTGATGAGCCGCTTCTGATCCGTGCGAAAGGGGCCCAAGGCAGTCGAAAGGTGGAAGGTGGCCGCAATCGACAGAGTCGTCGTGATCTCGCTCGCGACTTGATGGTGGAAGTTGGGCTTTCTCCTGATTGGATGAACCGATCGGTCCTTCATTTCAGTGGCGGGCAGCGCCAGCGACTCGCGCTGGCGCGTGCACTTGCTCTACGCCCGCAGCTCCTGGTTCTGGATGAAGCGCTTTCCGGATTGGACGTGTCCACTCAGGCACAAATTGCCAACCTGCTGCTCGATCTGCAAGCGGCGCACTCGCTGACTTATCTTCTTATATCCCACGATCTGGCGCTAGTTACGCGGTTGGCGGACGTGATCGGAGTTATGTCCGAAGGGCAGACCGTGGAAGTCGGCCCAACCCAGCAGATCATTTCCAGTCCCAACCATGCCGCAACGAAAAAACTGCTGACCTCAGCGAAAGCAGCAGCGTCCAATCTCGCGGCGATCACAGGGGCGTCGGCGTGAATTACCTCATCCGCAGGCTGTTGCGCGCGATTCTGTTACTGATCGGAGTGTCGGCACTCTGCTTCCTGTTCACGGAAATGGCGCCGGGAAGTTTTTTTGACGAGATGCGGCTTAATCCACAGATTTCGCTGGAGACAATTTCCGCACTGCGTTCACACTACGGATTGGACCAGCCGCTTCTTGTGAGATACGGGCGCTGGATGAAATCTGCCCTGCACGCCGATCTTGGATACTCCATCGCGTACAACACACCCGTAGCGCCGTTGTTGTGGAGCCGCGCAAAAAACACGCTGCTGCTCACAACAACGGCGCTGCTTCTGACCTGGATGATTTCCGTTCCGTTGGGTGTTTGGGCGGCCAACGGTCGTGGCGGGTTTCTGGACAAAACGGTCAACCTTGCGAGCTCATTTCTCGTTTCCGTTCCAGAACTTGTGATTGCCGTGGCGCTGCTCGCGATCGCAGTCCGTTGGCGAATCCTGCGCGTCGGCGGAATGATGTCGGCCGACTACGAGGGCCTGTCCGCCTGGGCGAAATTGCAGGACACTATCCTCCATCTCGCGCTACCGGCATTCATCCTGGTGCTTTGCGAAACAGCGGTAATTGTCAGACACGTTCGCGCCAGCGTCCTTGAAGTGCTGGGCGCTCCCTACGTGCAAGCCGCGCGCGGATTTGGGATCAGCCGGGCCAGACTTTTGTTTCGGCACGTGTTGCCGGTCGCCGCGAATCCAGCCATATCTCTTCTGGGATTTTCTCTGGCCGGCCTGCTTAGTGGATCGCTCTTGGTTGAGGTTGTTTGCGGATGGCCGGGCTTGGGGCCGCTGATTCTAGAGGCGACGCTATCTCGTGACTTATATCTCGTTATCGGCGGAATTATGTTCTCGGCGTTGTTCATGGTCGGTGGAAACCTGTTTGCGGACGTGATGATGCTCGCATTCGACCCGCGCATTCGCAGAGAGGCAACGGATGCGCACTAGGATCGCCATCTTGGTTGCGTTGCTCGCGGGATCGCATCTGGTACTGCTGTTTGCCGGTTTTTTTGCGCCGTATGATTCGACTACGCAGAACCGGGAGCTGCCGTACGCTCCGCCCACGAGGTTGCATTTCAAGGATAGCTCGGGATTCCACTTACGTCCGTTTGTATATGCATGGACGAATGCATTGGATGGCGATCAGCCCGATAGTTACCAAGAAAGCTATAAAGAAGACCGCAGCCATGAGTATCCCATCCGCCTCTTTGTAAGTGGACCAAGTTACAAGCTGCTGGGTATATACGAAACGAGCGCACATTTGTTCGGAGTCGCAGACCCGGGTAAAGTCCTGCTCTTTGGAACCGATGCTTACGGGCGGGATGAATTTTCCCGCGTTCTATTCGGCGGCCAGATTTCGGTCGCCGCCGGAATCACGGCAACTTTCATTGCGCTTCTGGCCGGAAGCATTCTCGGAATCATTGCGGGCTACTACGGCCGGTGGATTGACGAGTCCCTGATGGGCATAACGGAACTGTTTCTGTCGCTGCCTTGGCTCTATTTCCTGCTTGGGGTGCGGGCATTCTTGCCGTTGCATCTGAGTACGATCCACACCTTTTTCCTTCTGACGGGCGTCATCGGCCTGATTGGCTGGGCACGGCCCGCTCGCCTGGTTCGAGGAATGGTCCTCAGCGCCCGAAACCGGAACTACGTACTGGCGGCACGTGGCTTCGGCGGCTCTGATTTCTACCTCTTGCGACGACATATTCTTCTTGAAGCCTTTGGCTTGTTGCTGACCCAGGCGGCGCTGCTGGTTCCGCGGTATATTGCCGCCGAAGTAACACTCTCCTTCTTCGGTCTTGGAGTGAATGAGCCGGTGCCGAGTTGGGGTAACATGCTGAGTACGCTGCAACAATACAGCGTCCTGGTTTCTTATGGGTGGCTACTCGCTCCGGCGTGCGCTCTGGTAGTTACTTCCGTAATCTATAGCTCCCTCGCTGATGTATTCCATTCCCGGTTAAAATCTTACTCAACCTAGAAAAGTGAGTTCTGTGGGGTAAGGGGTGTTTATGAAAGTGATCGCTCGCCTAACCCTACACGTGTATCTGCTCATCGGTGCATGCTTTGCCGCGGCACCTAGTCCAGAAGCGGCCAATCCCGGCGAGGAACTTGCGCGCATGGCTGGCGTATCTGGCCACTACGGCGGGCACCTGACTATTGGGCAACGATCCGAACCAAAGACGCTCAACCCGGTTACCGCCACGGACGCCGTTTCACGCGAGGTGATCGGGCGCCTCATGGCGGATCTGATCGACATCAACCGATCTTCGCAGCAGACCGAGCCTGCACTGGCGAAATCGTGGAAGATATCTCCCGACGGCCGCACCTTTACCCTGCAACTCCGGAAGGGAATTCGATTCTCCGACGGGCACCCCTTTGATGCCGACGATGTAGTTTTTTCGTTCAACGTTTACATGGATGAAGCTGTCGATTCCCCGCAGCGGGACCTATTGATCATCGACGGCAAGCCCATCCTGGTTACCAAACTCGATCAATACACGGTGCGGTTCGCGTTGCCGCGCCCCTATGCGGCGGCCGAAAGACTGTTCGACGGTCTAGCGATGCTCCCGAAGCATCTGCTGGAGAAGCAATATCGCGACGGCCACTTCGCGCAAACTTGGTCCTTGAATTCGCAAGCTGCCGAGATCGCTGGATTGGGCCCGTTTCGACTCAAGCAGTACGTGCCTGGTCAGCGAATCGTTGTGGAACGCAACCCTTATTACTGGAAAGTTGACCAGAAGAATCAGCGGCTGCCATACCTCGACGAACTCGTGTTCCTGTTCGTAGGTACGGAGGACGCGCAAGTGATGCGCTTCGAGGCGGGCGAGACCGACATCATCAGCCGGCTCAGCTCGGAGAATTACAACCTTCTTTCGCGTGAGAAATCCCGCGTCGGTTCGCAGCTGGCGGATATTGGCCCCAGCCTGGAATACAACTTCCTGGTATTCAACCTGAACGACCTTAGTGGGAAGAAGCTCGACGAAGTTGCGGGCAAGCAGGCTTGGTTTAGCGATTTGAAATTCCGTCAGGCGATCTCGGCAGCGGTTGATCGCGAGTCCATCGTGCGCCTGGTCTATGGGGCGCGGGGCGCGGCTTTGTGGGGTAATGTGGGGCCCGGTAATAAGCTCTGGATCAATCAGACCATCCCGCATCCGCAGCGGTCCGTCGAAACGGCGCGTCAGCTTCTAAAGGCAGCGGGATATTCATGGAACGCCGCGGGCCAGTTGCTGGATAGTGCCCGCCGTCCAGTCGAATTTTCCATCATCACCAGTTCTTCGAACAGCCAGCGCATGAAGATGGCAACCCTGCTGCAGGACGATCTCTCGCACCTCGGGATGCAAGTCCATGTCGTTCCGCTCGAATTTCGCGCCATGATCGACCGCGTGTTCCAAAGCTTTGATTATGACGCGGCGATTATGGGGCTTGGCGGCGGAGATGCCGATCCAAATCCGGAGATGAATGTCTGGGCGTTCAGCGGCACCTCGCACTTATGGCACATGGGCGAGACTCAACCCGCATCCGACTGGGAACGCGAACTTGACCATCTTATGCAACAGCAGATGGTCACGCTCGACTATGCCAAGCGAAAGCAGTTATACGATCGCGCGCAACAACTGATTGCCGAAAATCTGCCCTTCATTTTTCTGGGGACGCCCAACATTCTTGCGGGCGCGAATGCCCGGGTCGGAAATTTCCATCCTGCCGTGCTCGATCCCTACACGTTGTGGAACGCAGACGAACTCTATGTTCGCGGACCGGGTCTGGAGAACGCGGGAGTTCGATGACGGGAACCGCGACAGGAAGGCAGAAAGAACGCCCCGATTCTTCACGTGATCATTCCTCAGATGAACGGCTGATCGGCCGCTGTCTGAAGGGCGATCAGGAAGCCTGGTCGGCACTGATCGATAAGTACAAGAACCTCATCTACTCGATTCCGATCAAGCTCGGTATGCATCAGGATGCACCCGACATCTTTCAGTCCGTCTGCGTGGACCTGCTTTCGGAACTGCCGCGACTCCGCGAACATCGCGCTTTGCCGAAATGGCTGATGCAAACTTGTTATCACAAATGCCTTCACTACCAGCGCGCCGCCGACCGGTTGGTCGAACTTGCCCCCGAGGGCGCAGACAGTAATGCCGCGCCACCTGCCAGCAGCGCCGACGACCTTCCCGAGCACACGCTGGTGCAGCTCGAGCAAGAACAAATATTGCGGGATGCCATCTCGGAGTTACCCGAAAAGTGTGAACGGATGGTCCGACTGCTTTTTTTCGAATTTCCTCCGCGACCTTACGAGAATATCGCCGAGGAGTTGGGGATGGCGACCGGCTCGATTGGGGCGATCCGGGGCCGCTGCCTGGCTTATCTCAGGAAACACCTTGAAAAGAGGGGCTTCTAATGAGCGTCCGGGCGGTTCAGAAGACCGAATCCGACGCCATCATCGAGCGCTTGCTCGCTCTTGACGACGCTCCGAGCCGCGCCCAGCTGGTCACGCAACATCCGGCGATCGCATGGGATGAAATTGTAATGACCCTCACCGAAAAAGTCTGGCAAGAGGTTCGCATCGACACGCATCGGGCCAAGCGCCTGGCGGATACAGCCCTGGATGTTGCGCAAACACTCGGCAGTCCAAGCCTGCTTGCCCGAAGTTTGCGAGCGAAAGCGAACGCGATGTACTCGCTTGACGACCACGCTGAGGCGGTTCAGTTACACGAGCAGGCAATCGCTTTGTTTGAGCAAACCGGAGAAGAAGCCGAACTCGCCCGGACGCTGAGTGGATCCATTCAGTCGCTATTATTGCTGGGCCGCTACGATCAGGCACTCGCCGCTGGGGACCGTGCGGGAGCAATCTTCAAGCAACAGGGGAACACTCGCCGGCTGGCTCGGCTGGAAATCAACATAGGAAATATCTATCACCGGCAGGATCGGTTCAACGAAGCGCTTGAATTTTACGAGCGCGCGTACGAGCAGATACTGGCGCACGATGATGCCGAAGGGTTGGCGGCGGTTCTGAGCAACTTGTCGCTTTGCCACATCAGTCTCAACGATTTCCCCAAGGCGTTGGAACTGCACCAGGCCGCGCGCCGGCACTGCGAGCAGAAGAACATGCCGATTCTGGTTGCCTACGCCGACTACAACATCGCCTACCTTTATTTCTTGCGCGGAGAGTACGGGCGTTCGATTCAACTGCTTCGGGAAGCATCCGTCAGCGCAAAGAACGCGAACGATGCTTATCAGCTTGCGCTCTGCAATCTTGACCTTTCGGAAATCTATCTTGAACTGAACCTGAGCGCCGAGGCCGGCGAACTGGGAAGAGCGGCGAATGAAGGCTTTCAGGATCTTGGCTTTGGTTATGAAGCTGCGAAAGCATTGGGCTTTGCCGCCATCGCCGCCAGCCGTCAGGGGCAAGCATTTGAGGCAGTCAAGCTGTTTGCGCAGGCGAAAGAGATGTTTGTTCGCGACCAGAACCAGGTCTGGCCTGCTCTCATTGACCTGTACGAGGCCCTGGTTCTTTTCACGGAAGGTCGCCTGTTTGAGGCGCGGCGTCTTTGTGCGGCAGCCCACGAGTTCTTCCGAACGTCAGCGTCGTCGATGCGGGGGAAGGCAGTGGTGGCCGAACTCTTATTGGCGCGAATTGCGCTGCGGCTGGGCGACACCGGCCTCGCGAAACAACACTGCGGCGCGGCGCTGACGGTTCTCGCGAAGCTGGATTCGCCCACGCTTTTTTACCAGGCTGAATTTCTGATGGGTGAGGTGGAGCGGGTAACTGGAAATGAAGATGCTGCCTACCAATCATATTGCCGTGCACGTACAGCCGTCGAGCGCTTGCGCAGCAGCCTGCGCGGAGAAGAACTGAAGATCGCCTTCTTCGAGAATAAGCTTGAAGTTTACGAGAGCCTGGTCGATATTTGCCTACGCCGCCAGAATAGTTTTGAAGAGGCGTTCGCCTACATTGAGCAGGCCAAGTCGCGAACCCTCATGGATCTTCTGAATCAACCCGTCCACGTGCCGTCGGCCGTCGATCCTGGACAGAGCGAACTGGTGCGTTCGATCCGGAACCTTCGCGAAGAGCTGAACTGGTACTACAACCTGATCGAGCGCGAACAACTCCGGCCGGAAGAACGTTCGCAAGAGCGGGTCCAGCAACTCGAACAACAGGCTCGGTCGCGAGAGTCGGACCTTATGCGGGCCGTCAAAGAAGCCACCGTTGCAGAAGCAAATGAAGCGGGCTTGCAAGTTCCCTCCAACATGTCACTGGAAGAGATCCGGTCCGTGCTTCCAGCCGACACCGCGTTGGTTGAGTTTTTCTGCGCGTACGACCGCAATGTCGTGTGTGTGCTAACCCGCGACAAACTTCATATCTGCCCAGTCACAGTGCAGTCGCGAATTCAAAAGCTGCTCCAGTTTCTGCAATTCCAGATGTCAAAATTCCGCCTTGACCCCCAGTATGTGGCCGCCTTCAGCCAGCCCATGCTGGAGTCGACCCAGGCGCACTTAAAAAGCTTGTATCAGGAGTTAATTGCACCCATCCGCCATCTGCTCGATTGTCGGCACATTGTCTTTGTGCAGCATGGGCTGCTTCACTACGTTCCGTTTCACGCCCTGCACGACGGCGAATCGTATCTGATCGATCGGTTCTCCATTTCCTACGCGCCCAGCGCCAGCGTTTACGCACACTGCCAGACGAAGCCGGTCAACGCCGCCGGCGATTCGCTAATCCTCGGTGTGCCCGACGACCGGACGCCCGCGATTCGCGCGGAAGTCGAAGCACTCGCTCGAATCTTGCCGCAAGCCAAACTATTCCTGGGCGACGATGCAACCGAAGACGTACTGCAAACCTACGGGCCGCGGAGCAAGACGGTACACATTGCGACGCACGGATATTTCCGCCAGGACAACCCGATGTTTTCGTCGATTCGCCTGGGAACGTCGCATCTTAGCCTTTACGATATGGCCCACCTGCAACTGCCGGTCGAGTTGGTCGTGTTGAGCGGATGCGCCACCGGCTTGAATGTGGTCACGCCCGGTGATGAGTTGATGGGCTTAGTCCGCGGCCTGTTGCAGGCTGGAGCGCAGTCACTCGTCTTGAGCCTGTGGGACGTTCACGACGATAGCACCAAGGAATTCATGGTCGAGTTCTATACCCAGCTTCAGCACGGCCGTTCGAAGTCGGAATCGATGCAAACTGCATTCATTAGCCTGCGGGACCGCCGTCCTCATCCTTATCATTGGGCTCCTTTCTTATTGATAGGAAAGGGTTAAATGACTCCTCAAGTTTTTTGATAGCAACCTGTATTTTCTGCGTCCCTGCCATCCCTTTTGTATTAGAGACAAGGCCCAGTTCAAATAAATGGATCTGGTCTCGATACCCCCGAAGCGCGTGAGGATAAGAATGGAGCATTTTTCAGAACGACCCTGGGCTGATTTTGTTCGTGGAATTAGCGGACCCGTTATCAGCAAAGACATCAAAGCACACCTCGCCGCGGATTGCTCGAAATGCAAGACCGCTCTTGATGCCTGGAGCCGGATCCGAAGGCTCGCAAGTGAGGAAGGCGCTTATGCGCCGCCCGAGAATCTGGTGCGGCTTGTGAAGCTGGGTTTTGCAAGCAGGCCCGCACATCAGACCCGCGCTTGGACTCCGGCAAACTGGACTCTGGCGAACCTGGTTTTTGACAGCTTTACGCAACCTCTACCGGCGGGCGTGCGCAGCGCTGCACTCAGCGCATGGCAGGTCGTCTACGAAGCCGAAGGTCTGACCGTGGATTTGCGTTTCGGTCATCGCGCGCAATCCAAGACGGTTCACTTGGTCGGCCAGGTGTTCGACAAACGAGCCGTGCGACTCTCGCAGAGCGACGCAACCATTGAGGTATCGACAGAACACAATCACGTGGTCGCGACCACCGCTGTCAACGCCATGGGAGAGTTCCATATTGAGTTTAAACCGCAAGATCGTCTGTGGTTATCGGTTAAGGCGGCGGAACGCAATACCGTACGGATTCCGCTGACAAACCCGAGATAAAGGCAACAAATATGGCTTACCAAAGGAACCAGAACGGGTTACTCCAGAGAGATTACGGGTGTAAGTGGCAAGCACGGAGGTTCCACTTTACACTCGCACTTGGTACATGGTCGAAAAGGGGAATAACGATGGGTGCAATGAAATCAAACATGAGTCTTCGGCGAGCGGGCCTGGTGGCTTGCCTGCTGCTGTTGCTGACAGCCTTTTGCGCGCCGCCGGCGCAAGCGCAAGCTCGTCTGATTGTGCGCGACTCGCTGGGATTAACGAGTCTCAACCTGACCTGCCTGTTGACCGGCTGCCAGGTCGTCCGTAGCCTGGGTGACCCACAAGGACAACTGTTCCTGATCACTTTCCCCTCGATTCTGAATCCGGTCACGGCCTTGCTGAAGATCAGCCTCCAACTCGGCATTGTTGACGTGGAGATAGACCAGGTCGCCAATACACTGGATGCCTACGCAGGGCCAGCCCCTTCGTACCTGACAGATGAGAAGCCGACTTCCTACTATGGCGCGACCGTATGGCACGGCTACGTGGCACAACCAGCCACTCAGTTGACACGCACCAGCTCAACCCAATCCACATTTCAAGTCGCCGGCTCCGGAGTAACAGTTGCGGTGATCGATACCGGCGTGGACCCGACCAATCCTGTGCTGCAGAACTTGCTCGTGTCCGGATATGACTTCACACGAAACGTTAACGGCGGCTCGGAAAAATCCGACGTCAGCACATCGCCCGATCTGAGCCAGGCGCAGACCGCCCAAGTCAACCAACGCACGGTTGCGGTGCTCGATCAACGCACGGTTGCAGTGCTTGACGGTTCGCAATATTCGGCGTTCGGCCATGGCACCATGACCGCTGGCATCGTGCATCTGGTGGCGCCGCAAGCTAAGATCATGCCTCTTAAGTCATTCAACGCCAATGGGACAGGCTACGATTCCGATATTCTGCGGGCGATTTACTACGCGGTGAAAAATAGCGCCAAGGTCCTCAACATGAGCTTCGACTATCCGTCCTACTCGTCAGAGCTTGCGACCGCCATCAAATACGCCAACAGCAAAGGAGTCGTTTCGGTCGCGTCGGCTGGCAACGGCGGCCAGCAAGTAGCGGTCTATCCCGGCGCGTTGCCGTCGGTGATCGACGTTGCCTCTACCTCCAATTCAGATATCCAATCGACATTCACCAACTACGGCGCTCCTCCGGTTTGGATAGCTGCTCCGGGAGAAGGTGTAGTGACGACTTATCCGTGGGGTACTTATGCTGCGGGATGGGGGACTTCGTTCAGTGCACCCTTAGTTAGTGGAACCGCTGCCCTGATGCTCGGCACGAATGGGAACTGCACTTACTCTACGGTCGCATCCGGATTGGCGCATGCCGCGTCTATCTCCGATCCTCAACTGGGGCACGGACGCCTGGACACGTACCAGGCCGTGCAGTCATGCCACTGATGGTGATGACGAGCCAAGATGCGCACGCGACGACAGCGCCAATGTCGACGGCGTCAACATCAATGATCGCAGGAATCGGCGATCTAATGTCGGGACAATCCAGCTCCTTGGTACTGCGCATCAAGGAGCTGGAAGAGCAGCATCTCGCCTTCCGCAACTCTCTGGTCTGCGCCTTTAACCAGATGCTCGACCTGAAAGACATCAACACCGGAGTCCACAGCACCCGCTTGGCAGAATGGGCGCTCCGTGTAGCCCGCAAGATGGATATGCCGGAAGAACGCCTCTACCAGGTGGAGGTCGCCGCGTTACTGCACGACATCGGCAAGATCGGTGTGCCGGACGCCATTCTGAAAAAATCGGGTCCGCTCACGCCCGAGGAGCGCGCGCTCATCAATCGCCATCCGGAATACAGCTGGTCAATCCTGCGCCTGTTCCCTGGGCTCGAAGAGGCCAGTCTCTACGCTCTGCACCATCACGAAAGCGTGGATGGGACCGGCTATCCAGCTGGACTGAAGGGGAACGACATTCCCATGGTTTCGCGAATCATTTGCGTGATCGACGCTTTCGATGCGATGGTCTCGAATCGCTGCTACCGGCAAGGCCTGCCCCACTCGGAAGCAATTGCGCGCTTGCTCCGCAGCAGTGGAACCCAGTTTGATCGCGACATCGTGCAAGCATTTATTCCCATCGCCGAGCAGGAAGCCGCCGACGTCTTTGCCGCCGCCGGAACGAGTATGTCGGCCGCGTTGTAGCCCGCCTCTTCGACCACGCGCGGCAACATATCTGGCAAAAGCGATTTTACGATTTCAACGTCTGGACCGAACGCAAACGCATTGAGAAACTGCGCTACATGCACCGCAATCCGGTGAAGCGCGGTTTGGTGGAGTCGCCGGAACTTTGGCGCTGGAGCAGCTTCCGCGCTTATTTTCTCCGCGAGGCAGGTCGAGTAAGAGTCAACGAGTGGGAAGTTCTCAAGATGAAGATGCCGCCTCCGGCCGCGTAAGAGCTGGATCCCAAGCTGCTGGCTGTCCGGCAAGCCACTTCTCAAAAAGCGTGAGAAGTGGCGCACCCCCAGTTATTTCGCGTCAATGTTCTAAGACAACCGCGCTATACTTTCCACGTTGAAGTGGCCCACCCGCCTTCTCACATTTACAACACAAGGTGATCGGACCACCGGACCCGAATTGCTCCTGCCGGGCAATAACAGTAGGGATATGGGTTCGTTTTCTAATCAATGCGTAGCGAAATAGCGTGAGAACTGCCGAGGGGGACATCTTGGGAATCAACGAGTCCGAATACCGAACGAACATGATCGTTTCCGGCAAGATACGATGGCTGGCTGTCGTCACCGGATGTTTCACGGCGGTCGCTGGCTCCTTCGGGTTTGGCTTGTATTTCTCGATCGTG
>WNFA01001231.1_pt1 | contig 25444 bp, 24 predicted proteins | sample 5400481 | NCBI WGS metagenome assembly WNFA01 (sample SAMN13153340, study PRJNA577476) | soil metagenome | isolation source: 120 cm saprolite under Douglas fir tree site 2 hole 1 replicate 2 | place: USA:California | collected 2015-04-18 | reverse complement strand
AGCGGGGCTTTGACCTTCCGAGGAAGGGGCAACTCGGTGCGCGAGTTACATATCCATCCCTTCCATTCCGCCCATTCCGCCCATGCCGTGAGCATGGCCTCCGGCGTTCTTCTTCTCTTCGACCAGCTCGGCCACCATCGCCTCGGTGGTGAGCAGCAGCCCGGCGACGGAAGCCGCATTTTGCAGTGCGGTCCGGCTCACCTTGGTCGGATCGAGCACGCCCATCTCGACCAAATCGCCAAACTGATCGGTCTGGGCGTTGAAGCCGAAGTTGCCTTTGCCTTCCGCGATCTTGTTCATCACGACGGAGGGCTCGGCACCGGAGTTGGCCACGATCTGACGCAGCGGCTCCTCGAGCGCGCGCATCACGATCTTGACGCCCGCGTCCTGATCGGGGTTTTCGCCCTTGAGCTTGTCGAGCGCTACCCTGGCGCGGATATAGGCCACGCCGCCGCCGGCGACAATGCCTTCCTCGACCGCCGCGCGCGTGGCGTGCAAGGCGTCTTCTACGCGCGCTTTCTTTTCTTTCATCTCCACCTCGGTCGCGGCGCCGACCTTGATCACCGCCACGCCACCTGCGAGCTTGGCTACCCGCTCCTGCAGTTTCTCCTTGTCGTAGTCGCTGGTCGCCTCGTCGATCTGCGTGCGGATGTTCTTGACCCGCGCCTCGATCGCTTTGGGATCGCCGGCCCCGTCGATGATCGTGGTTTCTTCCTTTGCGACCTCGACGCGTTTCGCGCGCCCGAGATCCTTTAGGCCCGCTTTCTCGAGGGTCAAACCCACTTCCTCGGCGATCACCTGGCCGCCGGTAAGGATGGCGATATCTTCGAGCATGGCCTTGCGGCGGTCGCCGAACCCCGGCGCCTTCACGGCAGAAGTCTTGAGAATTCCGCGCAGGTTGTTTACCACCAGCGTCGCGAGCGCCTCGCCCTCGACTTCTTCGGCGATGATAAGAAGCGGTTTGCCGGACTTGGCCACCTGCTCCAAAATCGGCAGCAGCTCTCTGATGTTCGAGATCTTCTTGTCGTGCAGAAGAATGTAGGGATCCTCCAGCACCGAAATCTGCTTCTCCGCGTTGTTGATGAAATACGGCGAGAGATACCCTCGGTCGAACTGCATGCCTTCGACCACCTCGAGCTCGTTCTGCAGGCCCTTGCCGTCCTCGACGGTGATCACGCCTTCCTTGCCGACCTTATCCATCGCATCGGAAATGATCTTGCCGATCGCTTCATCTGCGTTGGCGGAAATAGCGCCGACCTGAGCGATTTCCTTGCTCGTAGTGCAGGGTTTGGAGAGCTTCTTCAACTCATCGACCACGGCGATGACCGCCCTGTCGATCCCGCGTTTCAGGTCCATGGGGTTCATTCCGGAGGCGACGAACTTCATGCCCTCCTTCACGATCGATTGGGCGAGCACGGTTGCAGTGGTCGTGCCGTCACCCGCGACATCCGAGGTCTTCGAGGCGACTTCCTTCACCATCTGCGCGCCCATGTTCTCGAACTTGTCCTTCAGCTCGATTTCCTTGGCGACCGACACGCCGTCCTTGGTCACGGTCGGCGCACCGAAAGAGCGCTCTAGCACGACGTTGCGCCCCTTGGGGCCGAGGGTGACCTTGACCGCATCGGCAAGAATGTTGACCCCGGCGAGAAGCTTGTGCCGCGCGGGCTCGTGGAAACGTACGTCTTTAGCAGGCATTGTTAACTCCTGATATTGGAATCGTTGGATTTACTTCGCGACGACGCCCATGATGTCGTCTTCGCGCATCACCAGGTACTCGGTGCCTTCGACTTTCACGGCTTGCCCGGAGTACTTTCCGAACAGGATGCGGTCGCCGACTTTGACATCCAGGGGGCGCACCTTGCCGTCCTCGAGGATCTTGCCTTTGCCGATCGCAACGACCTCACCTTGATCGGGTTTCTCCCCGGCGGTGTCAGGGATCACGATCCCGCCTGCAGACTTGCTTTCCGCATCGAGGCGCTTCACTACGACGCGGTCGTGCAAGGGGCGAATCTTGGTCATCATTGGATATCCTCCTTCATATTGAACATGTTAGCGACCACTGACTGACGATGTGGCCATGAATAAATAGGGGAAACTACGCGTTAGCACTCATATCCAGCGAGTGCTAATCATACGGGCGCGGCGGGCAAATTTCAAGCCCCCGTCGCGCCATGCCGCCTTCCTACACTCTTTTTGCGGCCGCATTCACCAAAGGGTGGCACTCTGCTCATTCGCCCCTTCCGATACGCAGTGGGCATCGAACATCTTCCGGCACCTTGCTTCGCACCTTTGCTGCGCCGATAAGTATCTAAATTCCGAGAATAAACCTGCAATGTGCAGAAGTTGGATTACATAGATTTGCCAAAGTCTTGGCTTGACACAAGTTTCCCCCTTGGATTACAGTGCCGCGGTGTCGATAAAACTCGATTTTCAGCCTGGTTTCGGGCATTTAAGAGGGAGAAAGGGGCCGGCTCGATGAAACACCCTGTTCTGCGTTGCACGGTCGCAGCGTTGCTGCTGTCGGGCGTGTGCCCCACCTATGCCGCGGACTCCTATTGGTATACGGGCCTGGGGTTGGGCCTCTCCCAGGCTAAGTTCTATCCTGCGGATTTCTCCGGAACCGCCTTCAACGAAAGAAAAAAAGAGTTCGATAGCGGCTTTAAAGTGTTCATCGGCCAGCAGATCAACCGGAATTGGGCGGCCGAGTTGAGCTATGCCACAGTCGGTAAATTTCACTACAAGTACGACAATGGATCAATCACCCAGGATGGCGTCTATAAAGTGACGGGCGTGGGGTTCTCGGCAGTGCCCACCATTCCTTTCACCAGGAATCTCTCCGTTTTCGGCCGATTGGGAGCGTTCTTTTCCCAGACAAGATTGACTTTTTACAACAGTGGTTTTGTCGCGGGTTCCAGCAGTCCCGGCCGCCAATTCAGCGATACCAGTCTCCTCAGCGGCTTCGGAGCACAATATTTCTTCGATGGCGAGAGCGGCGTGCGCATCGAGTACGAGAACTTCGGCAGGGTCGGCGACGAGTGCAACCCTAACCTGCCGGCGCCCTGTACCGGCCGCGCCAATGCGAAGATGATCTCTGCCAGCGCCATTTTCAAATTCTGAGGGCAATTCCGTAGCCGGGCTCATCCGGTTTTTTCGTTTCCGGCGGCCCGGAACTCGCTAAAGACCGAGGTCCTTCCAGAGCCGGTCGACTCGATCTTTAACATCGGACTGCATCGCGATGGGCCGGCCCCAGGCGCGTGAAGTTTCCGCGGTCAATTTGTTGGTGGCGTCGATTCCCATTTTCGATCCGAGCCCCGCGACCGGGCTCGCGAAATCTAGATAATCGATCGGCGTGTTTTCGACAATGAGCACGTCGCGGCTCGCGTCCACGCGTGTGGTCAGCGCCCATACGACCTCCTTCCACTCGCGAATATCGACGTCATCGTCGGTGACGATGATGAACTTGGTATACATGAACTGCCGCAAAATACTCCAGATTCCGAACATCACGCGCTTGGCATGTCCCGGGTACTGCTTTTTCATGCTCACTACGGCGAGCCGGTAAGAGCACCCCTCCGGCGGCAGGTAGAAGTCCTCGATTTCGGGAAACTGTTTCTGAAGAATGGGCACGAACACTTCATTCAACGCTGCGCCGAGCACCGCCGGTTCATCCGGGGGTTTCCCGGTGTAGGTCGAGTGGTAGACCGGCTCGCGGCGCATGGTGACCCGCTCCACCGTAAACACGGGAAAGGTTTCCTTCTCGTTGTAATAGCCGGTGTGATCGCCAAACGGACCTTCGACCGCCGTCTCCCCCGGTCGAATCGCGCCTTCGAGCACGATCTCGCTCGACGCCGGCACCTGCAGATCCGAGCCGAGACAGCTTGCAAGTTCGGTGCGCGAGCCGCGCAGCAGTCCGGCAAACTGATACTCGGAGAGTGTGTCGGGCACCGGCGTGACCGCGCCGAGAATCGTCGCGGGATCGGCGCCGAGCGCCACCGCCACCGGAAAAGGCTCCCCCGGCCGCGCCTCGGAATGTTCGCGAAAGTCGATCGCGCCACCGCGATGGGGAAGCCACCTCATGATGAGCTTGTCCGGAGCGATCAGCTGCTGGCGGTAGATGCCGAGGTTCTGGCGCGCCTTGCGCGGCCCGCGCGTTACCGTCAATCCCCACGTGATGAGCGGGCCCGCGTCTTCGGGCCAGCAGGTTTGAATCGGCAGGCGCGATAAGTCGACTTCCCTTCCCTCCCACACCACCTGCTGGCACGGCGCGCCCGAAATTTCCCTTGGCGCCATGTGCATCACTTGTCTTCCGATCGGGATCCAGCGCTCGAGCACGTCGCGAAATCCCTTCGGGGGCTCCGGTTCCCTGAGGAAAGCCAGGAGCTTCCCGATGTCGCGCAGCGCCTCGCGTGGATCTGCCCCCGTTTCTGCGCCCATCGCGAGGGCGACGCGGCGAGTCGTACCGAACAGGTTGCCGAGCACCGGGATCGCGTGGCCCTTGGGCTTCTCGAAGAGCAGCGCCGGACCGCCCGCCTTGAGCACACGGTCGCAGACTTCGGTCATTTCGAGCTTGGGATCGACCTCGGCGCGCACACGCTTCAGCTCGCCGGCGTGCTCGAGCTGCGACAGAAAATCGCGCAGGTCCCGGTATCTCATCTCTCTAGACGATCGTTGCCGTGGTGGCGCCGTCCATCGAGATGACAGTGCCGGTGACGTAGCTCGCCCGGTCCGACGCGAGAAACACGGCGACTGCCGCGATTTCCTCGGGCCTGGCGTAGCGTCCGAGCGGAATCCTCTGCTCTCCCTGTTGTCGGGCCTGTTCTTCGGTGATGCCGAGCGTCTTGGCTTCCGCCGCGTGTCCGGCCTTGGCGCGTTCACTCAGAGTCACGCCCGGGTTGATCGCATTCACGCGGATTCCCTGGCGCCCATAAGCGCTCGCGAGTCCCACGGAAACCAGCATCAACGCGGCGTTTGCCGATCCTCCGGGTAGGTGGCTCGGATTGGCCACTTTGCCGCCCTGACCGATGATATTGACGATTGCGCCGCGCTTTCGCCCCACCATCCCGGGCAGCACCGCCTGCATCGCATGCACGTAGGTGAAGTACTTCGAATCCATGGCGCTGTGCCAGGCCTGCATGTCGAGATCGGCTGGGGCGTAACGCTTTGCTGCGCCGGCGCAATTGACGAGTACTTCGACCGGGCCCAGGCGCCGCTCGACTTGGGCCACCAGTTCCGGCGCAGATTTCGGGTCGACGAGATCTGCGGCGACTGTCACGACCTCGTGACCCTTTTCCTTGAGCGCCTTGCTCGCGGCGGCAAGAGTGTCGAGACTGCGCGAGGAGATCGCCACGCGCGCCCCCTCCGCTGCGAAGGCCGCGGCACACGCGAATCCGATCCCCTTGCTTCCGCCCGTGACGAGGACAGTCCTTCCCGCGAGATTCAGATCCATGGAACTCCGCGCCTTATCGCAAAGTCTGCAAAGATTCCTGCAAAAATGACAGCACCGACCCAGTTGTTGTGATTGAAGGCCTTGAAGCAGGCTTCCCGGTCGCGGCCGCGGATGAGGCGATAGTGATACGTCATGAATGCGGCCGCAGCGGCGAGACTCAGATAGTAGATCAGACCCAGCTCACGGTGCAGGCCGATGCCTGCAAGGAGCGCGAGCATCACACCGTAGCAAACCATCACCGCGAGCACATCGTGTCGGCCTAAAGTGATCGCAGCTGTCTTGATGCCGATGCGCAGATCGTCGTCGCGATCTACCATCGCGTATTCGGTATCGTAGGCAATCGCCCAGAAGATGTTGGCAAGGAGCAGCCACCAGCCCTCGGCCGGTATGGTTCCGAGTATTGCCGCGTACCCCATCGGAATGCCGAACCCGAACGCAATTCCGAGATAGGCCTGCGGAATCGCAAGAAATCGCTTGGTCAGCGGATAGGTCGCCGCGAGGCCGAGCGCCGCGAATGAGAGAAGCACCGTAAGCCGGTTGAGCGACAGCACCAGTCCGAAGGAGGCGAGAGTCAACGCCGAGGCGAGAATCCAGGCTTCGCGCCGGCTCACCAGCCCTGCGGCGAGCGGTCTGTCGCGCGTGCGCTCTACGTGGGCGTCATAGCGCCAGTCGGCGAGGTCGTTCATCACGCAGCCGGCCGAGCGCATGAGCAGCGTCCCCAGCGCGAATATCCACACGGTCCGCCCATCCGGGCGGCCGTCGCTTGCGAACCACAACGCCCAAAGCGTAGGCCAGAGCAACAGGAGAGTGCCGATCGGCTTGTCGAGCCGCATCAGGCGCTCGTACAGCGTCAGCCTGGCGGCGAGAGCGGCGAGATTCATGGCGAGCGCATTGTAGCCCGCAGGCCTCAGGCCCTGAGAAAATCAGCTCGCCCGCCGATCCAACGATCCAGGTGCCGTTCCGCGGAGTTGGGGTCCTGGGTTAGGAGCCCCTCCGCCACCGTGCGCGCCGACCCGACCAGATCGGCGTCCTTGTCAAGATCGGCAAAGCGCAAGAGCGGGGCTCCGCTTTGGCGGGCCCCGAGAAATTCACCGGGACCACGCAGCCGGAGATCTTCGCTTGCGATGATGAATCCGTCGGCATTCTCGAAAATAACCCGCAGTCGTTTGCGAGCGGCCTCCCCCAGAGGATTCTGATAGAGCAGGACGCACACCGATTGCGCCGCGCCGCGCCCGACACGTCCGCGCAACTGATGCAACTGCGCAAGCCCGAAGCGCTCCGCGTGCTCGATCACCATCAGGGAAGCGTTGGGAACATCCACGCCCACCTCGATCACGGTCGTTCCCACCAGCAACTGAATTGTGCCCGCCAGGAAAGCGGTCATCGTCTGCGCTTTTTCAGCGGGCTTGAGGCGCCCGTGGATCAACCCGACCCTGAGCTCCCGGAATTCCCGGCTGAGCTTCGCGTGTGTATCGAGCGCAGTCTGCAGCTGCAGCTGTTCGGACTCCTCGATGAGGGGGCATACCCAGTAAGCCTGGCCTCCGGCTCCGCAGGCCTCGCGGATGCGCCGCACGACCTCGGCGCGGCGCGAATCGGCGAAGAGCTTCGTGACCACGGGCTTTCGTCCCGGCGGCAGCTCGTCGATGACCGACACATCGAGATCGGCGTAGTAGCTCATCGAAAGCGTCCTCGGAATCGGCGTCGCGCTCATCATCAGTTGATGCGATTCCTCCCCTTTGGTGCGCAGCGCCAGCCGCTGCGCGACGCCGAAGCGGTGCTGTTCGTCGACAACGGCAAGGCCTAGAGAACGGAATTCAACTCCATCTTGAAAGAGCGCGTGCGTGCCGATGGCGACCGCGGCTCCTCCGGAGGCTATCGCCGCGCGCGCCGAGTCGCGTTCCTTGCTGGTCTGGCTTCCCGTGAGCCACGCGATTTCCAGGCCGAGCGGCACTAGCCACTCGCTGAACTTGCGCAAGTGCTGCTCGGCCAGGATCTCAGTGGGCGCCATGACCGCTGCCTGCAGACCATTTTCGACCGCGCGCAAGACGGCAAGGACCGCGATTACCGTCTTGCCGCTGCCGACGTCGCCCTGCAGCAGGCGATGCATAGGGTGCGGCTGCGCGAGATCGCGCTCGATCTCTCCCCAGGTTCGCTGCTGCGCTCGCGTCAGCCGGAACGGCAGCCGCTCGATCAGCGCAGAGGTATGGCGACGTGCGTTTTCGACCGGCGCCTCAAGCACGGGAGCCCTGCGCGCCTTGCGCTCACGGTAGTGCTTGCGCATGGAGAGCTGCTGCGCCAGCAGCTCGTCGAATTTCATGCGCCTCCAGGCGGGCAGCGTGCGGCCGCTTAGAGCCTCCTCATCCGCTCCGGGGCGGGGATGATGCAGGGTGTCGACAGCCTCGCGAAAACCGCACAGGCCGAGCGGCCTTGACACTTCCCCAGGCAGCGTGTCATCGAGTTGTGCACGAGCGAGCGAGCCTTCGATCAGACGCCGCAGCGCTGCCTGCCCAAGGCCGGCCGTGGTCGGATAGATCGGCGTCAACGCCGTCGGCAGCGGAGTCGCCCCATGCAGCACGCGAAATCGCGGGTGGATCATCTCTCCGCCGAAAAAGCCCGTGCGCACTTCACCGAACGCGCGCACCTGCGCACCGGGCTCGAGCGCCTTGGCCTGACTTCCAAAGAAATTGAAGAAACGCAGCGCCAGTTCACCCGTTGAATCCTCGATCCGCGAGACCAGCTGGCGCCTTGGGCGGTACACGATCTCGGTCGAGCGCACCGTGCCTTCCACTTGGACGGGCAAGCCGGAAGGCGCGTTCGCGATCGGCGTGAGGCGCGTCTCGTCCTCGTAACGCAACGGAAGGTGCAGCACGAGATCGAATTCGCGACGGATACCGAGTTTGCTGAGCTTCGCAGCGACCGTCCGGCTGCCCGAAGATCGAGGATTGGGGCCCTTGGAGGATTTTTCGCCGACTCGCGATTTTGGGGAAACCTCCGTCCTCGACGCCCGAGCCGAAACCTTCCGCACGCCTGATCCCTCGATTCCCAGTGTCAACCCTGAATCACGAGAATCGCATCCGCCTCGACCAGCGCGCCGCGCGGAAGCGCCGCGACGCCGACTGCCGCGCGTGCCGGATACGGCTTCTCGAAATATCGAGCCATGATCTCGTTGACGCGGGCGAAATGCGACAAGTCGGTCAGATAGACGGTGAGCTTGACGGCATCGGCGAGCGATCCGCCGCCGGCCTCGGCGACGGCCTTCAGGTTGCCGAAAACGCGATGGATCTGGTTCTCGATTCCATCGACGAGCTGTCCGGTTGCCGGGTCGAGTCCGATCTGGCCGGAGAGATAGAGCGTGTTGCCCGCGCGCACGGCCTGGGAATAGGTGCCGATCGCAGCCGGAGCATCCGAAGTGGAAACAGTCGATCGTGTCATGTCGAGCGTCAAGTCCGCGGGAGGCGAGCGGTTATAATATCCGCGCTCGCCTGGGCGGCGCCAGCATCCCGGTATTCCCGATGACTTCGCGGCAGATAGTCAATCTTCTGAAGCTCGTGGGTACGCCCCGGGACGGCGCGCTCTTGCGCTTTTCCCTTGGAAGCGAATACCTGAAGTGCGCCGAATTCGAACCGGCCGTCGCGCACCTCAATGCGGCGGTCGAAAAGGACCCGGGGTATTCCGCGGCGTGGAAACTCCTTGGGCACGCCCTCGCCGAGCATGGCCGAGCCGATGAGGCGCTTGCAGCCTACCGCAAGGGCATCGAGGTCGCGGAGGGCAAGGGTGACCTGCAGGCAGCCAAGGAAATGACCGTGTTCGCGCGCCGCCTCGAAAAGGCCATCGCATCGGGCAAGGCAACGCCCGCATGAGGACGCTCGCAAACCTGCGCCAGAAGCTGTTCGGCAAGCCGCTCGATCCCCTGGATACGAAGACACGAAGGCATGTCGCGCTCGTCGCGTTGTTCGCCTGGGTGGGCCTGGGCGCGGACGGAATATCGTCTTCCTGTTATGGCCCTGAAGAAGCCTTTCGCGCGCTGGGCGAGCATACGCATCTGGGCCTCTACCTTGCGCTTGCCACGGCGGCGACGGTGTTCATCATCGCGCTCGCCTACAACCAAGTCATCGAACTGTTTCCCACGGGCGGGGGCGGCTACCGGGTTGCCACGCGGCTGATCGGTCCTTACGCGGGCCTCGTCTCGGGTGCCGCGCTCATTCTCGATTACGTGCTTACCATTTCGATTTCGATAGCGAGCGGCGTCGACGCTTTGTTCTCACTGTTTCCGATCGGCTTCCAGCCGTACAAGCTTGCGGCGGAGGTCGCGTTCATCGTGGCGCTCGTGCTGCTCAACCTGCGCGGGATGAAAGAGGCGATCACGGTCCTGCTGCCGATCTTTCTCGGTTTCATTCTCACGCACGCGTTCCTCATCGTGTACGGCGTGCTCTCCCATGCGACGGTGCTGCCCTCTTTGGTGCCCGACGTCTGGCGAGCGACCTCGGAGCTTTCGGCGCAGGTCGGCTGGACGGGCGTCGCAGCGCTGCTCCTGCTCGCCTATTCTCAGGGGGGCGGCACCTACACCGGGATCGAAGCGGTGTCGAACAACGTCAACGTGCTCGCAGAGCCGCGAGTGCACACCGGCAAGGTCACCATGCTCTACATGGCGCTGTCGCTCGCCTTCACCGCCGGCGGGATCATTTTGCTGTACCTGCTGTGGGGCGCGCGCCCGGTGGAAGGACGGACCCTCAACGCGGTCACTTTTGGCGCGATCATAGACAGTTTAGGCTGGGACCCCCGCATGGGCGGGGCTGCGTTGCTGGTGGTGCTTGCGCTCGAAGCGGGGCTTCTCTTCGTCGCCGCCAACACCGGCTTCCTGGGCGGTCCCGCAGTGCTCTCCAACATGGCCGCCGATTCCTGGGTCCCGCACCAGTTCCGCTATCTGTCGACGCGCCTGGTCACCCAGAACGGCATTCTGGTCATGGGAATCGGGTCGCTCGTCATCCTTCTGTGGACCGGCGGCAGCGTTTCAACGCTCGTCGTACTCTACAGCTTGAGCGTGTTCCTGACCTTCGCCGTGTCGCTCTTCGGCCTGTGCCTCTACTGGGCCCGACTGCGCGCCGGGCGAAACTGGCTGGGGAGGCTGGCGCTGTCGGCCGCCGGGTTCCTCGTGTGTGCGGGCATTCTGCTCATGCTGCTCGCCGAGAAGTTCCTCGACGGTGGATGGCTGGCGGTCCTCATCATCGCGGCCGTCATCGCCGCATGCGTGACCATCCGCAACCACTATGACTGGACCAAGGCGCAGCTGAAGAAAATCGACGCCGACTTTTCGGGCATTCCGTTCGGCAGCGTCGCCAACCCGCCCAAGCCGGACCCCAGCCGGTCCACTGCGGCGTTTCTGGTAGGCTCCTCGCGCGGCGGCGGGCTGCACGCCCTGCTCTGGGTCCAGCGCATGTTTCCAGACCACTTCAAGAACTTCATTTTCGTCAACGCGCGCACGGTGGACTCGCAAAGTTTCGGCGGGCGAGAAGACCTCGAGGCGATGAAAGTGGAGGCGAAAGCGTCCCTTTCCTACTTCGTCAACTTTTGCAACAGCAAGGGATGGGCGGCCAAATCATACCTGTCCTTCGGGACCGACCCCATCGATGAATTCACGCGGCTCGCCGAACGTGTTCTGGCCGAGTTCCCCAACGCCATTTTCTTCACCAGCAAGCTAATCTTCGACGAAGACAACTGGTTCACCCAGATATTGCACAATCAGGCGGCGATGACGCTGCAGGGCCGCTTCCATCTGCGCGGCATGCAGATGATCATCCTGCCGATGAAGCTAAGCGTCTAGCCTGGTGACAGCTTCACGCGGCACGGCCTTGATCAGGTCCGTGAAGCGCCGAACAACAATTCGACCACGGCAGGGAGCTCGCGGGCGAAATCTTCCTTAAGCAGAAACGCATCCGCGCCTGCCGCCATCGCGCCGATGCGGTGCTCTTCGCTGTTCTCCAGCGTCATCATCACGATCTTGGGTGCGGCCTCCCGCTCCTTGATCAGGGAAACCACCGCATACCCGTTCATGTCGGGCATGCTGACATCGACGAACATGAGATCGGGCCGCTCGGCCTCTGCGCGTGCCAGTGCTTCGCCCCCGGAATTCGCACTTGCCAGCACCTCGAAATTGCCGTTGAGAGCGAGAAACTGTGCGACCGCGCTTGCGAATTGCAAGCTGTCGTCGACCACCATGACCCTGATCCTCTTCAACGTCTCCCCTCTGAAATCCGAGCAAGCGGCGTGCGGTTGCGGCACGCTGCACCACCGACGGTGATCTCCGACACATTAGAGCTAGACCGGGGACGGGCCAATCGGGCAGGCCCTGAGCAGGGTCTGCTAAATACCCTAAGGGGGGTGTTACGAGGAACCTATTGATTACAAAGCTTATTATTTCTCGGAACTCACGAGGCCGTTGCGGATCGCGTATTTCACCAAGCCGGCGATATCGCGGATCTGCAGCCGCTCCATCAGCTGGGCACGATGGGTCTCAACGGTCTTCACCGAAAGCTCAAGGCGATAGGCGATTTCCTTGGTACTGAGACCCTCGGCGATAAGCTGCAGCACTTGGCGCTGCCGCGGCGTGAGGTGGTCAGCCGCCGGCTGCTCGGCCCCGACTCGCTGCACGTAGCCTTCCACCACCTGCTTGGAGATCGGCGGGCTGAGATAGGTTTCGCCCTGCATCACGGCTTGCAGCGCGAGTTCCAGTTCAGCGGTCGCGGAATCCTTGAGCATGTAGCCTACCGCCCCCGCGCGCAGCGCCTGCAGCACGTATTCCTCGTTGGCGTGCATGGAAAGCATCACCACGCGCACCTCCGGAAGCTCCTGCTTGAGCTGAGCGCTGGCCTCCAACCCCCCTATTCCCGGCATGGAGATGTCAAGCAGCACGACATCCGGGCGATGCTTGCGCGCAAGCCCCAGCACCTCGCCGCCGTTGCCTGCTTCGGCCACGACCGCGACCCCTTCCAGACCTTCCAGAAGCGCGCGTATTCCGGCGCGCACCAATGCGTGATCGTCCGCGAGAAGTACGCGCACCGGGGTCATGTTTGTCCCGCGCTCGCCCGGACCAGAGGGAACGCGAGGCTCAACCGGGTCTCCCGCCCGAGCGCCGAGTCGATGGCAAGCCGCCCGCCGGCGAGCGTCGCGCGCTCTTCCATGCTCAACAGGCCCATGCTCTTGCCGGCCGTCGCCCCCAGTCGTGCGGCCGCGACGTCGAAACCCCGACCGTTGTCGCGCACCTCCATACGCAATTCCTCCTCCGTGCCGGCGAGCGTAATCCAAACTTCGCTCGCCTGCGCGTGGCGCGCGATATTGGTGAGCGCCTCCTGCGCGATGCGAAAGCACGTGGTCTCGATCTCGGGGGCGAGACGCGGAGGCACCCGTTCATGCGCGAAATTCGGCTTGAACCCTGCGCTGCCTGCCTGCCGGTCGAGATGCGAGCGCAACGCCGCCACCAATCCAAGGTCGTCCAGCTGCGAGGGTCTCAGGTCGCGCGATACGCGACGCACTTGCTCGAGCGCCTCGTCGATCGCCGCAACGCATTCGCCCCGGCGCGAGCTGTAGTCGGTTGAGGTGGGATTGAGGCCCGCAAGACGCAATTTCACTGCAGTGAGCAGCTGTCCAACGCCGTCGTGCAAGTCGCGCGCAATGCGGCGCCGCTCGGTTTCTTCGACCTGGAGCAGACGTACGGAAAGCGCCTGCAACCTGCGATGGGCATCCCGCAGTGCCTGTTGCGCCGCCCTGCGACTGTCCCGCTCCAGGCGGTCGTTCAAGGCGCGGGTGACAACCGGGGCGAGACGCTCGAGCCTTTCCTTCATCACATAGTCGGTGGCTCCAGCTTTGACGCTCTCGATCGCGCGTTCCTCTCCGAGCGTGCCGGAGATGAGGACGAAGGGGATTTCGAGGCCGCGCTCCCGCAGCAAGCGCAATGCGCTCAGCCCATCGAAGCTCGGAAGATTGTAATCGGCGAGGATCAGGTCGAACTCGGGTCGTTCCAGGTGCGCTTCGAATTCCTCCCGGGTGACCACCTGCTTCCAGACGCAATCGTAGCCGGCGGCCCGAAGCTTCCCTACTTCGAGCTCTGCGTCGAAGGCGTTATCTTCGAGAATGAGGAGTTTGAGCGGAGTGGGCATGCGTCGATGACGCGGGGACTTGGCCAACAATACGTCAAATTCGGGAAGCCTGCGCGAAAAGCAGAAAGCCCGGCAAGAGCGGGCTTTCAGGGCATGCTGGTGGAGTTGAGGAGGATCGAACTCCCGACCTTCGCATTGCGAACGCGACGCTCTCCCAGCTGAGCTACAACCCCACGTCGCGGTAATTTTAGCCGCAATCCCCCTCTCCGACAACGCGGCCGGGCTTCGCTGCAGCGAAGCATTTGCGGGCCGCGATGGGCCGGCGCTATGATGCGGCCAGGAACGCGCTGCCGGAATTTCAATGCAGATCAATCCGCCATTCGGCTATAGCGAAATCGTTCCTCTTCGCAAGGATCAGAAAGTGCGGCTGCCCGCCCCCGGCGCGCTTCCGGAATTCTGCCGCAGAGTGAACGCCGTGCCGATTTCATATTCCGAGTTCGGCGTGGCCTGCCGCGATTACCCGCTCGCGTTCATCACGACCGATCGAGGCCGCACTTTCATTCCGGTCGGAGTTCTGGGGGTCACAGGCGGCGAGAATTTGTTTCTTCGCGACGGTCGATGGGACGGTTCAGTGTATCTTCCGGCGTACTTGCGCCGCTATCCGTTCTGCATGGCGCGGGTGACGCTTGACTCGGTTGAGCAGGCCGACCGGCTGATCTGCGTCGAGAAGACGTTTCTCTCCGACGACGGGGAGCGCATGTTCGATGACAAGGGCACCGCCTTTCCGCGCTGGCAACCGATCGAGAAGCTCCTGCAGGAGTATGAAGCCGATCTCGAACGGGGCCGCGAGATGTGCGCGATCCTCGCCGACTACGCGCTGCTCGAACCATTTACGCTGCAGGCCTCGCTCAGGGAAGGCGGCGCCATGAATCTGGGCGGTATGCACCGCGTCGATGAGAGGAAGCTCGAGTTCCTCAGCGCCGCGCAGCACAAGAATCTGATCCGCAAGGGCGTCATGGGGCGCATTTACGCCCACCTGATTTCTTTGGAGAACTTCGCGCGGCTGCTCACAAGAAAGGACGCCGCGGGCAAACCTGAGTGAGCCGCGCGGCTACGCCGAGCGGGCGCGACCAAGCCGGTCCCGGATTGCAGCCCATTCGCGAGTGCCCGGCGGCTCCTCCACCAGAATCCGATCGCACCCGGATAAATCCAGCGCGCGCAGGTTGGCGTAAAGATCGTGTCCATATCGCTGCGGCAGCCTGGACGCCTCGATCCACTTCGTGCTCATGTCACCCTCCGGGGCCGAACGGAAGGACAGCACGCCTCGGCCACGCGAAGTGCCTCGTAAGTTTCGTTCCCACTGGCCCGATTCGATGAGTCGCAGCGGTCGCCGGGGCGCGTAGTGCGCCGCGAGCGTCCCGGGCGCACGCGGGGCATCTAAATCGCGCTCCTCAAGCGCGACACCGAGCGTCGCTGCGATATCCCCTGCGTCGATTCGGCCGGGGCGAAGCAGCACGGGCCTCTCGCGCGAGAGATCCACGATGGCGGATTCGATGCCGATCTCGCACGTGCCGCCGTCCAGGACCAGATCGACTTCGCTCCCAAGATCGCCTCGCACGTGCTCTGCCGTCGTCGGGCTGATCCGGCCAAACCGGTTAGCCGACGGGGCAGCGATGCCGCCGCCAAATTCCCGGAGGAGCTGAAGAGCGACCGTATGTCCAGGGATGCGCAGGCCAATCGTATCCTGACCGCCGGTAAGCTGATCAGCGACACCCGCCGCTCGCCGCAGCACCAGGGTCAGCGGCCCCGGCCAGAACCGCGCCGCGAGTTTGGTCGCGGCCTCGGGGATGTCGCGCGCCCAACGGGCCAACTGCCCGATATCCCCGATATGAACGATGACCGGATGGCCCGCGGGACGGCCCTTGACCTCGTAGATTCGCGCAACCGCTGCGGGGTTGGATGCGTCGGCGCCCAGTCCGTAAACCGTTTCGGTTGGAAAAGCGACCAAGCCACCGCGTCGCAGTATTCCCACGGCATCCCGAATCGGAACCGATTGGGGCGCGTCGACTCTCGCAGACAAGTGGAAGCGGGACGAAGCCCGTGTCAACCCGGCAGCTTGGCGTTCTTTACTGCGTCGGCCTGGCCTGCGCGGAACTGGGCGAGGCGTTTGGCGAGTTTCGCGTCCCCCTGAGCAAGCATCGCGACGGCAAAGAGTCCTGCGTTGGCGGCGCCTGCCTCACCGATCGCAAAAGTCGCGACGGGAATCCCCTTGGGCATCTGTACGATCGACAGCAGTGAATCCAAGCCATGGAGATACTTGGAAGGCATCGGAACGCCGAGCACGGGAACCGTCGTCTTCGCAGCGATCACGCCGGCCAGATGCGCCGCACCGCCTGCGCCGGCGATGAAACAGCGGACGCCCTTCGCGCCCAACTCTTCCACCCAATCGGCGAGCGCGTCGGGGGAGCGGTGCGCGGAAAGCACCTTGGCTTCGTAGGACACGGAAAAATCGGTGAGCTGCTTCGCCGCCTCGCGCATCACTTCCCAATCGCTTGCGCTTCCCATGACGATCCCGACAAGAGGTGAGCGGCTTGCCACGTCTATCCTCCCAGTTTTTTCCCTGTCAGACGGTACAGGGCTTCGCGATATTTCTCGGATGTCCTCGAAATGACCTCCGGCGGAAGCCGCGGCGCCGGCGGAGTCTTCTTCCAGTCCAGCGTCTCCAGGTAGTCGCGTACGTACTGCTTGTCGAATGAAGGAGGACTGATCCCGGGCCGATACTCGTCCGCCGGCCAGAATCGCGAGGAGTCCGCGGTGAGGGCCTCGTCGATGAGGACGAGATTTCCCCCCGCGTCGGCGCCGAATTCGAACTTGGTGTCGGCGATGATGATGCCGCGTGCCTTGGCATAATCAGCCGCTTCGCGATACAGCCGGATGCTGACGTCACGCACCTTCGCGGCAAGCTTCGCCCCGATCAGCTTCTCCACCTGATCGAACGAGATATTTTCGTCATGCGCGCCGACCTCGGCTTTGGTGGCGGGTGTGAAGATCACCTCGGGCAGCTTGTCGGCCTGCTTCAGCCCTTTGGGCAGCGGAATGCCGCAAAGGGCCCCCGTGCTTTGGTAATCCTTCCACCCCGAACCGATGAGATAACCGCGCACGACCGCCTCGACGGGCAACGGCTTGAGTTTTTTCACGACGACCGCTCGGCCCATGACCTGAGCGGACTCGTCCGAGCCCTTGATCACCGTCTCGGGAGCGGCACCGTTCAGGTGATTGGGAACGATGTGCACGAGCTTCCTGAACCAGAAGTTGGACATCGCATTCAGCACTTCGCCCTTGCCGGGAATCGCGTCGGGGAGCACGACATCGAAAGCCGACAGGCGATCGGTCGTGACGATGAGCAGACGGTCATCGCCTACGGCGTACATGTCGCGGACCTTGCCTCGCCCGAGGAACGGCAGGCTCCTGATGTTCGATTCGTAGAGCGGGGCCGCCATCATTACGCTGCCTGTTTCTCCTGATCCCGACGATACTTGCCCTGCGCTGCGAGCCCGTTCATCCGAGCGCGGTGATGGAATGCCCGCTGCGCGGCAGCGACGTTACCGGGCGCCCCGCACCAAGCTTTGAGTGCGCAGTTCTGCAGCGCGCGGCTGTAGGAGAAGGTGAGCGGCCAGGGGAGTCCCGGCATTCTAGCCATTTCGTTGAGGTGCGCCGTCGCTGCCTCGTCACTCTGGCCCCCGGAAAGGAACACGATGCCGGGCAAGGCCGCCGGAACAGTCCGTTTGAGGCAACGCACCGTTTCCTCCGCGACCCGCTCTATGCCGGCCTGTTTCGGGCAGTCCTTGCCCGAGACCACCATCGACGCCTTCAAAACCGTGTGCTCGAGCGACACGTTGTAGGCGCGCAGCGCGGCAAACACCGCTGAGAGCGTCGCCTCGGTCGCCTCGTAGCAGCGTTCGATCGTGTGGTCGCCGTCGAGCAGGACCTCGGGCTCGACGATGGGAACGATCGAGGCCTCCTGGCACAGCGCCGAATAGCGAGCCAGCGCATGCGCGTTGGCGTAAAGACAGGCGTGGCTCGGAATACCCGGACCGATGGTGATCACCGCGCGCCACTTGGCGAAACGGGCCCCGAGCCTGAAATATTCCTCCAGCCGCCCTCGCAGACCGTCCAGCCCCTCGGTGACCTTTTCTCCCGGCCAGAGCGCAAGATCGTGGATGCCCTTGTCCACTTTGATTCCGGGGATGATGCCCTTGCCCGCGAGAAATTCGGGGAACGGCTCGTTGCCGGCGAGAGTGCTTTGCCTGAGCGTCTCGTCGAACAGGATCACCCCGCTCACGAATTCCTCTATGCCCTTGGTGCTGAAGAGCAGATCGCGATACGCGCGGCGGTTCGCCTCGGTGCTCTCGACCCCGACCGATTTGAAGCGCTTCTCGCAGGTGCCGCTCGATTCGTCCGCCGCGAGCAGTCCCTTGCCCTTGGCAAGCATTGCTGCCGCAGTCTTGGATAGCAGGTTTCGATCCATGGAACACTTCCTATTGCTGAATGGGAAAGCCGAGGGCCGTGATTTTACCCTGCCTGGCGGCCGTTCGGCCAAACGCGGCGACTCGAAACGAAAACCTAGCAGGCGGTCTGATGCCGCACGCGGCAGGTCATGAGCACTTCGTCCGGATCCCGCCGCCACCAGTTGCCCGAAGACAGGATCTCGACCTCGTGAAATCCGCAGTACCCGGCCTCCTGCATCCACGAACGCATGAGCGGAAGGTCGATCACGCCGTCGCCCATCATTCCCCGGTCCGTGAGCAGGTCCGTGGTGGGCACCAGCCAGTCGCAGATGTGGAACGCAAGCAGGCGCTTGTCGCCCGCGCGCTCGATTTGTGACTTGAGCAAGGGATCCCACCAGACGTGGTAGGCATCCACCACCACACCGAGGGCCCCGCTTGCGCTGCGGTCCAGCTCATCGCACAGATCGAGCGCCTGCGCGAGCGTGTTCACGCAGGCGCGGTCGGCGCAGTACATCGGGTGCAGCGGCTCGATCGCGAGCGGGACGCCCGCCGAACGCGCGCTATCGAACACTTCGCCGATGCCGTCCCTGACCATGGCTCGCGCGCCCGCCAGGTCTTTCGACCCCGGCGGCAGCCCGCCGACCACGAGCACCAAGCACCTTGCCTCGAGTGTCGCGGCATCGTCGATCGCGCGCAGGTTGTCGTCGATCGCGGCCTGGCGCGCCCTGCGATCCGCGCCCGGGAACATCCCTCCGCGGCACAGCCCCGTCACGGCGAGGCCGTTGTCGCGGATCGCCCTGGCCGCTTCCTTCGCGCCCATCTCGGCGAGCTTGTCGCGCCACGGCGATATGCCCCGGATGCCGTGGCGCGCGCAACCCTCTATCATCCGGCGCAGGTTCCATTTTTCCCGCACCGTGGCGGTATTGAGCGAAAGCAGTTCCGGGTCGGGCGGATTGCTCATCCACCGATGCCGTTCACGGCGAGGAATTGCTTCATCCTGGATGCGGCGAGCTCGGGATCGCGCAGCAGGCCTGCAGCGTCGGCGAGGCGAAAAGTCTCAGCCAGATCCAGGACCGAACGCGCCGATTGCTGGCCGCCGACCATGACGAAATGTTCCTGATGGCCGTTCAGCCACGCGAGGAACACGAGGCCCGTCTTGTAGAAGCGCGTCGGGGCCTTGAAAATGTGGCGCGCGAGCGGCACCGTCGGCGCGAGGATGTCGCGAAAACCGCGCGGGTCGCCCGATGCAAGGCGACCGAGCGCGGCGGAGGCGGCCGGGGCAATCGCGTCGAAAATGCCGAGCAGCGCGTCGGAATGGCCTTCCCGGTCGCCCTCGATCAGCTCCGGATAGTTGAAATCGTCTCCGGTGTACATGCGCACCCCCTGCGGGAGACGCCTGCGCATGTCGATTTCCTTTTGTCGATCGAGAAGCGAGATCTTGATACCGTCGACCTTGGCGCGGTTCGCTTCGATCACTGCAAGGGCCGTGTTCATCGCCCTGCCGTGATTCTCCTCGCCCCAATAGCCGGCGAGTTGCGGATCGAACATCTCGCCCAGCCAGTGAATGATCACGGGCTGCTTCACCTGAGAGAGGATGCGCGAGTAGACCTTCTGATAATCGTCCGACGAGCGGGCGCAGGCGGCAAGCGCGCGGCTTGCCATGAGCACGATGCGCCCGCCGAGCCCCTCGATGGCTTCGCACTGCTCCTCGTAGGCGGCGACGACCTCATCGAGCGTCATGCCGGCGGAGCGCGCGAGTTGATCGGTGCCCGCACCGCTGAAGAGCACCGCGCCTTCGATGTCTCGCGATGCCTCGATCGAGCGGCGGATCAGCTCGATCGAGTGGTTCCAGTCGAGTCCCATGCCGCGCTGCGCCGTGTCCATCGCTTCGGCCACGCCCAAGCCCAGCGACCAAAGGTAGCGTCGGTAGGCGGCAGTCGCATCCCAGTCGACTGCGGCGTCGAGCCAGGGATTCCCTCGGGCGAGAGGATCGGTGACCACATGGGCCGCGGCGAGCGCGACGCGATTGAACGCTTTCCTTCCGGCCGTGCCGAAATCGCGCGGCGCGCTCAGGCGGAACTCCTCGAGCTTGCCGCCTGCGGAGGGCAGTTTGATGCGCACTGTCAGCTTTTCGGGCGCGTTCATGTCTGGTCTAGGCCTTCAGTCTGGGAACGTCGACCCAGCGCCGCGAGCGCCACGATTTCAGAGCGCAGTCGACCAGTTGCAGCCCCTTCGCACCCTCCAGCAGGTTCCATCTGAACGGCGCGCCTTCGCATACGTGGTGGATGAAAAGCTCCCATTCGGCTTTGAACGCGTTGTCGTAGGGCTTGTCGGCCGGGGCCTCCTTCCAGTCCGCGCCGAAATCGTGGGTTTGGCGCACGTCAGGATTCCATACGGGCCGGGGCGTTTCGGCAAGCGACTGGGTAAAGCAGCGCGTGAGCCCGGCCACCGCGGAGCCTTTGGTGCCGTCCACCTGAAAAATCGCCAAGTCATCACGGCGCACGCCACCGAGGCAGGAAACGCTCTTCACTTCCCCGAACAGGTTGTCGAGTACGTAGCGCCAGTGGCACAGCATGTCGAGGATGATTCCTCCGCCGTCCTTCTTGCGGTAATTCCAGGAGGGCCGCTGCGCGGGTTGCTCATCCCCCTCGAACACCCAGTAGCCGAACTCGCCCCGGACCGAGAGTATTTTCCCGAAGAAACCGGCATCGCGCAGCGCCTTGATCTTCAGCAGCCCCGGCAGCCAGAGTTTGTCCTGGACGACGCCGTGCCGAACTCCCGCTTTTTTGGCCGCCCGATACAGGTCCAGCGCTTGCGCGAGCGAGGTGGCGACGGGCTTCTCGCAGTAGATGTGTTTCTTCGCGGCGAGGGCTTTCTTGAGCACGACCGGACGGAGCCTTGTCGAGGCAGCGTCGAAAAAAACGGCGTCGTCGGGGTTCCTGAGCGCCTCATCCAGGTCGGTGGTCCAGCGCTCGACGCCGTGCTCGGCAGCGAGCTTCTTCAGCTTTTCGGCGTTGCGCCCGACCAGGATCGGGTCGGGGATCACCCGCGTGCCGTCGACAAGCCGCACCCCGCCCTCTTTGCGGATCGCCATGACGGAGCGCGCGAGGTGCTGGTTCATGCCCATGCGGCCCGTCACTCCATTCATGATGATGCCGAGTCTTTGCTCAGCCATCGCTCTTGTCCGCAACTATCCCTTCCGGTGCTCCCCGACGCGAACGATCTTCATGGTGTTGGTTCCGCCCGCTTTTCCGATCGGCTCCCCGATGGTGAGAACGATGTGGTCGCCGCTCCGTACCACCCCGTTTTTGACCAGAACCCTTTCGGCTTCCTCCAGCAGTTCCTCGCGATCGTCGCCGACGTACTTCACCATCAACGGGTAGGTGTCGCGAAACAGCGCGCAACGGTAGCGAGTCGTGGTCTGCGAAGTGAGGGCGTAGATCGGCACGCCGCAGTTGATGCGCGACATCCACAGCGCCGTCGACCCCGACTCGGTAAGCGCGGCGATCGCCTTTACCTTGAGGTGATAGGCGGTGAATAGGGCGGCCATGGCGATCGACTGGTCCACGCGGGTAAAGACGCGGTCGAGGAAATCGCGGTCGAGGGTAACCTCGGCCGAGTCTTCCGCGACCTCGCAGATGCGGCTCATGGAAGCGATGGTCTCGACGGGGTACTTGCCGCTTGCAGTTTCCGCGGACAACATCACGGCGTCGGTCCCGTCCAGCACGGCATTGGCGACGTCCGACACCTCGGCGCGCGTGGGTACTGGGCTCGAAATCATCGACTCCATCATCTGCGTAGCGGTGATGGCGAGCTTGTTCTGTTCGCGCGCATGGCGAATCATTCGCTTTTGCAGCGCCGGAACCGAGGCGTCGCCGACCTCGACCGCCAAATCCCCGCGCGCCACCATGATGCCTTCGCAAGCCGACATGATGTCGGTGAGCGCCTTCGGCTCGACGGCTTCCGCGCGCTCGATCTTGGCGATGAGGAAGGCGTCTCCGCCCGCTGCGCGCAAAAGCTGCCTTGCCATGACCATGTCGGCGCTCGACTTGGGGAAGGAAACGGCGAGGTAGTCCACCTTGATTTTCGCCGCGGTGCGGATGTCGTCCATGTCCTTAGGCGATAGCGCGGGGGCGGTAAGACCGCCTCCGAGGCGGTTGATGCCTTTGTTGTTGGAGAGCACCCCCCCGTGACGGACGCGGCAGTGCACCTCGTTGCCCACGACCTTTTCGACTTCGAACACGATCTTGCCGTCGTCAAGAAGCAGCACGTCGCCGGGATGTACGTCGCGCGGCAGGTCTTTGTAGTCAAGACCCACACGCCCTTGGTTTCCAATCTCGCAGTCGGCATCGAGCACGAAGGCGTCGCCTGGACTCAGAGTGACCTTGCCGTCCTTGAACTTTCCGACGCGGATCTTCGGCCCCTGCAGGTCGCCCATGATGCCGACCGTGCGTCCGGTCTTGCGGCAGGCTTCGCGCACCAGTTCGGCACGGCGCTCATGGTCCCCGGCGGTGCCATGCGAGAAATTCATTCGCACGATGTCCACGCCCGCGAGGAACATGCGTTCCAGCGTTTGGGGATCGCTCGAGGCGGGGCCCAGGGTTGCGACGATCTTGGTGCTTCTTGGCATTGACCCTCCGGGAATCGTTCTACTTTACCAGATGCTTATGAGGCTACTTCCTCCTTGGGGGAAGGCGTAATCCACGGAAACCGCGCAAGGAGAGGCTCCGGAGTGGCTTGGCGGGGGACAAGCCCCTGAACCCGGTTTTTTCGCAGTGAGCGCCCGGTTTCAGCTATATTTCCGGTCTGCGCCAGCGGCTGAGACATACTTACAAGGGAGGACCCCGTGCTTGCCACGCAGATTCGCCAGAAGGATGGCATCTTCTATTTCGGCAGCGTCCGCGCTCCCGAGCTGCTCGCCAAGGTCCGCTTCATCAGCCGTTTCTACGGGGAAGGAGAGGAAATCGCCCCGGCGCGCGTCTCCCAGGACGACGAGATCGCCCAGTTCATCGCAAAAATCGAGCGTACTGACCGCGCCTTCCAGAGGACCCTGTCCCGCGCCAAGGTGCGCCAGCTCAAGAATTTCTATGAAACGGCGATCACCCAGCCGCCGATCCCCGGAACGGTGCTGTTGTTTACCCCGGAGAAACTGCGCTTCCAAGCGGCCGGCGGCACCGACGGGATCGGCCAGCTTGCGGAGCCGCAGTCCAAGTTCCTCATCATCGACGGCCAACATCGGCTTGCGGCACTGCGTTTCTATCTGGAGGAGCGCCCGGACGACGCCAAAACCATCAACGTGCCGTGTGTAATCTTCGACGGGCGCAGCGAGGACTTCGCTACCGAGATGTTCGTAATCATCAATTCCACGCCTACACGCATCAACAAGAGCCACCTGATCGACCTGTACGAGCGCGTGTCCTGGGCCGAACCCCACCGAAAGTTCGCCTCGCGTGTGGTCGGCAGCCTCTACAGCGAAGGCGACAGTCCGCTGCGTTACCGCATCAACCGCCTCGGCGGGCGCAGCGCGCAGGACAAGTGGATCCTGCAGGCGGAACTGTTCAACGAACTGCACCGCTGGGTAAACCGGGACTGGCGCAAAATCCAGCTGGCCGGGGGCAGCCGTACCCAGGTGCCTATCTACTACGGCATGGTGCGCGACTTTTTCAAGGCGGCCGAGCGCGTTTGGGGCGAGGCCTGGGGCCACCCCAACTACATGGCCACCAAGCCGGTGACTCTGAAGGCCATGCTGCGGGTGTGCGCCGACCTCGCGCGCGAGGACGGCGATCCCGCCGAGGGCCGCGTGAAGCGCTGGGAAGAGCGGCTTGCCCCCTGGCGCGATCTAGTGAAGGCATTCAAGTCGGAGGGCTTCTACGAGCGTTTCGCTGCCAAGGGCGAAGTCGAGCGCGTGGGCCGCGTTCACCGCGAGCTTGCGCGCACCGCCGGGATCGAGGCACGCGGGGGCAAGTCCTAGGATTCTAAAAGGGGGCGCACCCCCTTTTTCAACAACCTCCTAGGGGTTGGCGCGCTGCTCCAGCACCTCGATCGCGGGCAATTTCTTGCCTTCGAGGAACTCCAGGAAAGCACCACCGCCGGTCGAGATGTAGGAAATCCCGTCGGCGACCCCGTATTTCGCAATCGCAGCGAGCGTTTCGCCACCGCCGGCGAGCGAATACGCACCCGATCCGGCGATCGCTTGAGCGATGGCCTTTGTTCCCTGCCCGAACTGGTCGAACTCACATACGCCGACCGGTCCGTTCCAGACAATGGTGCCCGCCTCGGAGAGCCTCTTTGCGAATGCGGCCGCGGTGTGCGGGCCGATATCGAGGATCAAGTCATCGCTGCCGATTTCGGCCGCAGGCTTGATCGTGGCTTTGGCCGTTGCCGAAAACTCCTTCGCACAGACGACATCCACCGGCAACGGGACTTCGGCTCCCTTGTCGCGCAGGATCTCCATGATCCTTATTGCCTCGCCGGCGAGTTCCGGCTCGGCCAGGGACTTTCCAATCTCCATCCCGGCCGCCAACATGAATGTATTTGCAATCCCTCCGCCGGGAATCAGACGATCGACCTTGTGCGCGAGCGCGCCGAGCACCGCAAGTTTGGTCGAGACTTTCGCTCCGGCGACGATCGCCACCAGGGGACGCGCGGGGCGCTCGAGCGCCTTGGACAGCGCCTCGATCTCAGCCGCCATCAACGGTCCGGCGCAGGCCACCGGCGCGTACTTCGCGATGCCGTGGGTGCTCGCTTCGGCGCGGTGGGCAGCACCGAAGGCGTCGTTGACGTAGACGTCGCATAGCGCCGCCATCTTCCTTGCCAGCGCATCGTCGTCCTTCTTCTCGCCTCGGTTGAAGCGGCAGTTCTCCAGCAGCACCACCTGGCCGGGCTCGATGGCATCGGGGCGAAACTGTGCGCCCAGCCAATCGCGCTGGAGCGGGACATCCCTCCCGAGCAGCGCCGAGAGGCGTTTCGCGACCGGCGCGAGCGATTCCTTTTCGTCCAGCTGACCTTCGGCGGGCCGGCCGAGGTGCGACACGAGCATGAGGCGGGCGCGCTGTGCGAGCGCGTGCCTGATTCCGGGCAGCGAAGCGCGGATGCGGGTGTCGTCAACTATTTTCCCGTCCTGGATCGGGATGTTGAAATCGACGCGCATGAAGACCCGCTTTTCGCGCAGGTCGAGATCCGGCATTTTGAGGACGGGCATGAAAATCGGGCTCGAAACGACTGCGCGCTCGATCCCGGTTTTCAACGAGCGTTCATTAGCGCGACTGTGGCATCCAACATCCGGTTGCTGAATCCCCACTCGTTGTCATACCAGCTCGAGACTTTCACCAGCGTGCCGTTCGACACCCGGGTAAGGGTGGCATCGAACACGCTGCTCGCGGCGCTGTGGTTGAAAT
>WNFA01000925.1_pt1 | contig 25452 bp, 19 predicted proteins | sample 5400481 | NCBI WGS metagenome assembly WNFA01 (sample SAMN13153340, study PRJNA577476) | soil metagenome | isolation source: 120 cm saprolite under Douglas fir tree site 2 hole 1 replicate 2 | place: USA:California | collected 2015-04-18 | reverse complement strand
GCCGCGATCTTGCGTGCCAAAGTAAGACGCGCCATCGATGGTTTCATTCCTCGGGCAAGGCATGCCTCGTAGAAGTCTTGGAAAGGCCCGGTTGTAGCAGCAGCCCGGGTGGCTGCGCCCTTGAAGATATTTTTCAGATTTGCTCTAACTTCGTAGTACAAAGTACTTTACACAATGTATTGCAGACACTTCAAGCGTGGCCTGCGAGTGAAGCTGATTCTCCCCGCACTCACGGAAGCAACCAGTCCCTACTGGCGGCCGATCAAGTATTCGTTGTTTCCTCCGCTGGGTCTGGCCACATTGGCTGCGTACCTGCGGCCCGACGATGACGCGGTCATTGTCGACGAGCACGTGGAGCCTTTGCGGACCGACGACGAACCGGATCTGGTCCTGATTCAGGTCTATATCACCAATGCTTATCGGGCTTATCGCATTGCAGACCACTACCGAGCGAAGGGAGTTTTTGTTGGCCTTGGCGGGCTGCACGTAACTTCCCTTCCCGATGAGGCCGCTATCCATGCCGATGTGATTTTCCTGGGACCCGGAGAACAAACATTTCCGCAATTTCTGGAAGAGTTCCGCGACGGCCGGGCCAAACGCATCTATGTATCCACTACGGGGCGCACTCTGGAGCGAATCCCGCCGGTACGCCGCGATCTTATCCGCCGCAGTCGGTATCTTGTTCCCAACTCCATTGTGGTGACGCGAGGCTGCCCCCAGCACTGCGACTTCTGCTATAAGGACGCCTTCTTTGAGGGAGGCCGCGGCTTCTATACCCAGAGGGTGGATGATGCGCTGGCTGAAATTGCGCGGCTGCCCGGTCGCCATCTCTACTTTCTCGACGATCACCTATTGGGCGACCGCCGATTCGGCGAGGCGCTCTTTGAGGGTATGCGCGGCATGCGGCGGCTTTTCCAGGGCGCGGCCACAGTAGATTCGATTTTGCGCGGAGATCTGATCGAACGGGCGGCAGAGGTCGGGCTACGCAGCATCTTTGTCGGCTTCGAAACTTTAAGTCCCAAAAATCTGGCGCGAAGCAACAAACGGCAAAACCTTGGCCGCGACTACAAAGCCGTCACCGACCGGCTGCACTCGCTGGGCATCATGATCAACGGCAGCTTTGTCTTCGGAATGGACGACGATGACGAAGACGTGTTTGGGCGCACCGTAGACTGGGCTATCAAGCAGGGTATCACGACGGCAACTTTTCATATTCAGACTCCCTACCCCGGAACCAGACTTTATGCGCGCATGCGCAGCGAAGACCGCGTGGTAACCAGCGACTGGGACCTGTACGACACGCGCCACGTCGTCTACCGGCCTGCGCGGCTGAAGCCGGAGGCGCTCAAAGCAGGATACGATTGGGCCTACCGCGAGTTTTATCGCTGGAGTTCGATGGCGCGCGCATCGCTGCGGCACGGCACGCTCAAACACCAGGCCAAGCATTTCTTCTATGCCACCGGATGGAAGAAATTCGAGCCGCTTTGGGATGTCATGATTCGAGTGCGGCAACTCCGGCAAGTCACACCTCTGCTAGAGGCAGTCTTGAGCAAGGTCACGCGACAACAGACGGGAAACAACCAAGTTGGGCGGCCAGAATCGAGCTCACAGGAACTCCACTGGCCGTCCGCTACTTGCCGTTTATCGGGCATGTGGATTACTTCCGGGTGCGCGTGACACCGGAACAATCGAGAAGATGACAACGCGGACCACATATTTGGCTACGTGATCCGCAACGGGCTGCCAAGAATCCTGTCAAACTCTACTTCTGTGATGCTTGAGCTTCGATCTTCTCAATCACGATCGCCTTAGAACCGCCTCGCTGATAAACTTTGCCGCTTGCGATTACTTTATCTCCAGCAAACGGTAGAAGCTTCGGGTTCTGCCCACTCGCTGGCGTGGTGTCGGCGATCGGCCAGTAAATAGTTCCATCGTCCGCGAGAATGACGAGCTGTGACCCGGCATTTGCACACGATGTCGCACATTGTCTGCTGATGGGCTTACTAAGGCCTTTAGTGAACGCACACGCGGAATCCAAAACGTAACCCTTCACGGTTACTGCCGGCGTGTCAGCGGCGCTGACGGAAACCGCTGCAGCAAGCAGAACGAGAAGGACCGCTTTTGAAGCGACTACTGTGAATTTCATACTCGGGGTCTCCTGTTTGGACGTGACGTACAAGATTCAGTGTTTCTCGCCAGGAACCAGTTTTTGCACAGTTTCCGCGACACCTTTCGGATGAAAACCAAACGGGCCGGGAACCTGATTTGTAACTCACTCGGCCGTCCTGGTCAATTACATACAGTCGGTCCGGCCAACCCGTGTAAGCTCGTTCGGTGGTGCCTGGTAAGTGGAGATAGGCGGGTTACCGGACATGTCCGGTTTGCGCGTTTATCGTCCAAGTGGATTATTTCTGAGTGCGCAGCATACAGACACAGGAAGGTCGGTCAGTTGTGCGAAAGATTATTCATATCTTAGCGCAACTATGGGGTCTACGCGCGTTGCGCGACGAGCAGGGATGGCGCAGGCAGCGAGCGCAACGATCGCCAGCAAGGCCATGACGCTTGCTAATACGAGCGGATCGAGCGGCCGGACACCATATATTTCGCTGGCCACAGCTTTTTGCAAGGATGCGGCGGCGACAACTCCCAAAACCAGACCGATGGCAACGAGTTGAAATCCCTCCCACAAAACCAGCTTGAGAATGCCGGCCCGGGTGCTGCCAAGGGCGACACGAATACCAATCTCGCGAGTGCGCCGTGCGACCAAATACGTCAGCACGCCATAAATGCCGAGCGATGCCAGGAACAAGGAGACTCCGCCGAAGGCGTTGGCTAGAAGCATAGAAGTCCGACGGGAAGACAAAGAAAGGTCGATGCGCTCTGACATGGAATGGACGTCGAAAACCGCCAAGTCAGGATCCAGGCGGGCGATTTCTGAGCGAAAGGCGCGAACGACGGAGCCCGGATCGGCAGGGGTTTTGAGGGCAAACGTAAAACTGCTGGCGGGCTGCTGGGAATTTGGGAAATAGTACGCACCGACGGGTGCGCCGGAACCGTCGAGGTTTTCGTAGCGCAACGTGCGTGCGACACCCACAACAGTCAGCCAAACTGTATGTTCGTCAATTTTCAGAAAATCTTTGGCGTTTCCGGGCATGTACATACGGAGGCCGACGGGATCGCGGTCCGGCCAGAAATGTTGCGCCAGGCGTTCGTCCACAATGACCACGCGGCGGGCATTCTCGTTGTCGCGATCATCGAAGCTGCGGCCCCGGACCATGGAAATACCCAGGGCCTCGAAATATCCGGGTGTCACAGAGATGTTCAGCGGAGAAATCAGGGATTCGCCGGCCTTCATCTGATAGCCCTCGGCGAGAATCACGCTGTCATTGTGATTGCCGCCAAGGGGAATCGCCTCGGTCGCGCCCGCGAGGGAAACTCCGGGGATGGCGCGGACGGCGGGAAGCGCGCGGTTCATGAAGTCGCGCAAAACTTCACCCTTGGGATATCTGGCGCGTGGCAGGCCGACGGACGCGGTGACCACGCCGTTGGGGTTAAATCCCGGATCGACCTGCAACAGCAGGCGAAAGCTGGCAAGAAGAAGGCCCGCGCCTACGAGCAGGGCGAACGCAAATCCAATTTGGGCGGCGACGAGAAGTTGACGGACGCTGCGGGATTTTTTCCCGGTGGTGCCGGTGCGGCTGTCCTCATGCAGCGCGTCGCTGATGCCGATTTTCGAAATGCCGGCGAGAGGAAACAGCCCGACAAAGACTCCAGCGGCCAGGGATAGCGCAAGAGAAGCGAGAACGACTACGCTATCCATGTGAACTTCGCTGGCCCGAGGGAAATGCTCGAGGCCGATGGCGTTCAGAGTCCGCAATAAGCCCGCGCCGAGAACGATGCCGCCCATGCCTCCGAGCAAAGCTAATCCCAAGTTTTCCAGAATCAACTGGCGCATGAGCTGCGCGCGGCCCGCACCCAAGGCGATGCGCGTGGCCATTTCCTTGCGGCGCAGCGCGAGCCGAGCCAACGCGAGGTTGGCGATGTTCAGTCCGCCGATGAGAAGGACGAGGAATGCGCCACCCCACAGCATATAGAGAGTCTTTTTGACGCCGGCGGTCAGCATGTCCTGGAGGGGTTTGACTTTGGTGTTGAATCCGGCGTTGATCAGGATTTCTTTGAACTCCGGGAAACGCTCGAGATTCGCATTGTTCAAAGCGTTGACCTGTGCCTGAGCTTGCTGCAGGGTAGCGCCGGGCTTCAAGCGTCCAATGTGATACCAATTGTTGCTGTGATGAACGGTCTTCTGTTCGGCAGTGAAAGCGAGCGGCACCCACAGGCGAACGTCTGGGTCAATAAAATTAAAATCGGGAGGCATCACGCCAACGATTGTGAAAGGCCGGCCGCTGATGCGCAGTTCACGGCCAAGGGCCGATTTGTCACCGGCGTACAACTGTTGCCAAAGCCCATAACTGAGGATCACCTTCTGATCGCTCCCGATTTCGCCCTCTTCTTCCGTGAAAGCGCGACCGAACGCGGGAGAGACACGCAGCAGCTTGAACCACGAGGGCGTGACCAACATCCCGCGAATCTGTTGCGGCGAACCATTCAGCTCCACAGTTTGATTGCGTGGGCGGAAGATGGCCTGGTTCTCGAAAACCGTCATTTCTCGAAGACGGTCGAAGTAGTCACCGGAACTGCTGTCGTTGGACCCGGTGACTCCGGCTTTTGGGTATTCGTTGGACATGATCAAGATGGAATTGGCGTCCGATACCGGCAAGGGACGCAAGATGACGGAGTTTACGATGGCGAAGAGAGCGGCGTTGGCGGCGATGCAGACGGAAAAGGTGAGAAGCACGGTTAGGGCAAAGCCCTTGTCGCGCCATAGAGAACGGATGCCGTATTTCAGGTCGAGGAGAAATGCATCCATGATTTGCGATCCCTCCGTAGCGGAGACTGTGGTCTTGCCAGACCTTAAGACAGGCCGGGCGCCTACGATTCAGTACGTATAGATGAAGGACAAAGTTCCAATGTCAATGCACGTTACGCAAGGGGGCGCAGATTCGAAGATGCCGTGGGAATCGTCGGCGAGAAGAATGTGGTGCGCTCGATGAGAATCGCAGTCAAGACAGTGGCTCTCGCTTTGGGACTATGCCAGCGAGGAGAGGCACGGCCTTAATTCGAAAGACCACACGATAACTCCCGTAAGGTTATTGTCGGACCCGAGGCGCCCTGCCGTGAGTTGCCAACTCCCAATAAGTCCGGTTCTGGGAAGTTGCGATGGGCCCCAACTATCTCCACTTGGACGCGTAGTCGGGTTACCGGTCTCCCTTCCCGACCCCGTCGAAGTCCAGCCACGCTAGATTCGTTGCTACTACAACTTATTCGGCCAATCCTGGAAAGAGCCGTAACTTTGCATTGTCATTCTTCCAGCGTAGCGGGCGAACAGTTTGTCGACCTTAAGGATCTTTGCCATCGCTCAATCGGAGAGTTGCAGGATTAAGTCTCTGTAACATAAGGGCTTGCCTTAGTTCGCTTTGCAATTTTGCCTTCCTCCTGGGTCAGCCACCGGGTATGCGACCGCTGCCATCGGAAATGTCATGGACGACGCTCACATAGGCCTTAGTCGAAATCTAAACAGTGGATTGGTTCGACACAAGTTCCCGAGTGATCGGCTCAAGCAGTATGAATGGGAGGTGGGAAAATGCCAGTCGAGATCATCGGAGAGGCTGGGACGCCTGGCGCAAGCCGTGAATGGATCAACGCGGAGTGCGAGAAGGAAGATAACTACGACTGTCCAGCTAACTGCCGATCAGACGCGCGAAGTTTTTTTAGAGCCATGGCAGCCGAGTGCGACTTACCCCAATGGCACATCGCATCCAGCAACGGCCGCAGAGACTTTCCGAGGGGAGTAATGGCGTATACCACTCGCGGCGGCGTATCCGGGTAAACGGTACGGTCAACGATACCCGCGCTCTGCAATTCGCGGAGTTGCTGGGCAAGCGTTCGTTGTGTGATTCCGGGAATAGCACGTTTCAGTTCGGAGAACCTCTTGGTGCGTTGGAGGAGTTGATCGAGAACGGCGCCCTTCCAGCGTCCACCGACAATTCGTGCGGTGGTTTCTACCGGACAGACTAGACTCTTAGCCATGATGGACCTAGTTCCTTATTGTATACCATGTATACGCTGGGTGTCACGTATTCCAATGTAACCATGCTCTGTCCTCCGTCATCTATCTTGACCATGGTGATCTCGGAATTAGATTCGTAGGCGCCAGCCTAGGCTTTGATCGCCAGTTGTCGAAATTCGGAATGCGCGCGCGCGAAACAACTTCGGAGAGAAACATGCAAGTGGAAACATCGTACCCAGGGAAGAGTAGGAACCGCAGCACGGTGCCGCCGCCGTTGATGCTTGTCATCGGCTTGGCGGCTGTTGCCGGCCTAAATGCCGGGTGTTCCAGTTCAGCTCAACCCAAGGCTCCAGCGCCCGTGGAGGTGAGCGTAGCGGAAGTTGTGTGCAAGCAAATAAGCGACAGTGATGAGTTCACCGGCCGACTTGATGCAGTCAACGCAGTCGAGGTTCGCCCGCGCGTTTCCGGCTACTTGCAGAGCGTGAATTTCAAGGAAGGCGCGATTGTTCGGCAAGGCGACCTCTTGTTTCAAATCGATCCGCGTCCCTTCCAAGCGGAAGTGGATCGTCTGAGGGGCGATCTTTCGCAAGCGAAAGCGCAGCTTTCGCGAGCGCAAAGCGACTTTGAGCGCGCCGAACGCCTTCATAACAATGATGGGATGTCAGCCGAAGAGTACGACCGGCGGGCCGCGGTTCGCAACGAAGCCGAAGCCCGCATCGCGTCCACCGAGGCGGCGCTCCGAGGCGCGGAACTTAATCTTGAGTTTACGCGTGTTACAGCTCCAATTACGGGACGTGTAGGACGGGCGGAGATCACGGAGGGCAATTTGGTCGAGAGCGGCGCAGCGCAGGCCAAGCCCTTGACGACCCTGGTTTCGCTCGACCCGATCTACGTCTACTTCGATGTGGATGAGCAGACCTACCTGAAGTATGCACGGGTGACGCAAAGCCACGGGACGAGTTCACACGATCTGCGTAGCGCAGCGCTCTTAGGCTTGGCAGACGAAGACGGATTTCCTCACGTTGGCCAAGTGAGCTTTGTGGACAATCAGGTCAGCTCCTCAACAGGAACAATTCGCTTGCGGGCCACTTTTGTGAACAAGAATTTGGCTCTTACGCCAGGGCTTTTTGCGAGGATCCGGTTACAAGGAGGCGGGGTGCGCAGTGGCTGCCTGACAAAAGACGAGGCCGTCATTACGGACTTGAATCAAAAATACGTGTTTGTGCTCGGCAAGAACAACACGCTTGAGTATCGTCCCGTGAAACTCGGCCCGATGACGGAGGGATTGCGTGTCGTGCGTGATGGCTTGCACGGGGGCGACGTCATCGTCGTCAGCGGACTGCAGCGCGTCCGTCCCGGAGCCGTTGTCACACCCCAGAAGGTTTCCATGGCGAGCGAACCTAACGCATTGGGTGAGACATCCACGCAATCCGCCCTCGTGGGTCACGAAGAGAAGTCGCGCGATCCGAAAGTGCGGGAATAGCCAGGACCGCCATGAATATCTCTAATTTTTTCATCAAGCGCCCCATCTTTGCCGCGGTGATTTCCATCATCATTTTCGTCATCGGGGCACTCGCCTATTTGCGCCTTCCCCTGAGCGAGTATCCGGAAGTCGTGCCGCCCACTGTCGTCGTGCGCACAAGCTACCCGGGCGCAAATCCTACTGTCATTGCGGACACTGTGGCCTCGCCTCTCGAACAGCAGATCAACGGCGTCGAAGGCATGCTCTACATGTTTTCGCAAGCCACAGCCGACGGCGTGATGACTCTGACGATCACGTTCGGCCTGGGCACGGACCTCGACAAAGCGCAAGTGCAGGTGCAGAACCGCGTATCGCAGGCGCTGCCGCGATTGCCGCAGGAGGTCCAGCGCCTCGGGGTGACGACGGAAAAAACCTCGCCGGATTTGCTGATGGTTGTGCACCTGGAGTCTCCGGACAACCGTTACGACATGTTGTACCTGGCGAATCTGGCCATTCTCCAAGTGAAGGACGAGCTGGGCCGCCTCCCTGGCGTCGGCAACGTGCAGGTCTTCGGCGCGGGCGATTTCAGCATGCGTGTATGGCTCAACCCAAACAAATTGGCTTCGCACAACTTGACTGCGACGGACGTGGTCCAGGCGATTCGCGAGCAAAACGTTCAGGTTGCGGCGGGTGTACTTGGTGCTCCGCCGACAAATACGGGAAGCACAGCGTTTCAATTGCTCGTAAACACGCAGGGGCGGCTCACGACGGAGGAAGAATTTGGCAACATCATTGTGCGCGCCGCCAAGGATGGCCAGATTACCCGCATCCGCGATCTGGGCCGCGTTGAACTGGGTTCCAGCACGTACGCACTCCGAAGTTTGCTGGACAACAAACCGGCTGCAGCTCTTCCAATCTCGCAGCGCCCTGGTTCGAACGCACTTCAAACTTCGCAACAAGTGCGCGAGACGATGGAACGTCTCAAGAAGTCGTTTCCCGAAGGCGTGGACTACAAGATCGTCTACGACCCAACGGTCTTCGTGCGCGAATCGATTCAGGCTGTAAGCCACACGTTTGTTGAAGCGTTGATCCTGGTCGTACTGGTGGTGCTGGTCTTTCTCCAGACTTGGAGGGCCTCCATCATTCCTCTTCTGGCGCTTCCGGTCTCGCTGGTTGGAACGTTTTCGATCATGCTGGCGCTGGGCTTTTCACTTAATACGTTGTCGCTGTTTGGGCTAGTGCTGGCGATTGGGATCGTGGTGGACGATGCGATCGTCGTTGTCGAAAACGTGGAGCGAAATATCGCGCTAGGACACGAACCCCATGAAGCTACCCGCCGCGCGATGGAAGAAGTCAGCGGACCGATCGTGGCAATCGCCTTGGTGCTGTGCGCGGTTTTTGTTCCCACGGCGTTCATCGTGGGACTTTCGGGACAGTTCTATAAGCAGTTCGCGCTGACCATCGCTATTTCCACGGTGATTTCCGCGTTTAACTCGCTCACGCTGAGTCCGGCCCTGGCTGCGTTGCTCTTGAAACCCCATGGGGCAAAGAAGGATCGCCTTACGCGGGCGATTGATTTCGTACTCGGCTGGTTTTTCAAACTGTTTAACCGGTTCTTTGGCCGCGCATCGAGAGGTTATGGAAAGCTTGTAACGCACACACTGCGTTCCAGCGCGATTGCCGTCGTGGTCTACGCCGGTCTGGTCGGGCTTACCGTTCTCGGTTTCTCGCGCGTGCCCACAGGATTTGTTCCCACGCAGGATAAGGGATATCTCGTGTCGTTCGCGCAGCTGCCGAACGGCGCGACGCTCGATCGCACCGAAGATGTTATTCGCAGGATGTCCGATATTGCGCTGAAACATCCGGGAGTGCAGAACGCCGTTGCATTTCCTGGGCTATCGATCAACGGCTTCACCAACAGTCCGAATTCCGGAATTGTGTTCGCCACATTGAAACCTTCGGAGGAGCGAAAGTCTCCTGAGCTGTCCGCGAATGCCATCGCAGCGGATCTAAACAGACAATACGGGTCCATCCAAGAAGCCTTTATCGCCATTTTCCCTCCGCCGCCTGTCCAAGGATTGGGCACAGTAGCCGGCTTCAAACTCTACATTGAAGATCGCGCTGGCATGGGCTTGGAATCACTGTACAAGGAGACGACTTCCACGCTGCAGAAAGGTAACCAGACACCGGGGCTGATCGGAGTGTTCTCCAGCTTCGACATCAACGTGCCGCAAATCGATTCTCATGTGGACCGCGAAAAGGCGAAGACCTATGGGATTCCCCTCGGAGATGTCTTTGACACCATGCAGGTTTACCTGGGTTCGCTTTATGTGAACGACTTCAACCGTTTCGGCAGAACGTACCAAGTAAATGTGCAGGCGGAATCGCCGTATCGACTGCAGCCGGAAGATATCAATCACCTCAGGACAAGAAATCTCGCCGGAGAAATGATTCCGTTGGGATCGGTGGTCACCGTTAAGCCAATTTATGGACCGGACCGCGTCATGCACTACAACGGATTTCCAGCGGCGGAAATCAATGGGGCGGCTGCACCAGGATACAGCACGGGCCAGTCGGAAGCTGCGATCGCCAAGGTGCTTGACGGTCAATTGCCAAACGGAATGAAATACGAGTGGACGGAGCTCACCTACCAGAAGATTCTTGCCGGCAACACGATGGTTTACATTTTTCCACTCTCTGTTTTCCTCGTGTACCTAGTGCTCGCCGCTCAGTACGAAAGCTGGTCGTTACCCCTCGTAATCATCCTGATTGTTCCGATGACTCTCTTTTCCGCCATCGCCGGGGTCTGGCTCCTGAATGGCGACAATAACGTCTTCACCCAGATCAGTTTGATTGTTCTCGTCGGGCTGGCCTGTAAGAACGCGATTCTTATCGTGGAGTTTGCCAGGGAAAGACAGCTTCAGGAGGGGATGAACAGAGTCGACGCGGTGCTGGAGGCGTGCCGGCTGCGTTTGCGGCCGATCTTAATGACCTCTCTCGCCTTCACGATGGGCGTCATTCCTCTGGTGCTGTCTACCGGAGCTGGGTCAGAAATGCGCCGTGCAATTGGAGTTGCAGTATTTTTCGGGATGCTTGGCGTCACTGCCTTTGGCTTGGTGCTGACTCCAGTCTTCTACGTTGTCGTTCAGCGATTCGTGGAAGGGCGGGAGATCAAGAAATCGACTGTTAGCGCAGAACTCTCGACCAGCGCTTCGGCGGAGGCCTAGAACCGTGTCCCAGCGCCTCTTGAAATACTCAGTCGTGTTCGTCGCCGCACTCTGCATAGGCGGCTGCTCGGTCGGCCCGCACTACAAGGCGCCACAACCTGCTGCGGTGACCTACCACGCTGCGGATCCGCAACTCGTCTCCGAAGCGCCATTCGATTCGCGCTGGTGGAAACAATTCGAGGATCCTGTTCTCGATTCGCTGATCCAAAAGTCGCTAGTGGCTAACACCGGTATTCGCGTGGCACGAGCGCGGCTCGCGGAATCGCGCGCCATCTTTGATGAGCGAAAACTGGATCGTTATCCTACGGTTCCCGTCGAAGCCAGTTACAGTTATGCAAAGCAACAGATTCCGGGATTTTTTGACGATCCGGCCACCATAAATACGTTCCGTTCAGGGTTCGACGCTTACTGGGAGATCGATTTATTCGGGCGAGTTCGTCATGGCGTAGCCGCTGCCAGAAGCGACAATCAGGCGGTCGAAGCGGACTTGCACGATGTAGAAGTTAGCGCGGTGGCCGAACTGGCGCGCAACTATTTTGAGTTGCGCGGAGCGCAGTGGCGCCTCGCGGTGGCAGAACGCAGTTTGGAGAATCAGCGAGAGACACTGCGATTGACGCAGCTCCGTCGCGATGCGGGAGTGGGCGAAGAGCAAGATGTGGCGAGCGCGGCGGCACGCGTGGCGGCTACGGACGCAACGATACCGCTGCTGGAACTTGAAACGAAACGGGCGCAATACCGGCTGGCGGTACTAACGGGAACAAGACCAGGCGAACTTTCTGCGGATCTTTCTCCGCGGAACTACGCTCCGATCGATAAGGCCTTGCCCATCGGCAACGCCGCTGACTTACTAAGGCGCCGACCGGATGTACGCGCGGCGGAACGGCGTCTTTCTGCGGCTACCGAACGCCAGGGAATTGCGGTTGCTCAACTGTTCCCGCAGGTCAGTGTCTCTGCCTTTGTTGGATTCCTGGCGGGGCGCGGCAGTCTCTTCTTCACAACGCGATCATTTGCGTCAACAGCGTCGCCCGGTGTGACCTGGTCAGCCTTCGATCTGGGCCGTGCGCGAGCGCGCGTGCGCGCTTCGAACGCAGCCACGGACGAAGCTCTCGCTTCCTATGATGAAACCGTGTTGCGCGCTCTCGAAGAAACCGAAAACTCCTTCTCCAATTACCACGCGCAACAAGAACGACTCGTAAAGCTGAACGCGCAGGCGCAAGAGAGCAAACGGGCAGCCGACATCGCGAGGCTACGCTACCGCGAGGGCGTGATCGATTTCTTGTCACTTTTGGATGCCGAGCGCACTCAGCTTCAGGCGGAGGACGCAGTCGCCGAGAGCGAGCGAGACGTTTATGTCGCGGTGATTGCCCTCTATAAGGCACTCGGAGGGGTACCAAGCTGACCTAAGCCTTTCTTCTTGAGTGGTTCGTGACATCTTCGTGACAGGCATGTGGTGAAGATTGCAGAAGCCGCCCATTTCACTGGTCCAGAGTTGGTACAAAAGTCCGGCTCGGTCAGCGTGGTACTGCGCCCGTTTGCCATAGTTCAGTCCGAGGGTTGCAAGACCATGTTCCTGTAACTTAAGGACTTGCCTTAGTTCGTTTTGTAATTTTGCCTTCCTCAATCAGCTACCGGGTAGGCACACCTCCCACAGTCATACGCAATGAAGTTCACAACGTGCACGATGTTCACTCGCCTGCTCTTCTTGTCCCGGCCGGGCCGCGGGGGCTTTCCCAGTCGCCTCGCATATCGGGCAGCGTTCCATCAAGTCACGGAGCACAGGGTCATTCAAATGTTCGCTACCATAAAAATTAACAAGTTTGTGAACCCTCGCCCGATCCGCAGAAGACAACCAAATCCTCCAACCCCGATTGGTGCGCTCTCGGAAGGTGAAACCCAACGACGAAAGAACCGAACCCGCCTTCCTCGGTGCCAGCGCAAATCTTTCTCCGCTCATGCGGATGAAATCGTTAACGAATTGACAGAAGGAGCCAATTCCAATGCACTCTTTCTGGCCACGAACGTGGATGTGCCAGAAGAGCGCAGCTAAGACTGCGTTGTGCGCGGGAGACAATGGCTCCGCGGTCGCCGGATCATGTATCCTTAGAAAAAAATTGCTCAGCAGTTCGACCCACTCCGCATCGTGTGCAAAAGGTGCGGCTAGACTGCTCAAGAGATCACGGGTCCGAGGCCGTAGTTTGTCTGCATCCCGAATCGCAGCGGGTTTGACAGTCTTATAGTGGTCGAATCGGAATTGCAGACATTTCTGCTGCAATTCACCTGCAATCTTCATTATTCGCGCATCGGTCGGTTTCAGTAGATTTGGTTCATTCACTTCGGTCATGGGAATCTGTATACAGCGCGAGTTCAAAGCGAGGTCGTCGGGGGGCTCTATTGAGCTAAAAACTTTTGGGCCGAAACAGTGATCACTCTTCTGAAGCCGCCGCGCCCTCAGGTTGCGAACTGTTCCGGCACGGAGCTGACGGCACCGTGCGCGACTTGCTTGACTGGTCATCCATTCATTCTCGTCCATGAGCAGGCAAACGCCGTACTGGCCGCAGGCCTCATACGCTGCCGCTGGAGTGATATCGCTGACCAACAAAGGACGCCGACAAATCAAATTCAGGAGTTGTAGCAGGGTGGTTTTTCCTGATGCCGGCAGTCCAAAAATCGAGAGGTAGACTGCAACGGGGAGTCGATCCGCGACCCAAGTGTAGATCACATAGCTAGCGATCACGCCCAGATAGTGCTTTGGGATGGCAATGCAACGAGACACGAGATTGATAAGTGTGCCGCAGAGCTCCTGTACCGAGCCATAGGAGATTGCGCCGGTCGGAAGTCTAACGTCAGCGAGCCCTTGTGCCATACGAGCCATGGGTACAAGAATTCGGCCGCGGTCCTCCACTTTGTTCGTGTACCGGACTACACCGATCTTGCAGATTGCAAGGAGAGTGCGCTCTACATCCTGTGGATCTTCGATCAGTTCGACCAGTGAGCCCTCTTCCAGCTCTGCGAACTCGATCTCCTTCGGTGGCATTTCTGCGTGCCTCGCACTTTCGAGAGTGCTTGCGCGAAGTTTTCCCTCCATGGGCGGAGGGACGGAATCACGAGGGCTTAGCCGCCGGCAACGGGGGTTCGGTTCGCTGACTTCTTCAGGTAAATAGGGAAAAATACGAGAAGGGTGAAGTTCTCTTGAGGTCATAGCTCCTCCAACATTGCTGTGGTGAAAAGCAACAACAAATCATCATTCTGGTCTTATCAGTCCACAGCTCTCGGAGGATTCTTGCACGTCAATCCTCAGGAAAAGCTCACGCCTAGTATTTTAGCACTTCGCATGCAAAGAGCTCAACCCTCCATATCGCGCCGCGTAAGAGTAACCGAAGAGGGCAACGTCGCACCATTTAAGATGTAACCCAACGAATCGGTTGGATGTGCCAGAGAAGCGTAGCTAGGATTGCGTTGTGCGTGGGAGATAATGGCTCCGCGGTCGTCGGGATCATGTATCTCCAGAAAAAAACTGCTTAGCAGTTCGACCCCCTCCGCATCGCTTGCGAAAGACGCGCGTGCTGCTCAAGAAATCACGAAGTTCCCAAGCTCAGGGTAATGCATGGCCAACCCCTGGCGACCGATTGGACTTGGTGGCTGTCAAACGACCACGACCCGAGGAAAGAGCCCGAGCCGACCATACACGCCACACCATTCCATTTCTGCCCAAGCTTTGCCATCGAGAGATGCCTGCTCTCTTGACGTTTGAAGTTGCTTCGGAAATACTGCGCCATCAATGGCCAACCGCATCAGTACAGCAGGGTTCCAGATGTTCAGGAAAAGAACCAAGAATGCCGGAGCTGCAGAATTCAGCGGTCGAGCAATCATCCTCGGGGCGTTTCTGGGCATCGTCTTCGGGCTGGTCACTGTCTACATCGCCCTCGAGGTCGGGCTGAACTTCAGCGCTTCGATCCCCATCTCGGTGCTTTCCATCACGGTGTTCAAGTACCTCGGAAGGCCTTCGATCCTCGAGAACAACATAGTACAAACGACCGGCTCGGCCGGGGAATCAATCGCCGCGGGAGTCGTGTACACGATCCCGGCACTCCTTTTTCTCGGCTATCGGCTCGAAATCTGGCGGATCTTCTGGCTCTCCCTGATCGGGGGGTTGCTCGGAGTGTTCTTCATGGTTCCGCTGCGGCATTATCTGGTGGTGAAAGAGCACCGGAACCTGCCCTACCCGGAAGGGACTGCCTGCGCAGACATCCTAATTTCGGGCGAGCGCGGAGGCGAACTTGCCCGCAAAGTATTTTATGGGTTGGGAGTGGGGTTGGGGTACAAGCTCGCGATGAGCGGGCTGCACCTGTGGCGCTCGACGCTGGAGTGGAGCTCAGCGACATTGCGCGGCGCAGTCATAAGCATGGACCCGTCGCCCGAATTACTGGGGATCGGCTGCCTGATTGGGGTGCGGGTGGCACGGCTTATCTTTGCAGGCTCGGTGATGACTTCGTTTGTGCTGATTCCACTCATCTATTTTTTCGGAGAACAGTTGCTCGTGCCGCTCTACCCCTCGACAGTGGCGATCGGCCAGATGAACCCGCCCGAGGTGTGGTCCAACTACCTTCGTTACGTTGGCGCCGGGGCGGTGATTACGGGCGGAGGTCTTTTGCTCGGGGACGCCTTGCCGACTGTTTTTGCGTCGCTACGCGGCAGTTTGCGCAGCTTGTGGTCCGGTGAATCCCGCAAAACGGCAAGGCCACGTACAGAACAGGATCTGCCGATGACTTACGTGCTCGGCGGCTCTTTGTTGATGCTCACTTGCCTCTATGTTTTGCTGATGTGGAAAATCAATCCTCACGGGTCAGCAAATCTGCTCTCCGTGTTGTTGGTGGCAGTGTTCGGATTCTTTTTTGTCGTTGTATCGGCGCGCATTACGGGCCTGATGGGATCGTCTGCGAATCCGATCTCCGGCATCACCATCGCGGTGGTGATGCTGACATGCCTGCTGTTCGTCTTCGCGGGGCGGACTAGCAGCGCGTATGAAATCATCGCCGTCAGCATTGGAGCGGTGGTGTGTGTCGCCGCCTCGAACGCCGGCACAACTGCTCAAGATCTCAAGACTGGCTATCTGGTCGGTGCGACACCACGATTGCAACAAGCAGGCCTTGTGATCGGAGTGCTGACCTCAGTGTTGGTGATCGGCTTCACGCTGACATGGCTCAACGGCGGATCGGCGGCACTTGTAGCCAGTGCGCCGTTGCCGCTGCCCGCCGAGAGCCGGCTAGTGGAATCGGGGAAGAACATAGAAGGAAAGATTTACGACCTCTATGCCGTGCGCGGGGGAGGAGGTATCCCGGCCGGACGATACCTTGTGTCGTCCGAAACTCGTCAGATTCTATTCCGTGAGCCGCAGCGGATTGGTTCCGCGCAACTTCCGGCGCCACAGGCGCAGGTAATGGCGATCCTTGTGGAAGGACTTCTCAACCACCGGATGCGATGGCGTCTCCTTTTGATCGGAGTTTTTGTCGCATTCGTGATCGAGTTGTGCGGGGTACGTTCATTGCCTATTGCCGTGGGAATGTACCTACCGTTTTCGGCGACGGCAACGATTCTGGTTGGAGCACTGATGGGGCGCTTTGCGCCGGGCAGAAGCGCTTCTGAAGACGAGAACATCTTCGAACCGAGCGTGCTGTACAGCTCCGGACTAGTTGCCGGCGGAGCGATCGCCGCGATCGCGGTGGCAGTGCTTGCGAGCTTTGGCTGGACCGACCGGTTCGATGTGAGCCACCGATTGGGCTGGAGCTTTCTGCAGTCGCCGTTCTGGGCGCTCGCGGCCTTCGCAGCGCTCTGCATGCTGTTGTGGCGCGAGGGGCGCAAGCGTCTAGACGCTCCGACGCAGGAAAGTTGAAGGCGGCCAACGAAGGACTGAACCAAGAGATAAAGCGCCTTGGGGGTCCGCGGACCACGGCCGGGCGCGGCTAGAAAAAAAGCGGAGCGAAAGAGCGGGCAGCAGGCGGCAATCGTCAAACTTGAGCCCGGTGGTAGATGCGGAATTCCGGGATGATCGTGTCGGGATCCTGCTTGATACAGAAAATGATTCCCTGTGCGACGTGCGCCGGATCAAGCCACTGAAGTCCCAATTTCCACTCGTCGGATTCACGCGCCATCGGCGTTTCGATCATTCCGGGAGTGATGGAACTGACACGGATGCGTGTATTCTTAAGATCCTTCGCTACGGACTCCGCGAAGCCAAGGATTCCCCACTTGGACGCGCAATAGGCCGAGGAAATCTCCTCCCCCTTCTTTCCCGAGCCTGAGGAAACAAAGATCAGCGTGCCTTCACCTCGCTCAAGCATGTGCTGACGCAAGACCTCCCGAGTGAAAAGGAAATGACCCTTCAGATTGCTGTCGTGGATGCGGTCCCACATCGCGGTCTCCGTCTTCCAGACCGGCGCGGTCTCGCGTACGCCGGCATTGTTGATGAGGACATCAATCCGGCCGAAATCGCGTACGGTCCCTTGCACGGTCTCGACAATAGCCTTTTCGTTGCCAATATTGATCGGAGCAGCGAGAGTCTTCACAGAGTGCTGCCGGGCAATGCGTTTCATTTCTCTTTCCAGCTGGGAGCCGCGCACATCCACGCCCGTGACGTTCATGCCCTCAGCTGCCAGACCTTCGGCGACCAGAAGCCCCAGTCCGCGCGCCGCGCCGGTGATGATTGCAGTTTTTCCCTTCAAGTTCACGCTACGATCCCCTTGCGTTTGATTACGCTCATGCCATTTCCAGCGATTCAGTTGGAGTGAGCCAGAAATGATTACAGATCAATTAAATAAGCCTCCGAAGCAGGATGTGGAGTGGATGCCTCGCCGTGGGGATTCGGCAAGACACCCGGAGTCCCGTTCTTCTCGATCATTTGATTGAGCGCGGCATCGAGCTGGGTTCATGGTTTCGTTTCGGCGTCTCAACCGTTCGGACATTCCCATTCGCTCGGAATTGGGGAATGGGAACTCACGGGAGAATCGGTGTTTCCTGATTCAGGACCGCCACCCACTTGCTCCCGCGCTGCACCCACACGGAACCCTCGTGCACCGATGACGGCGGAAACGATTTGCCTTGATAGGTTCCCGACCGCGTGGCTTTGTAGATCAAAATCACGGTACGCGCGTTTGGCCGAAGGACAATGAAGTCCTCCAAATCATAGCTGCTGATCGTACGATTTGGGAGCGACTTCAAAAAGTCTGTCTTGGTGAGGATTCCGGTATCGAAGATGATGCGGGCATCGTCTGCCACGAGTTGATCGAAGCGAAGGGCGTCTTTCCGCTTCACCGCTTCCCAAACTTCCCTCTCATTCTTGACCATTTCTTTGCCGACGACGTCTTCTCCGGCCGCAGCTCCGCGCTGCGCGCGGGCGGATCTCAGCAGCCAGCCGAAAACGGCACAACAAAGCGCCGACACCAACAGAAGACCTCTTGCGGCATGCCTGGTGGTCATGCGGACCTCCTACGAGAGAGGGCAGGCACGGTGAAGCGCCCCGCGGCGAGCATGCATCGTCGCTTGTGGCGCAACCCACGGCCCAAAGCTCTACGCGTTGCGTCTAAAAAAAGACCTTGAGGAGCAGTTGAATGTTGCGCGCCCCTCCGGTGCCTCCGGCCGCGCGGATATTGTTGAAGCTCTGGCTGCCCACAAAGGCATAATTCTGTCCCTGCCCGGGATCCACGGCGACCAGGTTTGCCGACGTGAACTGAGGGTGATTGAACAAGTTGAAGAACTGCGCTCCGAACTGCAGCCGACGCTGTTCTCCAAAGGGAAAGTTCTTCGAAACTTGAAAATCGAAATTATTGATTCCCGGTGCACGCACGGAATTCCTTCCCGCCGTAGGAAACGAACCTGTCTGGGCCTGAACGAAGCGCGCGCTCGAGTTGACTGCCAAATAGGCAACCGTCTGTCCGGAAGAGTTCTTCACTGCCGTGACCGTTGTGCCGGTGTCGCCAGCGCCATTGGGATTGACGATGACGCGCTGCACCGTCGAGTCGCCATTCCCCACCGAGTTGGCCAAGCTGAGGGCAGTGAATGGCAAACCGGAGGAAGCCGCGTAGGTTGTGGCCACGCTCCAGCCTCCCAGGATCTGACGCTGTGTCCCTCTGCCACCCTGATACCAAGGTAGATTCCAGATCAATTGGGTCACGAAACGCTTGGGCATGTCCAGGACGGACACCGACCGTTCGTTTCGGAGGTTGCGCCAATCCTGGGGCCTACGTGGGTCGATAAAGTTAATAAAAAACTCGTTTGTGGCATCGTCAATATTCCTGCTCCAGGTGTAGTTCGCGTCGAATTCGAAGCCACGTGAAAAGCGTCGTTCGATCTCGAAAATACCTGCATTGTAAGTGGAGTCGCCGATCGGCAAGTGAGTTGTCAGAGGGCTGGTAAAGCCATACTGCGCAAACGGTCTGACCACCTGGGCCGTAAACTGATTCACCGTCGGCAATGTATTGAGGACAGATTGACTTGGGACCTGTGAAGCATTGAAGAATGTCGGCAAGAAAGCGCTCGTGGGGGGCACGATGCCGGCATTGAGCCGTGCCTGTACGCTGAGGTGCGTACCCTTCGAGTACAAGTAGCGAACCGTTGCTGTCCAGTTGCGAAATACTTCGCGCTCGACGCCGAGTGTTGCCGTCTGCAGATAGGGGCGCACCTGGTCGGGCACGTACGCGGCGATGATCGCCCGCGCATTCGCAGTCGTGTTCAGCGGAGCCAGCTGGTTTGGGATGCCTCCGTTCTGCAAAAAATTGCTGGTGGGTATGGGCACGGGACACGGAGCGCATGGAGTGATGATCACTTGTTGGAGCGAAGAGGGCAGCTCCCCGCCCCCGACGAATGCACCGAAGATCGGGACGTAGGAAATTCCGTAGCCGCCGCGCAAAGACGTTCTTCCGTCGCCGAAGACGTCCCAGGCGAAACCCACGCGCGGGGCCCAATTGTTTTTCTCGACGGTGGGCTTCCCGAACGTTATCACTCCGGGAACATTCGCGATGGCCTCTTGTTCTTGGACAGCCATGTCACGCAGCAGCGAGTTAAATTCATAGCGCACGCCCGCATAAAGGCTGAGGCGCCGCGTCATCTTGAACTGGTCTTGTGCATACCAATTGATCGTGTGATTGTTTAACCCGATGTGAGTTGTGCCCGCGCCCCGCTGCCCGCTCACGGTCGGCGGAATATCGGCCACGAAATCCTGGAATTTTACATAATTGTAAGTGCCGCGCGGGGCGACATTGCTGATCGCGGTGACAATGTTGTTCCGCAAATCGATTCCGAATTTCCACGTGTGGCGGCCCTTCTGCCAGGAAATATCGTCCATCAACTGATAGATGTCATTGAAGGATCCGCTCGGAACGCTGCCCGGTGGGCCGATATCGAGTGGGATTTCACCCACGACTATGTTTGGAATATTTGTCGCCGCCGAATTGACAAGGGAAAAATCTGTACTCTGACGGTGAAAGGCCAAACGCGCCTCGTTCACCAGCGCTGGGCTAAACGTGTGCACGTAACCGACAGATGCCAGGTGGTTGCTGACGCTTCCATTTGCATTCAGCTGGGCATTGGGAAATCCGGGTGTGATCCCGTTCGGTCCGCGGTTGAAGTTGTAGCGGAAATGGACCACGTCGATCGGACCTCCGTTCCAGTCTGAGCTCACTAGGAATCGGTGGCTGGTCGAGAACGTGGGCACCACGTTGTTCACGGGTCCTACGGGGATCGGCGTTCCCGAAACAATCGGGAAGCTCGAGGCCGGTCCGGACTGCGCTGCGGTCGCTCCGAACTGCTTCATGAAATTGAGAACGTAGCCACTCACTCCGGCAATGCCGGAAAGCGTCTGATACCCCTGAGCGGTAGGAAAAATAAAAGTGCTACTCGTGCTGCCAATCCCGAGATTTTCGAATTCGTAGGCTCCAAAATAGAACAACTTGTCTCGAACAACCGGGCCACCCACGGTTCCACCCACCCGGTTGTAGTCGTAGCGCGGCTTCCCGGAGATCGCGCCGGAAGCGATGGCGGCCTGAGTCAGGTTGTCGGCCGCATTCAGGTTCCGATTCTGCATGTACCAGAAGGCGTTCCCGTGAATTGCGTTGGTTCCTGTCTTCGTTGTGATGTTGAAGAGGCCGCCAGAGAACTGTCCGTATTCAGCATCGAAGTTGTTCTTCACCAGGCTAAATTGCTGGACTGCATCCTGGATCACCACCGCCTGTGGACCCGTGTTGATGGGATCGTTGTTGTCCACGCCATCGACCACAAAATTGTTATTCCGGGCACGGCTGCCGCCCACCGAGGCCACGGAGCCGCCCGCGACCGTACTAACCCGCTGGAGCAACTGGCCGCGCGTTAGGCCAGTGGTGTTGATATCCACAGCCGCCGGAGTTAGAAGAGCCAGATTGTTTACATTCACGGACGCAAGAGGGAGGTCAAGTACCTGCTGCGTAGAGAATGTATCGGTGATCTGCGTGCTGGTCGTTTCGACAGGTGCTAATGCCCCGGTCACCTCGACCTTTTGACTCACCTCGCCAACCTGGAGGACGAGAGAGATCGAAGCGCGAACATTTAACTCGATATGGAGGCTTCCCACAGCCGATTTGAAGCCTTTTGCGTTGGCGGCGAACTCGTAATTGCCTACGGGCAAGGTGGGGAATTCAAAAATCCCCGCGGAATTCGTCTCCGTGGCATAGGCGACACCGGTGTCCACGTTCTTGACGGTGATCTTGACACTTGGCACGACGCCGCCCGATTGGTCGTTCACCGTTCCGACCACCGAGCCCGACGTCAACTGAGCTTGAGCGGGAATTCCACAGAGCAGAATGCCCGCCAGAAACGCGCAGAATGTGGTACGAGCGATGGCCATTTAGCTTCCTCCTAGAGCTGAAGGATTCGATCCCTGCGCGAGCACGATCCGAAATCCCGATGTCTACGCTTTCAGGATCTCCTTGTAAACGCGCAGGAAGTTGAGCCCGAGAATCTTCTCAATGTCGCCGGTCGAATAACCGCGCTTGCGTAAACCTTGCGCAATCACGCGGTATCTCTGCGGGCCATTGACCTCGTCAATGTACGGAGGGAAACGGCTCTTGAGAGCCTTTGCTTCCCGTTCCCCGTAAAGTCTCATGTGCCGCTCCCACTCGGCATCCGGAGCCTTCCCCGCCCATCCGGCGACACTGAAATCCGAACCGATACCGATGTGGTCCACGCCAACGAGCTTTGAGACATGGTCATAGTGGTCCAGCAAGTCCTCCAGGGTTGAGCGCGGCTTGTCGCTCACAAACCAGTTGAAGCAGGTCAGGCCCATCACGCCGCCCTTGGCCGCCAGAGCCTTGATCTGTTCGTCGGTCTTGTTGCGCGGGTGGTCGCTGACGGCTTTGCAATTGGTGTGGGAAAAGACGATCGGGCCCTTCGAGACCTCGATGGCATCGAGCGTGGACTGGAAGCCAGTGTGCGAGACGTCCACGATCATTCCGAGGTCGTTCATGCGGTGGACCATGTCCACCCCGTAATAACTCAGCCCCGCCTGCGTTCTTTCCGTGCAGCCATCACCGACCCAATTGCGCCAGTTGAAGGTGAGCTGAATCTGCCGCACTCCCATGTCGTAGAAGGTATCGAGATTCTTGAGATCGGTACCGATGGCGGCGCTGTTCTGAAAATTGATCAGCACACCCAGCTTGCTCTGCTTCTTCGCCAGCTCGACATCGTTGTAGCCGCGAATCAGCATCATGCGATCCGAATATTTGGCAATCTCATTCAACGTCTTCGAGATGGAAGTGACCGAGCTGGTGTAGGCATCGCCGGGCTCAACGGAGCCAAGAGTGGGGCCAACGATCGTGATTCCGGACTCTTTCACCGCAGAGAATCCGCTGTCCGGCAAAGACGAATTAGGATCGAAGCCTGAGAGATCGTCAATCACAATACTGCGGGCGATCAATTCGTCGATTTCGGTCTTCGGCCCGGCGATAGACAAGCCTCGGACCGGAAGTCGGAAGGAATTCCCAAGCCCCGCGACCGCCAACCCCTTGAGAACCTGACGACGCGTCACTGACATTTGCGGTCCCTCACTTGAAATTTGCGGTCTTGGTGTGAAACCACTGCGTCTCGCACCCGAAACCTCGATGGGATTCCATCCCGCTGAAAAATCACGCGAGGGGACGCTGAGTCGACAAGGTCCGCGGGAATCGAAAGCAGATTCACCGAGAAAGGGAGGGGGAACCGCGTAGCAAGTTGGATCACAGGAGAATCAGCAAACTTCGCAGGTATGGGCCGCCCGAACTTCGGCATGCCGGAATGCAACCAACTGCGCAAGCGACACGCGAAGATCATTCGCCACCCCTGCCAGCCCCCGGAACACGAGACGAGACGGATCGCTCAAGGAGTGTCACGACCCTCGAGACAGATGGCCCTGATTAAATCCAAGGGTCTCCGACTTGTCAAGAGGAAACTTGCGAGCCAGGGGGCTCCGAGAAACGCGTACAATTCAGTTGCGCTATCACTTTGGGTCGTGATAATTTGTCACTCTTTACATGACAAGCTAGGCAACCTGCTGCGGGCAACTGGCGGGACTGAAAATCACCGGTGCATTGCCTTCCATGGCACAGAAGAAAAAGTCGGCTCTGTTCGAGTTTTCGTTGCAACACAAGAGTCCGATGTCTCCGGAAGAACAACTCGTCGCCCACCTGAAAATCGCCATGATGCTGGGTGACATCCAACCCGGGGAGCGGCTTCCTTCGGTGCGGCAGCTTGAGACGCACCTCGGGATCGGACGGAACGTGGTTTGGCGGGCTTACTCGAAACTGGCCGAATCGGGCGCCATCACAATCGAGAACCGGCGGCGCGCGATTGTGAATTTCACGAACCACTCGAAGCAGTCAGCGGAGCTAGTGCAAGTATTCGACTGGCTCGCGAAAGACGTGATCGAGCGTGTGCGGGCGCTGCGGATCAACCCACAGTCTTTCCAGCGCTTCCTGAGCCACCGGATGCAAGAACTCGATCTTCTCGCACGCGATGTTGTCTTCGTCGAGTGCAACCGCATACAGGCGCAGGTCTGGTCTGGAGAGATCAGCCAGGTGTGGAACCTGTCGGTGCCGGGGATCGAAATCCGCGCGCTCCGCGCCATGTCTGCCGAAGGGCGAGGCCGTTTCAAGGCGGTGCTCACCCCGCTCTATCACCATGAAGAAGTGCAAGGACTGTTCCAGAATCCAAATACAAATGTCCTGGCGCTGCGGCTGCAGTGGGATGGCCGGAAGATTCGCGAATGGCGCGGGCTGTCCTCCGCAGCCCGAATGGCGTTTATCCTGGAGAAGTCGGAATGTCTGGGATATGGGGATCCTTTCGCGCGCGAGCTCAACGCGCTGTGCCCGAACCTGCGAATCGAAGTCATTCCCTTCAAGAACTCGTCTCAAGTGATGACCCTGCTGTCCTCGGGGAAGTATTGCCAGGCACTGCTGAGCGGAGCCGTCCTGGATTCGGTGGACGAAGAAGTGCGGAAATCTCCGCGGGTTGTCCGGCACGCGCTGAGCATCGATCGGAAGTCGCTGGAAGAAGCTCGGATCCGGGCTGGGGTAGTTCTGTAGGGAAGTTATCGGCGAAGACGAAGAAGTTAGAGAGCGATGAAGCACGGGGCCTTTGTTCACAGAAAGAAAGAGGATCGAGAAGGGGGAGATCGAATGACAGGCCAAACCCAGGTCGTGCGCAAAATGGTTGATTGCTATTGTGCGATGGATGCCGATGGTCTGTTGCCGCTGCTGCATCCCGGGGCAAAGCATACCGCCCCGGGCTCAGATTTCGGCGTCGATATGGAAGGGGCCTCGAGCATCGTCGAGTATTTCAAGAAAAACGTTTTCCCCTCATTCCACGCTGTCCAGTTTGAGATCGTGCACCTGTACGAGGACCTGGAACGCGCCGCCGTCATCGTCGAATGGCGCAGTCACCTGAAACCAAAGACGGGCAAGAATTACAGCAACACGGGTGCGTTCGTGATTGAAATCAGAGACGGCAAGATCTACTGGGTCCGCGAGTACTTCGATACGGAAAAGGCACACCAGCACGTGTGATCCGCCCGCACGGCAAGCTCAGTTCGGCCTTGAGGTCTCGGCTACGGCCGCTTCACTCAGTGCAAGAGGAGAGCTCAATGCGTCGCATCCTAGTTAGCTTGGTATTTCTAATCATGATGCCGGAAGTGTGTTGGGTCCAGTCCCCTGTCAAGCCAACCCATCCTTCAACGACAAAGGCGATCGTGGCGGCTTCTGTAGTCATGCTGGACGGGAGGGCGCCGATTCAAGACGCGGTGGTCATTATAGAAGGTGACCGGATCGCGGAGATCGGTGCGCGGTCTGCTATCACGGTGCCTACCGGGGCCGAAGTCATCTCCGCGCCCGGCAAGTGGATCGTGCCCGGCTTAATCAACTTGCACGTCCACCTCGGCCTCGTGCTTCCTGGGCGACAGGGCGCCGAGTTGGCCAGGGAGACGGACGCCGAACTCGCGCTGCGGATGGCGGGAAACGCGCGTGCGTCGTTGCTATCGGGTACGACTGCGGTGCGCCTGACGGGCAGCTCGCGTCACGCCGATTTTGCTCTCAGAAAAGCAATCGAGCGGGGCGAAATCGACGGTCCACGCATTTTCACCGCTG
>WNFA01002771.1_pt1 | contig 25454 bp, 20 predicted proteins | sample 5400481 | NCBI WGS metagenome assembly WNFA01 (sample SAMN13153340, study PRJNA577476) | soil metagenome | isolation source: 120 cm saprolite under Douglas fir tree site 2 hole 1 replicate 2 | place: USA:California | collected 2015-04-18 | reverse complement strand
GCAACTACATCCTCAACTAAGACCTGCGCCGCGCCGCCAGTCAGAATGATTTGTGCCGCCCTGGCGAGATCCGCTGTCGGTAAGCCTGGTCCTCGCCCCTGAGCGAATCGGTCGAGCGCCAGAAAGACACAACCGTAAGAGAGCAGTTCCGGCGAAGGACGATATTCCCCCTCCCGCAACAACCGGTAGACCTCTCTGACATCCTCATCCAGCACGGCCCCGAGGAATTCATAAAGCCGCGGATGGGTCCGCATCTGCAGCAGCAAACTGTCGCGTGAAGCCATTATTCCTAGATCCGTGAACACATAGCGCGCCACAGACGATCCCCCGGGGGGCCTGACCGCACTATCATCGCGGACGATCTCCACGGTGTAATGAAGATCCGTTGTCGCGCCGCCTATATCCAGCAGGATGCACGCACCAACGACCTGGACGGTCGCGCAGTTCAGTACAGCGCGGTGGAATCCACGGTTGACAACTTCGGGAGTCGGCCGTATCCCCCTCGACAAATTGCTCCTGAGTTCACTCACGCCCTCCTTGTAAACGAGATCGTCGAGGTATGCGCGGCGCACCGTTTCGAATACGCTGGACGTTCTGCTCGAAAGTGATTCGGCAAGCGGATTGGGAATCACAACAGCCTTGGGAAACACGTCAAGAAACACGTTGGCCAGATGTTTGTTGCCTGCGTAAACCATCGAGCCAAAGCGATAGCATTCGGGTTTGAACCGCCTCAGTCTGTTCTCGAGTGGCGCGGCATCCTCACAATCTATGCCGCCCCCGATCAGTAGTATGTCTACCGGACTAGGGTCGCCGCCATGCTCATCGATCTCTCGGACGAAAATGGGGTTGGCGCCCGCCTGGAATACCTGGTTCCGCAATATCGACCCGCTGAAATGTTCCGTGAGACAAACAATTCCGACGCGTAGGCCGCCATTGGCGGACGAACAAACGAGGACGTCATCATGATCTTTTGCAACGCCAAGCTCCTCCAATAGCGACTCGACTTGTCTCGCGATGCCGGCGTCGAAATCGCGCGGATAAAAGTTCTGCGCAATCAGTTCGCCACGCTCTCCTATCTGCGCTATTTTAACGACTGTCGAGCCGATATCGACCGCTATGCGGGTGCCTGCTAAGACGCCGTGCTGCTTGTTCGCATTCACTTTAGGTCATACCATGACGTTGATATCAGTCAACAATTGGCGATACGACTTATCTAATTCAATGTCTCGTGATGCCAGCAGTCGCCTTTCGAGTTGAGCATCTTCGTCGGAGATAGGAACGTTGCCCCGCTCGGATATCCGTATTGAACCGTTCCTATCCCGCATTGATATTAGCTTGTTAGCATTGTCGATGTGGGGCGAGAAAGGTACATCAAGGTAACCCATCTGAAAAGCGCGAAATACACTTTCCCAGAACACGTCGCCGGACATGTCAAAGATTGCCCCAAGAATGCTTGTGACTTCAGATTCGATCAGAGTGGCTTCGCAGTCGACCAAAGGCGATGTCACGGGCTCGGCACAACCGAACGTGCGCAGCACATATCGTACCGTGTCAACCGCCTCGGCGTTGACTTCGGCACTCGGCACGCCAAGTGCCTCGTCCCGGGTCTTAACCACGATTTTGTCAGCAGAAATCATGCTGGAAATGATGCTAGACCCCACAATAATAGCCGTCGCCTTCTCTCCGCTCGATGGAAACTGCCCCATCCATTGATGGTAAACAATATAGCTCTGCACCGCTTCGAATCCGAACCTATCAAGGTAGTGACGAGTGAGCCGCCTCAGCACTCTACCTGCCGCGATATCCTGGATGATCGATCCTGTCTGCCCGAAGCTTACGGCAAAGGAGGTAACGCCCTGTTCAGCGGCTAGCAGGGCCTCAACGATCTCTATCGCCAGCGCAATCGCTGGGGGTACCAGTGTCGCCGTCAAAGGACCGAAACTCTCGCGATGGATTGGCAAATCCTCACTCGAATTGACGGCGCACACACGATCGACATACTGCCAGTACAGGAGGCATCGATCCAGCGGAAAGCCCTCCGAGTAGGGCAAGCAATAACAGATACCTCCGCCCTCGATTTCAGTTATTCCAGAGGCGATTGCAACCTCAACCAGCAGCCGGGCGTCGGGCGTTCCGTGGCGGAGACTGATCGGCTTGTCTATCTCGTGGTATAGCTCGCGGGTCAACTCGTATCCATGACTAATCAAGGGATAACCGTTCAGGTAATTCTTTCCCTCTTCCTCGCTCCTCCGCAACAATTGCGTCGCAGTCTCGTATTGGTTCTGGCGCGTGTAGCTGTCTATGGTAAGCGGAATGAAGTCCGCCCCGGCTTCGCTCAACTGACGGGTCAGTTGGTACTGAGCCTCGAACAACGGAACGCCTCCCCGCGGTTGAACGCATGGGATCCCCCCCCTGTTGCCATATGCTACGCGGGGAAACCGCTTCCTTGGAAGGTTCGCGAGGTGATCACGAACATCGTCTAGTGAGATACCGCGCGCCAGCGGATGAGAAATCACCTGCTGCCGATATCGCTCAATTCCCGCGAGTTTCGCGTTGGTACGTGGCCTGGACATGTTTCAGATCCTCAACTAAATCTGCAATAGCAACACCGATGTCGCGTTGCTGGTGATAGACGCGGTCAAAACCATAACTTTTGAAGGTCTTCACCACGTCTTCCTGAGGGCGTTTGCCCACAACTAAATTTCCGCCAACGTACAGGATAATGTTCCCCAAACCTACATCTGCAAACTGCCTGCGGAAGTCCGCACACCAATACTCGCCTTCCCCATTCAGCGAAGAAACGAATACGGCGTGAGCGTTTACCTCCAGCGCTGCTTGGCGGAAGTGACTTGGGCGATTGCGAGTCCCCAAATTGAAGACCTGAAACCCAGACTCTTCCAAGGCCAATTGCATGATACGGTTGCCGACGACATGAACGTCGTCGCCGATCACACCTATGATCACTCGCCCGCCGTCCACGGTGCTCACTCGTTCTGAATTAAAGCTCGCAAGCTTCGGCTATCGCCGGCTTCTTCTTCAATGCCCAGACGCTCGAACGTCGCCTGCTTAATCGCCTTGCGATCCAACTTTCCGGCATTGCCAGTAATCGGAAAACTACCGAAATAGATGAGATACGTCGGAACCATGTGACTCGGCAGCTGGCCCTTCAGGTACTGCCTCAGGGTAGGTTCAGGAAGAGGCTGGCCGCTTATTGTTGTGTATGCACAGGCGATGTCCTCACCCACGGCAATGTTGGGCACGGCAATTGCAACTGCATCAACAATTTCCGGATGGTGAGTCACCTCCGCTTCCACTTCGGTTGGACTGACTCGGAAGCCTTTTGTCTTGATCATCTCGTCGCCGCGGGCAATAAAGTACAGATAGCCGTCTTCGTCACGGACGACCTTGTCGCCGCTGAACACCAGAGTCTCGCCGGGGAACCTGGGATGCGTGCGAAAGACCTTCGCGGTGTTCTCTGGGTCATGCCAATAGCCCTTGGTGACGGTCGCCCCGCGATGCACTAATTCGCCAATCACGTTCGGGGGACACTCCTCGCCGTTCTCGTCCAGCACCAGAACTTGGCAGTCAGGAATGGCCTTGCCAATTGAGGTCGGGTGCGTGTCAAGTTTGTCGGGCTCCAAATAGGTGGAACGAAACGCTTCTGTCAAGCCGAACATTGAATAGATCTTTGCGGTCGGAAACGTCGCCTTAAGGTCATTCAGCATGTCAGCCGAAAGACGCCCACCGGTAGAGCACACATATCGCAGGGCAGAAAAATCGTAAGAGGCCGTTGCCAATTTCAAGCGTTTGTCGAACATCTTGGTGATGATCACCGGCATCACCGGAAGGGCAGTGATCGACTCCTTCGCGACAAGCGCGAATAGGTCGTTGGGCAAAGCCAAATCATGCAGATACAACGTGGCGCCTTTCAGTATCGTCTGCCAGATCTGATTCATCCCGTAATCGAAGTTGAACGACAGCACGCAGCCGATGCGATCAACTTCCCTCGTATCTAGATACTCGGCCACGATATCGGCGCCGTCAGCCAGATTACGATGGGCAATCAGAATTCCTTTCGGACGACCGGTCGACCCCGACGAGTAGATGATAGCCGCGTTGTCTGCGCCGATAGAGTTAAAGAACAGGCGTGGCTGGATGAAGCGTCGCAGGTAGGGAAGATTGGGCCAGTTGTTATCGATCGCCCCATGACCAGTAATCAGCTTGGTCATATCCGCAAACTCGGACACCTCGGTCAGTCGTTCGGAGTCAGTAATCAACGCCGCCATGCCGGAGTTCTCAATGATATGCCTGATGTTTGTCTGCTTGAGGCGCGGCAGGATGGGGACTACGATCGCATTGGCGAACAGGACGCCGAGAATCGCAGATACCTGATCCACTGTCTTTTCCATGCAGATGCCAACCCGGTCGCCCGGCTGAACGCCGAGTTCGCGCATACACTCGGCCGTGGCGAGCGCTTCGTCGCGGAGCTGCGAAAAAGTTACTGATCGCGTCTTCGAGACGATGGCCGTCTTGTCAGGCAGGCGTTCTGCTGTCTCGCAAAGAAACCGAGGGATTGATCTGGGCATTTAGCCTCTCCTAACTCGGCACGGTTCGCGGGCCAAGCCGCGGGAGCGCCATTCCGATTGCAACGGCGATCCGCTGCCGCGCAATATCCCCGCTATCCATTACCCTGGTTGCCTAACTGCCCCTTGGCTGCTTTCTTCCTGTCGATTAGTGCAATCATGTTCGACAATCTGCCGAGGTTCGCGCGGACTAGATCCTCGGCCTCCAGCTCGATTTGGAAGCGTTCTTGAATAAACACAGCCAGTTGCACGATACTGAAGGAATCCAGAATCTGCCTTTCCAGCAGATCGGTGTCGGGACTAAGCGCCCCGTCATACCCAATTTCGCTTCTGATAAAATCGTATAGTACCTGCAACTGAGTTGCCATTTTCCAGTCTTCCTTGGGCAACACGCCCAAAAACTTGCGACTTGGCGCGAGGTGCCTTGTAGGATTCAGCGCAGAGTTCCTGCCGTGAGCCCTACTCGTGCGGCAATCGTACGTATGCTATCAGCCGAGTAACGCGTAGTTGACGGCCGGTTAATCTACCATTGGTCGAAGGCTTCAGTAAAGAGTCCCAACGGCTTGCCATTGATTCCGCGAGCGTTTCCGTGTCTTTGTTTTTGCCCATTGGAGACATCGCCGCCCAGGAGTTCCTGCTTTCGGCGGCGATCTGTCCGCCGCCACAATAAACGCCCTCCGCCAAAACGCCTGAATAGATTTCACTCTCGGATTGTTCAACGAGCAGGCCCAGACCTCGGACACCGAGAGCAGCGCAACCATAACAGTGAGATAGAACTGCTTGTGGTTGTGCATGGCGTGATCCTTACCGCCGAACCGCAGCGTGTTCGACTTCCAAGAGTTTTGAGTCAAAGAAATTCTGTACTTCTGACGCTACGACACGCCAGGTGCGCGCTTTGGCGTGCCGAATCAATGCTTCTCTGTCCCAACGCTTCTTTAAAGAAAACTCGAGTCCAGCAGCGATCGCCGGGCAATTCTGGTCGACGAGAACGCCCAGATCAGGTGAGATGATGACTTCCGGTACGCCCCCGACCCTCGTGGCAAGGACGGGCGTTCCGCAGGACAAGGATTCCAGAAGGACATTCGGCCAGCCTTCGCGGGAACTTACCAAGCAGCTTAGACGGGCCGCGCTATACCACAGCTTAAGTTCCTCGTTCGGTCTATTCCCCACCAAGAATACCCGATCCCGAAGACCGAGGTCAGCTATCAGTCCCTCAAGTATCGGGCGGTATTCTCCTTCTCCAATAATATAAAGCGCTAAGTTATGGAATTTGGCCGTAACCTGCGCAAAGGCAGTTATGAGAAGTTGGTGACCTTTGAGCGGGATGAGTGAACCCACTGAAACAATCGGGTGCGTATTTTCAGGCAGCCCCAAAGTCCGTCGTGCGGCCGTGTCCTCTACAGGCTGAAACCTCTGTAAGTCAATGCCGTTCCCGATCACTCGGACATCCAATCCCGGTACATCCAGTTCCAGCATGGCTTGCTTCAACGCTATGCTCACGGCTATCGCTCCCGTGGCACTTCTGAGCGTCCAACGAATCAGCGGTCGGATCAAGCGGAATGATGGAAATAAATTAATATCGCTCCCGCGCGCGGAAACAATTACGGGCAGGCCGGTTAGCTTGCCAAGAAGAACCGCAGCGAAACCATCGGGGTAAACGTAATGAGCGTCAATGTAATCGAAGCGAGTCTCCCTGCACAGTCTCAGCACGTGAAAAACACTTCCTAAGAACATCAGCAGGCCATGGAAGGGCATGGAAATTTTCGGTAAAAGTGGATATCGGGGGTGGTAAACGTCTAACTCACCAAATTCTTCGTGTGCCGGGATTTGGCTAAATTTTCTCCAACACAACGAGCGCAGCCCTGCAGGGAAATAGGGTATGGGAGCAACTACTGTGATGCTGTTCCCAGGAAGTTTCGCAACGTGGGCCACACGCTGGTAAACAAAAATCCCTTGTAAGGGTTGCGAAACGTTGGGGAACAGGCTAGTGAAAGTCAGTATTCGCACCCAGAGTTCCTCACGATCCAGCCAAACGGTTTGAGATCGAACGAGCGGAAAGCTCCAATCCCCCTTAGCTGTTTGCTGCAAGACGGACACCTTGACCCGGAAGCTCAGATCCCTTGCAAGGGGGCCATACCGATCTCAAGCGTCGGCCCAACCTTTTCACAGCAAGGTATTTACCATACCGTCGGCCTTAAACGGGCCCCTGTCGATGAAGAACCAATGAGTTAAAGACGTTCGGCGCCCAGGAGTGAAGAGATTTTCTTAGTTCCGGAATCCGCATTCCCAAGGGTGGTCCGAAACGGCTTCCAGCGTGAATAACACCTTAGAACTTAACGAGTTAGGTCTGGCGAGGGCCTTGCTCTGAAAAGCCGAGAGACACGCCTGTAGTCGATTCTCAAGAGTCAGAAAGGTTGGGAGCTTGTCGAAATCAAATCCAATCTCGGTCATCTTGGGCGAGGTAATCCTCCTGGTTGCTCTGGCGGCGCCGATCATGAAGGCGCAGAATAAGCCGCAAACCGGCACGCAAGGTGAAGGGAACAAGGCGACTTCTTCGTTTCAGAGTTCATCGCTCTCTGCAAAGAGAGATAGCCCGGGCGCGCCAGGGCCGACGTCAACTCCAACAGGTGGGCTGGCCGGTATGGACCCCAGCGCTTACCGCATCGGTATCGATGACGAACTCCAGATCTCCGTATGGAAAGAGCCGGATCTTTCGTCTGCTGTCACCGTGAGGTCAGATGGGATGATCACATTGCCGCTCGTAAACGATATTCGGGTAGAGGGGCTGTCCACGAAGGATCTTCAGTCTTTACTGGAGCAGAAACTCAAAGGCTTCGTGAACGAACCGCAGGTCACCATCATCGTGCATCTGATGCGAAGCCGGAAGGTTTATCTAATCGGCTCGGTCGCGCGGCAGGGCCCGTTCCCTCTGACCGGAAATATGACAGTTTTACAGCTCATTTCCGAAGCTGGAGGTTTAGGTCCCTTCGCGAAGTCCGGTTCGATCCACGTTCTTCGTACTGTGAACGGTCGACAGATCCGCATACCGTTCAACTATAAGAAAGCGATCCGAGGTGAGACTGGCAAGAACGAGGACATTCTGCTTGCGCCCGGAGACATGGTAGTGGTCCCATGAATGGAATCGATCTGCACACTCACCGACTTGAGGGCGTCGTGAGACATACCAGGATTACCGCTTGGGCCCTTGCGTCGGCGGGTCTGTTAATCTCTTCTAGTTTGGCTCAGCAGCAACCTACCGCCGCGCCAGCATTCCAGACCCAACCGGCTACGAGCCAGGAAAACTCTCAGCCGGGTTTGGCCGGGCAGCAAGGCTCCTCTTCCGGTCTGCGTTACGGCACCGCGACAGATTCAGGCCAGCCCCCCGTGAGAGAGATTGGGAGAGCTACGCTTTTGACAAGCGAGCTAAGCCAGCTTCGCTGGGGTTCGGTTTTCCTTCGCTCTGTTCAGTTCTTGCAAGCCTTCGGCCCTGATAATGGAAGCTTCGGAAGTGCCCGCGACCGGAGTGTGACCACGAGCCTCTTTCAGGCTACAGTCGCTTACGACAAGCAATTCAGGCATAGTCGGTTGGCGCTTCAGTATCGCCCGTTCGTGGGGATTACCAACGGCCGAACGTATACGAGCTTCTCGAATCGCGGCGTTGACTTTCAGACCGATTTTTATCGCCGCTTGAACCCTCGGTGGTCGATGAGCATCGCTGAGGGGTTGGCGTACCATGGCGCCAACAGCTTATATACCGAATCATATTTCAATGTGGACGCAGTGACCGCAACGGCGGTACACAACAACTTCTTGGAGGGCCCTTTTGAATCGCTCCTAAGTTCCACCTCCCTGAACTTCGTTCGGGCGTTAAGCCCTCGAACTCATCTCTCTTTTGGCCCCCAATTTAGTTACGGCTATTCCAGCGGGGGGTACCAAGCAAATACGCCGCTTTCGAGCCCGACCTACGCCGGTACAGCTAGTCTGGAGCATGCACTTAGCCCCAGTCGGAACGTCGGATTCTCGTACTCATTTCAGCGGATTCTCGTCTCGCGTACCTTTGCGAACAATACTTATCAGACTTTAGCAGCCAGTTACACTCACCAGCTTGCTCCCTCCTTGGGGATCAGTTTCTCCTTGGGTGCTTCGACCTCCGATTTTGTGGGTCAACGACAGTGGAGTCCCAATGGGAGTTTCAACCTAAACAAAACCTTTCAAAGATCTTACCTGTCACTCGCGTATACCCGGGGGCATATCTTGTCAGGTTATATTAACAATGGAGACACGCAGCGGGCGGATGTTAATTATGGCTTGACTGTGACTCGGCGGATGAGGACTCAATTCGGAGGAGGCTACGAGTACACTCCGTCGACACTTCTATTGGCAGGTCTGCCCCGCGCCAAGGTTTCAGGGGCATATGCATCTGCCAATGTGAGCTATCAGCTCGTTCGAAATATCAGCTGGTTCGCTTCCTATGTCCGCAGAAACCAGAGATCGTATGACCTTCAGGTGTTTCCAGGAAGCCGAGATTACATAGCCACGGGAATCACTTGGAGTCCTGGTGCTAACGTGTCACACTGAGTTCAAGACCGCAATACTCCTTTCCAGCCCGGTAGCACCACACTGGAATATGCCTGGGCGCATGGTGATTAGCTTTCGCGTCTCACCGACAATCACGGCGCAGGCACGCCTGCAGCCAGGAACACCTTTGGGACACTGTTGAGCGGGCGGTCGCATGCACAAATGCCTTTGCTGCCAGAACACAGAGCGCGAACGTGACACTCACCCGGCAACTATATCAAGGTCATCAAGGTCGCCTTTACCGAACGGCACGCCGAAGCAGACTTACCTGGGTAGTGAGTTTTACACAATGAAGCTGCTAGTTCCGTTCCTGCTTTTGCTTTGCGCGGTACCCGGCCAAGCAACCATCACCTTTTTTGGTGCAGCATCGACCCCAGCAGACAACGGCTCGCAGGCCGGAGCGACGGTAGCTGTTATGCCGCCAGCTTCAATGGTACCAGGCGATCTGGTCATCATGTTTGCCGATAATCGTGATGCTACCTCTGATAACTTACGTATTTCTGAGCCTGGCGGTCAGGGTTGGAATATGGTTGCGGAGCTTCAAGACGATGCGACCATAATCTCTCGCATGTTCTATGCACGCTTTAACGGTACCTGGGCAGCAAATCCGTCTGTGAGGCTTACTAACGCCGCAGTTACTCCCTTCAGTGTAGTGATGTTGGTGTTTCGGCCCTCCGCAAGTAGTAAGTTTTGGGTACCAGACGTAGGGCCGAATCATGCGAGTTTTGCTGCGCCATCCAGCCCTTACACTGTGTCAATCACAGGAATCACGACCGTGGCCCCTAGCACGGTTAGCATAGCTCTGTGGACGGTTGCGGCGGCAAACACATGGGGCACGTTATCCGGAGCTGGATGGTCACAGTCAGGGTTGCAGTCGCAATATCGCAATACGAATGGCTCTGGCCAGTCACTGGCAATTGCTTACAAGATCCAGTCCGCTGCCGGTGCGACTGGCAACGTGTCACTCAACGAGTCTGCATCCTCTCCTGGCCTAACGATGATATTTTCGCTTGGGGAGGTGACCCTTCCTAGTGGCGGCGGAACTGGCTCAACAGGGCGAGTCCAACTGGCCCACTTCACCGACGATGCATCTGACTTTTCTATTGCCGCGACCTTTACCTCGCCGATTGGTTCCGGGCATGCAGTGATAGGAGCTGCCCGATGGGAGAATGTAGGTTTCGAGTACCCCAGTACGATTACTGATGATAAGGGAAATACAAACTATGTAATTCTGGGTCGGGTTGAGAATACAGGATTGGGACAGATCGATATCTTATTCTTTTCTTCTAACCTCACCAACGGCCCAAAAACAGTCACAGTAAACATCGTGACCGGGGCAGGGGTAATGTGGCGGGGAATCATCTTGCATGAGGTGGATAACGCCAAATCCTTCGACACGCACACGCTCGGCACTTTAGACCACGCGGCGGTAGACGCCTCCAGCTCTGAGTCACAGAGCACTGTACCGGCTGTAACACCGTCGCAGCCCAACTCCTATCTTATGGGGTTCGCGGAGAATCTCGGGGATATCATTCCACCCCCAGCTATGACCCCTGCCCACCCACCTTGGATAAAGGTCATAGAGGATCCCAGCTTTATGAGCGCCAACTTTGTGCAAGGTTCGCTTGCACCCGTGCAATTTACTTGGACCAACACCCTCGGGCGCGAGGCTACTGCAATCATGGCTGCTTTTGCACCAGCGGCAACGGATCGGGCGGCAACTTTAACGGAAATCGTCCCTTCCCAAAATCCAGCGAGCTTCGCGCAGCTACTGACATTTACAGCCACTGTTTATCCATAAACGCGCCACTCGATTTCTCCGTTGGAACGGCACCGGGAGGCTCGACCTCCGCGACGGTGAAAGCCGGCCAGACGGCCATGTACTCTCTGCAGCTTTCGCTAGTCGGCGGTGCGGCCACGGATCAGCTCATGTTGGCAGTGAGCTGCACGGGAGCCCCTTCCAAGGCCATGTGCGGCGGACCAACTTCGCCGGTGACAGTCTCGCAAGCGGCACCGGCTGCCGTAGCGATTATCGTGAGCACGACTGCCAATGGGTTGCTGATTCCCTCGACCCCTCGTTCCCGACTGGACAGACTCCGGAATCGGTTGCCGATTCTTTGGCTTTTCGCGATGCTGTCGATGCTGTTGTGGATGCTGCGCAAGCAGGCAGAAACGCGTGGAGCACGTAACCCTTGGTTACCAAAATTTGTAATCTCAGGACGGGTAATACTGTTCGGCATGATGATAGCGGCGATAATTGGGTGCAACGGTGGCGGCTCGTCAAGCTCGCCGCCTCCTCCTGTGAATAACGGGACACCTGTGGGCGCCTACACCTTGACTGTAACAGTGACGTCGGGCAACTTGAGCCATACGCAGCCGCTGACGCTTACGGTGCAATAAGTGAAACACGAAAAAAATCGACCCGTGTCGGCAAGGTTTTGGCGAGTCAGTCCTTCGCATGTCGTTAAGACTAAAGTGTTTGTGATTCCGCAGCAGTGACAATGCTGTTTTGGAAGAGCCCTGCTTTGCGGAAAACGTGGCTAAACTCGCCCATCTCTCTGTTTTGTATCGGAATTCCTGCAGGGAGCGTCGATGGGCAAGTTCGGGAAAGGATTTCCATCCAGGAAGCTTGACACAGAATTATGATTGGTTCGCCCGTGGGATATGACGCTATCTGTTGATTATAGTACAGATAGACTAAAGCTCGAGAGCTTCCGCGATGCGCGTTGGCAAAGAACGTGCACGGGGAACTGACAAGTTATTGACAAAGTTAAACGGAGCAAGACACCGTGATGGACCATCGACCAGGCTCTGCGACTCGGGAGCTATTGGGCGAGCTTCAGATTCGTGACTATCTGGAAATCGCGTGGAACCGCAAGTGGTGGATTATCTTAACCACAATCGCCTTATCTATCTCCTCTTGGGTAGTTGCGGGCCGTCTGCCAAGCATTTACAGCGCGCAGTCGGTGATACTGATTGATCCCCAGAAAGTGCCAGACAGCTACGTGCCGTCCACGATCAGTTCCAGTATTGCCGACCGGTTGGCGACGATCAAGCAGCAAGTCCTTTCGCCCTCCAGGCTGAAGCGGCTGATTAACACGATGAATCTTTATCCCCAACTGAGAGTTCGACGAAGCGAACAGGAAATTATCGAAATTATGCAGAAGGCCGCGACTGTTGACCTAGTCGGCTCGGGTACTGGGCGACTCAGCTCATTCAGTATCAAGTTCAGCGGAAAGAACCCGACAGAGGTGGCGCAGGTTGCCAACCAACTGGCCACAATGTTTATCGAAGAGAACTTAAAAGCTCGGGAGCAGCAGTCGAGCGGGACGACGGAATTCCTGGACAGTGAGCTTGAACAAACCAAGAAGCAACTTGAGCAGAAAGAGGGGGATCTTCGGATAATCAAGGGTCGCTACTTAATGGACTTACCCGAGTCCAAACAGTTCCATCTCGAAGCCCTCAGCTCCCTGCAAAACCAATTAAAAGAGATTCGAGACCAGATCGGCCGTGCCCAGCAGGAAAAGGTTTATATCCAGTCTCAGATGCTTACCTCAGCTCCAACCATCGATTTGGACACCGAGCAAGGGGCTGGAACCTCACCATACCAGGGCCAGATCGAAAAACTTGAGACGCGTTTGGCCGACCTTCAATCCCGCTACGGGCCGAATCATCCGGACGTACGGAAAGTACAAAAAGAGCTCGAGCAACTGAAATCTAAAGCAACGGACGAACAAAAAAAGGAGCCGAGTCCGGCTCCGGCTAAACCTACCAAGCCCGGTCGCAGAAGGAATCCGGTTCTCGAGGCGCGGCTCCAACAGCTCGATAAAGAAATTGAAGAGCAGACTCGCCTTCAGCCGAAATTGCAAGAGCAGATCGACTTCCATGTCTCCAAATTGGAGCGCGTGCCCATCTTTGAACAACAGATCAGCGGCCTAATGCGCGACTACGATACTCTCCGCGCACACTACAGCCGCCTGCTCGACAAGAAGCTTTCGGCGGACATGGCCAATGCTCTCGAGAGCCGACAAAAGGTGGAGCGTTGGGTGGTCTTAGATCCCGCAATCATTCCTGAAAAACCGTATGCCCCAAACCGGCTGTTGATCCGGCTCGCCGGGCTTCTGGGCGGCTTGCTCGGTGGCATCGCGCTTGCTGTCATGGCGGAGATGGCAGATGAATCAGTCCGCAATGAACGCGAGGCGGCTAGGATCGTCGGGAAGCCGGCTCTCGTCGGAATCCCGCGCATCTTGAATGGACAACAGCGCCGTCGGGAAATGCTTCGAGCGGTCGGGGCGGTCGCCGGAACCGCAATTGGTGCTACGGGCCTTGGTTTATTGATTGCTCGCGCCGCCGAATGGATTCTGTAGATGTACACCGCTTTTTACGAACTGAAAGAGGAACCGTTTCGGCTGACTCCCGATCCGAGGTTTCTCCATTTGGCCGAACCGCACCGTGCTGTACTCGCGACTTTGTTGGAGGGCGTGCTTCTTCGCAAGGGCTTCGTCGTGGTGACCGGCCCAATCGGGACGGGTAAGACCACGCTGCTCCACGCCGCGATGCAGATTCTCATGGACCGTGCACCATCGAAAACGTCACTCGCCTCGGCTTTCTTTGTGAACCCGACGTTGAGCCGTGACGAGTTCTTCGAAGCTCTCCTGGAAGAATTTGAGGTCTCTTGCTCCTCTGGCAGTAAACCGCAGCGTCTCCTTGGTCTGCATCGGATGTTGCTGGACACCCAAAAGCAGGGCGGAACGGCGATTCTCGTGATCGACGAAGCACACCTGTTGAGCCCGGAGTTGCTCGAGGAAATCCGGCTCTTGAACAACACCGAAACTTATCGCGAGAAACTTCTTCAGATCGTGCTCTGCGGACAACCGGAATTATGGTCTCTCCTCAGAAGGCCAGACATGCGGGCACTGCAGCAGCGAATTTCGAGCCGAGGCCAGCTTCGCGCCCTGAGCGTCGCGGAGACCCGTGCCTACATCGCCGAGCGTCTCCACGCGGCGGGGCTGCGGGCCGCATCCCCTTTTCCGCATGCCACGCTAGAAGCCATCCATCAATACGCCGAAGGGATACCGCGTCTCATTAATCTTCTTTGCGACAGATGTCTAACCATCGGGTTTGAGAATCAGGCAAGGCAAATTGGCGTTGCCATTGTGCAAGAAGCCGCATTCGACCTAGAGCTGTCACTGACTCCACAAAACGAGGAAGTGGAGCCCTCTGCATCAACTAAAACCGAGGCAAGGGCAACCGAGCGATCTGCTAACATTTTGGTCCAGGCACCTCCACCGGGGGGAAAATGCGCCCCGTCCGCCCACCTTTCGGCGGGTCCCCAAGATGATGAAGGAGCGCGCTCGGCTCAAGCAAAGCTGACCGAGATATTCAAAACAGCCCAGCGTACTCCGGACACCTTGATCCAGCCGATGGCCCAAGACCGCGAGCCGTCGGACGTTTCAACAACTCTACAGAATCGGGAAGAGGATCGCTCTGGGCCAACAAAGCCATTCGCCGGAGCCAGCGTATCCGATTCCACGAAAAGGTTCTCGGTGCCGCCTGTAGCACAAAGCCGCGCCGCGTCCTTAGACGTTCCTATGGCTCCGCAGGATCCAGAAAGGCATTCTGTACCAATTAAGCCAAGAGAAACAGTGACGTCAACGATGGACATCCTAATCCGAGCGATGAAGCAAAGCCGCGCGATGGCCCAGGAGTAGAGATGAGTCGATTTTTTGACCAAACTCACCGAGCGCAGACGAAATCTCGAGCCCCTGTGGCGGGATCCTTCAATGTTGAACACGTCCTGCAAAGCGTTAAACAAGCGGACTCGATCATAGGAGAGGTGGCTGATTCACGTCTGCGGCGGTGCCGAAGGATTGAACTCCCGCATACCTCTGCTCTCCCGCTGATCTCGAATGGGGACATCGTTGCCCGGGCTGCGGCGGAGCCCTATCGGGCGCTGCGCACGCGTTTGATGCGCCTGCAGCGACAGAATGGATTTCGATCGGTCGTCATCAGCAGTGCTCTTCCCGGTGAGGGCAAAACCCTGACAACTCTGAATCTCGCTCTGACTTACGCCCAGCTGCAAGATGAACGGATTTTGGTGATTGATGCTGACCTCCGCACGCGCGGCCTCACAAAGCAATTGGGCACCCCTTCTGGCCCGGGCCTAGCCGAAATCCTGAACGGGAAAGCACAATTTGACGAGGCGGTCCTGGCCACGGAACTGCCGAATCTACATGTGTTGAGCGGGGGAGCGGTTGCGGCCTCGCCGGCCGAGCTTTTTTCCGGGGACCATTGGAAGGAATTTGTTGGTTGGGCGAGCGAATGCTTCACGATTATTTTAGTCGATTCGCCACCCCTTCTGCCGGTCTCGGATGCGGAATTGATCATGGCAGCGTGCGACGGCGTCCTGTTGGTCGTACGTGCACGGAGCACACTACGCGAGCAGCTACAACAATCTTGCACCCACATCGACAACAAGAAACTTCTCGGTTTGATTTTCAATGCGACCGATGGGCAGAGCAAGGAAGGCTACTATGTTGCGTACGGTGGTAACCACAAACCGTAAGGTAGAAAGGGGGACGCGTACTGCGTGAAGTATTTGCGCTCGGTGGCAGGTCGCATCGAGTTTTTTGGGTCGGTCCCAATGTGGAACTCTCCTGGCAACTGCGCCTTGGCTGGCGCCGGGAACTTCGCGCGGTGAGGCGGGCAAGCATTTTACATGTATCCAAACCTGAAATTAGCGATTTTTAAGCAGGGTATTCACCAAAACCGGCTTGCGAGAGAGCTCGGAATCAATGAGTTCGTCTTGAGCAAAATCATTCATGGGTACCGCGAGCCCTCAGAAACAGTCAGGAGACTGTTGGCGGGCTATTTCCGAGTGGATGAACTTTGGCTATTCGAGAAGTATGAAGTCAATGCGCCTCTTCGCCGAACGAACGGTCGAGAGCCCGGCCCGGAGCGCAAGAATGGCGAGTCCTAGATTGGATTCTCTTGCTCAATCGATTGCCGAACCTCGAGCTGTGATGTCATCTCCGAAGGTCCGCTCCTTCTCTCCGGAGGTCGCTGAAGCCTGGGATCAATTCGTACTTGAGCAACCTGGCGCGTCCTTTTTTCAGCTGGTTGGCTGGAGACGCGTCATTGAAAAAACGTTTGGATACAAGGCTTGCTATTTTTATGCCGAGCGCGATGGAAGGATCACTGGCGTCGCTCCGCTCTTCGCAATATCCAACTGGGTCGTGGGGAAATGCCTGATCTCTGTGCCTTTCGGCGTGTATGGGGGCGTCTGTGCAGCAGACGCGGAATCCGAGCAGGCTCTTCTCGATCACCTGAAGGGTCTCGCTGTCTCCCAAGATGTAGACTTTCTTGAACTTCGCAATCGGAACCGAACCACGATATCGGGTTTTCATCCGAACCGTCGCTACGCCACATTCCATTCGCCCTTGTTCGAAGACCCAGCCCTAAACTTGAAGCGCCTGCCAAAAGATACGAGATACATGATCCGCAAGAGCCAAAAGGCGGGTTTACGTGCGCAAGAGGGTTTAAAGCAACAATTGGATGCGTTTTACCGGCTTTTTGCCTGGAATTTTTGGAACCTCGGGACACCTGCTTTCCCGCGGGCTCTGCTCGATAACCTCGTGCAGGAGTTTCCCGGTCGTGTCCATTTGCTGTTGGTATATTTGGGTGCTCAGCCCGTTTCGGGCGTTTTTTCGCTGCTATTTCGGGACACGATTCTTCCCTATTATGCAGGCACTAGCCCGGAAGCAAATGGTCTCGCGGCAAACAATTTTATGTATTGGGAACTGATGCAGGCAGCCGCTCAAAGCGGCATTCGTCGTTTTGATTTCGGGCGTAGCAAAGTAGGCAGCGGCGCATATGCCTTCAAAACGCAATGGAACATGTCCGTGGAAGCGCTCGACTATCAGATATTTCTAGTCAAGCGCGAGACTCCTCCGGACTTCTCGCCGTTGAATGCGAAATTTGACCTGGCCGCACGCGTGTGGAAGCGTTTGCCATTGCCTCTCGCGACCTGGCTCGGCCCGCATGTGGTGCGCTGGTTTCCCTGAAGGCTCTGAACACCAGACCAAACGCTCCGCGCAACACTGCCATAGATAGAGGACACGGCACACGTTTCAGTAAAGAAAGATGGTTGGAGCTTAATATCTTGCAAGAACTGGCTGACAAACAGAATCAACAGGCATGCGTGAACGAACGTACCAGCGTTCCGTCGCATGAGCTTAGCAAGCAGTGGCTAGAGCTGGCTCCCTCTCAGTTGATCAAGGCCAATGCTCCAAGCGTGGCGCAATCACAGGCACGCCGCGGTGAACTTCGGATTCTGCACGTTATCAACCGGCTAGACATGGGCGGCACGGAATTAAGTTTGTTGAAAGTAATGTCTGGCCTGGGAAACAGCGTCTTTACGCATCGGATCTGCACGACACGTGGCTATGATGCCGATCTCGTCAATCAGAAGCAGTTGACGGACAGCGTGTTGGTTGCGGGAAAGAAAAGACCAGGTTTTCAGTTTCCCATTTTCCGGCTGGCCCGAATTATGCGGGCCTACAGACCCCACATCGTACACTCCCGCAACTGGGGCGCAATCGAAGCAATTCCAGCGGCAAGACTTGCAGGCGTACCCGTGGTCATTCACAGCGAGCACGGCTATGAATTGGACATGCTCGGGGGCCTTCCCTATCGCCGTCGGCTGTTGAGGCACGCTTTCTATGCTCTCTGTGACTCTCTGTTCGCGGTCACGGAAGACTTGCGACGCTTTCACGGGCAGCAGGCGTGGATGTCTGCTGAGCGGTTCCGCGTGATCTATAACGGTGTTGATACCGAGCGATTTGCCCCTCGGCCCCAGAAACGTTGGGACATGCGGAAAGAGCTGGGTCTGGCCGACGACGTTTTCGTCGTAGGTAGCATCGGCCGGATGGTTCCGATCAAGGATCATTTGACACTGTTACGAGCTGCGCGTCAGTTGGTCAGCAGCAATGTCGACGTGCACGTTTTGTTGGTCGGCTCGGGGTCCGAGCAGTCGCGACTAGAAAAATTCGTCCATGACTCAGTGGAGATGTCCGGGCGAGTGTCTTTCCTCGGCTCGCGAGGGAGTGTCGGGGAGCTGCTTCAAGCCATGGACGTTTTCGTGCTTCCCTCCATTTGTGAAGGGTTTTCGAACACTTTGCTGGAAGCGATGGCGTCCGGTTTACCAACGGTCGCGACGCGCGTTGGAGGCAATCCAGAGGTGGTCGACGAAGGTCACTCAGGCTGGTTGTTTTCACCCGGAGATTACAAGGAATTAGCCGGGCAGCTGGAAGTGCTCGCCGCTCGGCGTGATCTACGAGCGCAATTAGGTGAGGCTGCTCGTGCCCGCGCCGTTTCGCGGTTCGCACTCGGACGTATGTTGGACGATTACCGGGACCTTTATTGCCAGCTAGCCTGTCGGCGCGGCGTTCTTCACGGAGTTATCTAACTGTCATATGTGCGGGATTACAGGCATATTCGAGTTTCAGCGGAAAGAGGAGATTTCCAGAAACCTCGTCCACCGGATGAACGAGACCATTGTTCACCGTGGTCCTGACGACGAGGGCATCTATGTCGGCCCGGGTATTGGTCTTGGTTTTCGCCGTCTTAGCATTATCGATCTTGCCGGCGGCCATCAGCCTATTTCCAATGAAGACGGCCGCATCTGGGTGATGCTTAACGGCGAGATCTATAACTACCCCGAGCTGCGGAAGGACCTGGAGAGTCGCGGTCATCGATTCGCCACGCGCTCAGATACGGAAACGATAGTCCACCTTTATGAGGAATACGGGGCTCAATGCTTTTCGCGTCTGCGAGGCATGTTTGCAGTTGTTCTATGGGACTCACGCAAAGAGAAACTGCTACTGGCTCGCGACCGCGTTGGCAAGAAGCCTCTGTTCTATTTTGCCGATAACAGACGGATCCTGTTTGGTTCAGAATTGAAAGCTATTCTGGCGGCCGATTCGTTGCCGCGCGTGCTAGACCACCAAGCCCTCTCTGACTACTTTTCTCTGGGCTATATTCCGGCACCAAAAACCATTTATCGGGCGATTCGAAAGGTCCTTCCGGGACATTACTTGGAGGCGTCCGCGAGCGGAATTCGTGAAACGTCGTATTGGGAACTGTCATTCGGCAACGTAGAAAATCGCAGCGAGGAAGAATGGTGTGAGCTTTTAAGACACGAGCTTTGCGAAGCCACCCGCGTCCGCCTGATGAGCGACGTGCCGCTTGGCGCATTTCTCAGTGGTGGTCTCGATTCCTCTTCGGTGGTCGCCATGATGAGCCACTTGATGAAGAGGCCGGTGACAACCTGTTCGATCGGTTTCGAGGAGCAGGAGTACAATGAGGCGAATTTTGCGCGACAAGTTGCCCAGCAATTCCATACAGATCACCACGAAGAGGTCGTTAGGCCGAACGCTCTCGAGATTTTGAACAAACTTGTCTGGCACTATGATGAACCGTTTGCGGACTCCTCCGCCATTCCAACGTACTACGTCTCTCGAGCAGCCAGACGACATGTGACAGTGGCGTTGGGTGGCGATGGGGGTGACGAGAGCTTTGCTGGCTACCGCCGCTATGTTTTTGACCAGTGGGAAAACCGGCTCAGGCGATTCGTGCCACAACTGTTCCGGCGAGCCGTTTTTGGTCCCCTTGGCCGATGGTATCCCGCATTGGCTTGGGCTCCGCGCATCTTCCGTGCTAAGGCGACGCTTCAGAGTCTCTCCCGGTCTCCTCTAGAAGGTTATTTCAATTCGATTTCGATCTTTCGTCCGCAGGAAAAATCGCGTTTGTTCACTGCGGACTTCCACCAAACGCTGGCGGGGTACGATTCCATAGAAGTTTTGCGTTACCACTACGATCGGGCGGGCACCGACGACCTGCTGTCGCGCATTCAGTACGTGGACATCAAGACTTACCTTCCTGATGACATACTCGTAAAGGTTGATCGGGCCAGTATGGCCGTGTCGCTCGAGGTGCGTGCTCCATTGGTGGATCACTGCCTCATGGAGCGGGCGGCAGCGATCCCCTCGCCGCTGAAGCTAAACGGCCGAACAGGGAAGCTTATCTTTAAGAAGATGATGAGCTCTGCGTTGTCAGACGATATTCTCTATCGGAGTAAGCAGGGTTTCGCCGTTCCGCTGGACCGCTGGTTCCGCGCAGAGCTGCGGGACATGGCTTACGACGCGATTTTCTCTTCCGCTGACGACGGGCTTCTTGACCGTCGATTCCTCAAGAAAATCTGGGATCAACATCAGCAGCGACGCTACGACCGTTCCGCCCACCTGTGGACTGTTTTGATGTTTCAGAAGTGGAAGGAGACCTTTCAGAGTTAAGGCAAGCCATGAGCGGAATTTGTGGCATCTGTGAACCTGGCCTCGACATTTCGCGGGAGAAGCTCGCCCCGATGCTCTCAGCCTTGGCTTTGACGGACGAGTCCCAGCGTGATGCTCTTGGTGGAAGGTCGGCTGCTATCGGTGTAGCTCGCCGCTGGTCTTTTCAGCAAATTGCCCACATTCCCGACGTCCGAATTGCAGTGGATGCCGACCTGTGCAGTCTGAGCGAGTCGGACCATCTCCTTCGCCGCCAAGGCTTGGATCCTGCTCCAATGTCTGTAGCGGAAAAACTCGGCTGGCTATATCTCCGAATTGGCACCGATTTTTTCCAGTACCTAGACGGCGCCTTCTGTGTTGCGTTGTGGGATGAAAAGGCCGAACGGCTGCTGCTAGCCATCGATAGGTTGGGAATTAGGAGTCTCTACTGGTCACAGGAACGAAACAGATTGCTGTTTGGGTCGAGAGTTGGTGCTGTATCCGCAATCTTGGAACAGCCGCCAGAGGTAGATCTGGCGGCATTGATGCAGTTTTTATTGTTCAGTGTCGTTCCCGCACCTCTCGTGATTTACCGGGGCGTAGCGAAGCTGCGGCCCGGCACTTTTCTGAGCTATGAAAAGGGGGTGGTCCGCGAGCAACAATATTGGGACCTGAGCTATTCAGAAAGTGAAAACCGTAACGAACGCTACTGGGCTGACCAGGTACGCGAGGGTATGCGCAGCGCAGTTCGGCGCAATCTGGAAGGTTGTCGGCCAGAGCAGACTGGCGCTTACCTGAGCGGCGGAACCGACAGTAGCAGTGTTGTCGCGTTCATGAACGAAAACCACTTCCCGGTCAACACGTTCTCTATTTTCTTCCAGGAAGCAAAATACAGCGAAATCAGCTTCGCCAGAACTACAGCCCAGTGTTTTGGAACACAACATCATGAGCGAAGCCTTACGGCGCAAGACGCCTATGAAGTAGTCCCGAAAATCACTCAGTTCTTTGACGAACCGTTCGCAAATTCCTCGGCAGTCGGAGCGTACTACTGTGCGCTTCTAGCTCGCCAAAGCGGCTGTGAAACGTTGTTAGCGGGTGACGGCGGCGACGAACTTTTTGCCGGGAACGAACGGTATGCCACGGATAAGTATTTCTCGCTTTATCATTCTGTCCCTGTTTGGGTCCGTCGAGGACTAATCGAACCCATTTCCAATCTGTTGCCTGAGAATGACGGATGGTTGAGTCTGCCTCGGCGTTACATTCGGCGCGCTCAGATCCCGAGTCCGCAGCGGATCATCTCTTACAATTTCTTTGCGAGCGCCACTCCACAAGAGGTTTTTGAGGACGGATTCATCGAACAGGTTCCCTCCGAAACTTGGTTCAGGATTGTCGAGCAGCATTGTCAAGCCGTGCGGGCGAGTACCGAGTTGAATCGGCATCTTTACGTAGATATGAAAATTACTCTGGCCGACAACGATCTTCGGAAAGTTAGTGGCACGGCGGAAATGGCTGGGATTCGTGTCCGATATCCTCTGCTCGATTATCGGTTGGTTGAACTCTCGACGCAGGTCCCTTCAGCCCTCAAGCTGAAGGGATTTGAGAAGCGCTATGTCTTTAAGAAAGCGATGCGCGACATTCTTCCGCGCGAAGTGCTCTATAAGAAGAAGCATGGCTTTGGCGTGCCTCTGGGTTCCTGGTTTCTCCATGATCCGCGCCTTAATGCACTCGTCCGGGATGTCCTCCTAGACCCTCGCACGCGACAGCGCGGCTACTTCCGTCAAGAGTTTGTAGACCAGCTGCTAGGCGTCCACCATCATCAGCAAGCCGGATATTTCGGGGAAATCGTTTGGTATTTACTGGCGCTCGAGCTTTGGCATCGACAACATCTCGACGTGGCTCAGCAGGTCTCTCATGGCGCGTGAAGCGATCACAAACCACCTTAGACCGGGCTGGAAGGAACTGACCGCCACTGGCCTCTACAGAACCGGAATGCTGCGTATGGCTCAAAAGTTATCGCGTTCGTATGAACTGCGAATGTCCCCAAAACAGTTACTGCCTCGTTTGCGATACGTTTCAGGATCAAAATTCGCCATCCTCTGCTATCACCGGATCGGAAGTGGCGGAGTACCACTGTACTCGGCCCTGCCACCCGAAATATTTGAGGCACAAGTCCGGTTTCTCCGAGAGCACTATCGGATTGTTTCACTCGACGAGCTATTCGTGGGTATACAAAACCCAGTCTCGCTCGAACAGGCTGTAACGATCACTTTCGACGACGGCTATCGCGACCTCTACACGCAGGCGTTCCCAATTCTCCAGAAGTATAAAATTCGAGCGACCATCTATCTCACCGTGGGCTCGATTGAAACCGCCCAAGCGGCTTGGTATGACCGAATTTTTGTGGCCCTGAAATCACTTCCCAGCAATCAGCTCGAGATCGTGCTGGAGCGGCCTCGTATCTTCCAATTCGACTCCCTGGAAGCGCGCATCCGAGCAGGAATCGAGATTGTCGCGTATTTGCGCACGCTGCCAGATAAGCGTCGACGCGACTGGTGTATTTCGCTAGAGAGGCAAATCCCGGTTCCTGAACAAGAACTGGCAGATCGTATGCTCACGTGGGCGCAAGTTAACGCCATGCAACAGGAAGGAATTGCATTTGGTTCACATACCATGACTCATCCCGTGTTCAGCCGTGTACCTCCGGCAGAAATGGAAAGAGAACTTCTGGAGTCGAAACAAATCCTGGAAGCCAGAATCGGCGTCCCCATAAAGGATTTTGCATATCCATTTGGCAAGCCTTCCGACTGCGGTCCTGGAGCTCCAGAATTGCTTGCCCGCTGTGGGTACCGCACGGCTGCGACAACGACCGAAGGGGTGAACGTTGCCGGTGTCAATCCATACTCCTTACGCCGAACCCAGATTGGCGAGGAGCGGTCCTTGGCAATGTTCGTATTCAAGCTCAACCAGCTATTCCTCTGTGACAGTCACAATGGGCTAAACAATGCGTGATCTGATCATCCTGGCCTTTATTCTCGGCTCGGTGCCAGTCTGCCTATTCAATCCATACTATGGCGTGTTGATGTGGACGTGGATCGCCTATTTTAGTCCTCATCGCTACGCTTGGGGGATAGCCTATGACTTTCCCGTGGCCCAGGTGATCGCTTATCCAACGCTGATCGGCATGCTCTTCGCACGCAAGTTCAATCGTCAGATCCTGACGCGCGAAACGATTCTGTTACTCATGTTATGGCTTTGGTTTTGCTTTACTATGTTTTATGCCACACAAGTACCAGCCTTCGCCGGACATGTTGCCACAGGCATGGACCAGCTAAAGCAAGTTAGCAAGATTCTGTTGATGACCTTTCCGACCATTCTGCTGGTGACTTCGCCGAAGAGATTGAAGTATTTGCTGCTCGTAATCTCCCTCAGTTTTGGCGTGCGAGCTATATTCGGAGCTATATTCGTGTTTAAGACAGGTGGTGAGTACCGGGTGTATGGTCCGGCAGACTCGTTTATCGAGGACAATAATGCTTTCGCTTTGGCTCTGAATATGGTCCTGCCGATGATGTTTTTCCTCGCGCGGGAAGTGCAAAATCGCTGGCTACGCGGGGGTCTCTATTTGGCTTTCGGCTGCAGTATAGTTTGCGTGATATTGACTTACTCTCGCGGGGGAATCCTCGGTTTAGCTGTAGTCCTTGGCGCGATTTGCATAAAGGCTCACCGCAAGCTCCTTGGCAGTTTAATGCTTTTGGCCGCGGGCCTTGTGGTTTTTTCCTATGCCCCGGAAAAATGGATGACACGCATGAGCGGTTTTTTAGGCGGCGAAGTGGACGGTTCTGCTCAACAACGACTCATTACCTGGCGAACTGCTTGGAACTTTGTCCAAGATTACCCAATCACCGGCGGTGGATTTGACACATCCCCTGACCCTGCGGTATTTCAGCGATATGCTCCGGAGGCCCTTCCGGGTGGATTCGCGTCCACAGGGGCTCACAGCATCTACTTCCAAATGTTAGGGAACCATGGCTTTGTGGGTTTCGGCTTATTCCTTTCACTACTGGGGAGCTCCTGGGCCAGTCTGCGCAACCTTCGTAGGCGCGCGCGCAGTTTGTCTTCCGCGCAGTGGGTAGTTTCCTACGCGGACATGATGGAAGCGAGCCTCCTCGCCTACATGGTGAGTGGAGCCTTTTTAGGATTAGCCTATTTCGACCTCTACTTTGAGCTAATTGCTCTTGTAATCGTGATAAGGATCCTTCACCGCCGGGACGTTTTAGCCGCCTCCACGGCAAGAATCAGAACGGACTTAGAGGGTCCTGTCGGCGAGCTAGTGAAGGCGTAAATATAACTACCTCTCTGGCGAGACGATTGATGCTATTTTAACAGCTCGCGTCTTTAGTGTTTCCATCGGAGAAACCGTGTTTGGACTCGGCAGTTGGGGAAAGACGCCCGAACGACGATGCAGACGCTGGGCTTTGGGCTTGGGACTGACCTTGCTGCTTCCCGCCTTGGCCTGGGGACAATCACGGGTGTGGACGACGGAAAGCGTGGACACGTCCGGCATGGCCACGTCTTTAGCTGTTGACCATGACGGAAATGTGCACATTAGCTATGGGCCGGCGTTGAAGTACGGATTTCGACCAGCAGATCAATCGCACTGGTTCACCATGCCCATTGACGGCCGCGGTACTAATCATACGAGCCTTATGCTTGATCAGCAGGGAAATCCCCACGTCTGTGCTACCTACGCAGGACTTAGGTATGCGCATTTTGATGGAAAGAAATGGACAGTAGATACGATCGGCAGCGATTATACGATGACAATCCAGTATGCTTGCGCCGTAGCCGTGGCTCCCGATGGTTCCCAGTATCTGACTTGGTACAACATCGAGTCGGTAAGTAACCCGCACCTTCGCTATGGAGTCTTGAAAGATGGCGCCTGGATGGTTCGGACCCTTGATTGGGATAT
>WNFA01001149.1_pt1 | contig 25469 bp, 19 predicted proteins | sample 5400481 | NCBI WGS metagenome assembly WNFA01 (sample SAMN13153340, study PRJNA577476) | soil metagenome | isolation source: 120 cm saprolite under Douglas fir tree site 2 hole 1 replicate 2 | place: USA:California | collected 2015-04-18 | reverse complement strand
CTCCTGGAGGAGCCGTGGCAGCGCTGGCAAAATCGCGTTTACGCAGGCGCGAGGAGGTTTCTTGATCGTCTTCTAACGTGTACATTTTTCCCTCGATAAGCTTTGACAATTGAAAAGAAATGTAGGGGCGCAATGATGAAATTTAACACCCAACATCGGTAAAGTATTGTCACCCTGAGTGCAGCGAAGGGTCTCTCTCGATGGGCAGCGAGATGCTTCGCTTCGCTCAGCATGACAGGACCAACCTTACAGTGTTGTCACCCTGAGTGCAGCGAAGGGTCTCTCTCGATGGGCAGCGAGATGCTTCGCTTCGCTCAGCATGACAGGACCAACCTTGAATAGTAAACTTCATAATTGCGCGACTACGCCTTCATTTCGCTCCCTTAACTTGACACCTATGGGCTACGTCTGTGGAGCCGTGATAGTGATATGCTCATTATAATTTGACAGCAGAAACGTGAGTGTCGTCTGCGGGGTATAGCTCACAGCGGCCCGGCCCGTTACAATGACCTGGTACAGCAGCGAGTCATTCTTCCCGATGCACTCGCTCGTTTGCAGTGCCATGTTAGCAGGAACGCCGCCACCGGTGACGAACGCGAGCGTTTTCGCCTCAAGTTTACCCGTGATACGCCAGCAAGGAGTGCCATTGACAGTATCATCGGTTGGAGTGCTCACATCCTGCAACTGGCTTACCACCGAGATGATTCCGGTGTGGGGATTGGTAAGCGTGCGGGGATCAATCGCCCCTTTGATGACCCGCCACTGCCCGGTAATGGGGTCGGTGATAAACTGGGTGTCGCCAATGCTGATAAGGTTGACGGTGACTGCTTGCCCCGAGAGAATGACCGTAGCCTGCGCCTTGATTTTGTCCGGCAAGACTACATCTCCATCGGCATTGCGGATTTGAAACTGGCTTCCTGTAGTACTGCCTGCGTTCTGCACACGCATCACAACGTGAAATGCATTCACGCTGCTAAAGCTCTTGCGCACTGCAGCAAGCAACTGCTGCGCCGTTGGCTTTGAACCCGTACCGTTGAAAGGCGAGTGCTGCCAGGGTAGTCTACAACTGGCAAGCAGCAGCGCGGCTGCCAGGCAGAGCAGCATGAGTAGTGATGTGCGACGAATTGAAATATGTGATGAAATCATCGGTGACGCCTCCCGGAATCTCGTCTATAAAAGCGTTGCTGAAACAAATCAACGCAAGAGCTTGGCTGTTTCGGGGAGGATGGTACTACGTGATGTGGGGTATGTCAATTCGTGGCGAGATGATACACTTTAGGCAAGGTTCAAACGAACGTGACAGGTCCTCACCACCAGAAAGGTCAGCCCTGTCATGCTGAGCGCAGCGAAGCATCTCTCTGCCTCTCGAGACAGACCCTTCGCTGCGCTCAGGGTGACACGGGGTGACGGTTCACACGGTCAAGGACTTTTCTTCAAATTGAACCTTGCCTTAGAGCACCTGGACAATCACAATTTCTCTAAGTTCGCAAAGTCCATGCTCAATCGTTTCTTGCCGTGTTTCCCCGCGAACTGCACATCGAGAAACTCGGTGTCATTCACCATCTCACTTTTGAGAACGATGCCGTCGCCGAACTTATCGTGCCGTACTCGATCACCGGCCTTGTACTGCTGTACCTTGGGTTCGACTGGCTCAGCTGGCTGCTGGGGAGATTGCGCCTTGGGTGACAGCGATGGTGTTACATTGCTACTACTCGTGCGTGAAGCCGGCCTTGAAGAGGGTGGTATGGCCGGTGACGAGTTGGTTGACGATCGCGAGGAAGACGTCTCCGGCTTTGCTCTTCTACTGCCGGATGTAGTTCCCCTGCCCGTACTATATGTTTCTTGCGCACTGCGACCGTAAGTGCGCCCGCTTTCTCGCGTCGAGTAGGTATCCTGGTTGAAGTCGTAGTCGTCTTCATCCTGCTCACTGCGGTGATTTGAACGCGTACTGCTCGCACCTTCGCGGGCAATGAGGGGCAGCGGAATGTCCTCCAGGAAGCGCGATGGCTCTGTGGGTTGGCTCTCGCCCCAGAATGAGCGTCGACGCGCTCGCACGAGGTAGAGGCGCTGCATGGCGCGAGTAAAGCCGACATAAGCCAGGCGGCGTTCCTCCTCCAGCTGCTCCGGTTTATCAACCGAGCGCGAATGCGGCAGGGAGCCTTCATCCATGCCGACGATAAAAACAACTGGATACTCCAGCCCTTTGGCGGCGTGCAAAGTAATCAGGGTCACGGCGTCGTTGTTCTCCTCGTTGAGGAGCGTGCCATCCTCGCTGGATTGTGTGGTATCCGCGCCTCCCACCAGCGCAACGTTTTCCAGGAACAGCTCGAGGGCCGCGCGTGTCTCGATCTCGGAGTAGTCTTCGGCCACGCGGCGCAGTTCCAGTACGTTAGCCCAGCGGTCTAACTCGTGGTCTGCTGACGCGCGCAGCTCGGGACCCAGGCCACTCTTTTCCGCGATCCTATCCATCAGTTCAGGTAGTTGCAGTTCATCCATAGCATGTACGAGGTCGATCATAAGCTGCCCAAAGCTGGCCAGCGCGGTCTTCGCCGCTCTGCCCAGGGTAGGATGCTGTTCGGCCTGCTGGATGGCATCGTAGAGTGGCAACTTCTTTTCGTCGGCCCATTGTTTCAGTTCGCCCACCGTCCTGGGGCCGATTTTGCGGTTAGGCACGTTGATGATGCGCTGCAAACTCATCTCGTCATGCGGGTTTGCCAGCAGGCGCAGGTAGGCGAGCATATCCTTGATTTCTTTGCGCTCATAGAACTTGCGGCTGCCAATGACCTTGTAAGGGATGTTCGCGCGCAGGAACTGTTCTTCCAGCGCGCGCGACTGTGCATTCGTGCGATACATGACCGCCACTTCGCCGCGCTTCTGGATGTCACCGCGTGCCAGCAGGCGGCTGATCTCACGCGCCGTATATAACCCCTCGTCTTCTTCGTTGTAGGCCTCGTGGTAAATAAGCTTTTCGCCTTTACCTAACGCTGTCCACAGGCGCTTATCCTTGCGCATAGTGTTACGCCTGACCACGCCTTGCGCGGCATCGAGAATGGTCTGCGTAGAGCGGTAGTTCTGTTCTAGCATGACGATCTTCGTATGCGGGAAATCGCGCTCAAAGCGCTGCACATTCTCGGCGCTGGCGCCGCGCCACGTATAAATCATCTGGTCGTCATCCCCCACCACGCAGACGTTCCCCAGGCCTTCGTGCTTCTCGTCGGTGCCATAGCCCAGCAGGCGCACCAGCTTGTACTGCGGCAGGTTGCAGTCCTGAAACTCGTCGACATGAATATAGTGCCAGCGTTTCTGGTACTTCCGTAACACCTCGGCTTCGCGCCGCCACAGTTGCTCTGTCATCATCAGGAGGTCGTCGAAATCGACGCCGTTATTTGCGCGCAGCAGTTTTTGATAGACTTTATAGACCCGCGCCGCCACCTCTTCAATATATTTTGCGGCGCGTTCGGCCATCTGCTCCGGCCCATACATATCATTTTTAGCGCGGGAAATCATGCCCTGTATCGTTACCGGCCTGTACTGCTTATCATCGAGGTTGAGTTCTCGAATAGCCTGCTTTATCAGCGTCATCTGATCCTCTGTATCAAAGATGACAAAGGACTTATTCAGTCCTACGGGAGCGAGATAATCTGCTTCATAGCGCAGCACGCGGGCGCAGATGGCATGAAAAGTGCCGATGGTCATTTCCTTGGATGCGTTGATGCCCACGAGCTTCTCTAACCGCTCGCGCATCTCTTTGGCGGCTTTATTGGTAAATGTCACGGCCAGGATGCGCCATGGCGAGACCTGTTCATGCTGCACAAGGTAGGCGATGCGGTGAGTGATGACGCGCGTCTTGCCACTGCCCGGCCCCGCCAGGATGAGCACCGGACCTTGCGTGGTGGTGACGGCTTTCTGCTGCGGGGCGTTGAGCCCGGCTAATAAATCATTTTGTTCCAGCATCATCACCTCCCATGAAGAAGTACGTATTTTGAAGGGCGTAAGTCAATGCCTCGCTCATGTTGTATATGACTGTGTTATTGTACCATAGTGAGGAAGCAAGGTGGGAGATTGAAATATGGCTTACGGCGCTTTCCCAGATTGGCGGATGTTCAAGTCTTATCTTTAGCCTATACTAGCACCATGAACGAAAATATCCCGCTGCAAGAAACTTCTCATAAAACAACAGGCCAGGTAGTGGTGTATGGCGGAATCTTATTTGCCGTCGTTGCCTGGGGTGCATCGTTCGTTGCTGCTCGCTTTCTTTTATACCCTGAGAGGGCAGGTCAAGCTACACTCAGTCCCACCGTGCTGGCTGCATTGCGCTTCAGCATTGCCTCATCGTTCTTTGTAGTACCACTTGTACGAGCAGTTATTCGGCATCAGGTGACCATCCGCGATCTCCTGCTGATGGGCTTGTTGGGCCAAATCGCCTTTTCGCTCTACTTCTGGCTGCAATATACCGGTGTGCAGAAGACAAATGCCAGTATCTCCTCGATCCTGGTGGTCGGCCTGATCCCCGTGGTTACAGCCTTTTTGGCTCAATTTTTCGGTGAAGCACGCCTGAATATGGCCACTTTCGGAGCATTGCTGCTTGGCTTCCTTGGCGTGACTATTATCGTTCTACAGAAACAGCTCAGCTTGACCTTAGAATCCGGTTTCTTCTTCGGGGCACTATGCCTGGTCAGTAATGCTTTCGCCTTCGCTATCTACTCAAACCTGAGTAAACAGTGGATGCGGAACATTCCGCCGCTGGTGATGACAGGCGGCACGATGATCAGCGGCGCGATTGGTTTGTTGCTGCTCTCGCTCCTCGATCCTTCGAGCAATCGCTGGAGCAAAGTCGCAAACCTGAACATACTTCAGTGGGCAGCACTGCTCTTTCTAGCACTGGTCTGCTCGGTGATGGCCTATTTTGCCTACAATGTCGCTCTGACCAGAATTGATGCTTCTCGCGTGGCAGTCTATATCTATTTCGAGCCAGTAGTCACGATTCTGCTAGGGATAACGCTGCTTGGTGAACATTTGAGCTGGCAGATGATTGCCGGCGCGTCCCTGATTGGAGGATCCGTAGCGATAGTGAATTTGATTAAGAGGTAGACCTGGGCATCATGCAGGGGCTGGATTTGCCCCAGCCCGCTCTCGACAGCTTCTTTCCGGTATGCTACACTTCATCTAGAACCTATATATTAGGAGGGCAAAGTGGCATGGCCGAACCGTGGGACGACAGCTTAAAAACATTCATCGATGAAAATCCGCAGGATTTTGTGACGTGGTTACTGGAGGATGCACAGTTCAAGAAAAAGCTGCAAACTGAGTTTAAAACGCGGACTATCAGGGCTGACGGCCTGTTGGAAGCGGCGCAGCATGGCAAGGATATGCTATTGCAGATCGAGTTTCAATCAACCAATGATCCAACCATCGGCGAACGTCTCCTGGAGTATAGTTTTGAGGCAAAGCGTACACATAAACTGCCTGCTCATTCGTGCGTGATCTATCTGAGAGATGCCGGTGAGGTGCAGCAATCACCTTTGCGTTGGACACTTCCAGATGACCGAGAAGTATTACGGTTTGACTATCAGATCATTGAGCTTGCAAAAATTCCTACTGAGGAACTTAGACGAAAAGATTTGACAGGGTTGCTGCCTCTATTGATCTTGACCAAAGATGGAGCGACGCATGAGGTGGTCGAGGAAGTCATCAGCAAGCTGGTGGCCTCTGAACAACAGGAACTACTGCCAATAACAGAGCTTTTATCGTCGCTCGTCTTTACGAGTGGTCCCGACAAAGAGTGGATTCTATGGAGGTTTAATCAAATGCAGAACATACTACGAGAGACATGGGCGTATCAGGTAATCATGCAGGAAGGAGAACTCCGGGCATTACGCCAGGCAGTTCTGGACATCGTCCAGGAGCGCTTTTCAGAGATCATCTCTTTTGCGAGAAAGCAAATAGATGATATTCAAGACCCCGAGACAATGCACCGCCTGATCGTCAAAATGAGCATTGCACAGACACCGGAAGAGGCCTTACAGTATCTGTTTACAGTGGACAAAGGCGAAAAGAAAAACTAATGCAAAGCGAGACTACAGATCCGGCAGATCATGAAAGAGTCCTCAATTTTTCAAGAAATGTTGCAAAGGGACCTTGAAGCAAGCAAAAACTAATACAAGCCACTTACATATCCATCCTCGACTATACACTCCGCCCCTCGGAGATACGTATCATCACACCACCCTCAATAAGGAGAAATTACCCATATGACGCAAGGAACGCAACCTGTGCTGGTTGGCACGTCTCTTCCCCGCCAGGATGGACCCGACAAAGTGACCGGGCGGGCGCGCTATGCAGGAGATCAGGCGTTGCCAGGCATGCTGTATGCGCGCCTGGTTCTCAGCCCGTATGCCCATGCGCGTATTTTGAACATCGATACCTCGGCTGCCCTGTCCGTGCCAGGAGTCGTGGCTGTTTTTAACGCCGAAACGCTGGGGATGGCCCAGGCAGATCTACTCTCCCGTGCGCAATCCCCACTGGCACAGCAAGAAGCGCTGTGGTGCGGGCATCCTGTGGCCATCGTGGTCGGCGAGACGGAGGCTAGCGCCGAGGATGGAGCTGCCGCCGTGGAGGTCGACTACGAACCGCTGCCCGTGGTCATTGATCCTGAGGCCGCCATACGGCCAGATTCGCCCCCAGCTCGCTCGCGCCGGGAGACAGAAGTCGCAAGAGGTGGACATGCTGCCTTCCCGCAGGCAGCAGTAGCGGTCGCGGAAGAGGAACGTTCGCAGAATGTCCTTCAGACAATCCCTCTGAAGATGGGTGATATCGAGGTTGGTCTGCTCGAGGCTGAAGTAGTGGTCGAGTGCAGTTATCGCACTCACCCGGTCCATCAATCCTATATGGAGCCGCAGTCGGTCACCGTCGCGCCAAGTGCATCCGGCCATCACCTGGTGCTCTGGTCCAGCACGCAGGGGCTGTTCAACGTGCGCTCGGCAGTTGCCCAGGCACTCAACATGCCTGAGCGACAGATTCGTGTCGAGCCGGTACACATCGGTGGAGGATTTGGCGGGAAGGAGACCCTGCTTGAGCCGCTGGCAGCAGCCGTGGCGTCCCGCCTGCGCAAGCCAGTACGATTGGTCTACACACGTCAGGAAGACCTCCTGGCCGGTAACCCCGCGCCACAAACGGTGATCACCGTCAAATTAGGCGCGAAGAGGGACGGCGCGCTCACCGCCATCCGGGTCAGGATGATTCTTGATGCGGGAGCCTACCCCAATCCGCTTGCTGGCTTCAGTGGCTTCCATTTCGCCAGCGTCTATCGCTGTCCCAACCTGGACATCCGCTGCGACGTGGTGCAGACCAACAAGCCCGGGACCGGCGCCTATCGCGCTCCAAGTGGTCCGCAGGCCTACTTTGCATTGGAATCGACGGTGCAAGAACTCTGCCAGCAGCTTGGGATGGACCCGCTCCGCTTCCGCCAGATCAATGCCCTCACAGAGGGTGACCCGAATATCATGCGCGGCCGCTGGCCCCGCATCGGCCTGCTGGAGTGTCTCGAGCAGATCCAGCAGCATCCGTTGTGGGTACAGCGCGAGCAGGCCAGGCAGGAAGGGCCGGAGGAAGGGCGCGATAAATCGGGTCCCTCGATAAATCGGGGACCTACGGGTTGGAAGATTGGCATAGGCGTGGCCGCCGGCGGCTGGCCAGGTGGAACGGAGCCTGCCGCAGCCCTCTGCCGGCTGGAGCAAGATGGCTCATTTACCGTGGTGGTGGGCAGTGTCGATCTTTCCGGCTCAGACGCTTCGCTGGTACTGATCGCCGCGGAGGAGCTGAACCTGCCAGCCGCAGCCGTGAGCGTGACACATGATAGCACCGACTCTATGCCCTATAGCGGCCTCTCTGCCGGCAGCAAGACGACCTACACTGTAGGGTCAGCGGTGCTGGCGGCAGCGCGTGATGCGCGCACCCAGGTCTTCACCATCGCGGCTGAGATGCTGGAGGCATCCACCGAGGATATGGAGCTGCGGGACGGAAAGGTGATGGTCAAGGGGGTGCCTGAGAAGCATGTCACGTTGCAGCAGATCGCCGCGAACTCGATGGGCTTTGGCGCTCCCTATGAGCCAGTCTACGGTCGTGGTCGCTCGGCCAATCGCGTCTCTTCGCCGATGTTCGCCGCGCACCTGGCGAAGATCGCCGTTGATCCTGAGACGGGCGAGGTGCGCGTGCTCGACTACGTTGCAGCGCAGGACGTTGGCCGCGCCATTAACCTGGCAGAGGTGGAGGGCCAGATCCACGGGGGGGTGGTCCAGGGCATCGGCTGGGCGCTGTACGAGGGGATGATCTACGACGAGCAAGGACAGTTGCTCACCTCGACGCTGATGGACTATGCGCTGCCGCAGAGCCAGGATATGCCTGCCATCACGCCGCTGCTGGTTGAGGTGCCGTCCCAGCTTGGCCCGTTTGGCGCCAAAGGGGTGGGCGAGCCGCCCGTGGTCCCGGTGGCCGCGGCCATCGCCAATGCCATCAGCGACGCGGTCGGCGTGCGTATGACGCAGCTCCCGATGACGCCTGAGCGGGTCTTTGCCGCCCTGAGAATGGACGGGCCGAGGTGATAGCCTTTTCCATATACACGCGACTATCGCTGGGTGCGCTCGCCTCGTTGCTGCTGATGGGTTTGCTGCCGATTTGCAAAAAATGACCACGCACCCTGCTTGTTCCAGGTAGGTAATGGACTTGCATACTAGAGCTATTTCTGCTAGAGTGTGGTGTGGATGTGCGGGAGCATTCAATGTCAACCCGCTTAAAACTTAAATAGAGAGCCATATTTTTGATCACACGTCACCGGTGCGACTAGAGAGCCTTGAGCTTGCTACGTGCCCACACCGCCGAAGGAGGAAAAGTATGTCGGTGCGTTCTACTGCCTGGATCGGTAAATTTCTATCTATTATTGGAGTTGTCATGCTGGTGCTTGCGGGCCTGAGTGCCTGCACACAAAACAACAGCAACCCCAACCAAAACACCTCACCGATTAAGATCGGTTACACGGTCCCTCGAACGGGTGACTTCTCGAGCGATGGGCCACTGCTCGAACGAGGCTACCAACTCTGGGCAAGCATCGTCAACAAGAACGGGGGTCTGCTTGGTCGCCAGGTGCAGTTGGTGGGTCTGGATGACGCCACTAAGCCGGACCAGGTTACCGCCAACTACACGAAACTGATCTCCGTCGACCATGTAGATCTGCTCTTTGCCCCGTTTTCGGGGGACCTCACGGTCCCGGCGGCAATCGTCGCCCACCGCTTTGGCTACGTGTTGGTCGAGGGCGCAGCCACTGAGGCGGCCACCTACCAGCATGGCCTGGATAACCTGTTTGCCGTCTCTCTGCCGGCGGAACATTACATCACCAGCTTCTCAAATTTTATTCTATCGTTACCACAGCAAGTGCGACCCACAAAGGCCGCATACGTGACCTCAAATGACGCGTTCACTGAGCCGCAGGTGACTACTGCTAAGACCCTGTTAGAGAATGGTGGACAGGCTGGTGGGGTCCAAACCGTCTTGTTTACGACCTTTCCACCAGAGACGACGAGCTTCACGCCCCTTGCTGAACGAATCGTCCTCTCAGGGGCCCAGGTTGTCGTGCTGGGCACGCTCGATGTCCCCAGTCTGGCCGCTTTTATCAAGTATTTTCGCGCTCAGCACTACAATCCACAGGCCCTGATTGCTGCAACCGGACCCGACCAGGGATCAACTTTCATCAACGCGATTGGCGGCACAGCAATGGCCGAAGGGGTGTTCGTCCCCAACGATGGCTGGTATCCTGGGATCAAGACCTATCATAATGATCAGTTCGAACAGGCCTACATCGCCAAGTATGGCGGCTCTGCAAACGATATTAGTTCCGATACTGTCCAGGGGTTCGCTTCGGCACAGGTATTGCAGCAGGCCATCGAAGCTACACACAGCTTTGATCAAGCCAAGCTGAAGCAATACTTGCGCACAAATAGTTTCAGCTCAATCCAGGGGACTGTGGTGTTTGATGCTGCCGGTCGCAACACCGCATCGGTCGCGTTCCTGTTCCAGTGGCAGAAGGGGCAGTTGATCCCCGTTTTCCCATCCTACGTGGCGCAGGCAAACCCTGAGTTCCCCAAGCAACAGTGGCCGTAATACCTCCCCCAGTGTGGGCAAAAGGCCTGCCCTTCCACGCAGGGGGAATGCACGCGCAAACAATCGGCTGTATCACGAGAAAGGCTTTGCCGTGACACTCCTGATAGAGGCGGTCATCCTGGGCATACTGAGCGGTGGGGTCTATGCGCTCATGGCCTCGGGGCTGACCTTAATTTTTGGCGTGATGGATATCATCAACGTTGCGGTCGGGATCCTTGTGATTTTGGGAGCGTATCTCAGCTGGGTGCTGGAGCAAAAGCTGCATATCGATCCCCTTGTGAGCCTGGTATTGACCATGCCCGCCATGTTCATAATCGGCGTTGCCCTCGAAATGGCCTTCATTCGTCGGATCACCCGGGATCGCATTTCGCTTTCCATTCTGGTGACCTTTGCCATCGCATTGCTCATCGAGGGGGTGCTGACGTTCCTTTTTTCCACAGACTACGTGCAACTTCACGCCTGGTACGTCGATGCGACTTTTGGTGTTGCCGGCTTCTATTTCAGCTACTTCGACGTCATTACCTTCGCCTTGAGCATGGTCCTCTTGGCCGGACTCTACCTGCTCGTGTACTCTACGAGGTTTGGGTACAGCCTGCGCGCGTCGATGCAGAATCGTACGGCAGCAACCCTCGTCGGTATTGACGTGGAGCGGGTACAGGCGATCACATTCGGCATCGGTACGTCTCTCGCGGCGGTGGGGGGTGTCGCCTTCGGATCGACCTCGCTGTTTAATCCGGCCAGTTCCTACGACCTGATCTACCGCCTGGTGGTTATCATCGTACTGGGAGGATTAGGGAGCCTGAGAGGGGCCCTCATCGCTTCTCTGATCCTGCTGGTGGTCGGGAGCGTCACAGCAGTGCTCTGGTCCGCTAGCTGGTCGAATTTGGTGTTTTTCGTGCTGCTCGTGTTGCTTTTAGTGTTCCGTCCCCAGGGCCTGTTCGGGCGGCTAGAGGGGAGGAAGCAATGAGAGGTATCAGGCTCTTCGGTCTGCTCGCCTTGCTTGCCCTCGCGCTTGGATTTCCGCTGCTGTTTTCCAACCCGGCGATCACTTCCATCGCGGTCTTTGCCCTGATCTTTGCTGTGGCAGCGACGGCCTGGAATATTTTTTCGGGGTACACAGGCTATATTTCCCTGGGCCAGGCCACATTTTACGGCATTGGCTCGTACACCCTGGCACTTATAAGCCAGGATTGGCACGTCCAGGGAGGGTTCACGCCGTTTCTGCTCCTCCCCCTGGTGGGGCTGACCACGGGCGTGTTTGCCATACCTCTCGGATGGATTGCACTGCGCACGCGGCAGTTTACCTTCGTGGTGATCACCATCGCCATCCTTTTCATCTTCCAACTCCTGGCGTTCAACCTGGAGTCCATCACCAATGGCTCACGCGGGATGTTCCTGCCTTTCCCACCGTGGAGCGGCGATGTCTACAATTTCCCTTTCTACTACGTTTCACTTGCACTATTGCTGCTTGCGCTTTTCGTCTCATGGTGGGTGCGCCATTCCAAGTACGGCCTTGGACTCCTGGCGATCCGCGACGATGAGGATCGCGTCCTGGGGCTGGGCATGAAGACGAGATGGTACAAGCTAACGGCTTTCGTCATCTCAGCAGTCTTCATTGGCATGGCAGGCGCCATGCATGGCTATTTCCTCGGATTCATCTCGCCTTCCTTTGCCTTCGCGCCTGTTTTGGACGTCACCTTTGCCCTCATGGTGTACTTCGGGGGTACGGGGACCCTAGTCGGCCCGATCCTTGGAGGCTTGCTACTGGAGCCGCTCCAGCAATTCCTTACCTTGCAGTATGGAGAGAAAGGCCTGGACCTCATCCTGTTCAGCGGACTGCTGCTGTTCGTCATCCTCGTGCTACCCGAGGGCGTCGTGCCGACGGTGCGCAGGAAGTGGGCTGCCTGGATGGCCACTCGCATCAGAACGAAGAGCACGGAGGAGGTCCCACCTGTTCCCGGTACCTCGGATCAGGGCCCACCGCTCCTGGCAAAGGAAGGGGAGGGGTAGGTCGACGAACATCCTGGAAGTGCGTGACGCCTCCAAAGCATTTGGGGGACTCGCACACCGGCGAAGGGGCCTGAAGTGCGACGCGTCTTCCACAGGCCTCAATTAAATCCACTCCACTGCACTTCACTCCACTTCCTCAGTGGGTTGCTAGAACTATAGTATGACATTAATTAACTCCCATTGGCTAGAGGATGCTTAATGGCACCCGCAGCAATATATCATCAGTCTAAAATTCAATTAGCAATACCAAAGCGTTTAAATACCTGTTAAAATATTCTCGGTGTTTAACGTTAAATTAACGTTACTAGAGTTACTTGAATTCGTCTATCTATATGTGATCTCAAAGGTTTTGGAGTGTGTTTGATAGATGAGAAGAGAGACAAATAATGAACTCAGGATCGTATCAGCTGCCGCATACCTCTAAATACAATCAGACCTCACATTACATCCGTAGGCAACCCCAGCCTTATCAGCAATCTAGTGAGGATCAATACCAACCTTCGCCCTATAAGAGATTTCTAACCTGGATAAATCCGCGCGTAAGGCTTGCACATAACTCAACCTTTTTTGCTCATCTAGCGGGGTCACTGTCTATACTGGCAGGGCTAGGGGCTTTCGTTTACTTGTTTTTTTCATTCGCAGTTCCAGATGATCACTATATGCCGTCTGCACCTGCTGCTACGCTCAATAATTATTGTGATGCCCTCAAAAGACACTATTACCGGGTTGCGTATGATCAGCTATTAACTCCTACCCAGGAATTTCCTGATGAGGCAGATTTCGCTTCCTCTTTATATAACGCTGAGAAGGTCTTTGGAGGCCTTACCGGATGTACAGTGTATGCAGTTAATGAAAATGATTTCGGTGTTGCTGATGGCTCGTTTAGCCTTACTTATAGCAATGGTGCCGAGGAATTTTTTGCTACTCGTTTGGCCGAAGTAGGCGGAACGTGGAAGATAACAGAAATAGACAAAGCCACCTGAGGTCACATCCTGCGCAGCATCTCGCGTCTTGCCAGGTCCCGCCAGCGATTCGTCTCTGCGTGATCATCGTTGGCTGGGTGTCGTCGCAGCTTCTCGGCCTCCACCTGCTCGCTCATCAACAGGCTGCCCACAACAGCGGCCACATCGGAGGGGGAGAGTTGCTGGGGAGCCGCCACCTCTGTGCCCGTCTCTTCCCCTCTGGCCCGCGTATCCCACTCTTCCGCGATAAAATCGGTGGACAGATCGCCAGCAATGAAGCGCGGGTTCTCCATCAACCAGCGCTCAAAAGGCAGTGTCGTACGCACCCCCATCACCCGGTATTCAGCAAGGGCCCGCCGCATGCGAGCAATGGCCTGCTGGCGATCCTGCCCCCATACGATCAGTTTGGCCAGCAGTGGATCGTAGAAGAGCGGTACCTGCAAGCCGGTATACATTCCGCTATCGATGCGCACTCCCGGGCCGGAGGGCTCCTGCAGTCCTTGTACCGTGCCCGTTGCAGGCAGGAAACGGTTCTCCGGATCCTCCGCCGAGATGCGACATTCTATCGCCGCTCCGCGGAACTGCACCTGTTCTTGCGTGAAGGAGAGTGGCAAACCGGCCGCAATACGCAATTGTTCCTGTACGAGATCGATGCCTGTACGCCATTCCGTTACAGGGTGCTCAACCTGGAGGCGTGCGTTGACCTCGAGAAAGTAGAAGTTGTGATCTTGCCCCAGCAAAAATTCCGCCGTACCGGCATTGACGTAGTGAATAGCCCGTGCAAGATTCACTGTTGCCGTAGTGATCTGTTCCCGCACCTCTTGAGTCAGTACCGGTGATGGGGACTCTTCGACCAGTTTTTGATGCCTGCGCTGAATACTGCATTCACGCTCACCAAGATGGACTACATTGCCATATGTATCGGCAATGAATTGAACTTCGATATGGCGAGCAGGCGTGATAGCCTTTTCCATATACACACGACTATCGCCGAATGCGCTCTTAGCCTCGCTCCGTGCAGTACGGAGCAATGAGAGCAGGTCCTTCGGCTCACGCACAAAGCGAATGCCTTTGCCACCTCCGCCGCCTGCAGCTTTGAGCAGTAGTGGGTAACCCAATCGCCCGGCAAACTCCATTGCAGTGGCATCATCCTCTACATCGCTCATCGCGCCTGGCACAATCGGCACCCCCGCTGCCTGCGCCGTACGGCGGGCGGCAGTTTTTTCTCCCATCGCACGTTGGGCTTCTGGCGAAGGTCCAACAAAAATAATCCCCGCTGCCTGGCATGCTTCTACAAATGCGGCATTCTCCGACAAAAAGCCGTAGCCCGGGTGGACCGCCTGCGCGCCGGAACGCTTAGCCACGTCGATCAGCGCCGGGGTGTGTAAATAGCTCTGGCTGGCCTGGGATGGCCCGATATAGTATGCTTCATCCGCCATACGTACATGCAGCGCGTTACGGTCTGCGTCGCTGTATACTGCAACACTGTTCAGCCCAAGTTCGCGGCACGCGCGAATCACACGTACAGCTATTTCACCCCTGTTCGCAATAAGCACCTTTTGAAAAGGCCACTGAGCCACAGAGGTGCGATTGATCGCATCTGTACGAGTACTCATGATTTTCGCGGCTCCTTCACAGTTCGGTGTTATTCCTTGTGCATAGTATAGCCCGTCAAGTGGGCGCCTACAAGGGGAACGCAGTATCCTTCCTATCCATGCAGTATATGCAATATATAGGAATATCGGGTTATGTATATTTGCAAAGGTTTCATTTCGCAGCGAAGTACGGTACACTATGTTGGGGTTATTTCATCGGATTCCACCATCTCAACGAGGATCTGCATCCTTGAGGGTAATGCAGCGAGCCCATGTGGCTTTTCTCTTTTCCCTAGTGAGGACGAGTATCCCTCAGCGAATCGGTATATCATGGTGCAAGAACACTGATATTATAAAGCGTTAACACCATTTGAGGCGAGATTGGAGCGGATATGTACAGATCTATTACCAACATGCCTATCTTTCGCCGTCTTCTCATAGCATTTGCTCTGGCGGCTGTAGTACCAGGCATTGTTATCGTTCTACTGGGCACCAATTATGTCAACCAGTTGACTGCACGTGGCCAGGCGGTAAAAACCGCCTTTAATGCCCAGAATACTGCCTATGAAGAGCAAATAAACCTGCAACGCATGAACGCCCTGCTACAAGCACGCCATGCTGAGATTTTTGCAAGCCTGGGTGGAAGTGTACAAGATCCCTCAATGAACGCCTCGGGACAGTTGATAAACAATGATATACTTGCTCGCGAAACGGACTTCGATCAGACGCTGGTGAAATATCAACAAGATTTCGAGCTGGCCACCTCGCCCAATATGAGCGCCATCCGCACTATCTTATTAAGTGATGATCCCACTAGCACAATTATCAGCGATCAGCAGGCAATTCTCAACACTGTGGTACAGCGCCAGTGGCCGGCATACAAGAAGCTGCAAGATGAAGAGCTTGCGCTGCTCGAGCCTAAAACCAGTAAACCATCCTACCTGGCGGTCTACAAGAAGTTGTTTGACGCTAATGCTCAGTTTACCGATCTCAGAAATAGTTGGCAGCGGGTAGTAAACATTGCAGAGAAGATGGGCGAGGTTGTGACTACGGTTGGACCTTCACAGGTCAATCCAGTTGTGATTGGCGATGTGATCGCGTTTCTGGTCACCATAATAACAGTGCTCACTATTGGATATATCATCAGCGTCACGATTACTCGCCCGCTAGGTCAACTGACCACGCTCACCAAGCGTATAGCCAGGGGTGAAACCGGCGCACGAGCCAGGATCAGGGGTCGCGATGAAATCCACCTGGTGGCCACTTCCATGAATAACATGCTGGATAACATTGTGCGCCTCATTCAGGAAACTCAGGCCCAGCGCGACAGCCTGCAAGCCCAGGTAGAGAAACTGGTGAGTGAAGTGAGCGGCGTAGGTGAAGGTGATCTGCGAATACAGGCAGAAGTGACAGTTGACACCCTGGGCGTACTGGCCGACTCCTTCAACTACATGGTAGAGGAACTGAGCAGCCTGATAGTGCGGGTGAAAATGGTCGCTCACGAAGTGGAAAACTCAACGGTAACGATTCTGGACCATATGACACAACTGGTAGAAAATGGCGATATACAGCTTCAGCAAATCGCTAATGCCACCGCGGGCGTCGAACATATAGCTGGCTCAAGCCGCCACGTGGCTGAGCGGGCGCAGGTTCTGTATAAAATAGCGCGTGAGACGCGTATGAATGCGCAAAGTGGACGCGCATCGATGAATCAGTCGCTTCAAGGTATAGAACGTATCCACGAAAACGTGCAGGATACAGCAAGCAAAGTGCAATTGCTCGGCGACCGTTCGCGTGAGATCGACGAGATCGTAGCAGCTATCTCTAACATCGCCCATCAGACGAATCGTCTGGCGCTAGATGCTGCTATCCAGGCGGCGATGGCAGGCGAGAACGGCAAGGGCTTCGGTGCCGTCGCTGCCGATATCCGGCGCCTGGCAGAACGAGCTAAAGAAGAGGCTAGCACAGTCACTCGCATCGTGCGCAGTATCCGCGAAGATATAGGTGCTGTGGCAGTCGCTATGCAGGATACTGAACATGAAACCTCGGTGGGCGCCAAACTGACACAGGAAGCAGGTGCCACTCTGGGGTCGATCTTCGCTGCCATTGATCACGAGGCAGAAGAAATTGAAAACATTAGCCTGATGACAACGCAGCAGTTGCAGTCTTCAGGGGCTATTGTGCAAATTATGCAAGGCGTCTCCGATACGACAGAGCAAAGCAGCACCAGTACACGAGACGCATCGCAAAATATGGAGCGATTGGCACGACTGGTAGAACAGTTACGGGCTTCGGTGGAGGCGTTTAAGCTGCGAGAAGACCAGAACTATTACGCGCCTACGCAGTTCGATATTACTCCTATAGAAAACGAGCAGAATAACCAGATGACGGTCAGCGGTATTTTCCGTACCGTTACCGGAGCAGCTCAGCCTCCAGATGCAAGATCGTACAACGCATTGCCTCCGGCTGGACCGCCCCCACCTTATTCTCCTTACCCTGTAGCACCATATCAACCGAATGGTAGACAGGTAGCGCCCCAACGATCAGGTCAGAGAAATTAGCTCAAGCGGAGCCAGAGGAGCTTCAATGCAGCCCTATTGAGTACGCAGTGCTAGCCGCGTGTAGCCCCCCGATTTATCGAGGGGGCATTAGCGCAGCGTCAGGGCTGGATTTCAAGGAGCTTCATTGTAGCCCTGTTGAGTACGCAGGACTAGCCTGCGAAGCGGGCGTTAGCGCAGCGTCAGGGCTAGATTTCAAGGAGGACATATATGCCAGAACGTTATGGGGCCTGGATCAGAAAATTTACATGCATTGCTTGCATCGCCATTATGGCACTTGTAGGATTGAGCGCTTGTGGGCAATCTACGCCTGGCTTTCAAAACCAGAAGCCAATAAAAATCGGCTTCTCGTATTCTACTTCAGGCGACTTTTCCGCCGACGGGCCAGCTACGAAGCAGGGATACCAGCTTTGGGCAGATACTATCAACAAGAATGGCGGCCTCCTGGGCCGCCCGGTCCAACTGGTCGCCATTCCTGACAACAGCGATCCGGCGAAAGTTACAGCCAACTACAAGCAATTGATCACGGTCGATCACGTTGATTTTGTATTTGGGCCGTTCTCTACGTTACTGACAAAGCCAGCATCAGCTGTCGCCAACCAGTATGGATACGCGATGGTGGAGGGATCAGGGGGCGGCCCTTCCGTCTTCAACCGGGGGCTCAATAATATCTTCGACGTCTCTCTCCCAGTTGCCAATAACCTGGTTACGTTCGCGTACTTTATCCTATCCCTGCCGCAAGACGAGCGACCTAAAACAGCCGCTTATGCTACCGAGGATGACCCCTTTACCCAGCCACAGGTGGACCTGGCAAGACAGTCACTGGAAAAGGGCGGAGTCAAAACCGTCTACTACCACGTCTACCCGGCGGGTACGACGAAGGACTACTCGCCTTTCGCCAACGCGGTGGTTACCTCCGGTGCGCAGGTAGTGATCCTGGGTACTCTGCTCCCTGATCTTACCGCGTTTATAAAGACTTTCAGGCAGCAGCGCTACAATCCAGTGGCGTTGGTTGCCACTGCCGGTCCTGACGCAGGTACCGATTTTATCAAGGCTGTCGGGCTCAAGTCTACGGAAGGGATATTCGTTCCGAATGGCTGGTATCCTGAAGCCAACAACTTCCAGAATGCTCAAATGGTTCAGGATTATCTTGCACAGTATGGGGGTTCTGCTAACGCTATCAATGCTGATGTCGCAGAGGCCTACTCTGTAGGGCAGGTGGTGCAGCAGGCAGTCACGAAAATTGGCAGCATCAACAATGCCGCACTGATCAGAGAACTACATTCTGGTGATACATTCAACAGTGTTCAAGGAGCAGTGAGATTTGATTCTGCGACCCAGGCGGGTCTAAGTGGCCAAAATACACTGGCGCTGTCATACCTGTTCCAGTGGCAGCATGGGACGTTCATACCCGTGTATCCTTCCTTTGCGGCAGCGGAAAATCCCGAATTCCCCAGGCCGCAGTGGTCATAAAAATACAAGCGGGTTTATCTTGCCTGGATCACCTCGTTCAAGTCCCTGCCCAGGTCCTTGAGTAGCACCATTGCGGCATTGCGGCCCGGTGCGCCGGTGACTGAACCACCAGGATGGGTTGTAGCGCCGGTCTGATAAAGGCCAGGAATCGGCATGCGATGCTGGGCGTAGCCAGGGACCGGTCGCAGTGTTTCCGCTTGAGACGGGCTAAGGTCTCCACCATGACAGCTCCCATGCCAGTTGTGCCGGTTATTGCGCTCAAGGTCGATAGGGCTGCGGATTTCGCTGGCGAGGATTTTGTCATCGCTCAGATTGGGCGCGTACTGCCGCAGCTGCTCAAGGTTGTTAGCAGCTACCCTCTCCTTGATCTCGTCCCACTTTTCAGGTCCCTCACGTAACGAGTAGGGCTGGAAGTTGATTACCTTGACTATATGCTTGCCCGTAGGGACACGAGAAGGATCTTCCACAGAAGGCGTTAGCACAAGCAATACTGGCTGATCGCTTGCCACGATACCATGATTGAAGTCCTCCGTCACGCGCAGTTGACGCTCGGTAGTCTGGGCCACTCCCGCTGCTACTACTGGCAGGGTCCCCCCATCGACGGCGAACCTGGGCGGCTCTGTAGTAGCGTAGTGGGTTACGAACATTGTGCGACCGGCTTTGTAGGTTTCCACACCATACAAGAAGGCGTCACCCCAGGCTTCCGAGGGCGCCATATTCACCAGGTGCTTGACGTGAATGGTGGAAACAACGGCATGGCGAGCGCGGAACTGCTCGCCGGTCTCAGTCTCGACACCGACACATCGCCCTCCCTCCAGGATCAGCCGGCTCACCGGCCTGTTCGTGAGAAGGGTTCCACCGTGATCCTCGATGATGCGGCCCAGGGCTTGAGGAAGCCTTCCGGAGCCGCCTTTAGGAATAGCCCAGCCACTACGCTGTCGCCCAGCAACGAACGAGTAGGCGAGCAGCCCGGTGCCGGGTCGATCGGCGGGTTGCAATGTCCCCTCTGCGAACCACAGCATCCATGACTTGACGTGCCAGTCTTCAAAGGCAGCATCGATGATTTCCCACGCTGAGAGCGCCTGGCGGCGCATCCAGATCGCTCCCTGGGGATGCGATGCAAGTTCGCTGGTGATCGCGGGGTCCCAGCCAGCGGGGGTGTAGCGCAGTTTGTTGAAGATTGGTGCAACGCTCCGCCATTCGGATATCATCTTGCGATAGCTGGCGGCGTCTTTTCGGGAGAACCTGGATATCTCTTCGCAGGTGCGATCAATATCGACCCACTGGGTGATGTAAGTTCCATCCGGGAATACCACGTGAGATGCGGGATCGACCCGTATGTATTCCAGCCCATACTCGGCTAACGGCAGTTCTTGATTGCGCCAGATAGGGCTTTCCATAAAAATAGCATGCGCGGTTGAGCAAGTGTCGTGGAGAAATCCGGGAAGTGTCAACTCCTCGGTCATGGTATTGCCGCCGATCACGTGACGGGCTTCGAGGACCAGGCACGAATAGCCTGCTTTTGCCAGGTAAGCGGCTGTAACCAGGCTGTTATGCCCTCCGCCAGCTACAACGATATCAAATTGATCCATCATCTTCGCCTCCAGTCCTGCGGGAACGCAACCGGTTATGCATGTAGCTTGCTGCGCATCCAATCGGCCTGCTGTGGTCGATGCTTGTAAATAATATTGTTGCAGACGTGGTTGCCATCCTCGAACAGCCATAGTTCTGCCTTGCTGCCTGCCTCGGTCGCTATGCGCACCCCTTGTTCCGGCGGCACAAGTCTGTCGCGACGGCCCACGATAACCAGCAGTGGACACTCTACTTTCTCCGCCACGCCCTGCAGATCGAATTGCTTCAGCTTGTTGAGGGCATCCTCCTGGTTAGCCGCTTTGTTGCGGTAAATGTACGTTTCGCGGCTTATCAGGGGTCGCTGCTCGAAGCCATCAACCGGGCTGTACGGACCACCGTTAGAGATGGTTGCCTTCACCCTGCGCTCGAAAGCTGCTGCACGGACCACGTAATATCCACCGAGACTGACGCCCATCAGGCCCACGCGGCCGGCGTCCACATCTGGCCTGCTCTCAAGGTAATCGATGGCATGCTTGATGGGAATCTCGTAGTCAAAGCGCATTGGATACTCGAACTCCATTTCCCCCTGCCCAGGGCCGTCAATGGCCAGCACTGCCATGCCGCGTCTCAGGAAATCGTCGCCGTAATTGTGCAGTTCTTCTTTCACCGAATCCAGTCCAGGCACAAGGATGACTACTGCAGGCTTAGGCGTGTGCCATGGTTTTCTTAGAACTCCGTACATCGTGGCGCCTCGCTCGTAGGGAATGGCCACGCGCTCACCTGGAAAATCAAAAAAGGGGAGCGCCTTTTGATAGGCATGCACTGTATGTTCGTGCGCTGCGCGCAGTTCGTGCGGCTTACGTACAAACAAGTACTTCCCGAAGTGGTACGAGATTGCCGCGTGGAAATAATGGCTTGCCGTCGATTCGTAATGCTTTTCTGCATATAAGTACTTTGTTCATCGTTCGATGGAGACGACCGGTACGGACGCCGTCCGAGTAGGGGCGATCCCTTGCGGTCGCCCTCTTGCCCCGCACATGGCTCACGCGCCCGAGAGCGTTCCTCCCAGGTACAGGTGACCGATCTCAGGGTTGTTCAAAATGTCGGTGTGCGATCCTTCTAGCCGGATGCGCCCGCTCTCCATCACCACGCCGCGGGTAGACAAGCTCAAACCTGTACGTGCGTTTTGCTCGACTAGCACGATCGTCCTGCCGCTGCTTTGCATCACCTTGATCGTCTCCACCACCTGTTTAAATGTCCTGGGGTCCAGCCCCATCGATGGCTCATCAAGTAAGATCAACCGGGGGTTTAGCATCAGGCTGCGTGCAAATTCGACCTGTCGCTGCTGTCCTCCTGACAGGTTCCCGGCTTTCTCCTTTGCACGTATTTTCACCACCGGAAACAGTTCTTCTACTTCGCGCAAGCGCCGCTCCACGAGCGCTGTGTTACGCAGCAGGTACGCTCCCAGCCGCACATTTTCATGTACCGTCATGTTGGGAAACAGGCTGTGGCTTTGCGGTACTTGCACAATCCCCAGCTCTAGAATCTGGCGAGGGCTCTTGCCTACCAGTGAGTGACCATCAAAAGTAATCTCGCCCAGCCGCGGCTTCAACAAGCCACTCAGCACGCGCAACACCGTCGACTTGCCCGCTCCGTTGGGTCCGACAATGCAGGTCGTCGCGCCTTGCTCCACTTCCAGGTCGATCCCTTTGAGTACATCGCCTCCTTCGTAGCCAGCATACACATTATGTAGTTTCAGCAACATGTCCCTAGTCTCCCAAATAGGCTTCCAGGACCGCCGGATTCGCACGCACTTCCCCGGGCGTCCCTTCCGCAATCCTGGCGCCGCGATGCATCACCATCACTCGCTCGCACAGGTCCATCACGAACTCCATGTTGTGCTCGACCACCAGAAAGGTCACGCCGCGCTGGTTGAGCGTGTGGATGCGCTCAGCCAGGTAATTGATCATGGTGGGGTTGATGCCTCCAGCCGGTTCATCCAGCAGGATGACCTGCGGCTCCGCGATCAGTACAAAGGCAAACTCCAGCAGTTTCTTCTGTCCATAGGACAGGTTCCCAGCCAGCATATCCTTGAGTTGCGAGAGATTCACAAAGTCCAGCAGCCCCAGCGCTCGCTCCTGCTCGTGGGTCGAACTCCAGCGGCTCAAGAGGCCTTTCAAGTTCTGGCGCTGCACTGCCACATGCATATTCTCCAACACCGTAAGCCGTGGGAAGATGCGCGTCAACTGGAAAGTGCGCCCGATGCCCAGGCGGAAAACCTTGTCCGGCGGCATATTAGTGATAGCCTCTCCTTGAAATCGTATCTGTCCGCTGTCGACCTGCTCATAGCCGGTCATCACATTGAACAGCGTGGTTTTGCCTGACCCATTAGGCCCGATTAAGCCGGTGATAGAGCCTTGTTCAACGCTGATCGAACACGTATCCAGAGCTTGAATACCCCCAAAGGCCTTGGAGACATCCTGCACTTCCAACAAGCTCATAAGTTGATCTCTTCCTTCCTCTCGACACGGGCAGGCCTGTCCTGTTTGGGAATAGGGGTGATGGTGACGCCGGTCTCCTGTTGCTGACTACGAGCAACCTGGAATCTGGCCCAGCGGGCCCGGAGCGTAGGGACGACACCCTGGGGCAGCAAGAGAATAACTACCAGGAACAGCGCCCCGTAGATCACCAGGTAAAAGCCGCTCTGGCCGTACTGCAAAGTGAAGTATTGTTGGGTCGGCTCTAAAAGCAGCGCGCCCAGGACGGGGCCGGCTATCGTCCCCAGGCCGCCCAGGAATGCCATTAACGCAATAGCTACATCGAAGGTGGCATCAAAGGCAGAGAATGGATAAATCGACTCGATGAAGTAGGCCCAGATGGCCCCCACCATGCCTACAATCAACGCGGAGATGACAAACGCCGCCAGTTTGGATGGTCCCGCCTTCACACCAAGGCCCAGCGCCCGGTCTTCGTCGTCGCGTATGGCCAGCAGCCCCAGGCCGTATTTGGAGTGGCGCACCCACCACGAAATGGCGATGGCAACCAGCAGCACGGCCAGGGTCACGTAGTAGAACGGAATATTGAAGAAGATACCGTTCCAATCACCAGGCGTGACCCACTGAAGCCCGACTAGCAACTGTTCTAGCTGGGTACTGAACGCGTCACTGCTCCAATTAGGGATGGGCAGGCCCAGGCCTATAGAACCATTAGTGAGTCCTGTCAGGTTATAAGCCAGCAATTGCAGGATAAAGAACATGGCGATGGTGATCACCACGAAGGTATGCCGTCGCACCCGCAGGGCGATCCAGCCGAGCGCAGCGCCGGCAGCGGCTGCCACCAGGCCAGCCACGGGAACAAGCAAGAAAGGGATGTAACCGCCCGGGATATGCCAGTCCTGGCACAAAATCGCCAGGGTATATGCGCCCACCCCGAAGTAGGCGGCATGGCCCAGCGCGATGTAGCCGGTGTAGCCTGAAAAGATATTCCAGCCGGTAGTAGCTACGACGAACAGCAAGGTAAAGACCGCAATGGTGGTCACAGCCGGATTGGGAAACAGCAGCGGGAAGCCAATGGCAAGCGCCAGCAGCACCAGCAGCCCAACCGTTTTAAAAATCCTCATTGCTTTCTTCCCCCCACTTGTCCAAGCAATCCCTGCGGGCGGATCAGCAGGATAACTACGAGCAGGATGAAAAAGACGGTGCTGGCCCAGACGGGCGACCAGACCACCGACGTGACGTCTTCGATTACTAACATGCCCAGGGAAGCAATCAGCGCGCCCTGTAAGCTGCCCATACCACCGAAGATGATGATGGCCAGCAGGCGCGAGATCAGGTCATAGGCGCTATTAGCGTTGAACGAGGTGGTTGCCCCGAACGCCATGCCTCCGGCGGCGGCCAGCGCGACGCCAATGCCAAAGGTTATGGCTGAGACGCGCTCGACATCGATGCCAACAAGTTCAGCCGCCGTGCGATTCTGCATCGTGGCGCGCAGGCTATGGCCGAATTTGGTGCGATAGAGCAACAGGTAGAGCACCCCCAATAGCACCACGGCCAGCAGGAAGCCAAACACATAAATGTACGAGAGATAGAAACCCGCCACCGGAAATGACGCCGTGATGTACCACGCATGCAGTTGGACGTAATCCGCCGAGAAAATGAGGTTGAGCACCCCTTCGATGATCAGCGCCACTCCGAACGTTACCAGGATAGAGAACATCGTGCGGTCGCGCCTGATCGGGCGGATAAACAGCAACTCGATCAGCACGCCCAGGACGAACATGAACGGCATTGTGATGAGCAATCCAACAAACAGGTCGATGTGCAGGTTTTGCTCCAGCACGTAGCTGAGGTAGGCGCCCAGGATGACCAGGGCTCCCTGTCCGATATTGATGATGTCCATGACCCCGAAAACTAGCGTCAGCCCGGATGCCATCAAGGCATAGACGCCTCCGGTCAGGAGTCCGGTGATGATTGCTTCGACAATAAGTCCCACAATAAGTCCTCTTTCCCTGCACAACCCTTTTTTCTTTCATTTTGTGCCGCCTGCGGCGGCACAAAATGAAAACTAATGAAGTAGTACTACGGCCAGTTAGGCTTGGGAAACTCAGGAGGGTTGGTCGCCTGGTTAGCTGGATACACAGACACCAATGAGCCTTTCTGCCATTGGAACAGGTATCCACTTGCCAGGATGTTTTCACCTTGATCATTGAACTTCACGTCTCCCTGCACGGACTGGAACGTATCACCCGAGTGCAGTTCAGCGATGAGTTTAGCATTATCGATACTGTGAATTTTGTTCACTGCCTGAACCAGAACCTGTCCCACGGCGTAACCTTCTGCCACGTCGGAGCTAATGCCATCGGCTGTGCCGCCATAGGCCGCCAGGTAGTTTTGGACCATCTGCGCGTTCTGGAAGGTGTTGATCGTCGGGTACCAGCCGCCGTTAGGAACGAAGATCCCCTCCGCGGCAGGGGCGCCACCAATAGCTTTGGTGAATTGACTGCCCTGGTCCGGTCCCGCTGTAGCTATGAGGGCCTGTGGATTGTAGTGCTGCTGCTTGAAGGCCTGTATAAAAGCGGTAATGTCAGGAAGCAGCGTGCCGGTAACTACAACCTGTGCCTTCGCGGCGATCATCTTTTGCGCGATGGG
>WNFA01000787.1_pt1 | contig 25509 bp, 26 predicted proteins | sample 5400481 | NCBI WGS metagenome assembly WNFA01 (sample SAMN13153340, study PRJNA577476) | soil metagenome | isolation source: 120 cm saprolite under Douglas fir tree site 2 hole 1 replicate 2 | place: USA:California | collected 2015-04-18 | reverse complement strand
CCGCCCAAACGCGGTGCCCAGCACGACGTTCGCCGTCTTCCGCCCGACGCCGGGCAGCTCGGTCAGCGCCTCCATCGTGTCCGGAACCTCGCCCCCGTGCCGCTCCGCGACGGCCCGCGCCGTCGCCTGGATGGACTTCGTCTTCTGGCGGAAGAAGCCGGTGCGCTTGATGAGCGCCTCGACGCGCGCCGCGGGCGCGGCGGCGAGCGCGGCGGGCGAGGGGAACTCGGCGAAGAGCGCGGGCGTCACCTGGTTCACCATTACATCGGTGCACTGCGCGGAGAGGATGGTCGCCACCACCAACTCCCACGGGTTGCCGTAGTTGAGCGCGCACCACGCGTCCGGGTAGGCGCGCGCGAGCCCGCGGGCGATGGCGCGTGCGCGCGCCCTGCGGGCCGCCGTGCTCTCGCGCGCGACGTTCAGGCGACGCGCCGGCGCGCGTTTCACCGCCACCGGCGGCGCACGTTCTCGGCGGCCGCGACGTACTGGCGCGCGGCGGCGCGCGCCGCCTCCTCGTCCCAGCCGAGCGGCCGCGCCATCAAGCCGGCCACGTCGTCGGCCGCCGCCGCACCCGCGGCCGCGTCGCGCAGCGCGACCTGCGTGCGGCGGCGCATCACGTCCTCGAGCGTCAGGGCCCACTCGCGCTCGACCGCCTCCACCACCTCGGCGCGCGGGTCGGGAAGGCCGGCGACGATCGGCTCGCCCAGACGGCGATCGCGCGCGACCAGCCCGAGGACCTCGTCGAGCCGGCTGCCGTAACGGTCGGCCAGGTGGCCGACCACGGCGGGCGCGACCCCGTGGCCGTCGCGCGAGATGGCCGCCCGGGCAAGGCTGGCCGGGGTCGCCGTGCCGCCCGGCAGCGGCACCGAGCCGGTGCGCGAGGGCGCGAAGCGGCGCCGGTCGCCACCGGCGCGGAGCGCGGCGAGGACGCGGTCGACCACCGTCTTCGCCACCAGCCGGTAGGTGGTGAGCTTGCCGCCCGCGATCGAGATCAACCCCGAAGGCGAGGTGAAGAGCTCCTCCTCGCGCGACACGGCGGAAGGCGAGAGCGTCGCCTTGCCGCGCGGAGCGACCAGCGGCCGGAGGCCGGCGAACGTGCTCACCACGTCGCCGGGCGCCAGGCGTGCGGCGGGGAAGTAGTGGTTCACCGTGTCGAGCAGGTAGGCGACGTCCGACGGCTCGGCCACGGGCGGCACGTCCGGCCCGCCGGGGTGATCCGTGTCGGTGGTGCCGACCAGCGTGTGCTCGCCCCACGGGATGACGAACATCACGCGGCCGTCGGCGACCGCGTTGAGCACCACCGCGGCACGGTTGCCGACCCGCGCGCGCGGCACCACGACGTGCACGCCCTTGGTGAGCCGGAGACGCGGCGGCGCCCCGGGGATGTCGAGCGCGGCCACCCGGTCCACCCACGGCCCCGCCGCATTCACCACCACCTTGGATCGCGCCACGACCTCCGTGCCGCCGAGCCGATCGACGATGCGCGCGCCGACGATGCGGTCGCCCTCCTTCACGAAGCCGGCAACCTCGGCGTAGGAGACGATGAGCGCGCCTCCGGCGGCGGCCGCCAGCGCGGTCTCGAGCACGAGGCGGGCATCGTCGGTGCGGCAGTCCCAGTACTGGCCCGCGCCGCGGAGCCCGTCCCGCCGGAGCGTCGGCTCTGCCCGGGCGACGGCGCCCGGGCGGAGCATGTGGTGCCGCCGCTTGTTCCACAGGCCCGCGAGCAGATCGTACGCCCAGAGCCCGGCCGCGAGCTTGAGCGGCCCGAGCGGCCCACCGGCGTAGAGCGGGAAGATGAACTCCTGCGCGCGCACGAGGTGCGGCGCCAGACGTTGCAGGCGCTCCCGCTCGCGTACCGCCTCGAGCACCAGGCGCACGTCGCCCTGCTCGAGGTAGCGCAGGCCGCCGTGGATCAGCTTCGAGGAGCGGCTCGACGTGCCCGAGGCCAGGTCGCCGCGCTCGACGAGCCCCACACGGAGCCCCCGCATGGCGGCGTCGCGCGCGATGCCGGCGCCGTTGATGCCGCCGCCGATGACGAGGAGGTCGAGCGCGTCACGGCCGAGGGCGGCGAGTGCCTCGCGCCGGCGGGCCAGAGCCTCCGACATACCGCGATTCTATACCGTGGACGCGGACGTTGTCACGGCGCGTCACGAAGAGGCGCGTACCTCATAGGAGCGCGATCAGCCGCCGGGTCACGGCGCTGGTGGTCGCCGTGCCGCCGAGATCGCGGGTCCGGTGCCGCCCCTCGCGCAGCAACCGGGTGACGGCGCGCTCGATGCGGCCGGCGGCGCGCCGCTGCCCCACGTGGCGGAGCAGCATGACGCTCGAGAGGATCACCGCCAGCGGGTTCGCCAGGTTCTTTCCCACGATGTCGGGCGCGGTCCCGTGCACCGCCTCGAAGATGGCGTGGCGCGCGCCGAGGTTCGCGCCCGGCACCAGGCCGAGCCCGCCCACCAGGCCGGCGCACAGGTCGGAGACGATGTCGCCGTAGAGGTTCTCGAGCAGCAGCACGTCGAACGTCTGCGGGCGCAGCACGAGCTGCATGCAGGCGTTGTCGACGATCAGCTCCCGGTAGCGGACGCGCGGATGGCCCTTCGCCACCTGCCTGGCGCAGGCGAGGAAGAGCCCGTCGGAGAGCTTCATGATGTTGGCCTTGTGGATGGCGACGACAGTCCGGCGGTGCTCACGGCGCGCGAGGTCGAAGGCGAAGCGCGCGATGCGTCGCGAGGCGCGCGCCGTGATCACCTTGACGCTCTCCACCACGCCGGGCGCGATCGTGTGCTCGATGCCCGAGTAGAGGTCCTCGGTGTTCTCGCGCACCACCACGAGGTCGACGCCCGAGAACGCCGTCCGCACCCCGGGGTGGCTGCGGATGGGCCGCACGTTGGCGAACAGGTCGAAGGTCTTGCGCAGCGCCACGTTGACGCTGCGATAGCCGACGCCGCCGATCTCCGTCTCGAGCGGGCCCTTCAGGCCGACGCGCGTGCGGCGGATCGAGGCGAGGAGCGGCTCGGGGATCGCGGTGCCGACCTTCTCGAAGGCTGCTTTGCCGGCGAGCTGCACGTCCCAGGCGATGCGCCCTCCCGCTGCCGCGATCACCTCGACGGCCGCGTCGATCACCTCGGGGCCGATGCCGTCCCCCGGGATGAGCGTGGCGGGCCGCTCCACTCCCCGACCCTTCCGCGCCTTCACGGGATGCCGAGCACCTTGTGCAGCTGTGGCAGGACCCGCACGTCGGGATGCACGCGGCTGGCGAGCGCGTGCAGGCCCTCGAGCGTGCCCGCACTGATCGTGAGGCGCGGCGTGGCGGGCTCCGTCAGCGGCGTCAGGAAGAGGGGCGCCCCCCGGGCAGCGTCGGCGACCAGTCGCGCCCCGCGCTCCACCTCCTCCGGCGCCGTCCCCTCGTCGACCGGCATCTTCACGTACACCTCGCAGCCCGCCGCGGCGGCCGCGCGGAAGCAGGCTTCGTGCTCGTCCCAGCGCGCGCGCTCCCCGGTGTTGCTCGGGCACTTGACGTCGAAGCTCACGATCGCGACCCGGGACAGCACCCGCGCGAGCCGCGCCGGGAGGATGCCTGCCGTCTCGAGGAGGACGGGGAGCGTGTCCGTGCGGAGCGCGAGCCAGGCAGCCAGGAAGTCCACCTGCGCGAGCGGCTCGCCGCCGGTCACCGCGATCGCGTGGAGCGGCGGCGCCGCGGCCGCGAGGGCCCCGACCTCCGCGTCCAGCGCGGCGGGCGCGAAGGGGTTCGGCCGGCGGCGCAACCCGTCGGGTCCCAGGATGCGGCACTCCGCGACCGGGACCAGGCTCTCCGGCTCGTCACAGTACCGGCAGCGGAGCGGGCAGCCGCCCAGGCGGACGAAGAGCTGGCGGCGGCCGGCGTGCACGCCCTCCCCCTGGAAGGAGACGAACAGCTCGGAGACGTTGCCGCGCACGGCCCGCATGCGCCGGCCCCCTTAGCACGCGGCGCGGAGAGCCACCACCAGATCGGCGACGTTCGTGCCCGTGGGCCCGGTGCGCAGGAGATCCCCGGTCGCGTCGAGGAGCGGATGGCTGTCGGTCGCAACCAGGGCCGCCGCGGGGTCGAGGCCGCGCGCGCGCGCCCGTGCGCTGGTCCCGCCGTCGACGCACGCTCCGGCCGCGTCGGTCGGTCCGTCGACGCCGTCGGTGCCGGCCGCGAGGAGCACGCACGGCTCGCCCTCGAGTACCGGCGCCGCGGCGAGCGCGAGCTGCTGCGAGCGGCCGCCGCGGCCGCCCGGCCGGGCACGCACCGTGGTCTCGCCGCCCGCGACGAGAGCGAACGGCCCCCGCGCGGCGCGCAGGCGCGCGGCGAGCGCCCTCCCCGCCCGGGCGGCGTCCCCGGTGAGCGGTTCGGGCACGACCTGGGTCGCGTAGCCGCGCGCGCTCGCCGCGGCGGCGGCGGCCGCCACGACGTCGCGGTTTCCGCCGACGACGACGGTCACGGCGCGCGCGAGCGCCGGATCTCCGGGCTTCACGGTCTCCGGCACCGCACCGGCGCAGCCGCGCTCGATGTGCGTGCGGACACGGGCTGGCACGTCGTCCTGCGCCACGTAGCGCGCCAGGACGGCGGCCGCGTCGCGGAACGTGCTCGGGTCGCCGACGGTCGGGCCGGAGCCGATGGTCGCCGGGTCGTCGCCGACCACGTCCGAGAGGACGAGGGTCCAGAGACCGGCCGTCCCCACCGCATGGCGCGCGAGGCCGCCGCCCTTCACGCGCGAGCAATGCTTGCGGACGACGTTCAACGCGGTGACGTCCGCTCCGCTCGCGAGCAGGCGAGCGCCGAGATCCTGCTTGTCGGCCAGCGCGAGGCCCTCCGCGGGCGCCACGAGGAGCGACGAGCCGCCGCCGCTGAGCACGACGAGCACGAGGGTACGCGCGTCGGCCGCCGCCACCAGCCCGAGCAGCCGTCCACTCGCCGCCTCGCTGGCGGCGTCGGGCACCGGATGCGCGGCGGTCGCGACCTCGACTCCGCCGGGGCAGGAGCCTCCGCCCCCGTGCGGGACGATCACCAGGCCGCCCGCGCACGCGTCGCCCGCGGCCTCCGCGGCGGCGCGGGCCATCGCGAGGGCCGCCTTGCCGGCGCCCACCACGAGGAGCGGACCGGCGTGCTCGGCGAGCAGCTCGCCGCCGCGGCCCCGCAGCCGGAGCGTGCCGCGGGCGTGGTCGAGGCTCCGGGTCACGAGCCGCCCCGGCCGGGCGGCCTCCAGCGCCGCCCCGTGGCAGGCGAGCGCATCGGCGCGCAGCGTGGCCCAGCTCACCGGCGGGCCTCTGGACGCCCGCGGCGGCCTCCCCCTATAAGGATCGCCGCATGGCGACGACGGAGTCCGAGCCCCGAGCCGGGATCGAAGGTTTCCCCACGCTCTGGCAGCGCGTGGTGACGGCGCCGCATGACTTCTTCGCCCAGATGCCACAGACGGGGGGTCTGGGCGAGCCGACCGTCTTCCTCACCCTCTGTGCCGCGATCAACGCCGCCGGCCACCTGCTCTTCTTCGCCGGCGTGGGCGGCACGATCGCGAGCTTCGTTTGCCAGATGATCGCGGCCTTCGTCCTCGCGGCGCTCTTCGTGCTGGTGGCGCAGAACCTGTTCGAGGGCCGCGCGGGCTACGAACCCACGTTCCGCGTCGTGGCCTACGCGTGGGCCCCGCTGGTGATCGGCTGGCTGCCCTTCGTGGGCGCCCTCGCCGCCGTCTATGCGGCCTACCTGATGCTGCGCGGGCTCGAGCGCGTGCAGGGGCTCGACACCACGCGGGCGGTCCTCACCCTGGTGATCGGCCTCGCCGTCCTCTGGGTGATCGGCCGTGCCGGCCGCCCCCTGGGCCTCTAGCTGCCTTCCTCGTCGGACTCGTTCGTCGTCAGGCGCCGGTAGGTCCGGTCCTCCTCGAAGCGCTTCATGGTCTTCGCTTCCTTCTCGCGATCGGCCTGGCAGTTGATGCAGAGGCGAGTGAAGGGCAGCGCTTCGAGGCGCGCCTCGGCGATGTCGGACTCGCAGCTCTCGCACACACCGTAGCTGCCGTCGTCGATGCGAGCCAGCGCGTCGTCGATCGCCTGCAGCTTGTCGCGGTCGCGGTCGGTCAGGATGACGTCGATCTCGCGGTCGCGCGCATCGCTCGCGAGGTCGTAGGTGTCCATGCCCTCGTCCTTGGTCTGCTCGCGGCCCTCGTGCAGCTCTTCCTGCACGTTGCGCAGCAGCTGCACCCGCATTTCCTGCAGGGTATCGCGCGCCTTCTTGAGGAACGTCTTGCGCATTGGGTTCCCGCCTCCGCGGGGCGGGGAATCTATGCCCCGGGGAGGGATGTGTCAATTGCAAACTCGCGCACCTCGCCGCGGAGATCGTAGGTGTCGGCACCCGTGACCACCGCCCGGACGATCGCGCCCGGCGCGGCTTCCCCGGCGAGGCGGATGACGCCGTCGATCTCCGGAGCCTGGGTGCGCGTGCGCCCGACCAGGGTGCCCCCGCGGGCATCCTCGACCAGCACCTGGACCTCGCGCCCCACCTGCGCCGCTGCCCGCCGCGCCGCGACCCGCGCCTGCACGGCCATCACCCGTGCCCGGCGCTCGCGCTTCACGGCCTCCGGCACCTGGTCGGGGAGGGTCGCCGCCGCGGTGTTCTCCTCCCGGGAGTAGGTGAACACGCCCACGCGCTCGAACTCGGCCTCCTCGAGGAAGTCGCACAGGGCACGGACGTCGTCCTCCGTCTCGCCCGGGAAGCCGACGATGAACGCGGAGCGCAGCGCGACCCCGGGCACGGCGGCGCGGATGCGCGCCAGGAGCCGGCGGATGGCCGCCCCGCTCCGCTCGCGGCGCATGGCCCGCAGCATGGCGTCGCTGATGTGCTGGAGCGGCATGTCGAGATACTTGCAGACGGCCGGCTCCTCCGCCATCACCTGGAGCAGGTCGTCGGTGACCGAGGCCGGGTACGCATAGAGGAGCCGGAGCCAGCGCACGGCGGGCACGCGCAGCGCGAGCGCGCGGAGCAGCACGGCGAGCGAGGTGCCGTCCCGGCGGTCGCGCCCGTACGCGGTCAGGTCCTGCGCGATGAGGTTCAGCTCGAGCACGCCGTCGGCGGCCAGCGCGGCCGCCTCCTCGAGGACGTCGTCCAGCGGGCGGCTCTCGTGGCGCCCGCGGATCCTGGGGATGATGCAGAAGCTGCAGGTGTGGTCGCAGCCCTCGGAGACCTTCACGTAGGCGGTCCACCACGCGCCCGTGCGCACCCGCGCGGCCAGCTCCGCCCGCGGGAGCACGTGCTGCGCGCCCCGGTAGACGACCGGTCCGTCCGCGAGCGGCGCCTCCACCGCGTCGGCGATGTGCAGCAGGTCGCCAGTGCCGACGAACACGTCGACCTCGGGGAGCGCCGCGCGGAGCTCGTCGGCGTAGCGCTGCGCGAGGCAGCCGGTGACCACCAGGCGCCGGCCCGCGCGCGCCGCCTTCACGCGCGCCAGGTCGAGGATGGCGTCGATCGACTCCTCCTTGGCGGGCTGGATGAAGCTGCAGGTGTTCACCACCAGCACGTCGGCCGCCTCGGGGTCGAGCACCAGCTGGTGCCCGCGGCGGGCGAGCACGCCGAGCATCACCTCGCTGTCCACCCGGTTCTTGGGACAGCCGAGGGTGAGGAGATGGACGCGGCGGGGCTCAGTCACGGAAGTTCGCGAACTGCATCGCGATCCCCAGGTCGCGCTCGCGCAGCAGCTTGACGATCGCCTGCAGCTCGTCCTTTTTCTTGCCGCTGACGCGCACCTGGTCGCCCTGGATGGCGACCTGGACCTTCAGCTTGGTGTCCTTCACCAGCTTGACGATCTCGCGCGCCTTGTCGGAGACGATTCCCTGCTGCAGGTCGATCGTCTGCTTGGCGGTGCCGACCGGCCCGGGCTCGGCGAGGCCGAACTGCAGCGCCCGCAGCGGCACCTGCCGCTTCCCCATCTTCTCGCGCAGGATGTCGGCGAGCGCGCGCAGCTTGAAGTCGTCCGCGGCACGCAGGTGGATGGCGGTGTCCTCGCGCCGCACCTCGGTCGGCTGGTTCTTGAAGTCGAAGCGCTGCGCGATCTCGCGCAGCGTCTGCTGGATCGCGTTGTCGATCTCCTGGAGATCGACGCGGCAGACCACGTCGAAGGACGCCATCCGGGGGCCCGTCAATAGGCGGGCGGGCGGACCACGTCAACCCCGGGCGGGGGCGTGAAGCGGAAGAGCCCGGCGTCGAGCGGCACGTTGCGCTGCTCGTTGGCGAAGGCGATGCGCGTGGTGGTGCCGAGCGGGTCCGTGATGCGCGCCTCCTCGACCGCCGCGTTCGCCTTGCGCACGACGAGCGTGAGGGTGCCGACGCCGGCGTCCTTGCGCGGCACGAGGTGCAGCACCCAGCGCTCCGGCTCGTCGCGCTCGAGGCTCGCCTCGAAGTCGCGCTCGACGCGCCCGAGACCCGCCAGGAAGCTGACCGGCGTGCGTCCCTGGAACGCCTGGGCGAGCGGCGCCTTGATCACCTGCTTGTCGTCGGGCTGGTAGATCCAGAGCGTGGCCCCGTCGCCGACGATCAGCTGCTTGTCGGGGGCGGTGTAGTCCCAGCGCATGCGGTTCGGCTTCTCGAAGGCGACCGTGCCGTGCGACTCGAGCGGTGAGGCCAGCGTCGGCGACTCGACCGACTGGCGGAAGTCGGCGGTCATCGTGCGCGTGGTCTCGTAGCGGCTCTGGAGACGGTCGAGGGCCTGCTTGAGGGGGTCGTCCGCGGCCCGGGCGAGCGCCGCACAGAGGGCGAGTGCCAGAAGGACGGGCAGTGAAAGCCGCATGAGGGGTCCCACTTTCACCGTTTCACGAGCACCCTGCAAGCGTGCCGCTCGCGCATCGGCGCGCTGAGCGACGGCGGGATCGGAGCTGCCTCGGCGGCGCGTTCACCGCCACGGCCGCCGCGCCCGAGACCTACTCCTCGATCCGCCGCGCGATGACCTCGCGCCCCTTCGCCCCGGGCGAGGAGACCACGCCGTCGCGCTCCATGCGCTCGATCATGCGCGCGGCACGGTTGTAGCCGACGCGCAGGCGGCGCTGGAGCCACGAGATCGACGCCTGGCGGTGCTCGGTCACCAGCCGCACCGCCATGTCGTACATCTCGTCGGAGAGGTCCTCGTCCCCCTCGCCCTCACCGTCCTCCTCGTCGCCGCCCTCGAGCAGCTCCATCTCGAAGCGCGGCTCCTCCTGGCGCTTGATGAAGTCGACCACGCGGTGGACGTCGTCGTCGGAGACGAAGGCGCCGTGCAGGCGCTGCGGGTTGCCGGTGCCCGGCGGGATGAAGAGCATGTCGCCCTCGCCGAGCAGGCGCTCGGCACCGATCGAGTCGAGGACCGTGCGCGAGTCGGTGCGCGAGAAGACCTTGAACGAGACACGCGAGGGGAAGTTGGCCTTGATGAGGCCAGTGATGACGTCCACCGAGGGGCGCTGGGTGGCGAGGATCAGGTGGATGCCCGCGGCGCGCGCCTTCTGTGCCAGGCGGGTGATCGACTCCTCGACCTCGTGGCCGACGGTGAGCATGAGGTCGGCCAGCTCGTCGATGATGATGACGATGCGCGGCAGGTGGTGGTGCTGGAGCCCCTCCGCGGTGGCAGGCGGCGGCTCCTGGCCGGCGCTCTCGCGGATCAGACGGTTGTAGCTGTCGACGTTGCGCACGCCCTTGTCGTGGAGGAGCTGGTAGCGGAGGTCCATCTCGCGCTCGACGTTCTTGAGGGCCGCGGCCGCCTTCTTCGGATCCGTCACCACGGGCACCAGGAGGTGGGGGATGTTCTCGTAGATCGAGAGCTCGAGCATCTTCGGGTCGATCATGATGAAGCGGACGTCGCGCGGGGAACTCTTGAAGAGGATGCTCATCACCATGGCGTTCATCGACACCGACTTGCCGGTGCCCGTGGCGCCCGCGACCAGGAGGTGCGGCATGCGCGCCAGGTCGGCGACCACGACGTTGCCGGTCGTGTCCTTGCCGAGCGCCACGGCGAGCTTCGAGTCCGCGTGCTCGTAGTCGGCGCTCTCCAGCAGCTCGCGGATGTAGACCTTCTCGCGACGCGGGTTGGAGACCTCGATGCCGACCACCGGCTTCCCCGGGATGGGCGCCAGCACGCGCACCGAGAGCGCGCGCAGCGCCATCGAGAGGTCGTCGGCCAGCCCGACGATGCGGTTCACCTTGACGCCCGGCGCCGGCTCGAACTCGAAGGTCGTGATCACCGGGCCGGGGCGCACGGCGACCACCCTGCCGACCACCTGGAAGTCGGCGAGCTTGCCCTCGAGGATGCGCGAGCTGGCGTGCAGCGCGGCCTCGTCGAGGGGCGTCGCGGTGCGCACGGGCGTATCGAGGAGCGCGATGGCCGGGAGACGATAGGCATCCTCGACGAACAGCTCTTCCTGCAGCTCGGCGCGCTTGGTGCGCCTCGCCGCCTCGGGCCGGCGTTCGGGCTCGCGGATGATGGGGGGCGGCCGCTCGGCCGGCGTGTCCGGCGGCTCGACCGCGTCGTCGAGCAGGACGGGCTTCGCGCGACGGGCCAGCTCCGCCGGGGCCGCCGCGGCGGCCGGCGCGCGCCGCAGGCGCGCCGCGCCCGCGCGCGCCGTCGCCGCGAGCCACCGGCCGGCCCGGCCCGACGCCTCGATCGCGGACACGCCGGTCGCGAGCACGAGCGCCACCACGAGCACGACCGCGAGCAGCAGGCCCGCACCCGGACCGCCCAGCAGATCGCCGAGCGCGACGCCGACGAAGCCGCCGAGCCAGCCGCCGCCGCGCACCACCGCGCGTCCCCCCGTGAGCAGCCCGCCGAGCCCGGCGATGCTCCCCACGAGGAGCGCTGCGCCCGCGAGCCGGAGCCCGCCGAAGCCTTCCGCGCCGCGCCGCAGGAGCGCGACCGTGAAGTAGCCGAGGTAGAGCGGGAAGAGGTACGCCGCGACGCCGAGCGCGCGCAGCGCGGTGCCGGCGAGAGCGTGGCCGACGGGCCCTCCGAGGTTCGCGCGCGGCGCGTCCGGCGCGAAGGAGAGGAAGCTGAGCGCGAGAAACACCGCCACCGCCCCCGCCGAGATCGCCTCGGCCTCGCGCAGCAGGTGCGCGCCCGGCATCGTCGGCGGCCGACGCGCCGCCATCACGCGGGCACCGGCGTCATCCCCACCACCCCTCCACCGGGTCCGTCTACTACATCTCCATCCCGTGTGCGAGCGGGCTCAGCCGGAAAGGTGAACCACGCCCGAGACGATCAGCGTCGCGAGCACCGCCGACAGCGCGAGCCGATACCACCCGAACGGCGCCAGGCCGCGGCGGGTGAGGAACGACACCAGCCAGCGCACGGCGAGGGCCGCGGAGACCGTCGCCACCGCGAAGCCGAGCAGCATCGGCCCGGTGCCGAGCTGCTGGAACATCGAGGGGCCAGCGTGCCGCAGGTTGCCGGCCAGATCGTGCACGCAGGCTGCACCCAGCGTGGGGAGCCCGAGGAGGAACGAGAACTCGGCCGCGGCGCCTGCGTTCAGGCCGAGGAGCAGGCCGCCACCGATGGTGACCATCGAGCGCGACGTGCCCGGCCAGAGCGCGAGCGTCTGGAAGAGCCCGATGCCGAGGGCGGTGCGCCACGAGATCGTCGCCACGTCGCGAGCGCCCCGGCCGTCCCCTCTGCCGAGCCAGATCATCCACACGCCGCCGGTCGCGAGCGCGGCGAGCACCGGCCAGGGGCTGAAGAGCGCCGCCTTGATCACCTTGTTCAGCAGCACGCCGACGACGGCGGCGGGGACGAAGGCCAGCGCCACGTTGCCGGCGAGCCGCGCGCCGTCGAGGTCGCGCCCGAGAAGACCCCGTGCCATCTGGATGACACGCGGCCAGTAGAGGAGCAGCACCGCCAGGATGGCGCCGCCCTGTACGACGACCAGGTAGGCGTCGAGCGCGTCCTTCGTCTCCGGGTGATTCACGCCGAGCAACGCCGAGGCGAGGATCAGGTGTCCCGTCGAGCTCACCGGAAGGTATTCCGTGATGCCCTCGACCAGCCCGAGCAGCATGCCCTGCCACCACGTGAGCACGCTACATCTCCATCACGACGGGCAGGATCACCGGCCGGCGGCCGAAGCGCTTGAAGTAGCGGCGGAGCGCGCGCCGCACCTCCTCCTTCACCTGCGCGGGATCCGTGCGCGACTCCGGGTTGAGCGCCGCGAGGGCCTCGGTGACGGCGCCGCGGGCGGCCTCCAGGACCTCCGGGCCCGCCTCCTCGCCCACCACGCCGCGCGAGACCAGGTCCGGGCCGGCCACGATCTCGCCCGACTGCTGGTGCACGGCGAGCACGGCGAGCACCAGGCCGTCCTCCGAGAGGTGGCGACGGTCGCGCAGGACGACGTCCTCGACCTCGCCCATGCCCTTGCCGTCCACGAACACGCGCCCCGCCGTGACGCGCTCGGCGCGGCGGGCGCCCGCGTCGTCCAGCTCGAGCACGTCCCCGTCCTCGAGCAGGTGGCAGCCCTCGGCCGGGATGCCGACCTCGCGCGCCAGACGCCGGTGGCGCACCAGGTGGCGGTACTCGCCGTGCACCGGCACGAAGTGCCGTGGGCGGACGAGGTTCAGTACCAGCTTCAGCTCCTCCTGCGAGGCATGTCCCGAGACGTGCACGCGGGCGGTCCGGTCGTAGTGGACGACGGCGCCGCGGCGGTAGAGGTGGTTCACCAGGCTCGAGATGGCGCGCTCGTTGCCCGGGATGATGCGCGAGGAGAGGATCACCACGTCCCCTGGCTCGAGCGTCACGAGCTTGTGGTCGTCCATCGCGATGCGCACCAGCGCCGAGGCGGCCTCGGCCTGGCTCCCGGCGGTGAGCAGCGTGACCCGCTCGCGCGGCAGGTCGCGCGCCTGGGCGAGGTCGACCAGCGTGCCGTCGGGGACGCGGAGCAGATCGAGCTCGCGCGCCACGCCCACGTGCGACAGCAGGCTCCGCCCGACCAGCGCGACCTTGCGCCCGAAGCGCACCGCCAGGTCGATCACCTGCTGCATGCGGTGGATGTGTGACGAGAAGGTCGTGACCAGCACGCGCCCGGTCGCCTGGCGGAAGATGACCTCGAGCTCCGCCCCCACGCTGCGCTCCGAGGGCGTGACGCCCGCATGCTCGACGTTGGTCGAGTCCGAGAAGAGGAGCACCACGCCCTCGGCGCCGAGGGCGGCGAGTCGCGCGACGTCGGGCAGCCGCCCGTCGAGCGGCGTCTGGTCGAGCTTGAAGTCGCCGGTGTGCACCACGGTGCCGACCGGCGTGCGGATCGCGAGCCCCACCGAATCGGGGATGGAGTGCGTCATCGCGAAGGGCTCGACCGAAAACGGTCCGACACGGCACGGCGCGGCGCCGTAGACCGCGAGCGTGGCGGCGATGCCGTGCTCGCGCAGCCGCTCGCGCACGAAGCCGAGCGTGAGCGGCGTGCCGTAGACCGGCACCGGCTGATCGCCGAGGACGTAGGGGAGCGCGCCGATGTGGTCTTCGTGGCCGTGGGTCAGGAAGATGGCGCGGAAGCGCGCGCCCAGGTCGCGCAGGTAGGTGACGTCGGGGATCGCGACGTCGATGCCCGGCATCTCCGCGTCGGGGAACATGACCCCGCAGTCGATGGCGATCGCGGTGTCGCCGTGCTCGAGGACGAGCAGGTTGAGCCCGATCTCGCCCAGCCCGCCGAGCGGGATCACACGCAGTGGCGCGCCGGCGCCGTTGCCTCCGCTCATAGCGCGGCCGCGCTCGGGGAGCCCGCGGCACCGGCACGGACCCCGAGTCGCTCCGCGATGAAGGTGTGCACGCGCTCGATCAGCTCTTCCCGCTCCACGCCCTCGACGGCGATGGGGGCGCCGACGACCACCTCGATCTCGCCCGAGGCCGGCTGCCACGAGCCGGGCGGCAGGAGCTCGCCGCTGCCGCGCACGGCGATCGGCACGATCGGGAAGCCCGTCTCCAGCGCGAGCACGAAGCCGCCCTTCTTGAAGGGGAGGAGCGGCCCCTCCAGCGGGCCCCGCGTGCCCTCCGGGAAGATCATGACCGACACGCCCTCGCGCATCTTCGCGCGGGCGGCGCGGAGACTCACCATCGCCCGCACGTGGTCGCGGCGGTCGATGATGATGTGCCCGGTGTGTTTGAGGGCCCAGCCGAAGACCGGCACGCGCGTCAGCTCGACCTTGGCCACCCAGCGGAGCTGAAAGTCCTCGAGCGCCCGCACCGTGGCCAGGATGTCGAACTGGCTCCGGTGGTTGGACATGAAGACGTAGGCCGCCGAGGGTTCGAGGGGGGCGAGCCGCGTGGTCCGCACGCGGACGCCGTAGATGAGGAGGTTGAGGCGCACCCAGAGCTGAGAGATGCGATAGGCGGCGCGCTGGTCGAAGAGCGCGACCGCGACCATCATGGGCGCGAGGACCACCGTGTGGAGCGCGACGAGAAAGAACTTGAGGACGGAAAGGAGGACCACGGCCGCGTTCCCGACCTCCCCGCCGCGCGCCACTCCCCGCGAGATTGCTCGCACGATCTCTCCCGCGAGACTACCGGGCCGCCCCCGCGCAAGTCAATTCAATGCACGCCGTGGCAACAATCCCGTCCGCTCCGTTGACTTCGCAAGGGGGGGGCGCCTATCGTCTGCAAACCACGGAGGGCGGGCCATGTCGGTGAACAAGGCGTTGTTGATAGGCAACCTCGGGAAGGACCCCGAGGTCCGTTTCACCGGGAGCGGTCGCGCGGTAGCGCGCTTCCCGGTCGCCACCAGCGAGGTATGGAACGACACCGAGGGCCAGCGCCAGGAGCGCACCGAGTGGCACAACGTGGTGGTGTGGGGAAAGCAGGCCGAGACCTGCGGCCAGTACCTGGCCAAGGGCCGGCAGGTGTACGTCGAGGGCTCGATCCGCACGCGCCAGTACGACGATAAGGAAGGCAACCGCCGCTACATCACCGAGATCATCGCCCAGCGCGTGCAGTTCCTGGGCGGCGGCGGGCGCGGGGCCGAGGCCGCGCGCGGCCCGGCGGCTGCGGAGGAGCCGCCCGTCGGCGCCCCGGCCGCGGCCGAGGACGACGACATCCCGTTCTGACGCGGCCACGGAGCCGCTCAGGCCTTCTCGCCGAACCCGATCTGACGTCTCGCAGGATCGGCCGGCATCATCAGCCGGCGGATTGTGTCGAACACCACCTTGTACTGAGAGTCGTACTTCTTCTCCAGCGCCTCCAGCTTGCGCGCGAGATCCTTGTGCGAGGCGAGCATCGCGCGGAGACGCACGAACGTCCGCATGATCTCTATGTTCGCGAGAACGGCCCGCCGGCTGCGAAGGACACTCGACAACATGGCGACGCCTTGCTCCGAGAACACGTACGGCTGATAGCGGCGACCACCCCAGCTTGCCAAAGGGCCCGCGACCGGCTGCCAACTTGAGGTGCCAAATTGGCACCTCAAGTTGGCGCCTTCCGCGGGTGTGAGCTGAAACATGAAGTCCGGCGGAAACCGCTCCCGGTTTCGCTTGACCGCCCGGTTGAGCGATCTGGTCTCGACTCCGTAGAGCGCGGCGAGATCGGCGTCGACAATCACCCGATGACCTCGCACCAGGAGGATGCTCCGCTCGATCTGCGCGGCCGTCATCTGGAGGCCCTCGCTCACCACCGCTCCCCCTCCGCCATGCTCGCCCAGCGCCCGCGGCCGATCACCACGTGGTCGAGCACGCGGATGCCGACCAGCTCGCCCACCTGACGCAGGCGCTGGGTGATGGCGCAGTCCTCGGCCGACGGCGTCGGGTCACCGCTCGGATGGTTGTGGACCAGGACGAGGGCCGCGGCGGCGGCGCGGATCGCGGGCGCGAAGACCTCGCGCGGGTGGACCAGGGCCGCGGTGAGCGAGCCCTCGGAGACCTGCACCTCGCCCTGCACGCGGTTCTTGCCGTCCAGGAGAAGCACGTAGAACACCTCGCGCTCGAGCTGGGGGAGCCGGCCCCGGAAGTGACCGAACACGGCCGCCGCGTCGCGCACCGGGGCGCCGGGCGGAAGTGGTTCCGCGGCCGCGCGCCGGCCGAGCTCGAGCGCGGCGCGGAGAAGCGCCGCCCGCCGCGGCCAGAGACGGCCGAGCGCCGCACGGTCCAGCCGGTCGAGCCCGGCCAGGGCGCCGGCCGCACGCAGCACGCACCCGGCGAGCGCGAGCCCCTCCTCCGTGCCGGAGCCGGCGTCCAGGACGAGTGCCAGGAGCTCGACGTCGTTCAGCGCACGGGCGCCCGCCAGGAGCAGTCGCTCGCGGGTGCCGGGGTGGCTGGCGACTTCTGCCCGCGCACGCTCTTCCACGCCGTCCGCCGTAGCAGCGGCGGCGCGCCAGGGGGATACCTTGCCCCACCATTCAAGCGCGCAGCAGCATGACCTTCAGGTACTCGCCCTCCGGGTGCGCGAGCAGGACCGGGTGGTCCGGCGGGTGTCCCCACTCGGCCACCAGCTCCGGCACGCGACCTGCGTCTGCCGCGGCCGCGGCGACGACCTCACGGAACCCCGCCCGCGAGAGGTGCTGCGAGCAGGACGAGGTGAGGAGCCAGCCGCCCGGCGCGAGTCGCCTGAGCGCCTGGAGGTTCACGTCCTTGTAGCCACGGAGCCCGGGCACCAGGTCGCGACGGCGACGCACGAAGGGCGGCGGGTCGAGCGCGATCAGGTCCCAGGGCTGCCCGCCCTCGCGCAGGAAGTCGAAGACGTCGGCGACCACGAACCGCCCCGCCGCGGCGGGAAGGCCGTTCGCGGCCCACGCCTCCTCGGCCAGTGCGAGCGCCGGGCGCGAGGTGTCCACGGAGACCACCTCCGCCGCACCGCCGAGCGCGGCCGCGATCCCGATCGCCCCCGTGTACGCGAACGCGTTCAGCATGCGACGGCCGGCGGCGAGGCCGCGCACACGCGCGCGGCTCTCGCGCTGGTCGAGGAAGAAGCCGGTCTTCTGCCCGTGCAGCACGTCGACCACGTAGCGCGCGCCCGCCTCGTCGATCGCGAGCCGCGGTGGCGGCTCCTCGCCGGCGAGGATGCCGCGCGCGCCCTCGAGCCCTTCCTCCGCGCGCACACCGCCCTCGCTGCGCTCGAAGACGCCGCGCGGCGCGAGCCGCGCCTGGAGACCCGCGACCACCGCCGGCGCGAGCCGCGCCGCGCCCGCGGTGAGAAACTGGCAGACGAGGAAGTCGCCATAGCGGTCCGCCACCACGCCCGGGAGGCGGTCGCCCTCGCCGTTCAGCACGCGATGGGCGCGCAGGTCCGCGGGGAGCGTCGCCCGCCTGAGCGCCAGCGCCTCGTCCAGGCGGCGCTCGACCAGGGCGGCGTCGATTGCCTCCTCCTCGAGCGTGAGCACGCGGACCGCGATCGGCGTGCGGGGGTTCGCGTAGCCGCCGGCGAGGAAGCGGCCGCCCGCGGCGTGCACGCGCACCGGCTCGCCCGGCTCCGCCCCCTCGAGGCCGGCGGCGATGGCGCCCGAGAAGATCCACGGATGGCCGGCGCGCACCGGGCCCTCGCGCCGCGGCTTCAGGGTGATACGCCGCACGCCTACCGCTCGCCGCGCCGCGCGAAGGCACCCGAGCGCCCGCCCGTCTTCCTCACCAGGCGGATCGCGCCGAGCGTCATCTCGCGGTCGACCGCCTTGCACATGTCGTAGAGCGCCAGGCCGGCGACGGCGACCGCGGTGAGCGCCTCCATTTCGACCCCGGTGCGCGCCTCGACCGTGACGCGGCTCTCGATCAGGACGCGGCGCCCCCGGGCATCGGGCGTCAGTTCCACGTCGACGTGCGTCAGCGGCAGCGGGTGGCAGAGCGGCACCAGGTCCGCCGTCCGCTTGGCGGCCATGATGCCGGCCAGGCGCGCCACGCCGAGCACGTCCCCCTTCGGCAACCGGCCGGCGGCGATCAGGGCCAGCGTCGCGGGCCGGAGGCGCACCTCGCCGCGCGCGACCGCCGCGCGCCGGGTGACCGGCTTCGGCGACACGTCGACCATGCGCGCGCGCCCGCGCCGGTCCACGTGGGAGAGTCGTGGCGCGCGCGCCATCGCGAGCGCGGCTATAGCAGCCTTCCTTGTGCCCGCGCCACACTCTATGATCGGGTGATGACGATCACACGACGACAGCTCGGACGCCTCGGCCCCACCGTCTCCGCCATCGGCCTCGGCTGCATGGGGATGTCGGAGTTCTACGGCGCGCACGACGATCGCGAGTCGATCGCGACCATCCACCGCGCGCTCGACCTCGGCGTCGACTTCCTCGACACCGCAGACATGTACGGCCCCTACGTCAACGAGGAGCTGGTCGGACGCGCCATTCGCGAGCGCCGCGACCGGGTCGTCCTCGCCACCAAGTTCGGCATCGTGCGCGGCGAGGACCGGACGATCCGCGGCATCAGCGGACGGCCCGAGTACGTGCGCACGGCGTGCGAGGGGAGCCTGAAACGGCTCGGAGTGGAGACGATCGACATCTACTACCAGCACCGCGTGGACCCGGGCACCCCCATCGAGGACACGGTGGGCGCGATGGCCGAACTGGTGCGCGCGGGCAAGGTGCGCTGGCTCGGCCTCTCCGAGGTGGGGCCCGAGACGCTCCGCCGCGCGTGCGCCGTGCATCCGATCACGGCGCTGCAGAGCGAGTACTCGCTGTGGAGCCGCGATCCCGAGGACGGCGTGCTCGCGGCCTGCCGCGCGCTCGGCGTGGGCTTCGTCGCCTACAGCCCGCTCGGGCGCGGCTTCCTCACCGGGCAGATCAAGCGCTTCGAGGACTTCGCGCCCGACGACTACCGGCGCATGTCGCCGCGCTTCCAGGGCGAGAACTTCCAGAAGAACCTGGACCTGGTCCGCCGCATCCAGGAGCTCGCCGCCGAGAAGCGCTGCACGGCGTCGCAGCTGGCGCTCGCCTGGGTGCTCGCCCAGGGAAAGGACATCGTGCCCATCCCGGGGACGAAGCGGCGGACGTATCTCGAGGAGAACGTGGGCGCGGCGGGCGTCGCCCTCGCCGCGGCCGATCTGGCCGCCATCGACGCCGTGCTACCGCCCGGCGCCGCTGCCGGAGCGCGCTATCCCGAGGCCATGATGCACTTCGTCGGGCGCTGAGCGGGTTGCCCCTCCGGCGCCGAGTCCTTATATTCCCGGCCTCGCCATGTCCGACGCGAACACGCACCGCGTGCTGATCCTCGGCTCCGGCCCCGCCGGGCTCACCGCCGCGCTCTACGCCGCACGCGCGAACCTCTCCCCCACGGTCGTCGAAGGGTCGCACCCAGGTGGCCAGCTCACCATCACCACGGACGTCGAGAACTACCCCGGCTTCCCCGACGGCATCCTCGGCCCGGAGATGATGGAGGTCTTCAAGAAGCAGGCGACGCGCTTCGGCACGCGCTACCTCTTCGGCGACGCGACCAGGGCCGACCTCTCGAAGCGTCCCTTCCGGGTCACGGTGGACGGCAAGGAGCATCGCGCCGAGACGCTCGTCATCGCGACCGGCGCCAGCGCCAAGCTCCTCGGCCTCCCCTCGGAGAAGAAGCTGATGGGCTACGGCGTCTCGGCGTGCGCCACGTGCGACGGCTTCTTCTTCAAGGACAAGGACGTGCTGGTGGTGGGCGGTGGCGACACCGCGATGGAGGAGTCGAGCTATCTCACCAAGTACGCCACGCGGGTCCGCGTGCTCCATCGCCGCGACCAGCTCCGCGCGTCCAAGATCATGCAGGATCGCGCGCTGCAGAACCCCAAGATCGAATTCGTGTGGAACGTCGTCCCGCACGAGATTCTCGGTGACGCCCAGGCCGGCGGCGTGACCGGCATGGTGGTCGAGGACACCGGCACGCGCGAGCGCCGCACGCTCACGACCGACGGCGTCTTCATCGCCATCGGCCACGAGCCGAACACGAAGCTGTTCACGGGCCAGCTCGAGATGGACGGGCGCGGCTACATCATCACCAAGCCGCGTACCACCGAGACGAGCGTGGCGGGCGTGTTCGCCTGCGGCGACGTGCAGGACCCGAGCTACCGGCAGGCGGTCACGGCGGCCGGCACCGGCTGCATGGCCGCGATCGACGCGGAGCGCTTCCTCGAGGCGCAGCACGGGTAGCGAGGGCTACCCCGCGGCCCGCCGCCAGAACTCCCGTCCCCGTCGGCTCGACCGGGAAAGCTCCTGGAAGAGCAGCCCGCGCACGATCGCCGCGAAGTAGAGCACGACGCCGAGCGCCGCCACGCCGGCAAGGCCGAGCGGCCCCGCAGGGAGCTGGAGCACGCCGAGCACGCAGGCGAGGAGGACCAGGTTCGCCGGGAACCACTCGATCCAGTTCTCGCCGATGAACCGGTAACTCTCGACGAGGACCTCGGCCGCGGCGTGTCGCCCGATGTAGACCAGCTCGGGCACGGCGTTCAGGAAGACGAAGACCCCGAGCCGGAAGACGATCTGCACGAACGGCACCGGCGCCAGGACGAAGGCCGCGATCAGCTGCAGGCCAAAGAAGAGGAAGCCGACGTTCAGGAGGTCGCCGAAGTAGGTCGCGAAGCTCGACGGCACGTCCCCGATCCGGATGCGGCCCGTCTGGATCACCTGCGCCACCAGCGAGAGCCAGGAGCTGAAGCACGCCACCAGGGCCAGGTAGGTGAGGAGCCCGCCCACCACGCCGAGCCGCGCGGTCGTCACCCCCACCACCTCGATCACCACGGCATAGACGACGACCACGAGCCCGACCCACCAGTTGCGCAGCGCCAGCTCCGCGCCGCGCCGGAAGACACGCGCGTAGAGCGCGGCCGTGTCGCGGAGCCATCCGCGAGGGAGCCCGAGCGCCATCGCCTACGGCCGCACGGCCACGCCGCGCGCGCGGAGATACGTCTTCGCCTCGCGCACGGTGTGCTCGGCGTAGTGGAAGAGCGAGGCGACCAGCGCCGCGCTGGCACCGCCCGCCGTGAGCCCGTCGTACAGGTGCTCGAGCGACCCCGCACCGCCCGAGGCGATCACCGGGATGCCGACCCGGTCGACCACCGCGCGCGTCAGCTCGAGGTCGTAGCCGAGCCGCGTGCCGTCGCGGTCCATGCTGGTGAGCAGGATCTCCCCCGCGCCCGCGGCCTCCATGCGCGCCGCCCAGGTGACGGCGTCGAGCCCGGTTGGCGTGCGCCCGCCGTGCGTGAACACCTCCCAGCCGCGTGACGGGTCGTCGGTCGCGCGGCGGCGCGCGTCGATCGCCACCACCACGCACTGCGTGCCGAAGCGCTCGGCGGCCTCGCCGACGAAGTCGGGGCGCGCCACGGCCGCGGTGTTGATCGACACCTTGTCGGCGCCCGCCTTGAGCAGCGCGCGCACGTCGTCCACGGTGCGCACGCCGCCGCCCACGGTGAGCGGCATGAAGACGCGCTCGGCGGTGCGCGCGACCACGTCGAGGATGATCGGCCGCTCCTCGTGCGAGGCGGTGATGTCGAGGAAGGTGAGCTCGTCGGCGCCCTCGGCGTCGTAGCGCGCGGCCACCTCGACCGGGTCGCCGGCGTCGGCGAGGTTCACGAAGCGAACCCCCTTCACCACGCGCCCGTCCTTCACGTCGAGGCAGGGGATGATCCGGCGGGCGAGCATCAGGCGGCCTCCGCGACGGCGAGCGCGTCGGCCAGGCGGACCGCGCCGGTGTACAGCGCGCGGCCGATGATCACCCCCGCCACGCCGAGCGCGGCCACGGCGCGCACGTCGCCCAGGGCGCCGATGCCGCCCGAGGCGATGACCGGCGCGCCCGCCGCCTGCGCGACGGCGCGCGTGCCCTCGAGGTCCGGTCCGCGCTCGGTCCCGTCCCGGCCGATGTCCGTGTAGACGATGGCGGCGGCGCCCAGCCCGGCGGCGCGTGCCGCCGCCGCGCTCGCGGTCGTCTCCGCGCCCTCGGTCCAGCCCGCGACCCTGAGGCGCCCGTCGCGTGCGTCGAGGCCGATCGCGACGCGTCCGGGATGCGCGCGGCAGATCGCGGCCGCCAGCTCGGGGTCCCGCACGGCGACCGTACCGAGCACGACGCGCGCCGCACCGGCCGCGAGCGCGGCGCCCACCGCCGCCGCGTCGCGCAGCCCGCCGCCCACCTGCACGGGGATGTCGACGGCGGCGCAGATCGACGCCACCAGGTCCGCCTGCACCGGCCGTCCCGCGCGCGCGCCGTCCAGGTCGACGACGTGCAGCCAGCGCGCGCCCGCGGCCGCGAAGCCGCGCGCCACCGCCACCGGGTCGTCGCCGTAGACCGTCTCGCGCGTGTAGTCCCCCTCGAGAAGCCGCACGCAGCGGCCGCCGCGCAGATCGATCGCGGGATAGACGATCATCCGACCCGGCGCACGAAGTTGTCGAGCAGCCGGAGCCCCACCTGCTGGCTCTTCTCGGGGTGGAACTGGCAGGCGAAGAGGTTGTCGCGCGCGACGCTGGAGGCGAACTCGGGCCCGTAGGGCGTGGTGGTCGCCACCACGGCCGGGTCGGCGGGCACCGGGTAGTAGGAGTGGACGAAGTACACGTAAGCGCCGTCGTCGATGCCGGCCAGCGCCGGCGCCGCCTGCACGATGCGCAGCGCGTTCCAGCCCATGTGGGGGATCTTTCGCTCGGGGTCGGCCGCGAAGCGCACGACCCGCCCCGGCAGGACGCCGAGGCCCGCCACCGGACCGAACTCCTCGCTCTCCTCGAAGAGGAGCTGCATGCCGAGGCAGATGCCGAGGAAGGGGCGCCCCGACGCGATCGCGTACTTCACCGGCTCGACCAGGCCGAGCATGCCGAGGTTCGTCATGCAGGCGCCGAAGGCGCCGACGCCGGGGAGGACGACACCCGGCGCGCTCGCGATGCGCTCGGGGTCGCGCGTCACCTCGGCCGCGTGCCCCAGGCGTTCGAAGGCCTTCTGCACGCTGCGCAGGTTGCCCATCCCGTAGTCGACGATGGCGAGCGGGCGCATCAGAGCATGCCCTTGGTGGAAAGCACGCCGACGACGCGCGCATCCTTCTGCGTGGCGAGGTCGAGCGCGCGCGCCAGGGACTTGAAGGTCGCCTCGACGATGTGATGCGGGTTGCGCCCCGAGGCCATGCGCACGTGGAGGTTCATGCCCACCTGGTTGGTGAGCGCGAGCAGGAAGTCGTGGATCAGCTCGACGTCGAAGGCGCCGATCTTCGCCTGCTTGATCTTGACGTCGTAGGCGAAGAACGGCCGCCCCGAGAGGTCGACCACGCTGGTCACCAGCGCCTCGTCGAGCGGCACGCTGGCCTCGCCGAAGCGGCGGATGCCGGCCTTCTCGCCGAGCGCGTCGCGCAGCGCCTGGCCGAGCGCCAGGCCGACGTCCTCGACCGTGTGGTGGTAGTCGACCTCGAGGTCGCCCGCCGCGCGCACCGTGAGATCGAAGAAGCCGTGCTTCGCGAACAGCTCCAGCATGTGGTTCAAGAACGGGATGCCGGTCTCGACCTGGTAGCGGCCGCGGCCGTCGAGGTTCAGCTCGAGGCGGATGTCGGTCTCCTTGGTCTTCCGCGCGATCGTGGCGCGGCGTCCTGCCGGGCGTGTCGGCGTCCGACCTGCACGGGTTGCCATCAGCGTCCTCCTCTTCGGTGCGCGGCGGCGGGGCGGGGCCGGGACCCGGCGCTCACGCTCGCGCCGGCGCGCGTCGACAGCACGGCCGCGCGGGCGTACGGCGCGAGAGATCGCTTCGGGCCCCGGCCCCGCCCCGCCGCCGGGCCGCGTGGGGATCCCATGCCAGGTGCGAGGCGGCGTTCGACGGCGCGGCCGTGGGCGTCGAGGCCTTCCAGGCGCGCCAGGCGCACCACGGCCGGGCCGAGCCGCGCCAGCGTGCGCGGGCTGGCTTCGATGATGCTGGTGCGCTTGACGAAGTCGTAGACGCCGAGCGGCGAGGCGAAGCGGGCGGTGCCGCCCGTGGGTAGCACGTGGTTCGGGCCCGCCAGGTAGTCGCCGAACGCCTCGGGGGTATCCTGGCCGAGGAAGATGGCGCCCGCGTGCCGCACGCGCGCGAGCCAGCGGCTGGGTGCGCGCACGGCCAGCTCCAGGTGCTCGGGCGCCAGGCGGTTCGCGATCTCGATCGCGTCGGCGAGCGAGCGCACGACTACGATGGCGCCGAAGCGGGCGAGTGAGCGCGCCGCCACCGCGCGCCGGGGCAGGCTCGCGAGCTGCCGGTCGAGCGCCGCCGCCACGCGCGCCGCGAGCCGGTGGTCCGGCGTGACGCAGATCGCCGCCGCCAGCGGATCGTGCTCGGCCTGCGCCAGCATGTCGGCGGCGACCAGCTCCGGGTCGGCGGCACCGTCGGCCACCACCAGCACTTCGCTCGGGCCCGCGATGGCGTCGATGTCCACCTGGCCGAAGACGAGCCGCTTCGCGGTGGCGACCCAGACGTTACCCGGGCCGACGATCTTGTCCACGCGCGGCACGCTCCCGGTGCCGTAGGCCAGCGCGGCCACCGCCTGCGCGCCGCCGATGCGGTAGAGGATGTCCACGCCGGCCACGTGGCAGGCGGCGAGCACGATGGACACGTCGCCGTCCTTGCCGACCGGCGACACCGCGATCACCTCGCGCACGCCCGCGACGCGCGCCGGGATGACGGTCATGAGCACCGTGGAGGGATACGCCGCGCGCCCGCCCGGCACGTACACACCCACGCGCTCGAGCGGCTCGATGCGCTGTCCGAGGCGCGCCCCGCTCGCGTCGCGGAAGGACCACGAGCGCTCGCGCTGGTGCAGGTGGAAGGCGCGGATGCGGCCCGCGGCGAGGCCGAGGTCGCGCCGCACTCGCGCGGGGAGGCTCCGGTAGGCCGCCTCCATGGCGCCCGGCGGCACGCGTAGCCGGGCGCGCGAGAGCCGCACGCCGTCGAACCGCCGCGTGAAGTTGAGGAGCGCGCGGTCCCCCTCGCGCCGGACGCGGGCGATGATGCGGCGCACGTCCGCCTCGACCCGCTCGCCGGTCGTCGTGCCGCGGGCGGCGAGCCGGGCGAGGCGCGCGCGGGCACGCGCACCGCCCGCCGGGCAGATGAGCGCCGCCGCCCTCACGCCGCCGCCTTCTCCCGCGCGACGTCGGCGCCCAGCGCCGAGAGCTTCGCCTCCACGTGCTCGTAGCCGCGATCCAGGTGGTAGACGCGCGACACGCGGGTCGTGCCGCGCGCCGCGAGCCCGGCGAGCACGAGACACACGCTGGCGCGGAGGTCGGTCGCCATCACCGGCGCGCCCGAGAGGGACTGCGGCCCGCGCACGAGCGCGCGGTTGCCGTCGACGTGGATGTCGGCGCCCATGCGCACCAGCTCCTGCGCGTGCAGGAAGCGGTTCTCGAAGATGGTCTCGGTGATCGTGCTAGTGCCCGTGGCGCGTGTCATGAGGGTCATGAACTGCGCCTGGAGGTCGGTCGGGAATCCGGGATGGGGCATGGTCTTCACGTCGACGGCGGCGAGCTTGCCGTTGCCCTCGACCCGTATGCCGCTCTCCCGCTCGCGCACCACGACGCCCGCCTCGCCCAGCTTGGCGAGGAACGCCTCCAGGTGATCGGCGCGCGCGCCGTTCACCTGCACCGCGCCGCCGGTCAGCGCCGCCGCGACCATGAAGGTGCCCGCCTCGATGCGATCGGGGA
>WNFA01000895.1_pt1 | contig 25526 bp, 18 predicted proteins | sample 5400481 | NCBI WGS metagenome assembly WNFA01 (sample SAMN13153340, study PRJNA577476) | soil metagenome | isolation source: 120 cm saprolite under Douglas fir tree site 2 hole 1 replicate 2 | place: USA:California | collected 2015-04-18 | reverse complement strand
CACAACGACGGTCACGGAAAGCTCGTGAAATTGAATGTGCCTGGGCTCGAGAAGAGCAACGGGTGGTGGAACCGGATTATCGCGGGCGACTTCACCGGGCACGGGAGAGTCGATTTCATAGTGGGCAATCTCGGGCTCAACACCCGTCTCCAGGCGAAGGAGAGCGAGCCGGTGACGATGTACGTGAAGGATTTCGCGCGCAGTGGATTCGTCCAGCAGATCATCTCCTACTACCACGACGGCAAGCCGTACCCGCTAGAGCTGCGCGATGATCTGATCCGGTCGCTGCCGTTCCTGAAGGACCGTTACGTCAACTACACGGATTACGCGAGGCAGACATTCGCTGACGTGTTTCCCAGGAAGGATCTCGAGGACGCCGTGGTCAAGAATGCCTACACCTTCGCGACGTCGCTCGTGCGGAACAACGGCGACGGAACGTTCACGCTGGTCCCGCTCCCGCTCGAAGCCCAGGTTGCTCCCATCTACGGAATTGTCGCCGCGGATATCGAGGGTAACGGGAAGCAGGACCTGCTGATGGCCGGAAACTTCGACGGTGTGAAGCCTGAGATCGGGAGGATGAGCGCCGGATACGGCGTCTATCTACGCGGCGACGGCAAGGGCCATTTCACGCCTGTACGCGCGCTCGAGAGCGGGTTCTTCGTTCCAGGGCAAACCCGCGACATCCAGCGGGTGCGAACACGCGCTGGAAGCATTTACGTCGTATCACGCAATAACGACCGGCTCCTCGTTTTCCGGGCGGACCGCTAGTTTTGGCGCTTGGTCTTGATGAGGATCACACCGTTGCCGGCGCGCAGGCCGTAAAACGAAAGGCTGGCCGCGTCCTTGAGCACCTCGATGGAGGCGATATCGTGCGGATTGATTCCGAGCAGCGCACCACCGGGTCCGGGAGTCACTTCGACGCCGTCGATCACGTACAGCGGCTCCATGTTGGCGCTGATGGAGTTGTTACCGCGAATGCGTATGGCGAGACTGCCATCGGGTGTGCGCGTAATCAGAACCCCCGGTACCCGGGCCGCGAGAGTTTTCTCGATTGGGTCGTCACCGGCGCGATCGAGCTCTTCGCCCGTTACAACAGTGCCGGCGAGAGGAAGGGAAGGAGAGCCGGAGGGCGCAGGCTTCTCAGGTGGTGGAGGGACATTGCTCGAGGCGCAGCCGGACGTAAGGCCGACGAAGATGGCGCACGACAGGATGACACGCGGCGTTAATGACGCCATATGACAGTGGCGCAAGGCCAAGTGAACTTTAGATAAGATAGCTGCATTAGCCATGCCCGCCATTGTTTTCTTTGTTTTACCTGTCACATGTGCGTTCGGACTGGTAGCGTTGTGGTCGCTGCCTTCAAAACGGAGATGAGATGAAGATGTACGTACCGAGCTGGTTCCGCGGAATGACGTTCGCCGCCCTACCTGCCCGAGAAGCCCAACTTCAACATCCTCAACTACCTCTACTACTACAACGGTGGGGGCGTCGCGGTCGGTGACATCGACGGCGACGGGCTTCCCGATCTCTACTTCACATCCAACCTCGGTCCCAACAAGCTGTATCGCAACAAGGGCAATTATCAGTTCGAGGACATCACCGACAAGGCGGGCGTCGCTGATTCGATTGGTTGGAAGACCGGTGTCACCATGGCGGATGTCAACGGAGATGGGAAGATCGACATCTACGTCTCGGGTGCGGATTACCTCGGGCTGCACGGACGCAACGTGCTCTACATCAACAACGGGGACGGGACATTCACCGACCGCACGAAGGAATACGGGCTCGATCGCGTCGGCTATAACACGCAGGCGCTGTTCTTCGACTACGACGGAGACGGCGATCTCGATATGTATCTCCTGGATCACTCGACCCATGCCGAGCGGACGATCGAGGCCCAGCCGCAGCGCAGCGCCAAGAGCCCGCGCACCGGCGACCGTTTGTTCAGGAACGACGGCGGCCACTTTACGGATGTCACGGATGCCGCTGGGCTGCACGATGGGATTGACGGCTACGGCCTGGGCATCGTGGCGAGCGATTTCAACAACGATGGATGCCCGGACATCTACGTCGCCAACGATTTCCAGGGGAACGACTACCTCTACATCAACAACTGCGATGGGACGTTCACTGAATCGATAGCGAAAGCGACGGGACACACGAGCAGATTCTCCATGGGTGTGGACGCCGCCGACTTCAACAACGACGGACGCACCGACATCATCTCGCTTGACATGCTCCCCGAGCGAGAAGACATCCTCAAGACGTCCGCGAATGCGGAGAGCTTCAACGTCTACAGTTTGATGCTACGAGCGGGCTACGAGCCGCAGTACGCGCGCAACGCGCTGCAGCTCAACCGCGGCAAGGGGAAGTTCAGCGAGATCGGCTACCTCGCCGGTGTGTTTGCCACCGACTGGAGCTGGGCGGCGCTGTTCGCCGATCTCGACAACGATGGTCGAAAGGATCTGTTCGTCACGAACGGCATCTACCACCGGCCGAACGACTTGGACTATATCAACTTCGTCGGGAACGAAGCAGTGCAGGCCACGCTGCACGACACGATAACGAAGGGCAATCTCCGGCTGTTGCAGATGATGCCTCAGGTCCCGATTGCCAACTACGCATTTCGGAACGAGGGCGATCTCAAGTTCAGGAACATGGCCGAGGAGTGGGGGTTGGCGCAGCCGGGATTCTCGAACGGCGCGGCGTACGTGGATCTGAACAACAGCGGCAATCTCGACCTGGTAGTAAACAACATCAACGCGCCAGCGTCGATCTACAGAAGTCACGCGCGCGAGATCAACAAGAATCATTACCTGACCGTACAGCTCCGCGGCTCGGGTGCGAACACCGCCGGGATCGGTGCGAAGGTCGAGATAACGCAGAAAGGCGCGAAGCAGATTGTGGAGCAGATGCCGACGCGTGGCTTCCTCTCCTCTGTCGATCCGCGTCTCCACTTCGGACTCGGCGCATCCAACAGGATCGATTCTCTCACCGTCATCTGGCCGGATCATCGCTTCCAGACGCTCACGAATCTGGAGGGAGACCGGATCCTCACGCTCTCGCAGAAGGAAGCCTCCGGATCATACCGATATCAGAATTCGACCGTGCCAACAGCGTCCACGCGCGGGCAGCCGGTAGCGGTGCCAATGTTCACCGACATCACCGTCAAGACCGGTGTCGATTTCAAGCACGAGGAAGACACCTTCTACGACTACAATCGCGAGCCGCTGATGCCGCACCTGCTGTCGACCGAAGGACCGCGGCTGGCGGTGGCGGACGTCAACGGCGATGGGCTGGACGATTTTTACGTCGGCGGGGCAAAGTGGCAGGCTGGAAAGCTCTTTATTCAGCAGCGCGACGGAACTTTCCGCGCGAGTAATCAGCCCGCATTTGCCGCTGACAGTCTGTCGGAAGACATCGGCGCCAGCTTTTTCGATGCTAACGGAGATGGGCATCCTGACTTGCTTGTCGTGAGCGGCGGGAACGAATTCTGGGGCGAGCAGGATGCACTGCGGCCTCGCCTCTACCTGAACGACGGCCGCGGGAACTTCCAGCGCGCGCGTGACGCGCTTCCCGACATCTTCGAGAACGGCTCCTGTGTGGCTGTTGGCGATTTCAACGGTGATGGCCACCCGGATCTTTTTCTCGGGAGCCGGGTGGTGTCGAGGAGTTACGGGCTTATACCGAAGAGTCATCTGCTGCAGAACGACGGCAGCGGTCACTTCACCGACGTGACTCTCGAGAAAGCTCCCGAGCTGTCAGAAGCGGGAATGGTGTCGTCGGCGACGTGGGTCGACTACGACCACGATGGAAAACTCGATCTCGTCGTCGTCGGGGAGTGGATGCCGGTGCGCGTTTTCCACAACGAGAATGGCAAGCTCGTCGACCGCACAAAAGAGGCGGGACTCTCAGGGACCAATGGATGGTGGAACAGCGTCCAGGCGGTCGATTTACGCGGCAACGGACGGCAGGATCTCGTGCTCGGCAATCTCGGACTCAATTCCTACCTGCGCGCATCCGCAAAGGAGCCCGCGCGTCTCTACATCAACGATTTCTCGCACAGCGGCGGCGGCAATCTCGAGCAGATACTCACGTTCTACAAGAACGGTGTTAGCTATCCGCTCGCGGGCCGGGACGAATTGGTGAAGAAAATTCCGTCGCTCCGCAGCAAGTACCCGTCGTACAAGAGTTTCGGTGCCAGTCGCGTCGAGGACATTTTCCCGGCGGCCGATCTCAAACAGGCCCAGGTTCGCGAAGCGTACACGTTTGCGAGCACGGTTGCCCTCAACAATGGCAACGGCACGTTCACGTTGCAGCCGCTTCCGACCGAGGCGCAATTCGCCCCGATCTACGCATCGCTGGCGGGGGATTTCGACGGCGACGGTAAAACGGATCTTCTGGTCGGCGGGAATTTCTACGGAGTGACGCCGATGCTGGGCCGCTACGACGCCAGCTACGGACTAGTGCTTCGCGGCGATGGGAAGGGTGGTTTCACGCCCGTCGACATGGAGCAAAGCAACCTGGTGATCGACGGACAGGTGCGCGACATCAAGTCTCTGCGCAGCGCCAACGGTCAGAGGTTGATAGTTGTTGCTCGCAACAACGACAGAGTAGTGATCCTGCGCCAGGGGCGCTCCAACTAATTATCCAATGCGTGTCCACGGCTGGTGTTCGTGCGGCCAGGTGAATCGATCGGGATGAAAGAGGTGAGCGAGTAGCTCCACGCCCTCCGCCACACGGGGACCCGGTCGCGCGAAGTACGCGTTGGCATCGACGGCATACACTTCCGCATCGGTGATTCGCGGCAGACGCCTTGCCACCTCGATCGCTTCCTTCAAGCCGTATCCGCAGGGCGCCACGATCATCATCTCCGGCTCCGACGCGGCCACATCGTCCCACGTGATTCGCTGCGAGTCGGCGCCTGGTTGGCCGAGCGGATCTTCTCCGCCCGCTGCGGTGACCATTTCCGGTACCCAGTGTCCGCCGCAGAAGAGCGGCTCCGTCCACTCGAGGAACGTGACACAACGGCGAGGCGCATCCGCGACGGCTGCTACGACTCGGTGGATGCGGTCGCGACTTTCCTTGACGAGCTGCCGAGCGGCTTCGTTTCTGCCCGTGGCTTCGCCGATCGCGAGGATGTTCTCCGCGATCTCCGCCAGGTTGCGCGGAGTGAGCGACAGTACCTGGGGCGGCTGTGACATCTCATTCAGCGCTCTACCGAGCTCATTGCCCGAGGGGGCGCAGACCTGACACAGATCCTGGGTGAAGACGATGTCGGGATGAAGCTCGTCGAGGAGGACTTCATCGACGCGGTAGAGGCTCTCGCCGGTGGCGAGGTGCGTAGCGACGGCACGGTCTATCTCCTTCTGCGACAGTCCCTCGAGGGGCAACGCGGGTTTGCTGACGACCGGAAGCGAGCGCACCTGTGGCGGGTAGTCGCACTCATGGGATCGTCCGACGAGGTCCGCGCCCGCGCCGAGTGCGTAGGTGATCTCCGTGGCGGCGGGAAGGAAGGAGACGATGCGCGGCATGACACAAATCTATAGAGCGCGAGAGTCTCGTGAATTTCTATTGAAGACTACGTGGCCGGGGAACTACGAAGTGAAGACTACCTGCCAGGGGCTGTCGGCGGGCCGGCTGGTGGTTGCGTGCGAGTCGTGGGAATCAAGTCGCCGTAGGCGAAGCGTTCATCCCGTAGCACGGTCTCACCGATCATATACTCGACTGGTCCGTCGTAGCCCGGACCGTCGGACACGAACGTGTGAAACTCTCCGCGTTCCCCGCACGGGTCGACGCCAGGCGGAAGGTCGGCGAGGAGCGAGTCATCGAACACCCGATGAGCAAATGCGCCGTCCAGCTGCGTGGTGTCGACGCACACTATCCTTGCCGCGAATCCATCGCGAACGAATCTCCGAGCAAGTTCGGCGGTGTCGAGGCCCCAGATCGGAAACATCGGCTCAAAACCCGTCGAACCCAGCAGCCTCTCCCTATAGGCACGGACGTCGGCCAGAAAAAGATCACCGAATGCTATCGCCGTGATGCCCGGCAGCTCGCGTCGCACTCGTTCGAGTGCAGAGAGGAATGCTTTCTCGTACGCGTCGTTCGTGGTGATCGGATCGAGCTCGATAGTGAAGAGAGGGAGGCGGAGCCGCTCCGCCTGCCGTTCCAGCAGCGATCGCCGTACTCCGTGCACACTGATGCGCTCGTAGTCGCGGGTGACGCTGGTAAGAAGTCCCGCAACTTCAGTCTTCGGATCAGCCCGGAGCGCCTGGAGCGCAAGCGCGCTGTCCTTGCCGCCACTCCAACTGAGAAGAACCTGTTTTCGCATCATCCAAATCGAAGCTTGGCCACTCCGATCGCGCCGTTCAACGCCACCATGCCGAGGTTGGTGAGGATCACTGGCCAGTTTCCGATGACGATCCCGTAAATGATCCACAGCGTGCTTGCGGTCACGAGCAGGGCGAACATCCCGAGCGAAAGATCGCGCGTGTGGCGGGTCCTCCACGTTCTGATGACCTGGGGGAGAAACGACGCGACGGTCAGAACGCCGGCAAAGTAGCCTAAGTAGTGGATCATCTGGGTTTCGTTGATGGATAATCGCAACTGAAAACTACAACTTCAAACTGCGAGAAGAGCTAGGTGGGGAAGAAAACCAACTGCGAGAAGAGCTAGGTTGTAGGTGCGAGGTACTAGGCACCAGGTTGGAGGTAGAGGCGCGACGTTCGCGCAGATACGAATCTACCTCATACCTCGCACCCAGCACCTCGCACCTTCTACCTTGCTCTTCTCGCAGTTGGTTTGTTTTCCTAAGCCGCAGGTTCGACGGTAATCCCCGATCCATCGCGAATCGTCAGCCAGTCTGTCCTGACGCGGTCCCATTCCTGAATAAGAAGCCCCTGTTCCTCGAACACCAGACGGATCTGGCTCGGATCGTAGCCCGCGATCTCTTCCAGGATCGGAATCAGGACGCTGAGCGCATCGTCGCTGATCACCGTGCGCCGCGCGATCTGCGCGATGTGTCTCGCTTCCGATGCCGCGATCGTGAGGCCCTCGCCGCGATTGACGTGAAGCATCACGTGAATATCGGAGCTTCCATCACCTACGTACACGACCCGATCGCTCGGGACGCCGAGGCGGACCCGCAGTGCGTCGACCGCGGCGACCTTGCCGTAACCGGCAGGAACCTGGATGATCGATTCCACCTCGCCCGTTTCATCGCTGAAGCCGAAGTGCGCACCGATGATGTGATCGGGTGGCACGAGTCCCTGTAGCGCCGAGTGAACGACCAACCACGGAGCGGCCGACACGACGTAGAAGTCGAACCTGAAGCCATCGATCCCATCCTTCAGGAACTCGGCGAGCAGCGCGATGTTCCGCTTGAGGCGGATCTGACGACCAACCTCGATGAGGTCGTCCTGCCGCACGCGACGAAAATCTGGATCGTGGCGCAGCAGATAGGTGAGCTCCGCGCCCGACTGCACCAGATTCAGGCGCGAAAGGTTGGCGACCTTTTCCTGAAAATCGGGAATGCCGAGCATCTCGGCCAGAACGAGCCCTGAATCGTTGAAGCTCAGGGTCTGATCAAAGTCGCTTACCAACAGGTAGTACTTCCTCATCGGTCCTCCATCGGCGCTCGAATATGTTTGGTCATGGGGCGCGCCGGTCCCGGTGACCAATAACGAAACGCCCCCGCATCCAGTCGGAACGCGGGGGCGATTCTGGCAATATCAGGATTTGTTAACCCCGTCGCCTTCGCGCGCCACGCATCCCGTCCCCGCGATTGTTTGCGGATCCGAGCATCTCTTTCGTGAAGCGGTGGGCGGTGAGGATCATTTTGCGTTCGTTGATTTGGTTGAGCTTGATCACGCTCTTACTTGCAACCTAATTGGCGCACGTGAAACGTGTCAACCAATTGACGATTTCTGTGGCGAATTGGTGACTTAATGCGTGTCTCGGCTGTGTAACGGAGATTCGCAACTGGGAACTTCTCGCGGTCGGCGATAGAGGAACTACGAACTTACGACTACCGGCCGGGGGCTATCGGCGGGTCGGCTCTCGGCTTCGGGCTACGCATAATTGCGTACAGGGCCAGCACGCGGCCCGAAGCCGGTCCGCTCAAAGCCCCCGGCCGGTAGTCATAAGTTGCAGTTGCAGTTGCAGTTATTCACACCCGGCAGATCTTCACCGCCTCAGCAAGCGATGTGCGGGGATCCTTCGTCGGAACAAATTCCTGCGCGACGTAGCCCTTAAATCCGGTGTCACCGATCGCGCGCATAACCGCCCGATAGTTCAGCTCCTGCGAATCGTCGATCTCATGGCGGCCCGGAACACCGCCAGTGTGGAAGTGGCCGATGTACTGGTGATTGTCGCGGATCGTGCGGATCACGTCGCCTTCCATGATCTGCATGTGGTAAATGTCGTAGAGCAGCTTGAAGCGCTCCGAGTTGAGCTGCTTTGCGAGCGCCACGCCCCACGCGGTGTGATCGCACTGATAGTCCGGGTGATCCACCTTCGAGTTCAGCAGCTCCATGCACAGCGTCACTCCGTGCCGCTCGGCAATCGGAAGAAGGGGTGCGAGTCCGCGCGCACACACTGCGTGGCCCTCGTCATCGCTCTGGCCGTTGCGGCTTCCGGAAAAACAGATCACGTTTGGCACTCCCGCTGCGGCGGCAAGCGGAATCGCCCGTTGATAGGCGGGGATGAGCCAGGCGTGATTCTCGACGCGGTTGAACCCCTGCGTGAGACGCGTCTCAGGATTCGGAACGGTCGCGTATCCCATCGCGCACGTGAGTCGGTGGCGCCTGGGGATCGCCCACTCGCTAGGCTCGAGAAGCTCCACTGAGTCGATCCCCAGCTCTCGGGCCATCTGTGAAAGCTGGTCGATCGTGAATTGGTTGAACGGCCAGCGCGTGACCGAAAGTTTGAACGCCGCGGCCGGACGCGTAGTGTGACGCTCGAACGTATGCAGCACATCGGCATCGGCCAGCTTTGTCGCGAGGCGGGTTGGTCTGATACCAAAGAGTCCCGCGGCTCCAGCACCAGCGCCCGCAAGAAATGTCCGTCGCTTCATCGTTCATCCCTCCGCTGCCGTGGGTGGCCAATGTGGGAGTCGCTCCGCGCGGTGTCAAGCGAACCGCTCAGGCTTGCATAAGTAGCGCGGAAGGCCGAAATGCTCCAGATTCTTCGCGGTCTCCGCTTAAGAGGTCGCGGGGCGCAGCGCCAATGAGCTCGGCCGTCCACTTCTCTCTCACCGACGAAACGCCATGAGCAACCTCAACATCGTCGACATCCTCGTGATCGTCGCGTACTTCCTCATACTATCGGGGATCGCCTACTGGGCAGCACGACGCGAGAAAAACGTTAGCGCGGACTTCTTTCTAGCGAGCCGGGATGTGGGTTGGCTTGCGGTCGGAGCCAGCCTCTTCGCTTCCAACATCGGGAGCGAGCATCTCGTGGGGCTCGCCGGAACCGGAGCGGCGAGCGGTCTGGCCGTCGGCCACTTCGAGTGGCTAGCGAGCTTCATCCTGTTGCTCCTGGGCTGGCTGTTCGTGCCCTTCTATCTGCGCAGCGGCGTGTACACCATGCCGGAGTTCCTCGAGCGCCGCTACAACCCCGCCGCGCGCTCGTATTTCACCTGGGTATCGATAGTCGGCTACGTGCTCACGAAGATCAGCGTCACCCTGTTCGCCGGCGGCGTCGTGATGCGGGCGGTGACAGGATACGACTTCTGGACGAGCGCGGCCATCCTCATCGTCATCACCGGGCTCTATACGATTTTCGGTGGACTGCGCGCGGTGATCTACACCGAAGTGATGCAGGCCGTGGTGCTTATCCTGGGGTCGGTTACCCTGATGTTCATCGGCCTTCATGCGGTAGGCGGGTGGTCCGGGCTCCACGACAAGGTGCCACCCGACTTTTTCTCGATGTGGAAACCGTCCAACCACAAGGATTTCCCCTGGACGGGAGTTGTCTTCGGAGCACCGATCCTCGGCATCTGGTATTGGTGTACGGATCAGCACATCGTCCAGCGTGTGCTCGCGGCCCGCAACATCGAGGAAGCGCGCCGTGGAACGATCTTCGCCGGCTATCTGAAGATTCTTCCGGTCTTCATCTTCGTGCTCCCCGGAATCATCGCCGCCGCGCTGTACCAGGACGTTCGAGGCGGCATGGCCGACTCTGCCTATCCGATACTCGTGACGCGGCTTCTCCCGATCGGGTTCAAGGGCCTCGTACTCGCTGGAATGCTGGCGGCCCTCATGAGCTCGCTCGCTTCCGCTTTTAACTCTGTCTCGACTTTGCTGACGTGGGACGTTTACCGCAAGTGGAGGCCGGGCGCCAGCGAGGCGCGTCTGGTATTCGTGGGGCGTGTGACTACGGTGATACTGGTATTCGTGGGGCTCGCCTGGATTCCAGCCATGAAGTACGTCTCGCCGCAGCTCTATATCTATTTACAGAGCATTCAGGCGTACATCGCGCCGCCAATCGCAGCCGTCTTCCTCCTCGGGGTCTTGAGCCCACGGCTGAATGGGAGGGGCGCTCTCGCCGCGTTATGGTCAGGATTCGTGTTCGGTTTTTCGCGTCTCTTGCTCGAGCTTGGGAAGGGGAAGCTGACGCCTGGATCATTCTGGTACTGGCTCGCCAGTATCAACTTTCTCCACTTCGCTGCTCTCCTCTTCCTCCTGTGCAGCGCAATACTTATTGTCGTGAGTATGCTGACTCCACCTCCGGCTCCCGAGCGCGTAGCGGATCTCACGCTACAAACCGTGGCGCCGTCGGACGCGGTAAAGACGAGTCCGAAAGAGCGGAACTTTGAAATCGCGCTATCGGTGCTGCTTGCAGCGATTATCGGGGGGCTGTGGATCGTGTTTAGATAGGGGCGGGTAACGCTGTTGGGGAGAGACTGAAAACCAACCGCGAGAAGAGCTAGGTAGTAGGTTGGAGGTACTGGGTGCGAGGTAGGAGGAAGAGGCGCTAGACATTGCGCTTCTACCTCCTACCTCATTCCTAGCACCTCGCACCCACTACCTAGCTCTTCTCGAGTTTGTGTCTTCCCCCAGCTAGCTCTTCTCTCAGTTTGGTTTCCTTCCCAACTCACTCAGCTAGTCCAACCGCACAATCGATAATCCCGGCCATACAGTAGGTCTGCGGAAAATTCCCCCACTGCTCTAACGTGCGCGGGTCGAGATCCTCGGCCAGCAGCCCGTGCCGGTTGCGCGCGGCGAGAACTTTTTCGAACAGCACGCGCGCTTCTTCGCGCCGCGTGCCTCCCATGGCGGCCAGTGCCTCGATGTACCAGAACGTGCAAACCAGAAAAGCGTTCTCAGGATAACCGAAGTCATCACGCTCGACGTAACGATAGACGAAGTCTCCGTGCTTGAGCTGTTTCTCGATCGCGGCGACGGTTCCAGCGAAGCGCGGATCGTCGGCCTCGAGAAATCCCAGGCGCGGCATCAGTAGCAAGCTTGCGTCGAGGGAATCGCCGTCCATGGTCGCGGTAAATGCGTTGAGCTTCGCGTTCCACGAACGGCGCGAGATTACCTCGTGGATCCTGGTGGCGCGCAACCGCCAATGCCCGGCGCGATCGGTGAGCGCCAGGCGATCGCCGTACTTCGCGAGCCTGTCGCAGGCTGCCCAGCACAAGATGCTGGAAAACGTGTGCACACGCTCGGTGCCGCGCAGCTCCCACAGTCCAGCGTCGGGAATTTCATATAGCCGCGCGGCCTGCTCGCCAAACGGCTCGAGTCTCGCCAGCAGCGCCTCGTCGCCCAGCTGGGTCGCACGCGAATTCAGAAAGAGCGATTCGGCAGTGAGTACAGCCTCTCCGTAAAGATCGTGCTGGGCCTGCTCGCTCGCCTTGTTGCCGATACGTACCGGTCCCATGCCTCGATATCCGGACAGACACTTAGCGACGTGCTCCTCGGGGATTGTTCCGCCGTCGATCGTGTAAATCGGAACGAGATGCGCGTCATCAGTCCTCGCGGCGACGCCGAGGAGGAAAGTGAGGTAGCGCTCGATCGTGCGCATATCGCCCAGGCGGCAAAGCGCGTCGGCGGTGAAATATGCGTCGCGCGGCCAGCAGTAGCGGTAATCCCAGGTGCGGCCGGTGTTGGGAGCTTCGGGGATCGAGGTCGTAATCGCGGGGATGATGGCGCCCGTAGGCTCGTAGACATTCAGCTCCAGCGTAATCGCGGCGCGGATCACGGCGTCACGCCATTCAGCGGGAGCGTGAAGCGAGCGCACCCAGTTGCGCCAATGCTCGTTGGTACGCTCGAGCATGGTGGTGGCCGCGCTCGTAACGTCCCCCGCGACGGGGTCGTCGAGTCCAAAAATGAAGGTGATGGTTTCGTGGACATGAAACAGCGTCCGGTCGACGATCGCCTCGGTCGGGGCGTTGGTCGTAAGCCGCAGTGCCTGCTCGCCTGCGTAGCTGAGGTGGTTTGCACCGAAGGCGTGCTGGCGTTTCTCGCAGCCATAGTCCGCGGCCGGATCGACGCGAACCCGGATGTTCGGCTGACCGCCAATCGGCCTCACCTGACGTACCAGAAGCTTGGGACAGACCAATGCGCCGTCCTTCTCGTAGCGCGGGCAGAAATCAGTGATCTCGACGCCGCCGCCCTTCGCGTCATAGAAGCGGGTGACGAGTATCGGAGTGTCGGGGAGATATTCTTGCTCGGTTTTTACCGCCCCCTGCAACTCAATCGTGAACGTGCCGCGTTCGTCCCGGGACGCGTCGCCGGCCAATAGCGAGCAGAACACGGGATCACCATCGAAGCGCGGAAAGCAACACCACACGACGGCACCCTGGCCGTCGATCAGTGCGCCTAGACTGCCATTGCCGATGAGTGCGAGGTCGAGTGAGGTCAATCGCTTTTCGAAGGGATGTTAGTCGAAAGCATCGCGCGTACGATTAACCGACAAGCGTGGGTGCGCAACCCAGGCTTGCGGGAATCGGCCACAGGTTGCACCCTCTGTCAGGAGGCAACGTGAGGAAATCTGCTTGCTGGACTGCATGCCTTGCCGCGTTGAGTCTGGTGGTCGATTCTGCCCTCCTTGCAAGTCAACAGCCGACTTCCGCGCCCGATAGCAACCCCGTGGGGGCACCACTAGCCCCGGTGGTCGTGACGGCCGAGCAGCGAGATCACGCACTGGATCACGTGGGTTTCTACCAACGGTCGCAACACAGCGTCGGACACTATCTGACGGCCGAACAGATAACTCGGATGAGCGACTTTCGCTTCACCGATCTGCTACGCGGGATCCCAGGTATTCATGTCGGGATCGACAAGTATGGCGACGATGTCGTGGCGAGCCCTCGAGCCGGTGGAAGCATGTTGAACCCGACACATGGGTGCGTTCAGTATTTTGTCGACGGACAGCCGTGGGGAAATGGCGCCCTCGAGGCCATGCGCTTTCCTGGAGATGAGGATTCTCCCGGCAACAAGACCGTTGCGCGAATTGCGGTCGAAACTGCCCGCCAACTTAACACCGTTCTAAAGAAGAGCGAGATACTTGGGATTGAGGTTTATCAAGGAGGCGGGACTCCAGCCTACTTCAATCAGGGCGGGCATAATTGCGCGGCGATCGTTGTCTGGACGACAGCGAGCGTGTTCAAGTAGAGTCGAGTACCTTCCGCACTCTTGACCCGAAGGCCAGCGACGGGCCATCCTCTGCCAGCACTCCTCTCGTGTGACTCGGCGGGGAATCCAAGAATGAGCACGTTCCACGTGGTACGCGGCTTTACCGGCGTGCTACTTACTCTGTTAACGGTCAGCGCGAGCTCGATAGCGGCGCAGACCCGTACCGTGCAGCCGGTCCTTGCATTCCCCGAGGCCGGCCTCGACGATCCCGCCGCGTATCAAGGCTACCAGACACGCTTCTTCCGCGACACGAAAGGGAACGTCGTGCAAATCTACCTCGACGCGCGAAGCGGGCGGGTCGTGAATCTCCTGCCCGACGCCGTGAACGAGAGCGTCGGGTTCACCGTCCGGGATGGGACCGGCAAGCCGATTCGCCTCGAGTGGGGATCGCCAGACGCCATCATTTCGCAGGCAGGCAATCGCCGCACGATCGAGTACCAGCTCGTCGCGAACGCCCCCCAGATTCTGATCGGGTGGATCCTCCTCGGCTCCATGCGGGTCGAGCGCGATCTAGGGTATTCGGGGCGTCAGCTCGAGCTGTTCGATTGGCCCACGTTCAGGTTGCGGGAGCAGGAGGAGCTGATCGCTAATCTGGATCGTCTCGATCCGGCCGAGCGGCAGCGACAATTGGGATTTTTCAACGCGGGCCTGACGTCGGATCTGAGGGCGAGGCTCGAGCCCGATCTCATCACTACCGGCGTGCGCGACCGACGCGGCGTGACCGCATCCCAGGCGACGCTCGACGGAAAAACGAATCTTCAGCTCGACCTGAGCCCCGATCCGCGCGACGCGTCGATTCTGGTGACGCTGCCAATAGTCTCGATGCGCGCCAGTTCCAACCGTCCGATCCGATTCACCGTTCGCGTGACGACCGACGCGCCGCCGCTTACTCCGCTCGCGCGGGATCAGATATTCAACACCGCGTTTCTTCGCTTTCTGAATGACGCGCGTGTCGCCGCCGATCGCGCGCGCGACAATGCCGGCAAAAATGCGGACGCCGCCGCGACGGTGGCCCGCTATCGCCAGCTCGAGCGCGACGTGCGCGGGACCGAGCTCCTTAGCTCCAAAGAGAAGCTGATGGCCGGGCTCCCCAACTACGCGACGTACTTCGGCCGCGACATGATGATGACCTCGCTGATGATGCAGCCGGTCTGGACCGACGCGATGCCGGAGTTCGTGATCGCGAGCGCGCTGAGAAAGCTCGGGCCGGAAGGAGATGTCAGCCACGAGGAGGCGCTGGGCGGCCAGGCGATCCGTGAGAATTCCGCCGAGTACGACGCGCACATGGCGGAGTATTTCCGCCTGATCCGGCGCGGAAGTCGAGCAGCGGCCGACACCGCCCTCACTCACGCGCGGGAGCTGCTGCCCGATTTGCAAAAGGTGCGCGAGAACTATCACATGCGCGACGACGAGTTCCAGCTGCCGGTGGTCGTGGCGCGTTACCTCGGGAATCCCGCGGTGTCGGCGGCGCGAAAGAAAGCATTCCTCATGGATTCATCGGACGGGAGGGGTCCGCGCATCGGGCTCCTTCTGAAAGAGCTCGGACTCGTGGCGACGCTCGCCGCTCCTTACGCGCGCGATCCACTCGTTCAGAATCTCATCGGCTCGCCGCGACTCGATTCGACCCATTGGCGCTCGATCAGCTGGCGCGATAGCAACGCCGGGTACGCGAATGGCCGATTCGAGATGGACATCAACGCCATCTGGGTTCCGCGTGCGCTCCAATCCATCGGCGAGATTCTAACCGCCCTGCAGGCGATCGGCTTTTCGAACGAGCAGCTCGCCGCGCTCTCAACTGGTGTGGCCGACACGCCGCTCGGAAAACTCGCGAACGACCAGGTGTTCTTCCAGCACGCGCTTCAGAACTGGAGTGGGGCGGTGCGGCATTTCGTCGTCACGCTGACGCCCGAAGACATCAAGACCAGGGTTGCGGCCAAGGTGCAATCGCTTTCGGCAGAAGAGCGAGCCTACTGGCGCGCGCAGCTGGCCAAGACTGCCGCCGACACGCTTCCGTTCGACTTCCTCGCCATCTCGCTCGATTCCGCTGGCAAGCCAATTCCGGTCGTGAACACAGACCCAGCGACCTGGCTCCTGTTGCGAGACGGTAGGGATACCACTCCCGAGGGGATTGCATCGGTCGAGCGCGACGTGAGAGCGATCATGCGACCGTACCCGGTGGGATTGTTCGTCGGCGGACTCGGCCCCGTCGTTGCGAATGATGCCTACGCATCACCCGCTGTCTGGGAAGCGTTTCGCAGAGACACGTACCATTCGCCGCGAGTCGTGTGGGGGAGGGAGGTAAACCTGATCCTCCTCGGACTCGCCAATCAGATTTCCGGCGCGAGAAATGACAGCGCGAGATCCAGGAGTCAGGAGCTCATCGAATACGTCGATGCGATGCGCGGTGCGCTCATGCGAACCTACCTCGCTGTGGACTCGTCGGGACTGAAACACAATGAGCTATGGAGCTATGAGATTAGCGACGGAATGCTCAAGCCGATTCGGTACGGAGCAAGCACCGATGTGCAGCTATGGAACGTCACTGACCTCGCTGTACAATTTGTTCTGAAGCGGCTCGGCGTTTACTGACGTGAGGCTTGGTCGGCTCTTCTTGGTGCGCTGGATCTCGCACGCACTCCTCTGCGCCGCGTGGTTGCTCGCGGGGTGCGCGCGAACTTCCAACCCCAACGAGACCGTTCTCACTTTCTCGGGCTCCGCGCTCGGCGCCGAAGGGACGCTCGTCGCGAAGCAGCTACAGCGTTTCATGCAGCTCAATCCCGGAGTCCGGGTCGAGCTCCAGCGCACGCCCGACGACGCGTCGCAGCGGCATCAGCTATATGTGCAGTGGCTCAACGCGCGCGTTGGGAATCCCTCGATTCTCCAGCTCGACGTCGTCTGGACTCCGGAGTTTGCAGCCGCAGGGTGGGTGCTGCCGCTCGACAAGTATGGCCCGCCTCGCGCCGAGTTCTTTCCCGCGACGATCACCGCCAACACGTGGGCCGGGAAACTTTACGCACTGCCGTGGTTCGCCGACGTTGGGCTCCTCTACCGCCGCACCGATCTCGTTCCAAATGAGCCGAAGACCCTCGAGGAGATGGTGAAGAGTGCGCAAGCGGCGATGGCGCGCCGGGGTGGACCGCGCTACGGAATCGTCTGGCAGGGCGCGCGCTATGAAGGCCTGATCACGGGCTTCGTGGAATATCTGGGAGCGTTCGGCGGGCGAATCATCGATGATAAGGGCGAGGTCGTCGTGAATCGTCCCGAGGCGGTGCGCGCGCTCGAGTTCATGCGGGATGAGCTGTACGCGACGCACGTCGCTCCACTCGACGTGCTCACCTGGCACGAGGAGGAGGCGCGCTTCGCTTTCCAGAACGCGAACGCTGCGTTCATGCGCAACTGGCCGTACCCGGTAGCGGCGATGAGCGACACCGCGCAATCCAAAGTGGCCGGCAAATTCGCCGTTTCCCCGATGCCGGCGTCGGGCACTGCTCCCAACGGACACTCTACCGCCGCACTCGGCGGCGCACAGCTCGCGATCAACGCCTACACAGAACATCCCGACGCCGCCTACAAGCTCATCGCCTATCTCACCGCGCCTGAACAGATGCTCGAGCGCGCGCAGGCGGTGGGACAGTATCCGACGCGTCCGGCACTGTACGACGACGCACGTCTGTGCGGCGCGGTCGCGATCCCTCTCGGCAATGCCCGGCGGGCAATCGAAAGTGCGACGCCCCGACCCGTAACCCCGATCTACACGGAGCTCTCGGAAATTCTTCAGATCGAGCTGCACCGCGCTCTCGTGAGACAAGCGGAGCCGAGGGAGGCGCTCAACTCGGCGGCCGCGCGGATAAACGCGCTCATCGAACGGACCGGGATGCGCAAACTCATGTCGGGTGCCGCGAAAGAAGCTACGCCGCCTGGCAGGCCATCGGGATGAGCGGTACTATCGGTCACGCCGAATGACGCGACTCCGTTGAAAAAAATCTCCCGCCTCGGACACGAGGCTCGGCTCGGCTGGACGCTCGTGGCGCCCGCACTTTCCGTCATCGCCCTCATCGCGATCTTTCCGCTCGGGTGGACCTTCTGGGAATCGCTCCACCTCCACGAGCTCAGGATGCCGTGGCTCGGGAAGCCGTTCGTCGGCCTCGCCAATTACGCGGAGATCGCAAAGGATCCGCGCTTCTGGGCGGCACTCGGTCACACCGCTTTCTTCACCTTTGTCTCGATTTCGCTGGAGCTCGTGATCGGACTCTTTCTCGCGCTCGCCATGAATCGCGTATTTCGCGGGCGCGGTTTCGTCCGCGCCGCGGTACTGGTCCCGTGGGCGATTCCAACCGTCGTGGCTGCCCTCCTCTGGCGCTTCATCTTCGAGTCGCAGGGCGGGATCGCCAACGCGCTGCTCGTCGATGCGGGCATCCTGAAGCAGCCGATGGTCTGGTTCATCCAGACGTCGACGGCGTGGGTGCCCGTGATTCTTTCCGATGTCTGGAAGACGACTCCGTTCGTGGCGCTGTTACTCCTGGCGGGGCTACAGAATATCGACCTGACTCTTTACGAGGCCGCCGCCGTCGATGGAGCCAACGCCTGGTGGCAGCTCCGGCACATCACCCTGCCGCTGCTCAAGCCGGCGATTCTCGTCACGCTAATCTTCCGCACGCTCGACGGATTCCGCGTCTTCGATCTGATCTACGTGCTCACGGGCGGAGGACCCGGAACATCTACCGAGCCGGTGGCGCTCTACACGTTCAATGCGCTGCTCCAGAATCTGCGGTTCGGGTACGGCTCGGCCCTCTCGGTCGTGATCTTCGCGATTACTTTCGGGCTCGCGTTGTTCTACGTCCGCGGACTCGGCGTGCGGCTTGGAGGAGAAGAGTGATCACGTTGATGACGGTATCGCCAGTCACCACGCGCGAGGAAGCCCAATGAAAGCCGCAAACGTGTCCGGTGTTCGCTGGCACCGCTGGCCTTTCGGCGCGGCGCTGGTCGCGCTCATGCTGTTCACGCTCTTCCCGTTCTATTGGGCGATCGTCGCGTCCCTCACGTCCGACGCGGCTCTGTTTCGGGATCCCTCACTGTGGCCACAGCACCTTATCTTCGATCACTACCGCGCGCTGTTCACCGAGCGTGATTTCATCACGCCGATCCGCAACTCGCTCGTCGTCGCCGGCACTACGACAATCTTCTGCCTGATCGTCGGGACGCTTGCCGCCTATGCCCTCGCCAGAATCGAATTCCGCGGCAAGGCGGCGATCATGGGGTTCATTCTGGCGGTGACCATGTTTCCGCAGATCTCGATCGTGAGCCCGCTTTACCTGCTGCTGCGGTCACTCCATTTGATCGACACGTATCCGGGTCTCATCATGCCGTACATGACGTTCGCGATGCCGCTCACGGTCTGGGTTCTGACCGGTTCCATCCGGCAGATTCCCAAGGATCTCGAGGAGGCGGCCCACGTCGACGGCGCCTCGCGACGACAGAGCTTCACGAAAATTCTCCTACCACTCGCCGTGCCGAGCCTGGCGACAACGGGAATTCTGACATTCATCTACTGTTGGAACGAGTTCCTGTTCGCGCTTTCGTTCACACTGGGACCCGAGCGGCAGACGGTGCCGGTTGCGATCGCGCTGTTCCGGGGGCAGTACCAGGTTCCGTGGGGGGAGATTCTTGCTGCGGCCGTCGTGGCCACAACGCCAGTGGCGGCGATGGTTCTAGTTTTTCAACGGAGAATAGTTCAGGGACTAACTGCTGGCGCGGTGAAGGGATGACAGCAACTGCATAAGAACGGGTGCCAGACGTCAGTAGCGTAGATGCCAGACCTGCAGTTCACTACGCCCTGACTTTTCTGGTGCGGGATCAAGGCACAGGCAACTGCCGGTGCTCGGAATGCCACAGAGGCAAGTCTGGGCGTCGTGAACTAATCACTGGCAACTACGCTACTGACGTCTGGCACCCGTTCAATTGCAGTTAACCGGAGAAGTGAATGGCCCGAATTGCACTAGAGCACGTCGACAAGACCTACCCGAATGGCTACATCGCCGCCCGTGACCTGAGCCTCGAAGCCACGGACGGGGAACTGCTCGTGCTGGTTGGTCCATCGGGCAGTGGCAAATCGACGGTGCTCAGGCTCATGGCGGGCCTCGAGCGCGTGAGCGACGGAGTGATTCGCATCGGCGAGCGCGACGTCACTGACCTTCCGCCACAGCAGCGCGACATCGCCATGGTCTTTCAGAACTACGCGCTGTACCCGCACATGACCGTGCGCGAGAATCTCGGATTCGGCCTCAGCATCAGGAAACAGCCGCCGGCGGTGATCGCCGAGCGCGTCGATGCGATCGCCGCGTCACTCGGCCTCGAGGTACTACTCGACAGGAAACCGGCGCAGCTCTCGGGAGGGCAACGCCAGCGCGTCGCACTCGGCCGCGCGATCGTGCGCGAACCGCTGGCATTCCTGTTCGACGAGCCCCTCTCCAATCTGGACGCGCAGCTCCGCGTCGAGACGCGGGTCGAGTTGGCGCGGCTGCATCGCAAACTTGGCGCGACGATGGTCTACGTCACGCACGACCAGTCGGAGGCGCTCACGCTGGGCGACCGCATCGCGGTGCTGAAGGAAGGCGTGCTTCAGCAGATCGCTACGCCCATGGAGCTCTACAACCGTCCCGCGAACAAATTCGTTGCCGGATTCATCGGCAGTCCGGCGATGAACTTCATCGAAGGAGTGATTCAGCGCACAGAGGGCGCTGCCGGCCGGATCGGGATGTGCACGTTCAAGGGTATTGATCTCACGCTCGACGTTCCATGTGGTGAATCGCGCGGCCGCGTGTTCCTCGGCGTACGCCCCCAGCACATCGAGGTGAGCGGCGATGGCGAGAACAGACCGAAGGCCGAAGTGGGTGTCGTCGAGCCGATGGGGAACGAACAGATCGTCTACGTCACCTTGTCGGGCGGGGATCGATTGGTGGCAGTCGCTCCGCCGCAAGAGCTGATCAAGCCCGGCGACATCGTCTCGATTCGGGTACGCCCCGAGGGCGCGCACATCTTCGACGCGGAGACCGGCGGCCGCATCGACCCGTCTCCACAACCGATAGAGCCCTAGCGAGGCAACGGCGTTTCTCCGGTATCGGAGTTTCCCGTCACCTCCTCCAGCCATGCTTCAGCGGCGCGATGCTCTGTGAATACTTCGACGTCGATTCCCAGTGCGCGCGCGAGAACCGAGAATGTTTTCGACACCCGGTAAGTCGCTGACAACTTGGCTACGATTGCGATCCGTCCCAGCCCGCGGTTGACGAGCTGCAGCACTCTGCTCGCGACTTCCGCGAGTTGCAGGACCGTGATATCAGGCGCGGCATCGCTCGCGTCGTAGAGACCGCGCAAGCCTGGCCGGAGATCAGGGTCCGCGAGCAGTGCGTCCAGGAAAGGGTGCAGATCCTCTGCGCGGATGACTCCGGTCGCGTACGCCTTTATCAGCCGTTCGTCACGGGAGATCGTGTACGTGATGGGCATCGGGTGGCGTTCTTACCGCAACTCTGTCGCCAGCAAACCCATGTGTGGGAGAATCAGGCGCTGGCGATCCTCCGGAGCGCCTGAACCGCGTCGACGATTTCTTTGCTCGGCCACGCACCGGGCATCACGACGGGCACGAGCTTGTCGTCTCTATGATAAAGATCGTTGCCGACTCCTGTCGCAGGAACGCCCTGGACCGATATGAATTTGTCGGGCGCCCACGTCGTGGGGTTCTCAACTTCTCCCGCGCTGGCTCCTTCGCTCCCCGTGCAGGCGACGAAAAGCGTAAGAACGGGTATGACAACCAGAACCGACGCTGTCGAGCGCGCCTTTTGCAAGGCGATAACTGGAGAGGTCATAGGGGCTTAAACAGTCCTTCGAGAGGGTTCCATCGCTTCAGCCGTTGGTCAGGCGAAATGCGGGCCAGCCCGAGAGTTGGGGCGGAACAGCATCAGAGGCTTCACGATTTACCGAAGGGGAGTTTGCGATTAGCTCGTCCTCCTCGGCACGGGAGCCCCATCCGATGGAAGTGTTCCAATCGTACACAACAGATGGTGACACGAGCCCTTCGCTGACGTCGATTCATACGGTCATGCAATAGCGCGATGTTTGCATCGAGCCGTAGTTATCCCGACTGAATCGCTTTGTCGGGCAAAGGATGGAAGCGGAGGATTTTGAATGACCGAAATGCAGGAGATGACGCGACTGGTTCGCCGTCTCGTATGGTTCTCCGTCGGCGCATTGGCATTCATCGCGGCAACCATTGCGGGATTCTATCTACTCGAGCGGCGCGCCGAGCAGGCTTTCACGCAAACACGAGAGGTCTCACGTATCGGCCGGACTGCCGCGGCCCTCGCTACCGATCGCGAGACCGGAATCCGCGGGTACCAACTCACACACAATCAGACTTCGCTCGTTCCCGAGGTCATAGGCCGAGCACAGCTCCCGCCTAAACTGGATTCGCTGGCAGCGCTCACAGAGTCGAATCCTGCTCAGCGGGAGAACGTTCACGCGATAACAACTGCTCTCACTCGATGGGAAAACGAATTCGCCCAGCCGGCTTTAAGCGGAGAGATTAGCGGGGGAAACGCGCTAGCCGGCAAGCCTTTGTTCGACCAGATACGAACCGGCTTCGCCGCCTTCGTTGGAGCCAGTGAGCGGCAGCTGAGCCGAGATCAAGCCCGAATCAGGAACACGCAGCTCCTTGGCGTCGCAGTTGTCCTCGCCGAGCTGCTGGCGTTTGCCGGACTTCTGCTCTTCATGATTCGTGGGAGACTCATGCAGCAGGCCAGGGATCTCGTCTACCAGCAAGAGCTGCTCGAGCAGCAGGCAGTCGAGCTCGAGCTGCAGATGGCCGACGTGGAGATGGCGAACCAGTCGCTCGCGGAGAGTGAGGAGACGCTCAGTAAGAGCGAAGAGCGCTACAGGTACGCAGCTCTCGCGACCAACGACGCGATATACGACTGGGACGTCGCCTCGAACCACTTCGAGTGGAACGAAGGCCTCCAGGGATTATTCGGATACTCCGAGGAAGAGGTAGGAACTACGATCGAGTGGATCGTGGGTCTCCTGCATCCGGAAGACACCGAGCGGGTGATGGGAGGCTTTTACGGAGTGTTCGAGAAGGGCGGCGGCAGTAAGTGGAAGTCCGAATACAGACTACGCCGGAAGGACGGAAAGTACGCCGACGCAGAAGGGCGCGCTCACATAATTCGAGCGGCAGATGGGACGCCGAAGAGGGTAATCGGCGCGATCAGTGACCGGACCCAACAGCAGTCCCTCGAGAGTCAGCTCCGCCAATCCCAGAAAATGGAGGCGATTGGCCGCCTCGCAGGGGGAATCGCGCATGACTTCAACAACATCCTCACAGTCATCCGCATGTCGAGCGAGTTCCTGCTCGCCGACATTCCGGAATCCGATGAACACTATCAGGACGCGCAGGAAATCATGAAAGCGTCCGACCGCGCATCCAGACTCACCAGACAGCTGCTGACGTTCAGCCGGCATCAGGTGTTGAGCCCGCGCCTTCTCGCGCTGAACGAGATCATCAACGGGATGGACGGAATGGTGAGACGGGTCGTGCCGGAGAACATCGATGTCGTCGCGGAGTTAGATCCGACGCTGAGCCAGGTGAAGGCCGACGCGGGCCAGATGGAGCAAGTGATCCTCAACCTCGTGATCAATGCAGCCGATGCGATGCCGAAAGGTGGCCGACTTGCGATCCGAACAATGAATATTGAGGTAGATGCCTCGTTCAGCGCGTCGCACCTCGGCGTTCCCGCGGGCCATTACGTCTGTGTCACTGTGAGCGACACAGGTTTCGGAATGGACAAGGAGACAGTGTCCCGAATCTTCGAGCCATTTTTCACCACGAAAGGTGTAGGGAAGGGAACGGGGCTCGGCCTGTCGACAGTGCACGGGATCGTGACGCAAAGCGGCGGCAGGATCTGGGTGTACAGCGAGCCTGGTCTCGGAACAACATTCAAGATTTTTCTGCCGAAGGGCGAAGGGGTTGCCACCCCGCCGAAGACCCCCGTCTTCATCGCGCCGGCTGCTCCGCCGACCGAGACGATCCTACTCGTCGAAGATGAAGAGCAGACTCGCGATGCTGTCCATCGGAATCTCGTCCGCGCGGGCTTCACGATTCTTGTCGCGAGGAACGGCATCGAGGCTCTGGAAATCGCACGGTCGCATCCTTATACGATTCATCTCGTGCTAACCGACAGCATGATGCCCGAAATGGGAGGCGCGGAATTGGTCAAGCGTCTCAAGGACGATCGCCCGGACATTGGCGTTTTGATGATGTCCGGCTACACTGAAGACCTCGCGCCGACTGACGGTGGCGACCGGTTCATCGAGAAGCCGTTCACATTGGCTGATCTACTGCTGGGAATTCGGACGGCATTGAGCAGCTAGTCGGACTTTTTCACCTTCGTGTCTGCGAGTGCACTCGGGTGATGGGTGGTCCGTGAAAAAATCAGTCTACTGAACGCACTGTCCGTGCGGATCGGGTTTGGGCTTGTCTACCACCGGTCGCTGATCGAGGTTGGCGACTTTCGTGGCTAGATCGGCAACGTACTGCGCCACTCGCGCCATCCGATCGTAGTCGATGTACTGGGGCTCGTCGGTCACCTGATGATAGTCGGCGTGTCCGCCGGTCGTGAAGAAGATGATCGGGATGCCGTAGCGCGCGTACTCGTAGTGATCGCTCCGGCAGTAGATGTTCGATGGATGCCCGTTGGCGTCCATGGCGTAATCGAATGCCAGCGGGTGCTTCTCGGTGCGATTCACCGACTCGGCGAGATCGCCCAGCTGCGTTGAAAGTCGACGCGATCCAACCAGCTGGACGTAGTCGGGATTGCCGTTGTATCTCTTGCCTTCCCTGGTTATTCCCGTGTTGTCGGCCGCCGCGCCGCGACCCACCATGTCCATGTTGAGCTGCACGACGATCGAGTCGCGCGGAACGGTCGGATGATCCGTGTACCACTCCGATCCGTAGAGACCGGCTTCTTCACCAACGTGCCAGACGAACAACAGCGACCGCTTGGGCTTCACCTTCTGCGCCGCGAAATACTGTGCGATCTCCAGCGCGCTCACACTGCCGGAGCCGTCGTCATCCGCCCCGTTGTAAATCGAATCCGGGCGCGCTGAAGCGCCGTTCGACCGCTTTCTGATATCCGCGAGCAGCGCGTTGACCTGCGCCTGTTGCGCGGCGTCGAGCTGCGGTGGGCGATCGTCCGCGCCACCGGTGCGGAATAGATGGTTGACAACATAGATGGAATCGTGCGCGACTGGACGCGTGCTCCAGCCGATGTGATCGTTGTGCGCGCCGATCGCAACATACTGGTCGCGCAGCTTCGGGTCGCTGCCCCGAATCACCGCCACGACGTTTCGCGCCAGGTACTGGGTCGGCGACTCCACGAAGCGGGGTGTTGATGCGACGGTCGATCCGATCGCGCCGGCTTTCACGCTGTCGATATTGGCGCCGAGCAGCGCTTCAGCGACGGGCTTGCTGACGTAGAGGAACGAAGGCAGCTCCGGATCGGTCCCTTCCTTGAGCAGCTGGTTCGGCTGCTGGAAGATTTGAATCATCTGCGGCGGCATTGCTTCCAGACTCGCGACGGCGATGCCGGCCGCGTTGGCGTAGCGACGCGTCACGATGCCGCGATTGACGCCTCCACCAGAACCCTGTGTAACGCCGGCGGGACTGACTCTCAGCACGACAAGTTTGCCGGCAACTGCGGAAGGATCGATGAGCGAGGCAGAATCGCCCCACGTTCCGCCGAAGATGGCCTGTATACCGTCCAGACTGCGAGCGCGTGACCCCTGATCACGCAGGGCAAAATCCGTCCAGGGGTTGAACTCTGTTTTCCCGACGACGAGTCT
>WNFA01001721.1_pt1 | contig 25532 bp, 22 predicted proteins | sample 5400481 | NCBI WGS metagenome assembly WNFA01 (sample SAMN13153340, study PRJNA577476) | soil metagenome | isolation source: 120 cm saprolite under Douglas fir tree site 2 hole 1 replicate 2 | place: USA:California | collected 2015-04-18 | reverse complement strand
GCCTCGCGGGGTGGCACCAAGGATCTGGCGGCGACGAACAACGCGCGAACTGCGTTTCAGGATTTTTTGTTTCGTTACCCGAACAGCGAAAAAGCCGCGCAAGCGCGCGCCAATCTTCAACAATTGGAACACAAAGCGACCACCAGCTCGTTCGACGTCGCGCGCTATTACGACAAACAGAAAGCATATCGGGCCGCAGTCATTTATTACAATGAAGTGATCCGACAGCAGCCCGGATCAACCGAAAGCGAAAAAGCGAAGAAACGAATCGATCAATTGCGGGCAAAACTCGGCGACAAGGTGCTTCAGCCGTTACAAGAAAAGGAAGCGGAAAAAAAGAAAAGCACCGATCAGCAGAAAACGAAGAGCGCCTCGGAAAGCACGCCTGCTCCAAATTCCGGGTCCATCTTGCCGCCGGATTTGGACAGCTCACTTCCACCACCACCTTCGACGTCGGGTGACACGACTGCGCCTCCCGACGATTCCGGTTCGTCTGAAGCAACGGCCTCGCCGACGCCGTGAAAAATTCAATCACGGCGGCGCTAGCCTGTCTCGGTTTGAGCGGTTGCCTCGGCTATCACATCGGACCGGCCAAGCCTTATTACCTTCGCGACATTCACACCATTGCGATCCCGACGTTCACCAACAAAACGCTTATTCCACGCGTGGAAGTGCTTGTCACTGATACCGTGATCAAACAATTTCAGCAGGACGGCACGTATCGAATTGCAAGTAGCGAGTCGGCGGACGCCACGCTTAAGGGTGAAATCATTCGCATTAGTAGATCGCCGGCGCGCTCGGTTCGCGGAAATGTGTTAGCCACGAGCGAATTTAATCTCGACATGCGGTTGAACTACAGACTGGTGGGCACCGATGGGAAACCGCTCGGGCCTCCCGGCGAAGTCGTCGGCACGACCAGCTTTTTTGTCGGCACCGATGTCACAACGGACGAACGGCAGGCGTTGCCATTGGCCACGGAAGAGTTGGCCAACCGGCTGGTCACACAGCTGAGCGAAGGCTGGTGATGCAGGATGAAAGGCGAAGAGAAGCTTTGGAGCATTCTCAACGATAAACTCGAGACGCTCCGCGCGAGCGGTCGTTTGCCCGAAGCTATTCGCGTCGCCGAAACTTTACTCGAGCTTGCTAAGCGCACGTTTGGTGATGACGACAACGCGCTGGCGCTGAGTTACGAAAAACTCGGGCAGCTTCTCGATCAAAGTGGCGACCACGTGAAAGCGAAGCCTTATTTGCTAAAGGCGCACGGCGTTCTCGAGAAAGCCAAACCACCCGATCAACGCTTGCTTTACCGATCGGCGCGCCGACTGGCTTTTTTGTGCGATAACCTCGGACAACAAGAAGAAGCGATCCGTTATTATGAGAAGGCGATCGCTGCCGGCACGCAGCTCGATGATCTGCCTTACGCGGATTTGGGAACGATGCTTAACAACGTCGCACTGATTTTCCGAAGATCAGGCCGCCAGAAAGCGGCCGAGCCGTATTACCTGCACGCGCTTCAGATTTACGAAAAGCAACTCGGACCCCAGCACGCCGACGTCGCCTCGGTTTTGAACAACCTCGCGGTCTTTTACACCAATGAGAAGCGTTACGCCGAGGCCGAGAAGACCCACCTGCGCGCGCTTGGCATTCGAGAAAAAGTGTTCCCACCAACACATCCCGACATTGCGCAATCGAAATGCAATCTGGCGGTGGTCTATCACTCCCGCGGCGATTATCCAAAAGCAGCCGAGCTTTACCGCGCATCGCTCAAGAGTTGGGAAGAAGCAACCGATCAGCCGCCAGAGGATTACGAAATCGTGGCTGCAAATTACGCGGACTTGCTCCGTTCGTTGGGCAAAGCCCGCAAAGCGCAGCAGCTGGAAGCGCGGGCGCGCAAACGGCGGCGCGGATAAATTCAGGGCTAGATTGCACCTTGTCATTTCGGCTTGCGCGCGCGAAATGGCCGCGCAATTTAATCGGCCGAATTTTTCGAGCTCACGTGGCGGAATTGGCAGACGCGTACGGCTCAGGACCGTATGGGGCAACCCGTGGAGGTTCGAGTCCTCTCGTGAGCAATTCCTCCGTGAATGTGTTGTACCTTCGCGGAATATTTGAGTCATATCACTGGAAGGTGCAATCAGCCCCAATTAGCCGCAAGGATGTTGAAGATACGTGACTTACGGATCACGCAATTGCGGGGCGTTCACAGAATATTTGAGTACTTTTCGCGGATTTGAGCTTTTTCCATGTCCAAACGGCTTCACACCCCACGGCCGGTTTTACTAGGGAAGACGGTCGGTTTTGGACATCCTGCAGCCAAAAACGCCTCAAATATTGAGCGAACGAAGGGGGGTGTGAGGTGCGCGGGCTATTTTGGCACCAATTCCACTTGCAGCGGCCCTGCTATGAGAGTGCAAACTGACTACGGATTGCCATCCGTAACGCGAAGCGAAACAGGGGCCGCGAAAATAGCAATCGGCTGTCGACCCCTCCTGTTCCTTCACGACCTCCTAAATTGAACCCGAGCCGCTGATCGTGCCAAATGGTTCAGTTAGACCGATTTCGGTCTAACGCCAGTGCCCGTTGCGGCCACCCCAGCGCTGGCCACTCCAATTGCCGCCGTTCCAGTTGCGGCCACTCCACTGCTGGCCACTCCAATTGCGGTTCCGATTGCCGCCGTTCCAGTTGCGGCCACCCCAGCGCCGGCCACTCCAATTGCGGTTCCATTTGCCGCCGTTCCAGCCATTTCCGTAACCGGCGCCGCCGTAATAATTATTATAATCGTACCCGTATGCTGACCCGTATCCGTATGGGTAGCCATAACCGTATGGGTAGCCATAGCCGTAGCCGGAATATCCGTACGGATACCCCCAACCCCAGCCCCAGAACGGGAAGCCGCCAAAGAAGATCGCATTATTAAAGTCGTCATCGTCATGGAAATGGCGGCGACGGTGCCAATTGCCACTCCAATTGCGGTTCCAATTGCCGCCGTTCCAGCGTTGGCGACCCCATGTGCCCATTCCGCTGCGAGTGAACGTCTGCCCGCCTCGAGCAGGCATCGAAGCAAAATGGCGGCCTCCACTAAAGCCACCGGAGACTCTCCCACCTCCTCCGGGGCGGCCACGGCCACCGCCGTACGCGGGAGCTCCATTCAAGGAAAGCAAGACAATCGAGATAACAACGGCCGTTGGAATGAGTGATCTTCTCATTTTAAAACCTTACTCCGTCGGAGGCAGTTTCAACAGTACGACCAAGGTCCAATGGGCACGTCACACGGGCGCACCAATTCTGGATTAAGACTATCTTTCCGTTGTTTTACATCGCTGGCGCGCTGCTTGTCGGCTTATTTATTTGCCGGTTATCAGGCAAGCGATGGCTCGGCTTATTGGTCGCACTCTTGATTCCGTTCGTTCCATTCGTTACGGCGAGCCCTGGCGGAGTGACCGTCGGTTACGCCGATATTCCTATCAGTGTGTTTTACATTACTGCGCTCGCTTATTTACTTTGCTCCGTGGAGAGCGACTTGCGCTACTCGTTTGCAGCTTATGTCGCGGCTCTCACGTTAATACCATGGATCAAATCTGAAGGCTTGATCCTATGGTTACTCCTGGCGGTAATGGGTTTGATCGTTGGTTTACGTCAGCATCGACTTCGCCTTTTTATAATCGCGATCCTACCGGGGTTGTTTTTGATCACGGACTGGCGTTTCTATCTACAGGGTCGGCACTGCGTTTCGCCTTCTGACTTCGCACCGCCAACGCTTCAGCTATTCATCGACAATCTGGACAGATTACCAACGATAGGTCGCATAGCTCTTGCGGAGATTACTGATACCGGTCTCTGGAGTATCTTTTGGCTGCTCGTCCTTGTCGCAGTAATCTACCTTTTGATCGCACGAAATTTTTCACGGTTACTTTTGGCTATAGGTGTTCTTGGTCCAATCATTCTTTATTCCCTGACTTATGTTTTCAGCGCGTGGCCAAGTTATACCGCACATGTAACATCGTCGTTGCCACGTCTTCTGTTGCATGTCATGTTAGCCGCATGGCTGGCCATCGGTCTCGCGTTATCGATAGCAAAAACAGAAACTGAAAAGCTCGAGTCTAAGCGTGGTTAACCCGAATCAGTTATCCCAGTCGCGCGATCCGGAAACGGTTCGGGCAATGTTTGGCAGCATTGCTCGCCGATATGACCTTGCCAACCATCTGCTTAGCTGCGGATGCGATGTTATTTGGCGGAAACGCGCGGCTGGAATTGTGGCCACCTGGGATCCGAACACGATTGTCGATCTTGCAGCCGGAACAGGAGACCTGACGCTTGCGTTGGAGAAGGCATTGCCGAATTCGGAAGTTGTTGCCGCAGATTTCTCCGACCAAATGCTGGCGGTAGCGAGAGCCAAAGGAGTTCGTCGAGTTGTTAGCGCAGATGCGCTCGCGCTTCCGTTTTCCGATCGTTCATTCGATTGTCTGACAATCGCTTTTGGCCTTCGCAACATCAAAGATTGGAGCGCGGGATTGCGCGAAATGGCACGGGTTCTAACTGGGAGCGGCAATTTGCTCGTCATGGAATTCTCGTTGCCGCAAATGTCAATCTTACGATCGCTTTATCGCCTTTACCTTCATCGGTTGCTTCCGATTTTTGGATCCTTCCTTACCCGAAAAAAAACCGCTTACGATTATTTGGGAGATTCGATCGAACAATTTCCCGGCGGCGAAGAATTGTTGCGACTAATCGAGGGAAACGGATTTCGGGATGCCGTCGCTGAGTCGCTGACGGGTGGAATCGTGACGATCTATACCGCGAAGAAAAACGGCTAAGGCGTCGCAGTTGCTGTCGCGGATGGAGGAGGCGAAGGCGATTCGTGAGCAACGAGCGGCAGTTTGAGCGCGTTTAAATCTGGCGCGTTAACGGCAAAAGTTCCTTCGCGCTCGTCCACTTTTGCGAACGACATCCCATTGGGCGCGACGCCGCCAATAGTCAGTTTGTGTGTCGCTTTGTCGTCTGGGGAAGTAGTGAACGTCACGACAAGTTGCGGCTTGTCGAAACCTTGTGCCGGGGTTGTCGATCCGACCCAGCGCACCGCGTGCAATGTTGACAAGGTATTGAGAAGCGACTGCACGTTCGTTTGATTGATTGCGCCGCTTCCCTTCGCCCAACTCCATTGATTGTTCGCGCCGCGCACCAGTGCACATTCTTTGTCTGTTGTCACGCTGATGCGGTGAATCTGCTCCGGCTTGAAATTGAAGATCGACAGTTCCTGCCATTGCAGCGGGTCGGTGAAGATTTGATCGAGCACGGCGCGACGCACAGCGACGACGAACGGCTCATCTCCGACTCGTGCGTAGACGCCGTCGCCTTCGACTTTTCCAAACGCAATCGACGCAAACGGCTGCTCGCCGGCTTTGGTTTCAGCGGTGTTTTCCGAAGCGAACGAACTGAAGGTGTCAATTAGTTGTGGCTTATCGAGGCCATACTTCGGCAAGTTCGAAGCGACATCTTCGACAAATTTTGTGACCTGCTCGTTTTGCAAAATGTCGATCAGTCGCCGAACCTCGCTCGAATTTGCGGGCGCGTTATTGCGGCTGGCAATTGTCCAGGTTTCATCTTTCCGCGCCAGAACCGTTTTGCCTTTACCCGGCGCGTCGATGGTTAGCCGGTCGAGAATTTTTGTGTCGATTCGAACAAGGTGGCGGTCACGAAGATCATTAGGTTTGTTGTTGAGCGTCGCGTCGATTTTTTTTGGCAACGTGTAAACGAAGCCGCGCGGAGAGAAGCGCACATAAACCTGGTCTTTCTCTTTTTCGGGAATGCTGCCGACCTGAAGCGTCTGGCCCTGCTTGTCGTCCTGCGCAAAAAGTGTGAGCGAGCCGCGCGGTTCGGCCAATCCGTAAGGATGCAGATCGCCGCGGTCGTCCGCCACAAATTGTTGAATGCGCGCCGTCGTCACTTGCGCGATCAAGTCGCTGACCTTCTGATCGTCGGCGCGCGTGTGCAACGGTTTCGCGATTTCCCAATGGTCGCCCTTTTTCTGCAGCTCCATTTCGCCCGCCGACGTTTTGAGCACGACGCGGACAACCTGCGCCATGATCAAATCAGTCAGTTTTCGATCGCGGAAATCTTCCGGCTTCTTTTCGACCGCTTTCTTAACCGATTGACTGGCGAGAAACGTTTCTTTCGAATTCTCGAACCGGACATACATCTTGCCTTCCAGCGCAGCGTCCTTGCCGAAGAAGACTTCGGGTGGCGCACCAGGTCCGAGCAACTTCAAACGCAGCTTGGGGTTTGCGAGGCCGTAGTCAGCAAGCTTGCTCTTGTCCGCTTCCATTTCCTTGGCCGAAATAGCCGCGTCCTTTTGCCAGCTCTCGAGATCGAGCAGCAAATTGTTCACGAAGGAAGCGTCCGCCTGATCTCTGATCGGATTTTCCAGGCGCCATTTATCATCGCGGCGGCGGATGTCGATCATATCGTCGCCGTTGTGAATAACGACGCCGTCAATTTTCTCGCGGCTGAAATTGAGAACATTTTGTGATTGGCGTGCCGCTTCTTCGGTGCCGGGCCGGTTGCTTTCGATGAAAAACAGGTAGGCGAAAACGCCGGCCGCAATGACGAAAAGGATCAATGTCGTTTTCCACTTCATGACGATTTTGTGATTATTAGGCGCGCCGTTTCCACCAGACGGCGGTGCCGAGAACGACAAAAACAAGCGGCATCAAGACCAGGATCATCCAGCGTAAACTGCGCAAAGCATCTTCGTTGAGGCTGAAAGTGAGTGTTTTCGGAACTTTCGGCGCGATCCCGATGAGCTGCTCTCGGCTCAACAACCAGTTTGCGCTCGCGGAAATAAAGTCGAGAGCTTGTTGGTCTTGCGTCAGCGCGTTGTCCTGAATAAAAGTCGCGTTACTCACCACCACCATCCGCGACGAATTCATTTGGACGCGCTCGTCTGCGCTGCCGCCTTTCTCGATCGACACCCCGATCGTCAGAGGCGCCGTGCCCGCTTTTTTTGCGTTCGCTTGCAGTTTCGCCTGGTCGTTGGTGTTGTAATCGGTTTCAGCGAAATAACCTTTCTCGGCTTCAATCAGCGGCTGGAGCCGGATATTCGCCGCGCGAACGCGTTCTGGCTGGAGTGTAATTGACGATGTTCCGCCGAAAAATAATGCGCGGACATTAGCGAGGCGTTTCGTCACCGGGCTGTCACCGAGAAAGCGCGCCTGCACATCGCGGATCAGCGCCAGCTCCTCAATTCCAGTGCGCACAAAAGCCATCAATCGGTCGTCGTTTACTTTCACGCCGAGTTCGTTGAGGAACGCGTTCAGCTTCGGTGTTTTCGCCGAAGGATCGATCAAGAACAGGATCCGTCCCTGTTTGTCCCAGAAATCGTGCAGCAATTTGATTTCGCGATCAGAGAGATCGTACTGCGGGCCGACAATCATAACTGTTTTTATCTCGGCGGGGATTTGCGGCTCATTGAAAAGATTCAATTCCTGAAATTTGATGTTTTCGTTCTCGATAAATGTCTTCAGCACCGAAATCGGACTACCGGCCTGTTGCTGTTGATTAATCATCGCCAGCGGTGACGCTTCGGTGATCGAAGGCTCTTTGTGACCCGTGACATAGCCGATTGTCGCGCTGGTGATCGCCTGTTCGCCTTTAAACGCGGTCACCCGCGGTCCTTCGCCAAGCGCCATGCCGCTCTGATCGATCTCCGCCATCTCCGAAGCCTTCACCGTTTTGTTGCGGCCTTCGTAATCGATCACGAGCAAACTTTCGTCGCTGACCACTTTATATTTATCGAACAATTCCTTGGCGCGGGAGAGATTTCGCTGCGGGTCGATGTTCTCGATGTCGATCTTACCTTTGGCTGCGTATTGATATTCCGTGAGCAAACTCGCGACGTCGCCGCTGATTGGCGTGTTGGGCGAAAAGAAAACCGTGATTCGGACTTTGCCTTTGATCGAATTCAAGAAGTGCTTCGTCTTATCTGAGAGCGCGTATTTCTGATCGCGCGAAACGTCCCAGCGTTTGTAATGCCGGAAGCCGAACCAGTTTACCGCGCTGATCAAAAAGAAAATGAGAATGAGCTGGACCAGGAGATTCAGCCCGATTTGGAGGCGCTGAATTTTTTTCGGCTTTGCTTGCTCGCTGACTTCAGCCATTCGTCACAACCTCCATTTGCGTGATTGGAACGCCTGATAAGTCAGCGCCAGCATGAAGACAGTCATGCTCAGGTAAAGAACCACCGGTCTCGTGTCGATGATGCCGCGCGAATAAGTTCCCATGTGCTCGATCGCGGAAAAATATCCGAGCGCGTCGCGCATGCCGGTACTTACTTCGAGCAGGATGAATTGAATCAGACCAAAGAAAAACAGCAACGTGATCGCGGAAAAAGAAATGATCGCAGCCACGATTTGATTTTTGGTCACCACGGAAGCTAGGCAGCCAATCGACAGATAAAACATTCCGAGGAGCAAGAGCATCAGGTAAGAGCCCCAATAAGCGCCGGCAGAATTCGCAGCCGGCTCATGCGTGATCCTTTGGAAGATCCAAAAATAAAGCAGCGTTGGGATCCAGAGCACGATGTAGAACACGAGCGCGCCGAAAAACTTCGCGAGCACGACTTGCAAATCCCGCACTGGCGCAGTCATCAGCGGCTCGATCGTGCCGAGCTTAAATTCCTCGGCAAAAAGACGCATCGTGATCAGCGGGAAAATCAATACGAACGCGAGCCAAAAGAACACCGAATTGAAGAATGCCTCCTGCACCGTATAAGACGCAGGCCGCTGGTTCATGAACGAAACCTGGAAATAAAAATCGACGCCGCTCACCAGCAGAAAAAACACGAGGACGACGTACGCGATCGGTGAATGAAAATAACTGCGGACTTCGCGGGCAAGCAGTGTGTAAAATTTTCTCATCGCTTAGATCGACACCTCCTCGTGGGTGATCTCGACGAACACGTCTTCGAGCGTCGCGCGGCGTTGCGAGAGCTCGCGCAATGTCCACTTCCGCGCGGCCGCGAGCCGGAAAATTTCTTCGCGCACGTCGAGGCCGGATTCCACTCGCAGCGAAAATATTTGCCAATCGTCATCCTGATCGGTCGTGACTTCGCGGACGCCGGAAATTTTCTTCAACTCTTCCGCGCCATCATCCTTGCCGGGTTTTGCCTCGACCACTACGCCGCCGGCCTGGCGAACCTGACCGAGAAGATTCTCCGGCGTATCGCACGCTTCGATTCGGCCCTTATGAATAATGATGACCCGGCTGCAGGTCATCTCCACTTCCGGCAAAATGTGAGTCGAAAGCAAAATCGTGTGCTGTTTGCCGAGATTTTTGATGAGTTCGCGCACCTGCCGGATTTGGTTTGGATCGAGACCAATGGTCGGCTCGTCGAGAATAAGGAGGTCCGGGTCGCTCACAAGAGCGTCGGCCAGACCGACCCGCTGCCGATAACCTTTGGAAAGTGTCCCGATTAATTTTCGTTCCACCTCGCGCAAGCCGCAGAGTTCCTTCACGTCGCCGACGCGCTCCGCGATGCGGCGGCGGGGGACCCCTTTCAGCGCGGCGCGATAATCGAGATACTCCGTGACCCGCATATCATTATAGAGCGGAACGTTTTCCGGCATGTAACCCAGCCTCGACCGCGCCTGGAGTGATCTCTCGAACACATCAAAGCCGGCGATCGAGGCGCGACCGGAAGTGGCCGGCATGAATCCCGCCAGGATGCGCATCGTCGTGGTCTTGCCGGCACCGTTCGGTCCGAGAAACCCCATGATCTCGCCCTGGCCGACCTCGAAGTTCAAATCCCGGATCGCGGTCTGCCCGGCGTAGCGTTTGGTTAAATTTTCAACTTTAATCATTCCCAAATTATTTGATGAGACAACCGAGGTGGTAATGCGTTGCCAAAATTTTTCGGCTGTCAACGGGCAGCCAGGGTAATGGTTTCGACACGCTGTCCGGCGCCTCCCGCACGGACGACCCCGACTGCAAAGTCCACGCTTGTGCCGCTATTGGCGCGGCCGAGCAGGTTCTCGACGTCTTTGATCGAGCTTACATCGTGCTTGCCGACGCGGTAAATCACCAGGCCGCGCTCGATCCCGGCTTGGTCCGCCGGACTGTTTGGTTCGACTGCACTGATCAGCACTCCGCGTCCAGGCTCGTAACCGAGCGCGTCGGTCAGCTCCTCATTCAAATCCTGTAACTGCATTCCAAACATGCGCTCCGCGTTCGAGGTTGATGTTTCTTCCGCCGCCGGTTGATTTTTTCCGCCCGGATGCTTTTGAGCGAACGTTTTGAAATTTTTCACACTGTCGCGCACGACATCGGCCGGAATGGCAAACCCGAGTCCTTGCGTCGGCACGCCTTGCGGGGTGAACGCCATTTTCGCGGAGCTGATTCCAACCAATCGCCCTGAGATATCGATCACCGGCCCGCCGCTGTTGCCTGGATTAATCGCCGCATCCGTTTGCACCAGGTTTTTGTAATCCACATTGTCGATGCTGATGTCCCGTTTCGTTGCGCTCAAAACGCCGCGGCTGATCGAGCTGCCGTAACCGACCGCGTTGCCGACCACGAGGACGGTTTCGCCTAACAGATTGGGCGAAATGTTGTCGAGGTTGATGAACGGAAACGAATCTTTCGAATCGATCTTGATGAAGGCGAGGTCTTTCTTGTCGTCGCCGGTGATATAATGCGCGCTGTAAGTTTTGCTGTTGTTCGTCGTTACCTGGATTTTCAGGTCGGCCGCGCGCTGGACCACATGCTGATTAGTCACGATGTAGCCGGCTGGATCGACAATGAACCCGGATCCGAGACTTTGCAGTGTTTGCCGAATCTCGCGCGTCCGTCCGCGGTAATAACCAAAAAATTGCGCGTAAAAATCTTCGATCGGATCACGCACCGTACGGCGAACCACACGCTCGGTATTGATGTTGACCACGGCTGGCAAAACTTTCGCGATAGCCAGGACCGCCGGCTCCGCCGCCGGATCGGCTTGGGCGAAGCTCGATGTCGATCTTGCCAACACGAAGACGCACGTTCCGACCCCTAACCAAATTTTCGCGGTTCCCATTTGTGCGGTGCAAGTAACGGAGCTGCCTCAGCACTGTCAACTTGGTAGCGGAAGTGTAGCCACGTCGCTGTGCGACGTGGCGAGTACGTGCTACAGACACGTGGCTACAGCACTTGCCGCTGTCCTTAACGGTTGCAGATTAACTGTGCCATGCCCACTTCAATCGCCGCTAGAGCTAATCTGGAGCTGATCGACCAGAATTATCGGCGTTGGCAGGAGGATCCTGCATCAGTCGATCCAAGCTGGTCGGCTTTTTTTGAGGGATTCGAGTTAGGGAATTTGCCGCAGCGAAATGGCGCCGCCGCGACCGCGGCACCGCGCGCTGGTGTTCGCGAAAGTCCGTTACAGACACGGATCGACGGCCTCGTCTACGCCTATCGCACGCTCGGTCACACCATCGCGCGTGTGAACCCGTTGGCGGAGAAGCGCCCGGAAAATCCGTCCCTGACGCTGCGCGAGCTCGGCTTCAGCGAAAAGGATCTCGATCTTCACGTCTCCTCAAAATTCTTCGCCGACAATGAAGAGATGACGTTGCGCGAAATGATCGCGCGTCTCCAAAAAATTTACGCGGATTCGATCGGCGCGGAGTTCATGCACATTCAAAACACGCGGATGCGGAACTGGGTGCTGTACCGGCTCGAATCCCGCCCGGACAAACATTCCACGCCCCGCCAGGTGAAAATCGCTTTGCTCCGCGCGTTGATGGAGGCCGAGTCGTTCGAAGTTTTCCTGCACTCGCGTTACGTCGGCCAAAAACGCTTCTCGATCCAAGGTGCCGAATCGTTGATGGTGATTCTCGACACGATCCTTCACAAATGTCCGCCCGCTGGTGTTGAGGAAATTTGCATGGGCATGTCGCACCGTGGGCGGCTGAACGTGCTCGCGAATTTTCTGAAGAAATCGCTCCGCGTTATTTTCACCGAGTTCAGCGAGAATTACATTCCTGAGCTCGTCGCCGGCGATGGCGACGTGAAATATCATCTCGGCTATCGGACCGTGCGAAAACTCGCATCCGGCGCGGAGGTGGAAATTCGTCTGTCGGCAAATCCGAGCCATCTCGAAGCGGTCGACCCAGTTGTCGAAGGAACGGCTCGCGCGCGTCAACGGATTCGAGGTGACACCGAGCATCGGCGCAAAGTCTTGCCGTTATTGCTTCACGGCGACGCGGCCTTCGCGGGGCAGGGGATTGTGGCCGAAACCCTGAACATGTCGCAACTGCACGGTTATGGGACCGGCGGCACGGTGCACGTGGTAGTGAATAATCAGATTGGTTTCACCACGCTGCCGGAAGACGCGCGCTCATCAATGTACGCCACCGACATCGCCAAAATGATTGAGGTGCCGATTTTCCATCTGAACGGCGACGACCCGCTCGCGTGCATGCAGGTCAGCAAACTCGCGCTCGATTTCCGGCAGGAATTCGGACGCGATATCGTGATCGACATGTATTGTTACCGCCGCTACGGACACAACGAAGGCGACGAGCCTGCCTTCACCCAGCCCGATCTTTACGCCAAGATTGACAAGCACCCGTCGGTCGCGCAGTTGTACAAACGCGAGTTGCTCGAATCTGGCGCGTTGACCGAGGACGATGCCGCTTCGCTCGAGACCGAAATGGATCTGCGGCTTGAGATGGCGCTTGATAACGTCAAAGCGATCGAAAAAGAGAAGACCGATAAGCAGGCGAAGTTCAAGGAATCAACCGCGGTATTTCAACCGGAGTACAAGAGTTCGCCGGTTGCGACGGCCATTAATGAGAAAACACTCAAGGCGATTGTCGATGCACTCACGCGCGTGCCAGACGATTTCAACATTCAGCCGAAGATCAAACGAATCATCATCGAGCATCGGCGCAAGGTCTTTGAAAACGGCGGGCCATTCGAATGGCATTACGCCGAACTGCTCGCGTTTGGTTCGCTCCTTTTGGAGGGAACGCCGGTTCGATTGTCCGGCCAGGACAGCGCGCGTGGGACTTTCAGCTCCCGTCACGCGATTCTTTACGACGCGAAAACCGGAGCGCCGTACGTCCCGCTGATGCATTTGGGCGAAAAGCAGGCGCGCATTTGCATTTACAACAGCTTGCTCTCCGAAGCCGCTGTCCTCGGCTTCGATTACGGTTACTCGCTCGATTATCCGAGCATGCTTTGCTTGTGGGAAGCGCAGTTCGGCGATTTCGCCAATGGCGCGCAGAGCATCATCGATCAATTCATCGTTTCCGCTGAATCGAAATGGCAGCGGCCGAGTGGGATTGTGTTGCTTCTACCTCATGGTTACGAAGGACAAGGTCCGGAACATTCGAGCGGTCGTCTCGAACGGTTTCTCCAACTTTGCGCTGAGGACAATATTCAAGTCTGCAATCTCACCACGTCGGCGCAGTACTTTCACATTTTGCGTCGGCAGATGAAACGCGACTTCATCAAACCGCTCGTAATCATGACGCCGAAAAGTTTGCTCCGTGCTGAGTTCGCGTCTTCCTCGGCGAAGGAATTCACCAGCGGAAAGTTCGAAGAAATTCTCGGCTCACCCGAAGTTGGGCCGGACGACAAAATGAAACGCGTGATCCTTTGCTCGGGCAAAGTTTATTACGATCTAATCAATTACCGAGCGGAGAAGAAGATCGACAACGCAGCCATCATTCGCTTCGAGCAGCTTTATCCAGTTCACGAAACGAAGCTAAAATCGATGATGAAAGGGTTTCCGAAAACCACGCCGCTCGTCTGGTGTCAGGAAGAACCGCAAAACATGGGAGCGTGGACCTTCATCGAGCTGCGCTTGCGCAAACTTTTTGGACGCGAAATCGCTTATGCCGGGCGCGACGCCAGTGCCAGTCCTGCCGTCGGTTCGCTCGCCTTGCACAAGCGCGAACAAGCCGCGCTCGTGGCTGACGCGTTCAAAGTCTGAGTTGTAGCAATATCGTTTTTTTGCGCTTAGTTAGGCGCAAGTGAGCGTCGAGGTAAAAATTCCCGCTGTTGGCGAATCGATCACGAGCGGAATAGTTTCGGTCTGGCACAAGAAATCCGGCGATTTCGTCAATGCCGGTGACGCGCTCTTCACCCTCGAGACGGACAAAGTTTCCACCGAGATTGCGGCCGAAACATCCGGAGTGCTTGACGCGATCGTTCCCGAAGGTCAGGAAGTAAAAATCGGCGAAGTGGTCGCGACCATCGACGACTCGAAGAAGCCGACTGAAACGGCGCCCGAAAAAACGTCTGTAGGAGACGCTGTTAGCGTCTCTGGGAAGCCAACGGCTTCCCCTACAAAAGAAAAATCGGCCGACGCGAAAACTCTATCACCTGCTGTTCGTCGCATTGTTGACGAAGAACATCTCGAGCCGGAAAAAATTTCAGGAACCGGTAAAAGCGGTCGCTTAACTAAAGCGGATGCGCTCGCGGCTGCGCAGAACCGCGGCGCCGCCGAGGAAAAGGTCGAGCCGCCTTCGCGGGGCTACGGCGGGCCAAGCATCGCAGAAGATCGATCCGCCGAAGGAGGGAATCGCCGTGGCGAACAATCGGCCGATGGGCGATTCGTTCGGAAAAAAATGTCGCCGCTGCGGCGCAAGATCGCGGCGCAATTGGTAATGGCGCAGCACACCGCGGCGATTCTGACGACATTCAACGAGTGCGATATGAGCGCGGTTCAGGAATTGCGCACGAAATCTCAGGATGCTTTCACGAAGAAAAACGGGGTGAAGCTTGGGTTCATGTCGTTCTTCATCAAAGCATCCGTCGAAGCGCTCAGGGCCGTGCCGGTGGTGAATGGCCGGATTGAAGATGAAGATTTCATCCAGAACAATTTCTACGACATTGGCGTGGCGGTTGGAACGGAGCGCGGACTGGTGGTGCCGATTGTACGCGACGCCGACAAAAAATCTTTCGCCGATCTCGAGCGCGATATTGCCGATTACGCAACCAAGGCGCGCGAAGGCAAATTGAAGATCGAAGATTTGACCGGCGGCACGTTTACGATTTCAAACGGCGGCGTTTACGGGTCGTTGTTGAGCACACCGATCTTGAATCCGCCGCAAAGCGGAATTCTCGGGATGCACAAAATCATGCCGCGACCGGTGGCGGTTGACGGCAAGGTGGAGGCGCGGCCGATGATGTATCTCGCGCTCAGTTACGATCACCGCGCGATTGATGGCAGGGAAGCGGTGACGTTCCTGATTAAAGTGAAAGAATGCATCGAGGATCCAAAGAAACTGCCGCTGGATTTCTAAATGGATAAATTTGATGTCGTAATCATCGGTTCGGGGCCGGGCGGCTATGTCGCGGCGATCCGCGCTGGGCAACTTGGCTTAAAGACGGCCATTGTCGAAAAAGACAAGGAACTCGGCGGCACTTGTTTGAACGTCGGTTGTATCCCGAGCAAAGCGCTCCTGACTTCGACCGATCATTTCATGTTCGCGAAAAAGGAAGCCGAGAAACACGGCATCGTGATCGAGAATGCACATGTCGATCTTAACAAGATGCAGCAGCGCAAGGACAAGGTCGTGAAGACGATGAATAGCGGTGTTCGCTCGCTGATGAAGACGAACAAGGTGACGACGTTCGAAGGACTCGGCACGATAACGGCGCCGGGAAAAGTTTCGGTTAAATTGTCGGATGGGAAAACTCAAGAGATCGAAACCAAAAACGTCATCATCGCTACCGGCAGCGCGGCGGTTGAGCTGCCGTTCGCAAAGTTCGATGGCAAGACAATCGTTAGCAGCACGGAAGCGCTTACGTTCACCGAACCACCGAAGAAATTTCTCGTGATCGGCGCGGGCGCCGTCGGGCTCGAGCTTGGCTCAGTCTGGAACCGGCTCGGGTCCGAAGTAACCATCTTGGAATTTTTGCCGCGCATTGCGATTGGATTCGACCTCGAGCTCTCGAATTTGTTGCAGCGCTCGCTCACGGCGCAGGGGATTACGTTTTATCTCGAAACCAAAGTCGGCGCGGTCAAGATCGATAATGGTCGTGCCACCGCGACTGCAACAAAAGGAAACGAAGAATTAAAGTTCGAGGCCGACAAAGTTCTCGTTTCGGTCGGACGCAAACCATTTAGCGAAGGTCTCGGCGCGGAAAAAGCCGGCGTCGAATTCGACGAAACCAAGCGGATCAAGGTCGATGAGCATTTTAAAACCAACATCGATGGCATCTACGCCATCGGCGATGTGATCGCGGGTCCGATGCTAGCTCACAAAGCGTCGGAGGAAGGAATTGCGTGCGTGGAAAGAATCGCCGGCAAGGATGGCCATATAAATTATGACGCGATCGCCGGCATCATTTACACGAATCCGGAACTGGCCGGCGTTGGACTGACTGAGGATCAGGCGAAGGAAAAGAAGATCGATTATCATGTCGGCAAATTTCCATTCCGTGCGAGCGGTCGCGCGGTCGCGAATGACGATCTCGAGGGCATCGTGAAATTCATAGCCGACGCGAAAACCGACCGGATTCTGGGCGCGCACATTTTGCAGCACGCGGCGTCGGAATTAATCGCCGAAGCGGTGTCCGTGATTGAGTTTGGCGGGAGCTCGGAAGATCTGGCGCGCACCTGTCATTCGCATCCGACTTTGAGCGAAGCAGTGAAAGAAGCGGCGATGAATGTGGAGAAGCGCGCATTACACATTATCAATCGCTGATCGTTGTAGCGTCATCAGTCGCGCTTGGAGTAAACGGCCATCGCTTTCCGCGCGCGCGGCAAGCTTGCAAATCGCGTGCTAGATTTCGTGCGTGCAGAGCACGGCCGCGATCCTTTTACGCAAACGCAAGTTTAGCGACACCAGTCTGATCGTCTCCTGGTGCACTGAGTCGTTAGGCTGCGTTCAAACGGTGGCCAAAGGCGCGCGCCGCACCAAAACTCCATTCGCCGGCAAGCTCGATCTTTTCTTTGAAGCCGAAATCTCGGTGGTAACAAGTCGCAAATCGACATTGCACACGCTGACCGAAGTCGTCCTCAAAAATCCGTTCGCCGGCATCCGCCAAAATTATCTGCGCACCCAGGCCGCCGCTTATTTTGTCGAGCTGATCGAGATTTGCACCGAGCTTGATCATCACGAGCCGGAGCTGTTCGCGCTCTTGCGCCGGGCGTTTGGTTACCTCGACACCAACGATCCAAACCTACGTGCGATTTCGCATTTCGAAACCGAGCTCGCGCGGATCGCCGGCGTGCATGACTCAAAGAAACTGCAAGCCGACCCGGCTTTTGCGCTTGGTAATTTGTTCGGGAGGCTGCCGCTCTCCCGCACCCCGCTCTTGAAAACACTCACTTCCGAGGCGAAGAGCAAAGCAAAGGAGACCGCATGAGATTACGAATTGTTGTTACTGCCGCCGCTCTCGGAGCCGCTTTGGCTTCGGCCGCGTTTGCGAACGAGACCTACAAATTCGATCAAGCACATTCGACGATCGGATTTTCGGTCCACCAATTCCTTGGCACCACCCACGGGAAGTTTGCCAAATTCGACGGCAAGATCGACATCGATCGCGAGCACCCGGAAAATTCATCGGTTAGGGCCCGGATCGACGTTCGCAGCATCGATACCGGAATTGTGAAGCGCGATAATCATCTGCGCGGTCCGGAATTTTTCGCGGTTGAGAAATATCCGGAGATCACATTCAAGAGCCGAAACGTGAAACAGACTGGTCCGCAGGCTGGCGATATTCTGGGCGATCTGACGATGCACGGGCTGACGAAGCCGATCACGCTGCATGTGAAATTGCTAACGTCACCCAACGACAAACAAACACGATGGGCGGTGACGACGGACCCGCTGAAGCGCCGCGATTTTAATTTAATGTTCGCCCAGGCGGCGGAAAGCGTGTCGGGGGTCGGCCAGACCGTTGCTATTAATATCGAGATCGAAGCCACGCGGGCGCAATGAGATGACCCTTTTCGTTCTCACCTGGGTCGGGCTTGGCTGCTGGTGCGTTTGTTTTTGGTGGATGCATCGCATCTCGTCGCGCCAGGACGCGATGTTAAAAGAGCTGCACGAAATGACCCAGCGGATCGAGCAGCTCTCGCAGGCCGAACATAATTTGATCAAGGAAGTTCATCCTCGTGTTCACGAAATCAAAGAACAGGTCGAGACTGTTAAAGAAGCGGTCTCGCCCGAAAAAAGCTGATCCGCGACTGCTTCATGGAAATTAAGGCGCTCGGAGATTCCGCGCTGCTGATTCGTATCGCTGAAAATTTTGACGACGCTCCGGGCGACGCCTTAAACAAAGTGCTTGCGACAAAGCGCGGCCTGGAAGCTGCGCAAATTCCAGGTACAATCGAAACCGCGCCGGCTTACACGACAGTCGCACTTTTCTATGATCCGACGCGGGCGATCGATGCGGGCGCGCCGATCGAGAATGTTTTCGGATGGATCGAACAACGGATTCGCCAAGCGCTGTCCAATGCAGGAGAAATTCATGCCGATCGGACCGAAACATCTCTTGTAGAAATTCCAGTTTGCTACGAACAGGAGTTCGCGTTCGACCTCGATGAAGTCGCACGGCATGCGGGCGTGCATTGGAAAGAAGTTGTCGATCTTCACTGCGGAGCCGATTATCGCGTTCATTGCGTCGGGTTCACGCCCGGTTTCCCATTTCTTGGCGGTCTGCCGCGCAAAATTGCGACACCGCGGCGAGATGTTCCGCGCAAAGAAATTCCGGCTGGTTCGGTCGCGATCGGCGGAACGCAAACCGGAATCTATCCAATCAAATCGCCCGGCGGCTGGAACGTGATCGGCCGCACGCCGCTGCAATTGTTCGATCCGGAAAACGATCCGCCTGTGCTTTTGCGGGCCGGCGACCGCGTCCGCTTCCGCTCTATCACCCGTGAAGAATTCGAAAGATCGACAACGTGAAAGCGACGGCAATCCGCGCTGGTTTTTTGACCAGTGTGCAAGATTTAGGGCGGACGGGCTTTCGCGAATTTGGTGTTTCGTTAGGTGGCGCGCTCGACACGCACGCATTGCGGGTGGCGAATTTGCTCGCCGGCAACGATGAATCGGCCGCGGGTCTCGAAGTTACTTTCGGTGGTTTGCGGCTGCGGTTTGCCGATGATCGAATTGTAGTTTGGTGTGGCGGCGACTTCAGCGCGCGCATTAGTTCGACATACCTGGCTGCTGGGCATCCTGCCTTGGTGCGTGGAGGCGAAGAATTCTCGATCGAATCTCCCGCGCTCGGATGTCGGGCATGGCTGGCGATCTCCGGCGGAATCAATGTGCCGGTTGTGCTCGGCAGTCGGTCAGCGGACTTACGAGCTGGATTTGGCGGCGTTACCGGTCGACCGGTGCGGGACGGCGAAGAATTTCCACTCGACGAAAATCCACAGCGCGCAAAAGTTTTGATCGATAAGTTGCGCAGAGAAAAAATCGCGGGCTGGAAACCGCCGCACGATTGGTCGAATACGGCGCGCCGCGAACCGGTTCTACGTTTTATTCGTGGCGTCGACTGGAACCGATTCAACGATGGAACTACGCAACGTTTCACTGCCGATGCGTTCATCGCCTCGCCCGATTCCGATCGAATGGGAATTCGGTTGGACGGTCCGCGTCTCGAGCGAAGTGAAGATGTCGATCTTCTCTCCGAAGCAGTGGCGCCGGGCACCGTCCAGGTTCCGCCGAGCGGCAAGCCGATTCTGCTTCTCAATGATTGCCAAACCATCGGGGGTTATCCAAAGATCGCGCACGTGATCATGGTCGATTTTCCGATTGCTGCGCAGTTGTCTCCGGGCGATCGAATTCGTTTTAACGAAGTTTCGATCGCTGATGCCCACGCGCTGCTACTGGAACGCGAGCGAAATCTGGAACAATTCCGGCGCGGACTCGAATCGCATTTTAAATGAGTCTGGTTGTCGATCTTAATGCCGATCTCGGCGAAGGCGCCGGCCACGATGACGAACTGCTCGCGCTTGTCACATCGGCAAACATTGCCTGCGGCTTTCATGCGGGCGACGCCGAAACGATGCGCCGATCGATTGAAACGGCGCGCGACCACAAAGTGGCCGTCGGCGCGCACCCGAGTCTATTCGATCGAGAAAACTTCGGACGAAAAGAATTGTCGGTAAGGCCAGACGAAATTTTCGACGCTGTCGTCTATCAGCTTGGCATTTTTCAAGCGATCGCCGATGCGGCCGGCGTGTGTCCAAATCACGTGAAACCGCACGGCGCGCTTTATAACATGGCGGTGCGCGATCGCGAACTGGCTGACGCGATTGGTCGCGCCATCGCCAAGATCGACACAAAATTAATTCTTTTTGCGCCGCAACACAGCGCGCTGGCGCGAGGAGGAACAGCGAATGGGCTGCAAATCGCGCACGAAGTTTTTGCTGATCGAAATTATTTGAGCGACGGGTCGCTTGTTCCGCGCACGCGATCGGACGCTTTGCTGCATGATCCGGAAGAAGCCGCGGCGCGCGTGGTTCGGATGCTGCGCGATGGAAGAGTCAAATCGGTCGACGGCGCAGACGTCGATGTTCGCGCGGAGACCGTTTGTGTTCACGGCGATACGCCGGGCGCGGTGGATTTCGCGCGAGTGTTAAAATCGCGTCTCGAGGAAGAAAACGTCAGCCTTCGCGCGCCGAAGTTCCGGGAATGAGCGACGAGCAGCAGCAAAGTCGCTTGGTGCGCGCGCTCGGGCCCATCGACGCCACCATGATCGTGATCGGGTCGATGATCGGCTCCGGCATTTTCATCACTTCGGCGGAATCGGCGCGATTGAGCGGCGCGCCCGGTTGGCTATTGCTGGCTTGGGCGCTCGCCGGTTTGCTCACGATCACAGGCGCGCTTTGCTGCTCCGAACTCGCGACAATGATGCCGCGCGCGGGCGGTGTTTACGTTTTCTTTCGCGAAGCTTATGGCCCGGCCATAGGATTTTTGTACGGCTGGACTCTGTTTCTGGTCGTTCAAACCGGAGCCATCGCGGCTGTCGCGATCGCGTTCGCTAAATTTCTAGGAGTTTTCGTCAGCGCAATTTCGCCGGACAATTATCTTTTCACAAAACAACCGTTGTCGTTGGGCGGCGGATATGCGGTCAGTCTTTCCACTCAACAGCTGGTTGCAATCGCGTTGGTCGCGTTGTTGACTTGGACAAATACGCGCGGACTCAAGCTCGGCACGCTCGTGCAAAACACTTTTACGTTTGCAAAAACGGCGGCGCTCGCCGGCGTCGTTGTCGTTGGAGGTTTCCTCGGTTGGAGTGCGACGAGCGCCGCGCGAACGTCCGCGTGGTGGAATTCGTCGGCTAACGGTTGGAGTCCACAGGTTGCACAGCCCGGGTTTAAGTTCGTCGGCGGACTCGCAATCATTCTGCTTCTGGGCAAGTCGATGGTCGGTCCGATCTTCGCCCAAACCGCCTGGACGAACGTCACGTTTCTTGGCAGCGAAGTGCGAAATCCGGGGCGAAATCTTGTCCGTGCGCTTTTGATTGGCTCCGGCGCCGTTGTGATTTTGTACGTGCTCGCGAACGTTTCTTATCTGGCGCTCTTGTCGTTTCCAGAAATCCAGCATGCGCCGCAGGATCGTGTCGCGGTTGCGGCGATGAAGTCCGCATTCGGAAATCCGGGCGCGATGTGCATGGCAGCGGCGATCATGATTTCGACGTTTGGTTGCGACAATGGACTGATTCTCGCCGGAGCCCGGGTCTATTTTGCGATGGCGCAAGATCGTTTGTTCTTCAAAAAAGTTGCCACCACGAATCAATTCCATGTCCCGGCGGCGGCGTTGATCGCGCAGGGAATCTGGACGGCGCTTCTCACTTTGCCGCGAACCGTAACGACGAATGGCGCGACGCATCAAGTCGTCTACGGAAACGTTTACACCCAGTTGCTCGAATACATTGTCTCAGCCGATCTGATTTTTTATCTCCTGATGGTTTTCGCTTTGATTGTTCTGCGACGAAAAGCCCCAGCGGCCGACAGACCGTATCGGACGTGGGGCTATCCAATCGTGCCGATTATGTCGATGTTGCTGGCCGCTTTGCTGATTGTCGATCTTTCCTTTCTTGCGCCGACAACTTCCGGGATCGGAATCTTGATCGCGCTGACGGGCGTGCCGGTTTATTTCTTCTGGCGGAAATCGGCGGCCGCTTAACAAGTCCATTTCGCGTCCTGGCTGCGAAATATCTTTGTTATGCCTGCAAAATCAAAGAAACAACAAATGGCGGCTGGCGCGGCGCTCGCGGCCAAGCGCGGTAAGCGGTCGAAATCATCACTGCGCGGCGCATCGAGAGGCATGTACAAATCGATGAGCCGAAAAGAACTACGGAGAGTGGCCAAGACCAAGCGCAAAAATTTGCCGACCCGAAAACGGAAAAGAAAATAGAACGCGTCGTCCCGCTACCGGCGATGGAAGAAGTTATACCGGCTGGAAAAGGCCGGCGCGTTGACCTGCAATTGCGAAACAGTCAATATCATATTCTCTTCCGATAAATTAGGAAATCAGTGAATCTCTGAGTTGACTGATACTGATAACAGTCTGGTTCCGGAACCTTATCAAACCGATCTGAGTCGTGCACGCGGATGAAAATAGTATCATAATACGGCTTTATCGAATCAGGTATTTTAAGGGCTTGCTGCTCCAGTAACCCAGACGCACTCTGCGGTAAAATCCAATCGGGCAAGCTGTCCGGTGTTTCCAAGCGTCCGTCGATGATTTTCAGCCTCATATAAAAGATTAGAGGGAATTCCGGATCTGGCGCCCACACGCTTTGTCCGGGGTGTGCCTCCTTGGAAAAGAAATCCCGAACGTCCGAGAAGCGGTCCGCGTAAGCTTCGTTCAATCCTCCAATGAACTGAAACAGCGGCGCACGCCACGGGTGCTCTCGATTTAATCCGAATGTTGTGGCGACCGCTATCAAATTCGTTGTCGCCTGGAGCGCGATCACAGCAGTAGCCAGAATCGGCGACGGCAAGTAACGAAATAACCCTGCCGCCACGAGTAAACAGCCGACCGGCAGAAGGGGCAATAAGTACCGTAGTTCTGAGGGTGGCACTAAGAGGATGAGGAAATAGCCGACAAGCAGTACTGAGAGCGATTGCTCCAGCGGCCGGACTAGTACTGTGGTAGAAGCTTGTGGGCGGTGCGCGTTTGTAAACAGGTTAACTGCTGGGAGCAGCAGAATAATCCACGGAAGAAAGTGGAAATGCCATTCCGTGCAGTAATACAGAGCTTCTGACACTGGATTCTCGTGAATGATCGCTCGCGATTGCTGCCACGGGCGGGCATACGCCACCCAGGGCAACGCCGCTAGCGCAAAGACTCCAACCGCTATGGTCAGTCTAGTAAGAACTCTTTTTTCCTTCCAAGCGAACCAACTTAACGCGACCAGCAGCGGAAGATTGGCGGCAGCAACGATGAAGTTCGTGTAAAATTGTAGGATCAGCGCAGAGGCCAGAAACCAAGTGGCTCGTTTACTATTGGCAAGAAGTTCAAAAGCGCCATAGACGAGCAGGATTTCGGCAAAAACAGTGACTGAGTAGTAACGGCATTGACGGGAGTGCAGAAGAAATATCTCGGAAGTTGCAAGAAGAACAACACTGCCGAGAGCGACTCGGTGATCTCGATATATTTTATAACTTAGATGCGCGAGCAGAAGGACACTGAACCAGCCGATTGCGGCAAAGGCAGCGCGACTCGTCCAAGTGCTCGCGCCAAAGAGAGCATACATTCCAGCGACCAAATAGTCCTGTAGCCATGGCGCCCAGGTCCAAACGTGTGCGGCATTCTCATCGCGAAGGTTACCCAAGACCGTAATGTGATTAATGCCATCGACCGTCACTGGAATGCCGAAACGAAGAACGTTTTTTGCCAACAACGCCGTTTCCGCTTCGTCTCCCCAGAGGAGCCGGTTGTCCAAGTGGTAGAAAAAAAGAAAGAGCGCAAACGCAAACAGCGCGCCGTAGGCCAGAATCAATCCGTAACTGATACGCCCATTCGTCATCGCGCGGCAGAAAAAGGAGCGTTTATCTTCATCGCGCCGTAACCACTCGAGTGCTCGACCAGCCCGACGCCTTTCAGTAGCCCTGGCCAGAGCGCGAAGATGAGACTGGCCAATGTCGCCACGCGGACCGGATAGAGCCGCGTTGTCATCATATAGAAGAGAGTGAGACAAACGAGCGACAACAGGACCGTCGGTATTTTTAGTGCGACAACGCCGACACCGGCGATCGCGAATGGGATGACAGCAAGGTACGCTTCCCATGCACAAGACGCGTTGTAAGAGGTGCCGTAGAAATAAAAGGGAAAATAACGGCCCTCGAGGATGTGCTTCGCCATCAACCCGATGATCGCTTCATCACTTGTCAGGTGAGTTTGCGAGACGAACAAAATGACGAAACGCACTATCGCCATTCCGATAAGGATCAGAAGAAAGGGCAAATGCTGGCGCATTAACGCAAAGGATTGCGACCTAAAGAGAATTCGCGGAAAAGAATAGAGCCAGCGGTCAAGGCCTTGGCGTCGAGGTCGACTTTTCGACGACGATTGAGACGCGTCGGTTCAACGCACGGCCGAGCGGGTTGTCACTGCCGTCAGCATTTTTGTTCAGGGCTATCGGATATTGTTCGCCGTAGCCTTTCGTCGCGATGTTTGTCGCGACCACGCCACCGTTCTTGACCAGCCAATTCTTCACCGATTGCGCCCGCTCGCGCGAGAGCTGCATGTTGGCCGCCTTCGTTCCTTTGGAATCGGTGTAACCTTCCACCGTTACTTGGCTCTCCGGGAATTGCGATAGCACGACCGCGACTTTCTTGAGCGTCTGTTCGGCTTCCGGCCGCAACACCGCTTTGTCGTAATCAAAGAGCACGTCACCGGAAAGATTCATGCTGAGCGAACGGCCGCTCTGCTGGGCTTGGAATTCTTGCCGCGCTCTCTCAAGGTCGAGCTCCCTTTGTTGCAGCTCGAGACTCTTCCTTTCCAGCTCAATGCGTTGTCGATCTAACTCAGCCTGCTTTTTGGCCAGGACGGCTTGCGGATCGTTCTGCGCGAAAGCGACTGAAACGCCGATCAAGAGCGACAATGCGAATAAGAAATGAATTTTGCCGCCAACTTTCGTTTTCATCTTAGTGCTGGTTGTTCTCTTTTACTGCCGGTCTTCAATCAAAGTCACGGCCTTTTTGTCGGAGACGTTTAAGCCGGAAACCGTCCTTCATCGCGCCGTAACCGCTCGAATGCTCGATCAGCCCGACGCCTTTCTTCCAGACAAACTTTCCGAAATGACCTGAATCGTGACTGGTCAGATAAATACATTCGTCGCCTTTTATCTCGATTGTTGTCGTCCACGGACCCCCTTCGTGCTTCGACTTGCCACTCGTTATTCCGCGGACATCGCCCTCTTCGAATGCGGTCGGCTTTTCCATCGCGGAAATTTTCTTGGCGGCCGCGTCGTTGTTTTCCTCGTTCAGCAGAACGATCCGATCGTCGGTGGCGATGAAATATTGTGGCGGGATCTCGCGACGCTGCTTGGCCCGCGACTTTAGATCGACAAATTCGATTTTGAAG